>JADHED010000251.1_pt1 | contig 73018 bp, 48 predicted proteins | sample 8952041 | NCBI WGS metagenome assembly JADHED01 (sample SAMN16124423, study PRJNA663239) | bioreactor sludge metagenome | isolation source: sludge (control) | place: India:Bengaluru | collected 2018-09-08 | reverse complement strand
GTTCTTCCCCGCCGCGCTGATGGGCGACGAGACGCCGGACACGCGCGCGCTGCAGGCCCTCCTGCAGCAGCTCCTCGAACATCTCTAGGCCGGCGGGCGCGGGCCGCCGCTCGACGTGCCCGGCCGGCGCAGGCGCGTGCCGGGGCGCACCGGCGAGCGGGTCAGGCGCGCGCGGCGGATGTCGCGGTCCACGCGCGAGAGGTCGATCGGCACCGCCGCGTCGGTGACGCCGAGCCGGCCGACCAGGTGCACCGTGCTCGCCTGCGGCCCCTTCTCGCCCATCTGCTGCACGTAGCGGACCTCCGACCCGATGTCCAGCTCGTCCCACGCCCCGTTCACCACCGCGTTGCGGTGGAAGTAGACCTCGCGCCCGCCCGGCGTCCCGATGAACCCGTAACCCTGCTCCGCGAACAGCTTGACGACGACCGCGCGCGGCTCGTCGTGGCGCTTGATGTCGCCGCGCCGCTGCTCGGCCAGCTTCTTCAGCTGCCGGTCGAGCGCGCGGAACGTGCTCGAGATGATCATCGGCAGCGCGTCGTGCGGCCCGTGGTCCCCCGGGCGGCGTTTGGCGACGAGGGTCTTCCCCGGGGCGATCTTCAGCTCGACGCGGACCCGGAACGGACTGCCGGTCTCCTGGTGGCTCTGGCGCCGCTCGACGGCGACGCGACAGGAGATGATGTCGTGAGCGAAGCGGTGCAGACGGTCGACCTGCGCGCGGACGAGCTCCTGGAGCTCGGGACTGCGCTCGACGCCGCGGAACGAGAGTTCGAGGGGAACCTGCATGGTGGGCCTCGCCTCAGGCGGAGGAGCGGACGCGCCGCAGCGGACGGACGGCGCGAGGTGATCCCGGAGTGTAACGTGAGGGTGCGGTGCGGTGCCGCGCCCGAAGCGCCTTCACGTGGATGCTCCCATCCGGAAGCTCTCTCATGGACGAGAAGAACGACACGACGCGCGGCACGGACGACGCCCGCGGCAGGGACGGCACGCGCGACAACGGCACGCGCGACACGAAGAAGCGCGGCCGGCGCCGGGACGGGCGCGCGCACGAGCCGGAGATGAAGGACTGGCAGGATCCGCGCGAGGCGGCGCCGGTCCTGGGGTCGGACCACCGCGACATGCCGCCGCCGCTCACGCCGTTCGACGAGGCGACGTTCCAGCAGCAGGTCGACGAGTACCAGCGCAAGGCCGCGCACGGGGACGTCTCCGGCGGCGGCGTGCTGGGCCCCGGCGTGCGCGAGAAGCTCCTGCAGGACGACTTCGGGAGCGACCCGCGCTCCGCGAGCGGCACGGGCGACGACGCGGGCGGCGACACGGGCGACGACGCGGGCGGGGCACGCGACGCGCGGACGCCGCGCGCGCGGCGCGCGCCGCCGGGCGATCCCGTCTACCGCACGCGCGGGCTCGGCGCGGCCGGGGGCGACGTCGCAAGCGGCCCGGTCAAGAAGAGGAAGCGGCCGCGCGGCCAGCACCGGCCCCGGCCGTGAGCCGCCTCCCTGCCCCTAGCGGTTGACGCGCTCGCGGTCGAGGACCTCGCGCAGCCGCCCGGCGAGCGCGCGCGGGGTGAAGGGCTTCGCGAGGAACGCCATTCCCGGCGCGAGCTTCCCCTGGTTCAGCACGGCGTCCTCGGTGTAGCCCGACACGAAGAGGACGCGCAGGTCCGGCAGCCGCGCCGTCAGGTTGTCGGCGAGTTCGCGCCCGCCCATGCCCGGCATCACGATGTCGGTGATCAGCGCGTCGATCTGCGGGTGCGCCCCCGCGGACGCGAGGGCCTCGGCCGCATTCCCGGCCTCGATGACGGTGTAGTTGCAGCGCTCCAGCACCTGCCGCATGTAGCTGCGCACGGCGGCGTCGTCCTCGACCACGAGGACGGTCTCGTACCCTGGCGGCAGTTCGCGCTCGCGGGGCGGCGGCGGCGGCTCGACCGGCGCGTCGACGCACGGGAAGTAGGTCTTGAAGGTCGTGCCGTGCCCCACCTCGCTGTACACGCTGACGTGGCCGCCGCTCTGCTTCACGATGCCGTACACCATCGAGAGCCCGAGGCCCGTCCCCTTCCCCTGCTGCTTCGTCGTGAAGAACGGCTCGAAGATGTGGGACTGCGTCTCGGCGTCCATGCCGGTGCCGTTGTCGCTGACGGCCAGCATCACGTACGGCCCGGGCGTCACGTCCGGGTTGCGGCGCGCGTAGTTCTCGTCCAGCTCGACGTTGCCGGTCTCGATGACGAGGCGCCCCCCCTGCGGCATCGCGTCGCGCGCGTTGACGACGAGGTTGACGATGATCTGCTCGACCTGCCCCTGGTCCGCGCGGACCCGGCCGAGCCCCACCGCCGGGACGACGCGCATCTCGACGTCCTCGCCGATCAGGCGGCGCAGCATGCGGTCGATCTCGGCGACGACGTGGTTCAGGTCGAGGACGCGCGGGTCGAGCACCTGCCGGCGGCCGAACGCGAGCAGCTGGCGGACGAGCGTCGTGGCGCGCTCGCCCGAGCGGCGGATCTCCTCGCCGAGCATCCGCCGCGGGTCGTCCGGCGCGAACTCCTCGAGCAGCAGGTCGCTGTAGCCCATCGTCGCCGTCAGGATGTTGTTGAAGTCGTGCGCCACGCCGCCGGCGAGCCGCCCGACGGCCTCGAGCTTCTGCGACTGGCGCAGCTGCTCCTCGAGGCTCCGGCGCTGCGTGATGTCCTGCACCATCGCGATCACGCCGGTGACCGCGCCGTCGGGCGCGCGCAGCACCGTCTCGTGCCACTCGCACAACAGCGGCTGTCCGTCGCGCGTGCGGCTCTCGTAGATCGCCGGACCGAGCGCCTCGCCCGCCGCCAGCCGCTCGTGCTCGCGCCGCATCTCGCGCCGCGCGACGGGGGCGAGCACGAGCTCCTCGAGCGGGAGGTCGCGCAGGGCCGCCGCGCCGTGCCCGAAGATCCGCTCGGCGGCGGGATTGACGTAGGTGAGCCGCAGGTCCGGGCCGGTGAGCAGGCAGCCGATCGGCATCCGGTCGAGGACGAGCTGCAGTTCGCGTTCGCGGTGCCGCACGTACTGCTGCGAGCGGGCGAGGTCCTCCGCCGCGCGCTCCGCGTCGAAGCGCGCCTGGACCTGGTTGCGCGCGAGCGCGAAGAGCATCAGGGAGAGCAGGATCCCGGTGAAGCCGAGCACGCCGACGAGCCGCCGGCCGCTGCCCGCCTCGAACGCGTCGAGCGTCGCGAAGTCGATGTCCCACGTGGCGCCGGAAACGCGCACCGGGACGCTCGCGCGGAAGCGCGGGATCTCGTCGCGCGGGATCGGGATCGACTCGTGCAGCAGCGCGCGCTCGTCGGGCCGCGGCGCGGCGTAGACGCGGTACGACACCTGCGGGTCGGGGTCGGTGAAGATGCCGCGCAGCAGGTCGTCCGCGCGGAACGGCGCGTAGACGAGGCCCGCGAGCGCGCGCCGCCGCTCCTCGACCGTGTGCAGCGGCTGCCCCGCCCGGTAGACGGGCACGTAGATCAGGAACCCCGCCTGCTTCTCCGGGTCGATCTCCTGGACGAGCGTCACGCGCCCGGTCACCGCCGGCAGCCCCGTGTCGCGGGCCCGCGCCATCGCGGCGCGCCGCGTCGGCTCGGTGAACATGTCGTAGCCGAGCGCCGCGCGGTTGCGCCGGTCGAGCGGCTCGAGGTACTCGATCGCGAAGTACTCCGGCCGCGGGTCCTCGGGCCACACGTGGAACCCCGGGCGCCACTGCCGGATCGCCTCCACGTACGCGGACCGCTCCTGCGCCGGCACGCGCCGCGTGAAGCCGATGCCCTGGATGCCCGGGTAGCGGGACTGGACCTCGACCTGCTCGACGAACGTGCGGAACTCCTCCGGGTCCACGGCGTCCGAGGCCGCGAACAGCGCCGCCGCGGAGCGCAGCACCGCGAGGTAGGTCGACATCCGCGCCGCGATGCCGCTCTCGGTCCGCTGGACGAGGTTCTCGAAGCGGAGCTTGTCCTGCTCCTCCACGCCGCGGCCGAGGTAGTAGGCCGCGACGCCGGTGAACAGGAGGGAGCCCGCGAGCACGACCCACGAGAAGGCGAGGAAGTGGCGCCGCGTCTTCGGCGCCGCCCGCCCGGGAGAATCCTGCGCCATCGCGCCCGTCCCACCTCGTGAGGCGCACGGCGCTCCGGGCGGAGGCGCCGGGTCTTGGTCAGGCGAGGATACACGGAAGGCCATGGGCGACGCGACGTGAGCACCGGAGCCGCACTCGTTACACTGCACCGGTCTTCGCATTCGGTGCGCCGCGCTCCGCAGGCGGACCGGTAAGCTCGCCGGCCCGGGACGTGTCTCCCGGGTTGTCCGGCCAGAGGCGAGACGGCATGACGGACGTTCGTCCGTGCGGGACCCCCGCGCCTTCGCGACGCCCCGTCCGGCGCGGGCGGCGGCGGCGGATCGTCGTCGCGCTCGCCGCGCTGCTCGCGGCGCCGCCGCTCGCCGGCGTCGCCTTCCAGGAGTTCGCCGCGGCACGGGACCGCGACGCGCTGCCGCCGCCGGGTCGCCTCGTGGACGTCGGGGACGGGCGGCGGATGCACCTGCGCTGCGCGGGCGCGGGCGGTCCGACGATCCTGCTCGAGGGTGGCGCGACCGCGTTCGTCGCGGCGTGGGATTGGATCCAGCCCGCGCTCGCCCGGCACGCGCGCGTGTGCGCGTACGACCGCGCGGGCCTCGGCTGGAGCGACCCGGCGACGGGCCGGCTCGACGGGGCGCACGCCGTGGAACGGCTGCACACGCTGCTGGCCCGCGCGGGGGAGCGCGGGCCCTTCGTGCTCGTCGGGCACTCGCTCGGCGGCGCACTCGTGCGCCTCTACGCCGACCGTCACCCGGGGGACGTCGCGGGCCTCGTGCTGATCGATCCCGCCCACCCGGACGGGATCGAGCGCTTCCCCGCCGGCCTCGTGAGCTACTACCGCAGCGTGCGCCGCTGGCACGCGGTCGCGCCGCTCCTCGCCCGGTTCGGGCTGCTGCGCGTGGTCTCGTTCCACCTCGGGCCGGCGGACGGGCTGCCGGCGCCCGCGCTGCGCGCGATGCGCGCGTTCGGCACGTCGCCGCGGCACCTCGCGGCGAGCTACGGCGAGATGGCCGCGTGGGAACGGACGATGGACGAGGTGCGCGCGACGCGGCCGCTCGGGCGCAAGCCGCTGCTCGTGCTGAGCGCCGCGGCCTCGCACGCGCTGCCCGAGGCGCTGCCCGTGATCCTGCGCCTGCACCGCGAGCTCGCCGGGCTGTCGCCCCGCGGCGCGCAGCGCGTCGTGCCGGGCTCGACGCACTTCACCCTCGTGACGGACCGCCGGATCGCGGCGACCACGACCGCGGGGATCCTCGAGGTGTGGCGCGCCGCGGGCGGCGGGGCGGCGCCGGGCCCCGCGCGCGGCGTGGCGGCGCCCGGCGTCGCGCCCGGGCCTACGACGCCGGGGCGGCGCTGATCGTCCGCGCGTACTCCTGCACCCACTCCGCCAGGCGACGCGCCCGCGCCTCGTCGATCGTCCCCTTGTAGCTCGGCATCTCGGTCCCGGGCCGTTCCGCCTGCGGGTCGAGGATCCACTGCACCACCTCGGGGAGCGGGCGGCCGAGGGACTGCTTCAGCCGCAGGTGGTAGGGCGCGTCCACGCCGTGGCAGCCCGCGCAGCCGAGCTCCACGAACTCGACCCCGGTGGGGCTCTTCTCGAGCTCGGCGCGGCGCGCGACCGGGTCCTTCGCGGCCGCCTGCCCCCCTCCGTCGTCGGCCGATCGCGAGCACGACGCGGCCAGGGGAAGCAGCACGAGCACCGGGATGACAAGGCGTCGCATACGTCCGTCCTCCTTCTTACATATTTCCGTCGTGTCGCTGACCGATTCGTGACGCGCCCCGCGCGTGCGGGGGGCCGCGACGCTCTCTCGCCTCGTCCGGATCGCGCCGCCGGTCCGGCCATTGTCTCCTGTCGCCCGCGTGGGGGCACGGGCCTTGCTTTGCGGAATTCCCCGTTCCGAAACGCGGAGAACGCCACGATGACCTCCCGCCGCGACTTCATGAAGTACTGCAGCACGTCGGGCGCCGCCCTGGGGCTGACCGCCGCGGGCCTGCTCGAGCTGGAGCAGGCGCTCGCGAACCCCGCCGGCCCGACCGTCCTGTGGCTCCAGGGGGCGGCCTGCACGGGCTGCTCCGTCTCGTTCATGAACCGCATCTCGCCGACGGCCCCGACGACCGCCGCGGACGTGCTGATCAACTACATCAACCTCGCCTACCACCCGAACCTCATGGCGGCGTCCGGGGAGAGCGCCGTCGCGCAGCTCGACGCGGCCTACACCCGGGGCGGCTACGTGCTGGCCGTGGAAGGCGGGGTCCCGACCGCGTTCGGCGGCGCGACCTGCTGGGCCTACACCCGCAACGGCCAGGACGTGACGATGCTGCAGCTGGTGCAGAGCCTCTCGTCGCGCGCGTCCGCGATCCTCTCGATCGGGACCTGCGCCGCCTGGGGCGGGATCCCCGCCGCGGGGCCGAACCCCACAGGCGTCAAGGGCGTGGCCGCCGCGACCGGCAAGCCGACGATCAACGTCGCCGGCTGCCCGCCGCACCCCGACTGGATCGTCTGGGCGATCGTGCAGCTCGTGCAGGGCAAGACGATCGCGCGCGATTCTTCCGGCCGCCCGTCGGCGCTCTACGCGTCCTCCATTCACGACCGTTGCCCGCGCAAGGGGGCCGGGGAGACCAAGGCCTTCGGCGACGACGGCCGCTGCCTGAAGGCGCTGGGCTGCCGCGGACCGAACACGCGCGCGCAGTGCCCGTCCCTGAAGTGGAACAACGCCCGCAACTGGTGCGTGGACGCGAACGCGCCCTGCCACGGCTGCACCGAACCGTCCTTCCCCGGCACCGGCGCGTTCTACAAGTCCGAGGCCGGCAACGGCGAGCGCTGAGCCGCGCGACCGGAGACCCGCATGCCCATCGTCAAGGCGATCGACCCCATCACCCGCATCGAGGGGCACCTCAAGGTCGAGGTGACCATCGACACCGTCGGCGGCCAGCAGCAGGTCACGGCCGCGAAGGCCACCGGCACCCTGTTCCGCGGCATCGAGCAGGTCCTGATCGGCCGCCAGCCGCGCGACGCGCAGCACATCACGCAGCGCATCTGCGGCGTCTGCCCCGTGTCGCACGGGATGGCGGCGGTCCTCGCGCAGGACGCCGCGGCGAAGATCCGGCCCCCCGCCAACGCCCGGATCATGCGCAACCTCGTGCTCGCGGCGAACTTCGTGCAGAGCCACGTCCTGCACTTCTACCACCTCGCTCTCCTGGACTTCATCGACGGCCCGGCGATGGCCCCCTGGCAGCCGTCGTGGGGCGCCGACCGGCGCTTCAGCGCGGGGACCGCGGGGATGCTGCGCGACCACTACGTCGCGGCCCTCGAGCAACGGCGCAAGGCGCACGAGATGGGCGCGCTGTTCGGCGGCCGGCTGCCGCACCCGCCCGCGTTCGTCGGGGGCGGCTTCACGACCACGCCGCGCGCCGCGCGGATCGACGAGTACCGCCGCTACCTCGACGAGCTGATCCCCTTCATCGAGGGCACGTACCAGCCCGACGTCGAGCTCGTCGCGTCGATGTACTCCGACTACTACAACATCGGGCGCGGGCCGGGGAACCTGCTCGCCTTCGGCGTGTTCGACCTCGACGACGCGGGCGCGCAGAAGCTGCTCCGGCGCGGCCGGCTGACGTCCGGCGCGGCGAACGTCCAGGCGGTGGACGTCAACGCCATCACCGAGCAGGTGGACCGGTCGTGGTACGCGCCGTCCACCGACAACCTGAACCCGGCGCACGGGTCGACGCAGCCGCAGTACCCGAAGGCGAACGCCTACTCGTGGCTCAAGGCGCCGCGCTACGCCGGCGCGCCTTACGAGTGCGGGCCTCTGGCGCGGATGAAGGTGAACGGCGACTATACCGGCGGCGTGTCGGTCATGGACCGCCACCGGGCCCGCGCGGCGGAGGCCGCGAAGATCGCGCGCGCCGCCCGCGGCTGGCTGGCCCAGCTGAACCCCTCGGGGTCGGTCTACACCCTGCACACGCGCCCGAGTTCCGCGTCCGGCATCGGTCTCACCGAGGCGCCGCGCGGCGCGCTCGGCCACTGGGTGCAGGTCAGCAACGGCGTGATCGCGCGCTACCAGATCGTCACGCCGACCTGCTGGAACGCGTCGCCGGCCGACGGGGCGAACGTCTCGGGCCCGCTGGAGCAGGCCCTCGTCGGCACCCCGGTCAAGAACGTGGACCAGCCGATCGAGGTCCTGCGCGTGGTCCACTCCTACGACCCGTGCCTCTCCTGCGCCGTGCACGTCGTGCGCCCGCGCGACGAGGCCGCGACCTTCCGGGTGGAGCACACCCCGTGCTGAGCGACGCGCGCCCGGCGGACGCCGCGACGGAGGCGCGCCGACGGGAGGGCCGCGTGCTGGTGGCCGGGCTCGGGAACGAGCTGCTGAGCGACGACGGCGTGGGCGTCCACGCCGTCCGCGCGCTGCGCCGCGCGCCCGCCTGCCGCGCCCTCGCGGTCGACGTGGGGACGGCGATCCTCGACGCGCTGCCGCTGATCGAGGAGGCGGAGGTCGTGATCGCGATCGACGCGATGCAGGCGGGCGGGGCGCCGGGGTCGATCTACAGCCTCGATCCCGCGGACGCCGAGAGCCCCGCCTACCTGGCCGGCCTGCACGAGCTGGGCCTCGCCGGGGCCCTCCCGCTCCTCCGCCGCCGTCCGGAAATCGTCGTGTACGGGGTGGAGCCCGCGAGCCTGTCGCCCGGGCTGGCCCTCTCGCCGGCGGTCCGGGACAGCCTCCCGCGACTTCTCGAGCTGGTCCGGGACCGCATCCGGGCCCTTGCTTGTTAAGATCCCCACCATGCTCGACGTCTTCGCCGCCAACGTCCTGGTCGCCGCCTGCGGGATCGCGATCGCGCACACCGCGCTCGGGCCGGACCACTACCTGCCCTTCCTGATGCTGGCGCGCGCCCGGCGCTGGAGCCTCGCGCGCACCCTGGTCGTCACGGGCGCGTGCGGCGCGGGGCACGTCCTCTCCTCGATCCTGCTCGGCCTCGTCGGCATCGCCGCCGGCGCGGCGGTCGGGGCGATCGAGGGCGTCGAGGGGCGGCGCGGCGACCTCGCCGCGTGGGCCCTGGTCGCGTTCGGCGTCGCGTACACGGCGTGGGGCCTCCGGAAGGCGCTGCGCCGCCGCGGCGGCTACGAGCTGCACGACCACGGCGAGCACGTGCACGTGCACGCGCGCGGCACGCACGGCCACGGCCACGCGCGCGCCGAGATCGACGGCGAGTCCACCACGTTCTGGACGCTGTTCATCGTCTTCATCCTGGGGCCGTGCGAGCCGCTGATCCCGCTGTTCGTCCTGCCCGCGAGCCGCGGCCGCTGGGGCCTCGCGCTCGCGACGGCGGCGGTGTTCGGCGTGATCACGATCGCGACGATGCTCGCGATCACGCTCGCCGGGTATCTCGGGCTCGCGCGGCTGCGCCTGGGCCGCCTCGAGCGCTGGTCGCACGCGCTCGCGGGCGCGGTCGTCGCGTCGTCGGGGCTCGCCGTCATCTTCCTCGGCCTCTGATTCCGCTTCCCCGGCCGCCGATGTTCGCGCGCGGCTAACCGCGCGGCTGGTGTCGCCCCGTGCGCTGGCCCGGTCGCGAACCGGCCGCTAGATTCGCGGCATGCCGTACACGCTCGCGCACGCCGCCGCCGCCCTGCCGCTCGCGCCGTTCTGCCGGCGCCGGCTCGTGTTCCCGGCGCTCGCGGTCGGCACGCTGCTGCCGGACAGCGAGTACTTTCTGCGCTTCGAGGCGCACGCGGTCGTGACGCACTCCTTCTGGGGCGTCCTCGCCGCCGGCGTGCCGATCGGCCTCGTGCTGCTCGCGCTGTGGGACTCCGCGCTGCGCAGCGTGACGGAACTGCTGCTGCCCGAGGGCGTGCACCGCGCGCTCCGCGGCGGGCTCCCGCAGGCGTCGCTCTTCGCGCGCTTCACGCTGCTCTCGATCGTGGGGTCGCTGGTCCTCGGCGCCGCCACCCACTTCGCGTGGGACGCGTTCACGCACGCCGACGGCTGGTTCGTGGAGCGGGTCGCGCTGTTCCGCGCGACGATCCCGGTCCTCGGGCGGAACATGCCGCTCTACGCCGCCCTCCAGCACGGCTGCAGCCTGCTCGGCCTCGCCGCGCTCGGGCTCTCCTTCGTCGCGTGGGCGCGCCGCGCGCCGCGCCACGAGGGTCCGCTGCCGCGCCTCCGGCCGGCGTTCCACGCGGCGTGCCTCGGGCTGCTGCTGCTCGTCCCCGCGACCGTGGGCGCGCTGCGCGCGGCGCCGCACCTCGCGGAAGGCTCGCCGAAGGGCGCGCTCGCCCAGCTGTCGATGGCGATGCCGGCCACGGCGCTCGTGCTCGCCGTCGCGATCGCGCTCGTGGTGCGCGCGTGGCCGGCGCTGCTCGTCACGTCCGTGACCGCGCCGGCGGAGGCCGAGGCCGAGCCGGTCGCCGCCTGACGGCCGCAGGGCGGCCCAAGGGCCGCCCTGCACCCGATGTCATCACGCACCGATGGATCAGAAGCGGAAGGTGGCCGCGACGCGCGTCTCGAGCTGCCCGTCCGCGAGCGGGAACACGCTGCCGCCGCGCAGGTACGTCTCGCGCACGGCCGCGTCGCAGAGTTCCACCGCGCCCGGCGCGGGCCCGCCGTTCAGGTGGACCTCGCCGGTGGCGGGGTCGAAGCGGCCCCAGGCCTCGGTGCCGGGCGCGACGAACAGGCTGTCCACGCGCCCGTAGTGCGCCGCGGGCACGATCTCCGCCATGTCCGTCGACGCGAGGCCGGTCGCCGCGCCGTGGTGCTCGCGGAAGCGGTCGAGGGCCGCCTCCCGCGGCTGGGCGAGGAGCGGCTCGACGAGCGGCCACGCGCGCTGCCACAGCTCGTCCGGCCGGAATCCCTCGGGATTCCCCTTCACGCCGTCCCCCGCGATGTTCCCGTACGTGCTCGCCTCGTGGTAGAGCGGCAGCAGGTACTCGACGCCGGCGAGGACCAGTGGCGCCTTCTCGTCGCGCAGCCGCTCGCGGCGCAGCGCCTGGTCCACCAGGCGGAAGTAGTGCCGGATCCAGTCCTTCCGCTCGTCGGCGTCGCCGCCGTGGGCGTGCATGTTCGGGCCCCGGTGCCCGGCGACTCCCGGGCTGCGCGGCCCGCCGATCCCCGGGCTGCGCGCGGGCGCGTGCAGCTGTTCGGGCTCGTCGATCATCAGCGCCTCGGAGACGTCGCCCGGCGGCAGCCCGGGCACCTCGATCTCCTCGAGCCCGAGACGGTCGCCCCTGTAGAAGCGGACCTGGCGCTTCTGCGCGAGGCCGAGCACGTAGAAGTGCCCGCCCCCGTCGAGCTGCAGGATCAGGGGCGCGAGGTGCGGCCGGTCCGCGACGACGAGCAGCTCGTCCGCGACGTGCGGCGTCGCGAACCAGCGCGACCCGCCCGGCCACGTGAAGAACACGAACGAGGGGCCGAGCTGTTGCCAGAACAGGCTGTTCTGCAGCAGCCGGTGCGCCGGGTCGAGGAGCGCCTCGACGTCCGGGGTGCGCAGCCCGTGCGCGGCGAGCCGTTCGGCGGCGTCGCGGACCATGTTCTTGAAGCGGATCGGGTCGCGCTGGTTGTCCGCCTGCGTGCGCGCGGAGGCCAGGTAGAACGAGGCGCAGGGGGACGCCGCGTCCTCCAGCAGCCGGTCGAGGGTGTTCCTGTCGAGGAGGTCCATGGGACGGCCTCGACCGGCCGGCCGGGACCGCGGGCCGGGGACACGGAAAGGCCGGTCGTCCCGCCGATTCTATCGGCCGCGCGTCGCCCGTCGAGACGCGTCGCGCGTCCCCCCTCGAGACGCGTCGTGTGTCGCGCGTCGTGTGTGTCGCGCGTCGCGCGTCGTGACGTGTCGCGCGCCGCTCGTCGCGACACATCGCGCGTCCCCCGTCGCGAAACGCCGCGCGTCGCGCGGCGCGACGCCTCGTCGCGGCCTACCCGCGCGTCACGCGGGCGACAGGGCGCGCGCGGCGGCCGCGAGCGCCGCGCCGGGCTCGACGGCGTGCCCGCAGGCGGCGAGGCCGGACTCGAGCGCGCCGAGCGTGGCGAGAAGCTCGCCCGGCGTCGTGCCGCCCATGTGGCCGATGCGCACGTACGCGTTCCGGATCGCGGGGTGCAGCCCGCCGGCGATGACCGCGCCGCCGTCCCGCACGCGGGCGCAAAGGGCCGCCGGCTCGACCCCCGGCGGGACCCGCGGCGCCGTCATCGTGTGTGCCGCGACGGCGTCCGAGAGCGGCACCTGGCCCAGCCCGAGGGCGCGCACCGCGGCGCGGCACGCGCGCGCCAGCGCGGCGTGCCGCGCGACGCGCGCGTCGAGCCCCTCGCGCAGGATGCCCGCGAGCGCGACGTCGAGCGCCATGACGAGGTTGACGGCCGGCGTGCCGAAGTACGCGGGCCGGCCCGCCTCGTAGGCCTCCATCACCGGCAGCCAGTTCGTCCAGTCGGCGTAGTAGGACGGCACCGGGCTGCGCCGGGCCCGGAACGCCTCCATGGCGCGCGGCCGCGCGACGAGCAGCGCCAGCCCGGGCGGGACGCCGACCGCCTTCTGCGAGGCGGTGAACGCGACGTCGAGGCCCCACTCCTGCATGCGCAGGTCCTCGCCCGCGGCCGAGCACACGCCGTCCACGACGAGCAGCGCGCCGGAGCCGGCGAGCGCCGCGGCGATGCCGCGCACGTCGGCGCGCACGCCCGTGGACGTGTCCACCTGCGTGACCGTGACGACGCGCGGCGGCGCCGCCGCCGCCGCGCGGGCGACCTCCTCGGGGGCCGGGGCCCCGCCGACCGGCGCCCCGACGTGGCGGACGTCCGCCCCGTAGCGCTCGAGGATGGCGCCGAACCGGTCGCCGAAGTACCCGGTGTTGACGACGAGCGCGCGGTCGCCGCGCTCGACGAGGTTCGCGGCCGCCGCGTCCATGGCCAGCGTCCCGGACCCGGCGAGGACGAACGGCTGCCCGTCGGGGGCGCCGAGCAGCGCGCGCAGCTGCCCCAGCGCGCGCCCGAACGCCGCGATCACCGCGGGGTCGAGGTGGCTGCGCGGCGGGGCCGCGTGCGCGGCGAGCACGTCCGGCTCCACCTCGACCGGGCCGGGGATCATCACCAGCGGCCGGCTCAGCATCGGGGCCGGCCCGGACGTGGGGATGTCGTCCGCCTCATGGGCCCTCGTTGCCGCAGGCGTCCGCGGCGCGGACCAGGTAGAACCACGTGACCGCGTTCGCCGCCTCCCCCTGGTCCTCGTACGGCGAGGCCTGCGCCTCCGCGAGCCGCTGCAGCGGCGCGCCGGGGTCGTCGCCGCGGTAGACCCGGTACAGCGCCGCCCCGGGCGCCGCGTCCCACGACAGGCGCACGTGGGCCGCGTTGACGTCGCGCACCCGCAGCGACGCGCCCACGTCGCCGGGCGCCGCCTGCGACGCGTCGTCGCGCGCCGACACGCGGACGAGGTTGGCGTCCATGACGCCGCCGTTGTGCGGCCCGCCGCCGCACGTCTCGCCGCTCTCGGCCCGCACGACGTAGTGGACCGTCACGCCGGCGGGGGCCGCCGCGTCGGTGTAGCTCGTGCCGCCGACGCCGTGCGCGATCAGCGTGGCCGCCGAGGGCACGAACGCCGGGTCCGTCGAGCGGTAGACGGCGTACGTGCCCGGCGTGCCGGTGCCCCACGCGGACGCCTCCGCCCAGGTCAGGGTGACGGCGCCGGCCGCGCACGGGTCGTCGTCCGTCGCGCCCGCGGCGCCGGCGAAGCTCGGCGCGCCGGCGCAGCCGCCGCACGCGCCGTAGTCGGCCGCGGTCGCGTCGCGCACGAAGAGCCGGTCCACGTTCCAGCCCGAGCGGGTGTCGTAGGAACTGCCGGCCACCTCGCGGAACGCGATGCGCAGCCTCGGGTTGCCGTCGGCGTACGCGGCGATGTTCACCTTCTGGTCGGACCAGTCCGACGCCGACTCGCCGAACGTCGCGTTCGAGCGCCAGACCTGGTTCCACGTCCCGTCCCGCTCGACGTCGATCGCCGCGATCGCGCTGCTGCGCGTGTTGAGCCAGCGGCGGAACCGCAGCTGGCCGTTCTGGAGCGTCGTCGCGTCGATCAGGGGGCTGATCGCGCGGAACTGCACGCCCCGCTCGTAGTCGCCCGGCTTCGCGCCGAGGCCCGTCAGGTCCTCCCCGAGCACCTTCGCGCCCTCGTAGGCGGCCGTGGGGTCCGCGGGCGCGGTGCCCTTCCCCTGCGGGACATTGATCTGCCAGTCCCCCTCGAGCGTCCAGCCGCTCGGCGTCTCGAAGCCGTCGCGGAAGACGAGCCCCGGCACCTTCCACGCGTTGAACTGGTGCAGCGCGCCGCCGAGGTCGCTCACGGAGACGTTGCCGTACGCGTCGGTCGCGGTCAGCCGGAAGTAGACCCGGCCGCACTCGGCCAGCGGCGCGAGGGTGAAGGTGTGGGTCGTCGTCCCGCCCGCGTCCGACTGCGTGCTGCCGAGCGCCGGCGTCGCGCCCCAGTCGATGCGCGCCGTGGCGTCCTCGTCGGTCGTCCACGTCACGACCGCCGAGCCGTCCGTGATGCTGCCGACGGCCAGCGTCGCGGCCCGCGGCCCCGCGCAGTCGGCGCGCACGGTGTCGTTCGAGAGCGCCGGGCCGCCGCTGCCGTCGTCGGCGTCGACGTAGGTCGCGGTGACGAGGTCGCCGCCGCGGACCTGCAGCGCGCCGTCGGGCGCCGCCGCGTTCGCGTTCGTCGGGATCTGCCCCTCGAAGCGGGCCGTGTTCGGGCCGGTCTCGGTCAGCGTCACGGTCTCGGCGTCCGGCTCGGTCGTCGAGGTCACGGTGACCCGGACGGTGTCCACCGTCCCGGCCGACGCGTTGAGGTCCATGTCCGACAGCCGCATGACGAGGGCGTCCGTGCAGGCGACGGCGGGACGGGTGAACTTCACGGCGCCGGCGTGGCAGTTGTTCCCGTCCGCGTCCTTCGTCTCGAAGCGGTACCACGCGCCGCCGTTGTCGGAGCCGGTCACGTTGCCGCCCGCGTCCGCGGAGCGGACCTCGTACCAGTACGTCGTGCAGGCCGCGAGCCCGGTCAGGGTCACCGCGTGCTCGGTCACCGGCGCCGGGTCCGACGTCGTGTTCTGCGGGGGCCGGGCGCTGCCCCAGACGACGGCGCTGTCCGACGCCTCGTCCGTGGTCCACGCGATCGTGGCCGCGGTCTGGGTGACGTCGCGCTCGCGGACGTTGGAGACGACCGGCCGCACGCAGTCCACCGGGATCGCCGCGACGTGCGGCACCGCCGTGGCGCCGTCGCAGTCGAGCGCGTCCACGTAGCGCGCGCGCAGCGTGTCGGTGGCGCCGACGCTGATCCGCCCGTCGCCGGCGACCGCCGCGCCGGGCGTCGTGACGACCTGCGCCGCGAACAGCATCTCGTTCGGGCCGGTCTCGGTGAGGACGATCGTCTCCGGCGTCGGCTCCGCGTCGCTCCAGACCTCGACGGCCACGCTCTGCGCGGTGCCCGGGTTCGTGTTCAGGTCCCGGTCCCCGAGGACGAGCCGGACGCTGCCGTCGCAGGCGACCGCGGGCCTTTCGAACGCGATCTTGAACGGCTCCGCGAGCGTCGCGAGCGTCGCCACGGAGGTCTTCACGACGCCGTAGAAGAACGCGGGGTTGCCGCAGTTCGCGATCGTGTCGGTCGACTGGTGGTAGTAGGGGTAGTTCCCGCCGTGCCCGCAGTAGCCCTCGTTGTCGGTGATGCCGCACACGGCCTGGTAGCCGCGGTTCCAGAACGACGCGTGGTCCGAGGCGGTCAGCCCCGGGCAGAGGAACGCGTCGATGGCGACGCCCGTGCCGTACGTCGTGGCGTTCGCGGCGAACAGCTCGCCCAGCGCCTGCGACGCCGCGTTGTAGTTCAGGTCGAGGTTCTCCGGGCTGGGGCTGTTGTTCCCCTCCCACGCGATCATGTCCATGTTGAGGACGCCGCGGATGTCGTCGCCGCGCGCGAACGCCTCGTCGGCGTACGCCTCGCTGCCGAGCAGCCCCTGCTCCTCGCCGGTGCAGGCGATGAAGCGGACCGTCTTGCGGAACGCGTAGCAGGCCATCGCCTTCGCGTTCGCGAGGATGTTCACGGTCCCCGACGCGTTGTCGTCCGCGCCCGGCGCGAGGCCCGAGGACGGCAGGTCGTCCATGTGGCCGATGACGATGTAGATCTGCTCCGGCTCGAGCGCGCCGCGGATCTCGCCGACGACGTTCGGCGCGTGCGTCCCGCTCCAGTCGTGGAGCACGGCGGGGATCCCGAGCGCCTCGAGCTGGTTCTTCGTGTACTGGCCGGCGTCGCGCGCGCCCTGCGAGGTGGAGTAGCGGGTGCCGGTCGGCGGGTTCGCCGTCATGTCGTTCCAGTACTGGTTGACCATCGCGGGCGTGACCGCCGAGACCATCTTCTGGATCAGCGGGTGGGGGGCGGCGTCCGCGCCGCGGCCCGCGGCCGCCGTGGGCGACGGCGACGGCGACGAGATTGGAGCCGGGATCGGGGACGCGTCCACGGGCCGGTGCGGCAGCGGCGCGAGCCAGGCCCGCGCGGCCTCGAGCGGCGCGGAGCCCAGGCCACGCGGCACGCGCAGCAGCACCCAGTTCTCCTCCTCGAACAGGACGACGCCGGCGAGGTCGAGGACGGCGAGGTCGGTGTCCGGGCGGAGCCCCACCTGCCAGTAGTCCGCGGTCCCGGCCGCGCTGTCGAGCACCCGCACGTCGTAGCCCAGCGCCGCGATCCGCGACGACTCGGCGAGGGGGCCCTCCACGAACAGGCTGTGCGAGGTCTCGCGCACGACCGGTACGTTCAAGGAGCGCAGCCGCGCCAGGTCGTCCGGCGCGCGGCGGGCCACGTGCAGCAGCACCGACCCGGACGAGCCCGACGGCGCGGGGGCCGCCGGCGAGGGCGGCGTCGCGGCGAGGGCCAGGAGGACGCAGGACACGACAAGGACCAGCGCGGGCAGAACGCGGCGCATGCGAAGGCTCTCCTCTCCCACCCATCTTTCGGTCGGCGGGCGGCAGACCCCGGCCGCGGCGCCCTTTCCCCCAAGCTTACGGCGTAACCGGGGCGCGGCGTGAGGCATCCTTGGGCCGGGCGGCGGTTCCCCCCCGCGCGCCGGAGATGCCCATGCCCGTTTCCGAGCTGACGATCACCCTCGCCGGCGGCGACCGCGTCCTCGCCTCGTACGGTGGCCTGACGATCACGACCGACCAGGACGGCTCGGCCCCGAGCCCGTTCGAACTGTTCCTCGCCTCGCTGGGCACCTGCGCCGGGTTCTACATCGCCAACTTCTGCACCAGCCGGGGCCTCCCGCTGGAGGGCATCTCGCTCCGGCAGCGGATGGAGCCCGACGAGGGGGGCGGGCGGATCGGGCGGGTCCTGATCGACGTGACGCTCCCCCCGGACTTCCCGGAGAAGTACCGCGAGCCGGCGCTGCGCGCGGCGCGGAGCTGCACCGTCAAGAAGCACCTCGAGCGGGCCCCGGCGGTCGAGGTGCAGATCGTCGCCCCGCGCTGATAACCGGGACGACGACGGGCCTTATAGTACCGGGCGTCGCGCGGGGCCCGGGCCCTGGCGCCCGGAGACCCGATGCAGGAACTCGAGCGGCTTCTCTCCGCCGTCAACGACGTCGTCTGGGGCCCCTGGATGCTCGCCATCCTCTTCGGCACCCACCTCTTCCTCACCGTCCGGCTCGGCTTCATCCAGCGCCTGATCCCGCGCGCGATCCGGATCTCGCTCCAGCGCACGAAGGAGGGCGAGGGGGACGTCAGCCAGTTCGGCGCGCTGACGACGGCGCTCGCGGCGACGATCGGCACCGGCAACATCGTCGGCGTCGCGACGGCGGTCGCGGCCGGCGGGCCCGGCGCGGTGCTCTGGATGTGGCTCACCGGCGTGTTCGGCATCGCGACGAAGTACGGCGAGGCGCTGCTGGCCGTGAAGTACCGCGTCACGACGCCGGCGGGCACGATGGCCGGCGGCCCGATGTACGTGCTCGAGCGCGCCCTGAACATGAAGTGGCTCGGGATCGTCTTCGCGGCCTTCACGGCGGTCACCGCGTTCGGGATCGGCAACATGGTGCAGGCCAACTCGATCTCGAGCCTGTGCCAGGAGACGCTGGCCATCTCCCCGTGGGTCACCGGGATCGTCATGACGCTGTTCACCGCCGTCGTGATCCTCGGCGGGATCAAGTCGATCGCCGCGGTCTGCGAGCGGCTGGTCCCGTTCATGGCGATCTTCTACGTCGGCGGCTGCCTCGTGCTGCTCGTCCTGCACGCCGGGCGGCTCCCCGGCACGATCCAGCTGATCCTCGAGAGCGCGTTCACCGGCCAGGCGGCGGTGGGCGGTTTCGCCGGCGCGGGCGTCATGGCGGCGATGCGCTTCGGCATCGCGCGCGGGCTGTTCTCGAACGAGTCGGGGCTCGGCAGCGCGCCGATCGTCGCGGCGGCCGCGCAGACGCGGAACCCGGTGCGCCAGGCCCTCGTCTCGTCCACCGGGACGTTCTGGGACACCGTGGTCGTGTGCCTGATGACGGGTCTCGTCGTCGTCAACTCGGGCGGCTGGCAGCAGGGGCTCAAGGGCGCCGCGCTGACGCACGCCGCGTTCACCGACCTGTCCTGGGTCGGGCCGCTCATCCTCACCGTCGGCCTCCTGACCTTCGTCTTCTCCACGATCCTCGGCTGGTCGTACTACGGCGAGAAGGCGGCGGAGTACCTGTTCGGCACGGTCGCGATCCTGCCCTACAGGATCCTGTGGGTCCTGGCCGTCATGGTCGGCTCGGTCGCGACGCTGCCGATGGTCTGGTCGTTCGCGGACATCACGAACGCGCTGATGGCCCTGCCCAACCTGGTGTCGCTGCTCGCGCTCTCGGGCGTGATCGCGGCCGAGACGCGGCGCTACCTCGCGGAGGAGCGCGACTGACGCCGGCCGCGGCCGTACACTGGGGCGTTCCGGGCCCGCGGCGCCCCCGCGCGCTCCGCGCGCCCCGCGAGGGGAGTCGCATGGTCCGCCACCCGCGCGCCCTGGTCGTCGTCCTGCTCGGCGCCCGCATCGTCGTCCTGCTCGGCGCCCGCATCGTCGTCCTGCTCGGCGCCCTGCTCGTCGTCGCCACCTCCGGTCCCTTCGCGCGCCCCGCGTCCGCGGCCGCCGAGGCGCCGGTGGCGCCGGTGGTCGCGCCCTGCGCGAGCGGGGACCTGTGGGTCGCCGCCCGCGGGAACGAGGTCGTGGACGGCGCGTCGGGCCGCGCGCTCTACGCCGCGGCCGGGCCGGTGACGGCGCTCGCGTGCGACGGGGACCTCGTCGCCGCCGGCTTCGCGGAGGGCCGGCGCGGGCGCACCGTGCTGCTGCGCCGCCCCTCCTCGAACGGGACGGCCGACGCCTCCGGCTGGGAGGTCGCGCGCGAAATCCGCCTCGAGGCGCCGCCGCTGGCCGTCGCGCTCACGGGCGAGCGGCTGGTGGTCTCGGGGCCCGGCGACCGCGGGTCGGGCGACCTGCAGTTCGTGCCGCTGGCCGGCGACGCGCGTCCCGTCACGCGGCCGACGCCCGCGCCGGCGGGCGCGCTCGTGCTCTCCGGGGAACGGGACGCGCTGCTCGTCGCGTCGGGGTCCGACCTGCGCACGTTCCGGCTCGACACCGGCGGCACGTGGCTGGTCTGGAACTTCGCCGGGCCCGTCGGCCCGGTGGCGGCGCGCGAGGGGGTGAGCCGGCTCCTCGTCGCGCAGGAGACCAAGGTCGCCGCGGTGGACCCGGCCGACGCGCCCGCGAAGGGCGTGCTCCCCGTGCGCGCCGAGGCGTCGTTCGACGCCCCTGTCGCCGCGCTGGCCTGGCTCGACGGCGGCCGCGTGGCCGCGGTGGCGCTGCGCGGGGAGAGCAGGGTCCGGCTGCTCGACGGCGAGACGCTGCGCGAGCTGTCCGCGCCGGCCGTCCCGGGCCCGGTCGCCGCGCTGGTTTCCCTGCCCGGCCGCCGCCTCGCCTGGGCCGGCCCGACCGGGTCCGGGGAACTGCGCGTCCCCGACGAGACGTGGGCCGCGGCCCGGCCGCCGTCCCGCGCGATCGCCCGGACCTCGCCTGCTCCATCGCCTGCGCCACCGCCTCCCTCAGGCGTCGCACCCGCTCCGGCCGCTGCTGCTCCTGGTCCCGCGGCCGCTGCTGCGGGGGCCGCTGCCGCTCCTGCTGCTGCTACCGGCGCGGCGACTTCTGCTCCTGCTGCTCCTGCTGCCGCCGCCGGGGCTGCGACTTCCGCTCCTGCTCCCGCGGCCGCGACCGCTGCGGCTCCCGCCGCCGCCGCTCCTGCTGCGGCAGCTCCCTCGTCTCCGCCGCCGCCCCCTCCCCCGTCGCCGGAGCCGCCGGCGGCCACGACCGGGACCGCGTCGACGGCCCCCAGCCCGGCCCCCACCCCGCCGCCCGCCCCGCCGCCCGCGGAGGCTCCCGCGCCGATGGGGATCCCTCCCGCGGGGACGGTCCTCGGGCAGCTGCGCGGGCCGGGCGCGGGGAACGTCGCGCAGGTGATGGTCGCGGGGCCCGACAGCGTGCTCGCGATCGCCGCGGTCGCGAAGCCGGACAAGGGGGTCTACCGCGTCGACGGGCTGAAGCCGGGCCGTTACCGCGTGACGCCGATGGGGGCGGGCGGGGCCTCGCTGCCGAGCGCCCCGCCCTTCGTGACGATCACCATCGGCGCCGAGGACGGCGTGCGCGTGGACTTCGAGATCGGCGCGGGGTGGTGAGGGCGGACCATCGCCTGCGGCGAGGCCCGCCCCTACCGCGCTTGCGGCGCAGCCCCTAGGTTCGGCCGGGCGGCCGAGCGGCCGGGCGGCGCGTCAGAGAGCTCCGGGGTGCGCGGTCAATTGCCGGAAGCTTCCGAGCGGCCCGCGTTGGCCTCGTCGCGCGCCAGGCGCCCTCGCGCGGGGCGCCGCGCGGTTTTCGCGGGGCGGTTTCGGAGGGGGTTCACGCCGGCGGCCCACGCGTCCCTCTAAAGCGCGAGGGCCCGTTCGCTGGTGTCCGGTCGAAACGTCCGGCAAGTGACCGTGGGCGCGGGGGAGCCCCGGGCGGCAGCGCGCGCCTGCGGCGAGCCAAACCCCGTCGATACGAGGGCGGACCATCGCCTGCGGCGAGGCCCGCCCCTTCCATGAGAAGGAAACAACTGTCAAGGCCGACTTGGCGGCCGCTGCCGATTCCACGCCGTCCGCCACCCTTCCATCCGCACTCTGGGTGCAGCCTTCGGCTGCGGTGCAAGTTGGGGTCCGATGGTGTCCTGGCGCTGCACTCTACGTGGCGGGCTCGAGGTGCTCCCGAGGGGCGGTCGCAGTCACCTGGACACGGCGAGGCTGTGGAATCCTGCTTCGTTGCCAAGTCGCCGGGTCAAGCCGGGCTCCGGTGTTGGCGTCTGCTTAGTCGAAGGTCTTGGCTTGGGCGCTGTCTCAGGCGGCCGCGCGCCGGCCCGGGTAGGCCTCGTAGGTGTCGCCGGTGATCCAGAGCCGGTGCAGCAAGATCGCGAGCTTGCGTGCGACCGCCGTGATGGCGGTCTTCTTGCCACGTCGTTCCGCCACGGCGAGTCCCCAGGCTCGGAGGGCCGTGTCAGGCCCGAAGGGCCCGAGGATGTAGTGGGCCGACTGCGTGAGCAGCGCGCGCAGGTCCGCACTGCCGGCCTTGCTGATGCCGAGCTGCGGGTCCTGGCCGCTCGAGATGCGCAGACGCCGGGTCAGGCCGATGTAGGAGCCGACCTTGCGGCTGCACGCGAATCGGTGCGGGTCTTCGATCGTCAGGACGTAGGCCAGCGCGGTCAGCAGACCGACGCCCGGCACCTGGCGCAGTTGCGCGACTGCCGGCACGTCGTGGGCGATCCGCTCCAGATCGCGCTCGGCGCGCCGAATCTGGATCGTGAGCATCGCGATCGCTGCCACGAGGTGATGCACGGCAGGAACGAGATCCTCGGGCAACTGCGAGAGCGTGCGCCGGTGGAAACAGGCGGCGGAGCACTTCTTCAGCTGGATGCCGAACCCCTTGGACATCCCACGCACGGCATTTATCAGCTTGGTCCGTGCCTCCACCAGGGCTCGGCGGGACCGCAGCTGGGTCAGCATCAGCTGCGTCGATCGCGACCGAAGCTGGACCGGGTAGAGCAGCCGGGGATCGGTCCGGCCCAACCGCGCCAGGTGCTCGGCGTCGCCGCCGTCGGTCTTGCGCGACGAGCGGCTGATCCCCGGAACCCGGCTGACATTGGCCACCAGGACCTCGCTGTGGCCCCAGCCCAGGAACGCGCGGCTCACCCAGCCGGAGTGCGGACCCACCTCGAGCACAATCCGGGCCTCCGGATACGACCTGGTCAGCCGCGCCAAGCCCGTCACGCTGGTCTTCACCCGGCCCAATTCCAGAGTCTCGCCGGCCTCGTCCAAAACGTGGAAGGCCGTGAACTTATCGCCCAGATCCAAGCCGATCGTGTGCGCCGGAATGGTCGTGATACGCTGCTCCATGGCCGGTCTCCTCTCGGGCCCCTGAGCCCGCGAAAACTACTCTCTGGAGCACTCTAATCCAGTGACTCCGTACGGAGACCGGCCGCTTCTCTCCTTCTCATCCCATCTACGGTGATCGGCGACAGCGATCGGCGACGGTGGTCGGCGTCGGGCGATCAGGAGCAGAGACACGATCAGGAGCGGAACTTGATGCCGCAGCCGAGCGCCTTGGTCTCCTTGCGGGCGACCTCCTTGCCCGCGGCGACGGCGTCCACGGCGTCCGCGAGGTAGCGCTCCTTCACGGCCGACGCGTCCTTCACGTTGTCGTCGATCGTGCCGTGGTAGACCAGCCGGCCCTGCGCGTCGAACAGGTACGCCTCGGGGGTGCGGGTCGCGCCGAACGCCTTGGCCACGGCCGAGGTCTCGTCCATCACGTACGGGAACGCGAGGCCGAGCTCCTTCGCGCGCGCCTGCATCGCCTCGAACCCGTCGCCCGGCACCACCTTGGGGTCGTTCGAGTTGACCGCGACCACGCCGATGCCGCGCGCGAGCGCCGCCTTGCCGAGCTCGGCGATGCGCGCCTCCCAGCCCCTCGCGTACGGGCACTCGTTGCAGGTGAAGACGACCAGCGTCCCCTTGGCGCCCCTCGCCTCCGCCAGCGAGAGCGTCTTGCCGTCCACGTTCTTCATCTTCGTGCCGGCGGCGGCGGCGGGCAGCGCGTCGCCGGGGGCCAGCGCGAGGGCGGGGGCCGGCGCGGCAAGGGCGACGACGGCGACGACGGCGAGCGCGGCGGTGACGTGCGACTTCGTGATCCTCATCATCGGCTTCATCGGCGGGTGTCCTCTCTCTCGGCTCTCTCGACGGCCGCGGCGGCCGCCCGGCGATCGGGCTCGCCGAGCAGGGGCGCGACGCGTCGTTCCAGTTCCTCGTAGGTCGCCTTGCCTTCCCAGAACTCCCGGACGGTGCCGTCGGCGGCGAAGACGAACGTCGCGGGCAGCGCGCCGGACCAGCGCGGGTCGAGCGTGTCGATGAACTCCTGGTCCGCGCCGTCCTTCAGGAACGTCCGGCCCGCCACACCCTGCCCGCGCAGGAACGCCAGGACATCGTCGCGCGCGTCCGCGGCGTCGCCGGAGACGAACAGCACCCGTAGCCCGCGGTCCGCGTACGCGCGCTGCAGGCGGACGAGGTCCGGGAACTCCTCGCGGCAGGGCGCGCACCACGTCGCCCAGACGTTGACGAGGGTCGCCGTCGCGCCCGGTTCGCGGGCCGCGGCGAGGACCTGTCGCGCGGTCGCGGGCTCGAGCGTGGCCGGCGGCGCGGGGCGGACGCCGGGCGGCGCGGGGCCGCAGCCGGCGCCGGGCAGGGCGGCGGCGAGGAGAAGGACGATCGCGGCGGACGCGGGACGGATCGGGGCCAAGGGTGGCTTACTCCTTGAGAACAAAGGTTAACGAACCTGGCACCTCGCCTCCGGACCGTCCACGCGGCGGCCCCGACCGCTCGGCGGCGGGCCGGAAACCCTCGATTCCGGGCCCGATAACGCCTCGCGAGGAGCGATAATGGCCCGCCACGGTCCCCTCGGCGCGGTCGACGCGCCAGCTTGCCGGACGCCCGGTTCGGCGGTCCCCCCGGAGGAGGCCACATGTCCATCACCCTTCGCCTGAAGCGCGCGCTCGACGCACGGGACATCCCGTACGAGCTGGTTCCCCACCGCCCCGCCTACACGGCTCCCGCCGCGGCGCAGGAGACGCGGACCCCCGGGGACGAGTTCGCCAAGGTGGTCGTGGTCTGGGCCGACGGCCAGTACGCGATGGCCGTGATGCCCGCCCACCACCACGTCCGGCTCGCGGAACTGCGGCGCGAGATGAACGCGCGCGACATCCGGCTGGCGTCGGAGGACGAGATCGCACGCCTCTGCCCCGACTGCGAGGTCGGCGCCGAGCCGCCGCTCGGCAACCTCTACGGCCTGCCGGTGTTCCTCAGCAGCTGGCTCACCGGCGACGAGCGGATCACGTTCCACGGCGGCACGCACCGGGACGCCATCCGCATGCGGCTGCAGGACTACATGAACGTGGTCCGGCCGAAGGTCATCGACTTCTCGACGCTGCACTGAGCCGGCCATTTTGGTGTGGGGGCGGGGCTCTGCCCCGCCCGGGCGGGGCGCAGCCCCGCCCCCACACGGGATCGACGGATCAGCCGACGGGGCGGCCGAGAACCCAGAGCAGCTCGGACAGGATCATCGCGGTCGCGCCCCAGATCTTCTCGCCGTCGTGCGGGAACAGCGGCACGACGTACGGGTTCCCCTCGTACTCCCAGTCCTCGACGCGCCGCCCGCCCGGCGCGGCGAGCTGCTCCAGCGGGACCTCGAGCACGCTCGCGACCTCGCGGGGATCGCGTTCCCACGGCTGGAGCCGCTCGAGCAGCGCGACGACGGGGTGGATCACGAAGTCGGTGACCGGGACGTGGAGCGGCGAGAGCCGGCCGAGGACCCGCGCCCCGGCCGGATCGAGGCCGATCTCCTCGCGGGCCTCGCGCAGGGCCGCCCCGACGAGGTCCTCGCCCGGTTCGAGCCGGCCGCCGGGGAACGAGATCTGGTCCGCGTGGCGGCGCAGCCCGGCGGCGCGCCGGGTGAGCACGACCGCCGGCCCCGCGCCGGAGGGCGCGAGCGCGACGAGCGCCGCGGAGGGCGTGGCCCCCGGCGGCGGCGCGCCGGGGACCCAGCCGGGGCGCGGCAGCACCGCCATGCCGGCGTGGGCCGCCGCGCCCGGCAGCGGCCCCCGCAGCGCGGCCGCGAGCGTCGCGCCGAACGCGTCCCACGCGAGGGACCAGGGAGGCGTGAGGCGCGGGTCCATCCGGCGGCGCGTCCCTCCGCTCAGCGCGGCGTGACGTCGAAGGGCAGCCGGGCGTAGACCCCGCGCGGGTCGGAGAACAGAGCGAGGCGGCGCACGTCGTCGAGCAGCGCGCGGCCCTGCCGGACCAGCACGCTCTCCTCCGCGAATCCCTCTTCCTGGTCGCGCGAGAGGGCGGCGAGCGCGTCGGCCAGCGGGCTCCGCTTCTCCTGGTACACGACGAGGCCGTAGTCGTCGCCGAGCTTGGCCTGCCCCGCGGCGTGACGCAGCGCCGCCGAGAGCCCGCCGAGCTCGTCCACGAGCCCGAGGTTCTTCGCCTCGACGCCGGACCAGACGCGGCCCTGCGCGATCTCGAGCACCTTCTCGCGCGGCAGGCCGCGGCCGTCGACGACCTTGTCGACGAACTGCTCGTAGATCCAGTCCACGTACTCCTGGAAGATCGCGAGCTCCTGGTCCGTCTTCGGCCGCATGATCGTGCCCATGTCGGCGAGCTGCCCGGTCTTGACCGTGTCGAAGGTGACGCCGACGTCGTTCACGAGCTTCTGCACGTTCGGGAACATGCCGAACACGCCGATCGACCCGGTGATGGTGCCCGGCTCGGCGAAGATGTGGTCGCCGTAGCTCGAGATCCAGTAGCCGCCCGACGCGGCGACGGTCCCCATCGAGACGACCACCGGCTTCTTGCCCTTCAGCAGCCGGACCTCGCGCTGGATCACCTCGGACGCGCTGGCGCTGCCGCCCGGGCTGTTGACGCGCAGGACGACGGCCTTCACGTCGTCGTCCAGCCGCGCCTTGCGCAGCAGGCGGGCGACGTAGTCCCCGCCCACCTCGGTCTTGCTGTCGCCGTCGACGATCTCCCCCTCGGCGTAGATCAGCGCGACGCCCCGGTCGCCGCGCCGCTCGGGGCGCAGGGCCAGCGCGGACGCGTAGTCGGCCAGCGAGACCTGCCGGAACGTGCGCTCGTCCTCGTCCGCCCCGGTCAGCTTCTTGAGGTCGACGATGACCTCGTCGACGTACGCGACGCGGTCGACCAGCTTCATCTGCTGCAGCTCGTTCGGCCGCAGGATGCCGCGCTGGTCCGCGGCGGCCTGCAGGTCGCCGCCCGCCAGGCCGCGGGCCTCCGCGACGTCCGACAGGTAGCCCGACCAGAGGTCGCCCAGCAGCTTGGCGATCTGCTCCCGGTTGGCGTCGCTCATCCGGTCGAGCAGGAACGGCTCGACCGCCGACTTGTACTTGCCGACGCGCGTGACCTGCACGCCGACGCCGTACTTCCGGAACGCGTTGGCGAAGAACGGGCTCTCGCTCGCGAAGCCGTTCAGCTCCATCATCCCGAACGGGTTGACGACGATCTCGTCCGCGACCGAGGCGATGTAGTACGTCGGCTCGTCGTAGCCCAGGTTGTACGCGACGATCTTCTTGCCGCCCTTGCGGAACTCGGCGAGGCGCTCGCGGATTTCCTTGAGCGCGCCCCAGCCGGAGGCGTAGCCGGACCGGCCGACGAGCCCCGTGATGAAGATGCCCTTGATCCGCTTGTCGCTCCCCGCGCGCCGGATCGCCTCGGTCACGCCGCGCAGGCCGAGCGGCGACACCGAGCGCTCGGTGAGCGCGTCGGACAGGACGTCGCGCGGGCTGCGCTCCGCCGGCTTGTCCGGGATCGGCGCGCCGAGGTCGAGCACCAGCATCGCGTCGGCCGGCACGGCGGGCGCGGACCGGCCGGCGCCCGCGATCGCGACGATCGCGAAGAAGAACAGGAACAGCGTGAACGCGGCGACCGCCAGCGCGAGCAGGCTGGCGAAGAACATCTTGATGAACTCTTTCATCGGGCATCGTCTCCGGGGGACGACAGGAGTTTAGCGGCAACGCACGGCCGGGGCCCCGTCCGGCGCGCACGTGGCGAATCTATGCCGGTTTGCGCCCCGCCGGGGAGGGCCGGCGGACCAGCGGGCGGCCGGCCGCCCTGACCGGTCCCTAAGCCGTTCCTCGCGGTCTTCGGCATGGACGGTACAATCCCGACGTGGCGCGATCCGCGCCGCGGCCCCCGCCGGATCCCGCCGGCCGGGCCCGGCCAGGGGAGCGGGGTTCGATTCCGCTCTCAAGGTCCCATCCATGAACCTCGCGCTGCACCGCGTCCGGGACTGGCTCCGGGCGACATCGTGGCTGGTCCCGAGCGTCATGGCCGCCGCGGCCCTCGCGCTCGCCGCCGGCACCCTGCACCTCGACCGCGCCGGCGGCGACGAGGCCCGTGCCTGGGCCGCGGCGGCCTCGTCTCCCGAGGCCGCGCGGCTGGTCCTGATCGCGATCGCCGGCACCACGCTGCTCGTCGCGGGCATCGTCTTCTCGGTGCTCGTGGTCGCGCTCGTCCTCGCCTCGCGCCAGTTCGGCCCGCGCGCGCTGCGCCTCCTGCCGGGCGACATCGGCAACCAGGTGGCGCTGGGCACGTTCACCGCGGCCTTCGTCTTCGCGCTCGCCGTGCTGAGCGCGATCGACGGGAGCTTCTCGGCCAACGTGTCGCTCACCGCGGCGCTGGCGCTCGCCGTCGCCTGCATGGGCATGCTCGTCTACACGATCCGCCACGTGGCGACGCAGATCGAGGCCCCGAACGTCGTGCTCGAAGCCGCGCGCGAGTTGGACCTCGCGGTCGAGGCGATGTTCCCGCCGTCGGGGCGACCGGCCGCGCCGGCCGGGAACCACCACGAGGAGGACGCGGAAGAGGCGGCGGAGATGCTGCGCTGCGGCTCGGACGTCGTCGTGCTCCGCGCGCGCCGCGCCGGCTACGTCCAGCGCGTCGCGCGCCCCGCGCTCCTGGCGCTCGCGGGCGAGCAGGACGTGCTGATCCAGCTCGAGCGCCGGCCGGGCCAGTACGTGTCCAAGGGCGAGCCGCTGGCGCGGATCTGGCCGGGGTCGCAGCTCGCGACGGGCGGCGGCCCGCGCGTGCTGGAGGCGATCGTGGTCGGCTCCTGGCGCTCGCTGCGCCAGGACGTGGAGTTCGCGGCGGACCAGCTGGTCGAGATCGCGGTCCGCGCGCTGTCGCCGGCGATCAACGACCCGTTCACCGCGATGGCCTGCGTGGACCGGCTCGGCGACGCGCTGGGCGAGATCATCCGCCGGCCCGTGCCCGACCGGCGTCTGCGGGACGCGGCGGGGCGCGTCCGGGTGCTGCTCTACCCCGTCTCGCCCGGCGCGCTGATCGACGCGGCGTTCAACCAGGTGCGCCAGTCGGCGCGCCACAGCGCGGCGGTGAGCATCCGGCTGCTCGAGGTGATCACCAAGCTCGCCGAGCACGCGGACCGCGACGAGGACCGCAGCGCGCTACTGCGCCACGCGCTGGCGATCCACGGGCAGGCCTCGAAGACGGTCCCCGACCAGCAGGACCGGCAGGACCTCTCGGACCGCTACCGCGCCGCGGTCAGCGCGCTCGGGCGCAACGCGAACGCCGGGCCGTGGCACTGACGGTCCCGGCTCACTCGCGGCCGGGGGGCGCGACGCCCGCGACGCCGGAGATCACGTCCGCGCTCCAGAAGCCCTCGTAGTCCGTCACCACCCCGCCCGCGGTGACCGCGATCCCGGCGGTGAACCGGCCCTCGCCGCTCTCGTAGCGGTACGCCGCGGCGCCGGTGCGCCGATAGACCTGGTCGAGGGCCTCGAGCGTGAACTCCGGGAACCGCACCCACGCGGCGCGGACGGCGGAACTCGTGCCGACCTCGAGCCCGAGGCGGCGGATCGGGAGCGTGTTCGTCGCGGGCGTGAAGCCGAGGTCCACGTCGAGGCAGCCGTCGACGTGCGGTTGCGGCACGCCGTCGCGCCACCAGGACCCGCGGCCGTCGGCCCGCAGCAGGACGTGCACCGGCGCGCCGCCGATCCAGCCCTCGACGCGGGCCTCGCGGGTCACCCACCGCCGGTCGCAGACGACGTCGTAGTCCAGCCGGCAGGGTTGATCGCCGGCGACGACGACCGCCGTCCCGGCGACGCGGTGGCCGTCCGCAAGCGCCGCGATCCGCGCCGCGTCGCAGCCGGTGCGGTCGAGCCAGCGCCAGAGGACCGCCGTTCCCGCTTCACCATCGTCCATGAAGGCCTCTCCGCGATCTCGGGACGGGGCGACGGGCGTGCCAAGATGGTACGGCATGGAGGCACCGCCGCCCGTCGGGCCGGAACCGCCCGGCCTCCCCTTCGACCCCACCGTGGCGCGCTGGTTCGCCGCGCGGATGGGCGCGCCGACCGAGATCCAGGCCCGCGCCTGGCCGCGGATCGCGGCGGGCGCGCACGTGCTGGTCAGCGCCCCGACCGGCAGCGGCAAGACCCTGACCGCGTTCCTCTGGGCGCTCGATCGCCTGCTCACCGGCGCGTGGGACGGCGGCGGCGTGCGCGTGCTGTACGTGTCGCCGCTGAAGGCGCTGAACACCGACGTCCGGGTGAACCTGCTCGCGCCGCTCGCGGGGCTGCGGCACGCCTTCGACGCGGAGGGCCGCGCGGCCGCACCGGTCGCGGTGCTGACGCGCTCGGGCGACACGCCCCCGGGCGAGCGCCGTCGGATGGCGCGGCGCGCGCCCGAGATCCTGATCACGACGCCCGAGAGCCTGAACGTCCTCCTCACGTCGCGCGGCGGCCGCGGGATGTTCGGCGGCGTGCGGACGGTGCTCCTCGACGAGGTGCACGCGCTCGCCGGGAACAAGCGCGGGGCGCTGCTCGCGGTCGCGCTCGAGCGCCTCTGCGCCCTCGCGGGCGAGGTCCAGCGCGTGGCGCTCTCCGCCACGGTCGCGCCGCTCGAGGAGATCGCGGCCTGGGTCGGCGGCGCCGGCCGGAGCGTGGAGCCGATCGTCTCGCGCGCGCCGAAGCGCTACGAGCTGTCCGTCTCGTATCCGCTCGCCGACCCGGTCCCGCCCGGCCCGTCCGGAACGGCCGGCCTGCCCGGCCCGTCCGGAACGCCCGGAACGCCCGACCACGGCCCGCTCGCCGCCGCGGACGCCGACGGCCCCTGGCCCGCGGTCGTGCGCGACGTCAAGCGCACGCTGGCGCGCCACCGCTCGACGCTGGTCTTCGCGAACTCGCGCCGCGTGGTCGAGAAGCTGACGCGCTTCCTCAACGAGGACGAACCGCGCGAGATCGCGTGGGCGCACCACGGCTCGCTCTCGCGCGAGGTGCGCCGGGTCGTCGAGGAGCGCCTGAAGGCCGGCGCGCTGCGGGCCATCGTCGCCACGAACTCGCTCGAGCTCGGGATCGACGTCGGCGCGCTGGACGAGGTGGTGCTGGTGCAGTCCCCGCCGGCGCTGGCCTCCGCCGTGCAGCGCATCGGCCGCGCGGGGCACGGCGTCGGCCAGGCGAGCCGCGGGCGCTTCGTCGCCCTGGCGCCGCGCGACCTGCTCGACGCGGCCGTCTGCGCGCGCGCCGTCGCCGCGGGGGACATCGAGCCCGTGCGCCCGCTCGAGGCGCCGCTCGACGTGCTCGCGCAGGCCCTGGTGTCGATGGTCGCGACCGGCGCCGCCCCCGCCGACGAGCTGTACGCGGTGATCCGCCGCGCCGCGCCGTACCGCGCCCTGCCCCGGCGCGTCTTCGACCTCGTCCTCGAGGCGCTCGCGGGCCGCTTCGCCGACGCGCGCGTCCCCGAGCTGCGCCCGCTGGTCTCCCTCGACCGCCTCGACGGGACGGTGCGCGGCCGCCCCGGCGCCGAGCGGCTCGTCTACGCCGCGGGGGGGACGATCCCGGATCGCGGGCTGTTCCGGCTGCGGCGCGCGGACGGCGGCGCGCCGATCGGCGAGCTGGACGAGGAGTTCGTCTGGGAGCGCGCGACCGGCGACGCCTTCACGCTCGGCGTGCAGACCTGGCGCATCGAGAAGATCACCCACAACGACGTGTTCGTCGTGCCGTCGGAGGCACGGCAGGCGCTGGCGCCGTTCTGGCGCGCCGACGCGCGTCACCGCGGGCACCTGTTCGGGCTGCGCATCGGCGAGTTCCTCGAGCGCGCCGAGCCGCGGCTCGACGACCCGGCGTTCGCGACCGAGCTGCGCGCGACGTCGTACCTGACCACGCGGGCCGCCGACGCCCTCGCGGCCTGGCTGCGCGAGCAGCGGGAGCGCCTCGGCGGCCTGCTGCCGCACCGGCGCCGGCTGGTCGCGGAGCGCGCGCACGACCCGGGCGGCGGTCCCGGCTGGCTCGTGCTGCACACGTTCTGGGGCGGGCGGGTCAACCAGCCGCTCGCGCTCGCGCTCGCGGCCTCCTGGGCGGAGCGCGGGCGCGGGGACCTGCGGCCCGACTACGACGACGGCTGCCTCGCGTTCCTCCTGCCGGAGCACGCGAGCGTGCGCGACCTCCTCGACGGCGTCGGGCCGGACAACGTCGACCGCCTGCTGCGCGGCGTGCTCTCTCGCACGGGCACGTTCGGCGCGCGCTTCCGCGAGGCGGCCGGGATCGCGCTGCTGCTCCCGCGCCGCGGCTTCGGCCAGCGCACGCCGCTCTGGTTCACGCGGCAGAAGGCGAAGGACCTCCTCGCGGCGGTCGCGCGGCGCGACGACTTCCCCGTCACGCTCGAGGCCTGGCGCTCCTGCCTCGACGACGAGTTCGACCTGCCGGCGCTGCGCGCGCGGCTCGCCGAGCTGCACGACGGCGCGATCGAGCTGGCGGAGGTCGCGACGGCCGAGCCCTCGCCCTTCGCCGCCGGAGTGGTCTGGAAGCGCACCAACGAGCTGATGTACGCGGACGACCGCCCCGCCGGCGCGGGGGCCGCGGCGCACCCGGGCCTGCTGGCGGAGGTCGCGCGGAGCGCGCACCTGCGGCCGCGGCTCGCGCCGGCGCTGGTCGCGCCGTTCCGCGCGCGGCTGCAGCGCACCGCGCCCGGCTACGCGCCGCGCACGCCCGAGGACCTGCTGGACTGGCTCGTCGAGCGGCAGGCGCTGACGCGCGCGGAGTGGGACGCCCTCGGCGCCGCCGTCGCGCGCGACCACGGGATCACGGTCGCGGAGCTCGCCGCCGGGCGGCCCGGCCGCTTCGATCTCGACGGGCCGCTGGTGACCGCCGCGCAGGAGACGGCTTGGGTCGCCCGCGCGGTGGGCGGGGACGACGACGACGGCCTGCAGGAACTCCTGGCGGCGCGGCTCCGGTTCGACGGGCCGGTGCCCGTGGACGCGCTCGCCCGCGACCTCGGCGCGGACCCCGCACGCGTCGCGCGCGCGCTCGAGGCGCTGTGCGCCGACGACCGCGTCGTCGTGGACGAACTGACGGAGGGCGCGGCCGGGCTCGAGGCCTGCGACGCCGAGAACCTCGAGCGCCTGCTGCGGCGCGCGCGCGGCGCGGGGCGCGCGGCCGCGAGCTTCGCGCCGCGACCGCTCGCGCACCTCGCGCCGTTCCTCGCGGCGTGGCAGGGCGTGGCCGCGCTCGGGGCGACGCCCGCCCGCGGGGCCGCGGGTGCCGCGGGAATGGACGCCGACGCGCTGCGCGACGCGCTCGAGCCGCTGCTCGGCGTCCCCGCCCCGGCGGACCTGTGGGAGACCGACGTCCTCCCCGCGCGCGTGCCGGGCTACCGCCCCGAGGCGCTCGACGCGCTGCTCGCGGACAGCGACCTCGGCTGGTTCGGCTGCGGCACGGAGCGGGTCGCCTTCGGACTGGCGCCGGACCTGCCGCTCTATCTCGCCGGCGCCGCCGACGACGCCGGAGACGTCGCGGCCCTGTTCGGCGGCGCGCACGGCGCCTTCGCGTTCGAGGACCTCGTCGCGCGCTCCGGCCGCGATTCGGCCGAGGTGGGCGCGCGGCTCTGGGCGCTGGCATGGGCGGGACGCGCGACGACCGAGACGTTCGCGCCCGTCCGCCGCGGCGTCGAGACGGGATTCCGCCCGGCCGACGCGTCAGGGGCGGCGGGGGCGGCGGGGGTGGCGGGCGCCGCGACGCGCGGCCGCCCGCGCGCGACGCTGCGCGCGTCGCTGCGCGCGCCGCTGCGGGCGCCGCTGCGCTTCGGGCGCTGGCAGGCCACGCGCCCGTTCGGCGGCGCGTGGCGCGCGCTACCCGTCCCCGAGCCGCCGGAGGACGCGCTCGAGGAGGACGCGCGCGACCGCGAGCGCGCGCGCGTCGTGCTCGACCGCTACGGGATCGTCTTCCGGGACCTGCTCGCGCGCGAGCTGCCGGCGCTGCAGTGGGGCCGGCTGTTCCGCGCCCTGCGGCTGCTGGAGCTCTCCGGCGAGGCGATAGGGGGCCAGTTCTTCGACGGGCTGCCCGGCCTGCAGTTCGCCGCGCCCGCGGCGTTCCGGCTGCTGCAGGAGGGCGGCTACGAGCCGCACGCCTTCTGGGTCGGCGCCGCGGACCCCGCCTCGCCCTGCGGGCTCGCGCCGCCGGAGGCCGGGGCCGCGTGGCCGCGGCGCCTCGCGTCCACGCTGCTCGTGTTCGACGGCCCGCGCCTCGTGGTGACCGCGGAGCGGCGCGGGCGCCGGCTCACGCTCGACCTGCCGCCCGGCCACCCGGATCTCCCGGCGGCGCTCGCCCCGCTCGCGGCGCAGCTCTCCCGCGCCGTGCGCCCGCTGCGCGCGATCGCGTGCGAGGAGGTCAACGGCGCGCCGGCCGCGACGAGCCCCTACCGCGCCGCGCTCGAGCCGCTGTTCCACGTCGACCGGGACCGCGACGCCCTGCGCCTCGGCCCGCGGTACTGATCGCCGGCCCCGCGCCGCCCGGACGCACCCGTCGTCGGCTAGAGTGCCCGCATGCGAACGCTGGTCGTGCTCGGGATCCTGGTCGGGGCCGCGGGAGGCGCCGCCGTCGCGGCCGCGGTCGGGGCGGACGGAGCAGTGCCCGCCGACCTCGGCGCGCCGCCGCTGTGCGAGGCCTCGGCGGTGCTGCGCGCCCCCTGGGCGCCGGCGCGCGTGATCGTCGCCGACAACGAAGTGGACGACCGGCTGTTCCTGTTCGACCTCGTCGACGGGCGCCTGGTCGGCCAGCGGCCGCTCGGACTCCCCGGCAGGAAGGAGCGCGCGCACGACGTCGAGGCGCTCGCGTGGCTCGGCAACACGCTCGCGGTCGTCGGCTCGCACAGCCCCGGCAAGGACGGCGCGCCGCGGCCCAAGCGGGCGCGGATCGCGTGGTACGCCCGCGGCCCCGCCGACGAGCTGCGTCGGGCGGGCGGGATCGAGGGCACCGCGGCGCTGCGCGAGGCGACGCGCGGCCGCGACGCCTGCCTCGCCGCCCTGTTCGTCGCGCCCCCGCCGCCGCTCGCGGCCGACGTCTGCGCCGCGATCGCCGCGGCCTCCGGCGCGATCAACATCGAAGGCGCGCTGGCGCTGACCCCGCCGGCCGCGCCGGCCGCAGCGCCCCGCCTCTGGCTCGGGCTGCGTGCGCCGCTGGCGGACGGGCGCGCGATCCTGCTGCGCCTCGCGGACCCGCCGCGCGCGTTCCGCTTCGACGCCGCCGCGCTGATCGACCTCGGCGCGCGCGGGGTGCGCGACCTCGCGGTCGACGACACGCAGCTGTACGTGATCGCCGGGGGGGCGGGCGACGACGGCCCGCGGTCGCGGCTCGTGCGCGTGCCGCGCGGCGCCCTGCAGCCCGGCGCGCTGCTGCGTCCCGGCGACGCCGGGCTCCCCGTGCCGGACCACGCGGAAGGCGTGCTCCCCCTCGGGCCGGGCGAGGTCCTCGTCGTGATCGACGTCGACGACTGCCGCACCCCGGCGCGGCAGCTGCGCGTCGCGCTGCCGTGAGCCGGCGTGCCGCGTGAGGTGTGCGCCCGAAACGGCATGCCGTTTCTGGCGCACGCGTCACGCCGCGGAGAGGTCCTCGGTCGCGGGGCCGCCGACGCAGCGGCCGTCGGCGGAGAAGCGGCTGCCGTGGCACGGGCAGTCCCACGTCGACTCCGTGCCGTTCCAGCGGACGATGCAGCCGAGGTGGGTGCAGACGGCGGACAGCACGTGCAGCCGTCCCGACCAGTCGCGGTAGACGGCCAGCTTCTCGACGCCGCGGCGCACGACGGCGCCGGAGCCGGGCGCGATCTCCTGCAGCGCCGCGTCGCCCGGCCCGACCCACTCCAGCAGAGCGCGCGCGACGCCGAGGTTCTCCTTCGCGTACTCCCCCGCGGCGCGCAGCGACTTGCGGCGCGGGTCGTAGAGCGTCGCCCACGGGTTCGCGCGGCCCTGCACCAGGTCGGCCAGCAGGAGCCCGGCGATCGTGCCGTGCGTCAGGCCCATGCCGGAGTCGCCGGTCGCGAGGAACACGTGGCTCTCGTCGTCCATCCGGCCGATGTGCGCCAGCCCGTCGATCGGCTCCTGGACCATGCCGGTCCAGCGGTACACGATCTCGCCGGCGTCGGGGAAGTGCGTGCGCGCCCACGCCGCCAGGCGCTCGAAGCGCGCATCGGCGCCGGTCCCGCCGTCGCGCCCCACGCGGTGGTCCTCGCCCCCGACGATCAGCAGCTCGCGCCCGCCCTCGCCGCGCTGCACGCGGACGTAGTGGTACGGGTCCTCCATGTCCCAGTACAGCGCGTGCGGCACCGCCCCGGCGGGGACCGCCAGCGCGACGGCGTAGGTCCGGTAGGGCGCCTGCTTGGAGTGGATCGCGAGCGACAGGTGGATCGGGCTGTTCGTGGCCACGACCACGTCCCGCGCGCGGACGACGGCGCCGCCGCGCGTGCGCACGAGCGCCGGCGTCCCGTCGTCGATCCCCTCCACGTGGTTCCCGGGGCGGCCGACGTACAGCAGCGCGCCCTCGCGGCGCAGCGCGTGCGCGAGCCCGTCGAGGTACTTGAGCGGGTGGAACTGGGCCTGGCCGGCGAAGCGCAGCGAGCGCCCGATCCGGACCTGCGGGAACGGCGTGCGCGCGAGCCGCTCCACCTCGAGGCCGGCGCGCCGCGCCGCCTCCATCTCGTCGTCCAGCTCGCCGGCGCCCGTCCCCGCCCCCGTGAACAGGTAGCCGTCCACGCGCTCGAACTCCGCGTCGATCTTCTCCGCGGCCAGGATCCGCTCGATGGCCTCGATCGCGGCGCCGTGGCTCGAGGCCGCCAGCCGCGCGCCCCGCGCACCGTGCAGCCGCTCGATCGTGGTGAAGCGGTCGTCGATCACGTTGGAGAGGTGCGCGGTCGTGCGGCTGGTCTCGCCGCCGCCGATCTCTCCCGGGTCGATCACGGCCACGCGGCGCCCCTCGCGCGCCAGCAGGTAGGCCGTCGTCAGGCCGGCGATGCCCGCGCCGACGACGGCGATCTCCACGTCCGACTCGGGGGGCATCGCGGGGAACTCGGCCGCGCCCTGGTGCGGCCAGAAGGCCATCCAGGGCGACTGCGTGCGTCCCGTCCTGGTGTCCACGTCCGCGGCTCCTGTCGCGAGAGCGGCGGGAACCCGCGTCTCGTTGCCTGCAGCTGGACCGAATGCAAACCCGATGCCGACGCGCGCGCGCGGCGGACGCTGGGGGTTTGCGGCCGTCCTGCGACGCCGCCGTGCTCGATCGTGCAGGGGCGTTTGTAAGATGACGGCCGTCGTGCGGCCGCGGCGGAGGACGCCCGCGACCTCAGCGGAGGACGTCGCCGAAGAGGCCGGTCGTCACCAGCGGGTCCGGCACGACGCGACGCGGCGGCCCGGCGGCGGGACGCAGCGCGAACACCGCGCCGTCGAAGTCCGCGCGGAGGCGCACGGGGGACGTCGAGACGAGTTCTCCTTCCGCGAGGTCGGGGGCATAGCGCAGCGACAGCGCGTCGAGGTCCAGGCCCGCCGCGGGGCGCGGGAGCGCCGGCAGCACCAGCAGCTCCTCGCTGTCGCGCCACGCGATCGCCAGCAGCACGCGCCCGTCGCGCGCGGGGATCCACGTGCCGGAGAGCGGCTCCCGCACCTGCCCGCGCGTCCCGTCCGCCGTGAAGCGGGGCAGCGCGGTCTCCCCGCACCACGGTGCGGCGCGCGAGCCCAGGGCCGCGCAGCGCGCGCGCAGCGCCGGCCAGTCGGGCAGCGCCGCGCCGAGCGGCGCGCGGTTCGCCGCGCGGAGGAGGAACGGCGTCTCGACCTGCCACGGCCGCAGGGCGAGCCGCACCGCGCCGCCGTCCGCGCACGTGCCCTCGTACGCGCCCGCGCCGATGCCCCGGCCGCGGACCTGTGCGTCGCAGGGCGCGCCGGCGCCGCGCACCGCGAGCGTCCCGCTCCAGGCCGAGCGCGCGTCGGGCGCGACGACGAGCGCGAACGTGACCCGGGCGGGCCCGTCCGTCCAGCCGTGCGCCGGGTACGTCCTGTGCCGCCGGAACGAGAGCGACCGCACCTCGTCCGCGGGCGCCTCGTCCTTGCCGGCGCGCAGGAGGCCCGCGAGCCCCTTCGCGTCCGCGAAGCTGTTCGGCGCCCAGTACCACGCATGGTCGATAGGGTGCGTGGCGCCGCGCAGCTCGACCACCGCCGACCCGACGGCGAGTTCGGGGTGCGCGCGGAGGAACGCGTCGTCCGGCGGGGGCGGTTCCGGCGCGCAGGCCGCGGCGGCGCACGCGGCGAGCAGGGGCGCGATCCGCCGGGCGCACGCGGCGGGCAGGGGCGCGATCCGCCGGGCGCACGCGGCGGGCGGGGGCGCGTTCGGCCGGGCGTGCGGCGTCACCGGAAGAGCGCCGGCTCGAGCAGCGCGCGCGGGTCGAAGATCCGCGAGCCGACGCGCGCGCCCCAGTGCAGGTGCGGGCCGGTGACGCGCCCCGTCGCGCCGGAGAGCCCGACGAGCTGGCCCGCGTCGACGCTCGCGCCGGCCTCGACGCGCCGCTCCGAGAGGTGCGCGTAGAGCGTGAACAGCCCGCCGCCGTGGTCGAGGATCACCGTGTGGCCGGAGAAGTACAGGTCGCCGCTGTAGGCGACGACCGCCGGGCCGGCGGACCGCACCTCGGTGCCGGTCGGTGCGCGCAGATCGAGGCCCGAGTGCGGCGCCCGCGGCTGGCCGTTGAAGATCCGCCGCGCGCCGAAGATGCCGCTCGCCTCGCCCGGCACCGGCCGCACGAACGGCGCGACGGGAGGCGGCAGCACCGTGCGCCGCGCGTAGATCTCCTTCAGCGCCGCCTGCTCGCGCTCGATCCGCGCGGTCACCTCGGCGGGCGGCTCGACGTACTCGCTCGCGACCTTCAGGCGCTCCTCGGGGAACGTCTTGCGGCGCACCGTCAGCGTGCGCCCGGCGGCGGCCGGCGCGCCGGCGGCGGTGCGGCCGGAGACGGCCAGGCGGGCCTTGCCCGGCTTCGCGTCGAGCGGGACGACGGCCCACGCCGACCACGCCTCGCCGCCCGCCGGGGACACGGCGCGCACGAAGAACAGGTCCGTGTCGAGGAAGCGGCCGGAGACCTCGGCCAGCGGCTCCGTGGCGTTCACGACGACGCGCACCGGCTCGCCCGGCTGGACCGCGCGGGAGCGGGCCTCGACGACGAGCGGCACGGGGCCCTCGGCGACGGGCGGCACGGGGGACTCGTCCGCGGGGGCGGCGGCCGCAGCGGCGACGACGGCGGCGGCCGCGGCGAGCGCGACGAGCAGGACGGGCGGCACGAAGGGGCGGTGCGTCAACGACGGCCTCCTTGCGGAATTATCGCCGGTGAGCCGGCTTGAGTCGCCTCCCCCGCCGCTGTAGCCTCGCGGGGTCCGGCACGCGGCGAGGGGACGGGGGACGGCATGGCGTTCATCCCGATCGGCGACGACAACTCGGACCGGGTGCTGACCCCGTACGTCAACTACCTGCTGCTCGCGCTGAACGTCCTCGTGTTCGTCTTCCTGCAGGGGCTGGGCGGGAACGCCGCGTTCACGATGGCGTTCTCGACGGTGCCCGCCGAGATCGTGCGCGGCGAGGACCTCGTCTCGCCGCCCGAGATCGTCCACGACCCGGTCTCCGGCGACCCGTTCGAGCTGCCGGGGCTGCGGCCGACGCCGATCCCGGTCTACCTGACGCTGCTGACCTCGATGTTCATGCACGGCGGGCTGGCCCACCTGTTCGGCAACATGCTGTTCCTCTGGGTCTTCGGGGACAACCTCGAGAACCGGCTGGGGCACGCCCGCTACACGGCGTTCTACCTGGCCTGCGGCGTGCTCGCCGGGATCGCGCACGTGGCGTCGACGGTCGTGCTCGGCGGCGACCCGCTGATCCCGAGCCTCGGCGCGTCCGGCGCCATCTCGGGCGTGCTCGGCGGCTACATGCTGCTCTACCCCCGCCGGCGCGTGCTGCTGCTGATGCTGAACATGATCATGCCGGTGCGCGCGCTGACCGCGATCGGGATCTGGTTCGCGTTCCAGTTCATCAGCGGGCTGGGCGCGCTCGGCGGCGGCGCGCAGAAGGGCGGCGTCGCGTACGGCGCCCACATCGGCGGCTTCCTCGCCGGGCTGGTGCTGATCAAGGCGTTCACCGCGGGCCGGCCCGCGCCGCCCGCGACCGGCCGGCCGGTCGGAGGTTCCCGTTGGGGAGAACAGCGCCCTCGATGAACGGTGACCGGCGCAGGCCGCGGCGGCTCAGCGAGCGGCAGATCAAGTGGCTGCTCACGCTCTACCCGCCCCTGCTGCTGCAGCGGGTGCGCTGCGTCTCCGTCGGGCGCGGCTTCCGCAGCGCCCGGGTCCGGGTCTCGAAGAGCTTCGTGACCCGCAACCTGAACGGGACGACGTTCGGCGGCACGATCTTCTCCGCGGCGGACCCCGTCTACGCCCTGCTGTTCTGGCAGATCTTCGCGCACGAGGGCACGGTGGTGCAGGTCTGGCTGAAGACCGCCTCGATCGACTACGTGAAGCCCGCGGCGTCGGCGCTCACGCTCGACTTCGCGGTCGGGGAGGCCGACGTCGACGAGGTGCGCGCCCTGCTCGCGCGGGACGGCCGCTGCAGGAAGAACTTCCGCGTGACCGCCGTCGACCGCGCGGGCGAGACGTGCGCCGCGATCGAGACCGAGGTCTACCTGCGGCGTCCGCGCGCGGCGCAGCGCGAGGTGTCGGGGTTCTGAGCGGCGCGGGCGAGGCGCAGGGGTGGGCGGACCATCGCGCGCCTGCGGCGCGCGAGGCCCGCCCCTGCGGGATCAGGTCAGGCGGAGCGGGCGACGTGCTGCTTCTCGGGCCGCGGCTTGCGGCCCTGGACGCGGACGATGCCGTCCTGCAGCCACGCCGAACTCCCCTCGAGCAGGTCCTGCGCGAGGCGGTAGCCGTTCCTGTCGTTGTTGCGCGCGATGCCCTCGAAGCAGCGGTCGATGCGCAGCCGCGAGCCGGCGCAGAAGTGGTCCAGCAGCTGCAGCACTTCCTTCCGGTCGCGGCCCTTGTCGATCAGGTGCTGGGCGTACGACGCGGACGCGGCCTGCGCGAACAGCTCGGTGCCGATCTCGACGAAGCGCGCCAGCAGCACCTGCTCGCGCTCGAGCTTCGGGCCGACCTTGACCATCGCGTGGAACAGCCGGCGGCCGAGCTTGCGCGAGGTGCGCGCGACGTAGCGCACGTGGCGCCGCGCCGCCGGCTCCATCCCGGAAAGGGACGGCCCGCCGAACGGGATCCACTGCGCCGGGTACCAGCGGGCGTAGAAGCCCCCGGCCTTCCCCGCCGCCTTCGCCTTGCGGCCCAGCGGGACCTGCGAGTTGACGATCTCGCCCGCCGCCTTGAGGTGCGGGTCGAGCGCCTCGCGCGCGATGAACAGCCGCATGATCTCGGACGAGCCCTCGAAGATCAGGTTGATGCGCGCGTCGCGCATCCCGCGCTCGATGCCGCGGGGCTTCTCGCCGCGCGCCACGAGCGACGCGTCGGTCTCGTAGCCGCGGCCGCCGACGACCTGCATCGCGTCGTCGATGATCCGCCACAGCATCTCGGAGCCCCACATCTTGCACATCGCCGCCTCGAGCCGGATGTCGGTCTTCTTGCGGTCGACGAGCAGCGAGGTCAGCCGGGTCATCGCCTCCAGGGCGAAGATGGTGGACGACATGTTGGCGATCTTGTCGGCGATCGCCGCGTGCTTGCCGATCGGCGCGCCCCACTGGACGCGCTCGTTGGACCACGCCAGCGTGGCTTCGAGCGCCCTCTTCGCGCCGCCGAGGCAGCCGGCGGGGAGGGTCAGACGCCCCGTGTTCAGGGTGGTCAGCGCGACGCGCAGGCCCTTCCCCTCGCCCAGCACGATGTTCTCGCGCGGCACGTAGACGTCGTGGAACTCCATCACGGCGTTGAACAGCGCGTGCAGGCCCATGAAGCGGCAGCGGTGCACGACCTCGACCCCCGGCGTGTCGGTGTCCACGATGAACGCGGTGACCTGGTCGCGCGACCGGCCCTTGACGACCTTGGGCGGGGTCCGGGCCATGACGATGATCACGCCCGCGCGCGTGCCGTTCGTGCACCACAGCTTGCGGCCGTTGATCACGAAGCCCTTGCCGTCCGGCGTCGGCTCGGCGGTCGTCGCCATCCGCGCCGGGTCGGAGCCGACGCCCTCCTCGGTCAGCGCGAACGCGGACAGCTCGTTCGTCGAGACGCGCGGCAGGTACTTCAGCTTCTGCTCCTCGGTCCCGAACTGCAGCAGCGGGTTGGGCACGCCGATCGACTGGTGAGCCGAAAGGAGCGCGGTCGTGTTCCCGCAGTAGCTGCCGAGCAGGATCGCCGCCTGCGAGTAGTAGTACTGGGTCAGCCCGAGCCCGCCGTACTTCGTCGGGACCTTGATCCCGAACGCGCCGAGCCTGCCGAGGCCGTCGATCACCTCGTCGGGGATCTCGCCCGTGCGGTCGATCTCGTCGGGGTCCACGTGGTCGCGCAGGAACGCCTCGAGGTCCGCGAGGAACTTGTCCCCCTTGTCGCTGCGGTCCTCGGGCTTCTCGGGGAAGGGGTACACGAGGTCGTACGGCAGCTGCCCCATGAACAGGGCGCCCGCGAACGTCGGGTACTCCCAGAACGACTCGCGCGAGGACTCCGCCATCTCGAGCGCCGCGCGCTGACCCTCCGACATCTTGGAGGTGTCGATCACGGCCGCGCCGTCCTCGGTTTCCTGGAGCTTCTTCGGGTCGTCAGCCATTTTGTCCTCCGGGGGGTGAGGCTAGGCGTTGAGGACGCCAGCGGGAGACGTGCGCGCCGGTCCGGGCGTCGGTCCGGGTGCGCCGAGCAGGGACAGCCCGTGGGCCGCGGCGTGTTCCAGGAGGCCGCACGGGCGATAGCGGTCGCCGACGGTGGCGGCGAGCGCGGACAGGCGACGCACGACCTCCGCGGCGCCGAGCGTGTCGATGTAGCGGATCGGGCCGCCGCGGAACGGCGCCCAGCCGGTGCCGAGGATCATCCCGAGGTCCACGTCCTCGGGCGCCGCGACGATCCCCTCCTCGAGGCAGCGCGCCGCCTCGTTGAGGGTCGGCAGGACCATCCTCTCGGCGAGATCCGCGCGCGAGAGCCGCGCGGCCGGCCCGTCCGCCGCGCCGGGCGCGCGCTGCACCCGCGCGTTCAGGGACGGCTCGCCCTTCCCCGCGTACACGTAGAACCCCTTGCCGGACTTGCGCCCGAGGAGCCCCTGCGCCACGAGGCCCTGCAGCGCGTCCGGGCTCGGCATCCGGCCCGCGAACGCGCCCGCCATCCCGGCCGCCGCGTGCCCCGCGATGTCCAGCCCGACCTCGTCGAGCAGGCGCATCGGGCCCATCGGCATGCCGAACTCGAGCATCGCCGCGTCGAGTTCCGGAACGGACGCGCCCTCGGCGTAGAGCAGGCCGGCCTCGAGCAGGTACGGCAGCAGGATCCGGTTCACGAGGAAGCCGGGGCGGTCCTTGCAGACGACGGGCAGCTTGCCGATCTCCTGCACCCAGCGCACCGCGCGGTCCGCGACGACCGGGTCGGTGCGCTCGCCGACGACGACCTCGACGAGCTGCATCTTGTGCACCGGGTTGAAGAAGTGGATCCCGACCACGCGTTCGGGATGGCGCAGGCCGTCCGCGATCGCGGTCACCGAGAGCGACGAGGTGTTCGTCGCGAGGATCGTGTCCGGGCGGCTGCGCTCCTCGAGCGACGCGAAGATCCGGCGCTTGACCTCGAGGCTCTCGGCCGCCGCCTCGATCACGAGGTCGACCGGCAGCGGCACCGGCGTGGCCGCCGGGGCCACGCGGTCCAGCGCGCGGCGCGCCTCGCCCTTGTCGAACGTGCGCCGCTTCACGGCCGACGCGAACAGGTCCGCGATCGTCTTCAGGCCCTTCGCCACCGCGGCGTCGTCCACGTCCTGCAGGATCACGCCGTGGCCGCGCGCGGCGGCCCACTGGGCGACGCCCGCGCCCATCACGCCGGCGCCGATCACGGCCATCCGGCCGACCGGCGGGGGGGCGGGGCCCTCGTCCCGCAGGCGCAGGCGCTTGGCGCGCTCGGTCAGCTGGAAGATGCGGATCAGGTTCGCGGTGACGGGCGAGCCGACCAGCGAGAGCGCGGCCTTCCGCTCGAGGTCGAGGGAGGCCGGCACGCTCGTGCGCAGCCCCGCGACGATGGCGTCGAGCGCGACGACCGGCGCCGGGTAGTGGCCGCGCGTCTTCGCGAGCGTCTGCCGCCGCGCCTGCCGCGCGATCAGCGCCGCCGCGAGCGCGTTGTTCGAGAGGGCGTGCCGCCGGCGCCGCGGCGGGTCGTGCAGCAGCTGGCGCGCGACGCGGACCAGGTGTTCCTTCGGCACGACGCGGTCGACGAGCCCCGCCTTGAGCGCCTTGCGCGCGGCCATCCGCTCGCCGCCGAGGATCGCGCCGAGCGCCGCCGGCAGGCCGATCAGGCGCGGCAGCCGCGTCGAGCCGCCCCACGCGGGGATGATGCCGAGCATCGTCTCGGGGAGGCCGATCTTCGTAGCGCCGTCGTCGGACGCCACGCGCGCCGTGCACGCGAGCGCCAGCTCGCAGCCGCCGCCCATGCACGCGCCGTGGATCGCGGCGACGGTCGGCACCTTCAGGTCGGCGATCGCCTGGAACACCTGCTGGCCGCGGCGGATCAGCGCCTCGATCTCCTGCTCCGAGAGCCCCGACGCGAACTCGTTGACGTCGGCGCCGGCGATGAAGATCGACGGCTTGGCGCTGCGGAAGATCACGCCCTTGACGGACGGATCGGCGGCGATCGCGCGGACGACCTCGCCCAGCTCGGCCATCACGGCCTGGCCGAGCACGTTGGCGGTGGAATCCGGCGCGTCGAAGACGACGGCCGTGATGCCATCGCCGAGGGGCTCGACGCGGACGGCGGACGACGAGGGGCTCATGCGGCCTCCAGCCAGAGCGCGGCGCCCTGGCCGCCGCCCACGCACAGCGTCGCGAGCGCGCGGCGCCCGCCCCGGCGGCGCAGTTCCTTGAGGCTCGTCAGGACGAGCCTCGCGCCGGTCGCGCCGACGGGGTGCCCGAGCGCGATCGCGCCGCCGTTGACGTTGAGCCTTTCGGGGTCGATCACGCCCAGCGCCTCGTCGCGAGAGAGCCGCGCACGCGCGAACTCGCCGCTCCCGGCCGCGGCGACGCAGGCCAGCACCTGCGCGGCGAAGGCCTCGTTCATCTCGACCAGGTCGGCGTCCGGCAGGCCGAGCCCGAGCGCCCGCTCGGCCCGCGCGATCGCGTACACCGGGCCGAGGCCCATGCGCGCCGGGTCGTTGCCCGCGTAGGCGTAGCCGGTGAGCACCCCCAGCGGGTTCACGCCGAGCCGCGCCGCCCGGGACTCGCTCATGACGAGCAGCGCGACGGCGCCGTCGGTGATCTGCGAGGCGTTGCCGGCGGTGACCGTCCCGGTCCCCTTCTCGAACACCGGCTTGAGCTTCCGCAGCTTCTCCGGCGTGCCGTCCGGGCGCGGGCCGTTGTCCTCGCGGACGACCGTGCCCTTCGCCTCGAGGTAGACGGGCGCGATCTCCTCCGCCAGCCGCTCCCGCGCGGCGAGCGCCCTGCGGTGGGACTCGAGCGCGAACGCGTCCTGCATCTCGCGCGTGACCCCCGCCTCGCGGCCGATCAGCTCGGCGGTCTGGCCCATGTTCAGGTCGGAGACCTGGTCGTGGAGGCCGACCGCGAGCCCGATCACGGGCGAGAAGTCGCGCGGCCGGAACGACGCCAGCGCGCCGACGCGCTGCCCGACGGACTTCGCGCGCGCGAGCGCGGCGTACTTCTTCACCGCGCCGTCGTTGTAGAGCAGCGGCACGTTGGTCATGCTCTCGGCGCCGCCGACGATGAAGACCTCGCCGCGTCCGGCGGCCATCTTCTCGTACGCCTGCGTGAGCGCCTCCATCCCCGAGGCGCAGTTGCGGTGCACCGTGATCGCGGGGACGTGCTCGGGCACGCCGGCGCGCAGCGCGATCACCCGGCCGACGTTCGCGGCGTCCGCGGGCTGGCCGACGCAGCCGATGATGACCTCGTCCACGAGGGCGGGGTCGAGCCCGGTCCGCGTGAGCAGCGCCTGCACCGCGACACGGCCCAGGTCCTCCGCGCCGAGCGGCGCGAGGTCGGTCCCCAGCTTGGAGAACGGCGTGCGCACGCCGTCCACGATCACGAGCCGTTCGGTCACGGGCCGCCCTTCTTGTCGCGCGGCGCCTCACGCGGCGCGAGGTGGTGTTCGAGCATGTCGAGGATCTGGGTGCGGCACGCCGCGAGGTCCACCGCCTCGGGCTCGAACACCCACTGGACCATCACGCCGTCGAGGGCCGCCTGGACGACGGACGCCATCGTGCGGGTCGGGACCGCGCGGAATTCGCCCGTCGCGCGGCCCGCCTCGATGATGTGCGACAGGTAGTGGCGCGCGGGCTCGTAGGCTTCCTTGTCGAACCGCGCGCGCGCCGCGCTGCCGCCCTCGCTGCACCAGAGCTCGACGAACGCGAGGTACGCGGAGCGGTTGGCCTCGAGGAAGTGGAAGAACGCCTCGACGTAGGCGCGGAGCTTCTCGCCCGCCGTGGGCGCCGCGTCCACCCGCGGCTTGATGTAGGCCGCCGGGCCCTGGACGAGGGCGGCGAGGACCTCGCGGATCAGCTCGTCCTTGCCCTCGAAGTGGTATGAGATCAGCCCCTTGCTGATGCCGGCCAGCTTGGCGATCTCGGCCAGGGTCGTCTGTGCGGAGCCGCGCTCGGCGATCGTCTGGATGGCGACCTCGACGATCTGGCGCCGGCGCGCCTCCTCGATGAAGGAGGACCGCTTCTGACTCTCGGTTCTATTATTTGGCCGCACGGTCAGGATCTTACGCCCGGCGGCCAGTGACGTCAAGATGCGGCAAGGGTTTCCTTGCCGCACCCCGGCGAACAACTATCTAGTTCGTAAGGCGGGCCCTCCACGCGTACGCGGCGCCGCGACCGACCCGGCGGCGCCGCCCTTCTTGCCGCACCGCGTCACGGCCCCTCGTCGCCGGTCGCGCCGCGGTCCCGCACGAGGAAGAACGTGTAGGGGGCCGAGTTCGGCTGGTCCGCCGACGGCTGCTCGGTCACGGTCAGCGTCTGGAACGACATCCACGCGGCCTGCGCGCCCTTGAACACGTACGTCGAGTGGTAGAGGTCCGTCGACGGGTCCCAGGTGAAGTGCACCGTCCCGCCGAAGCGCTCCGCGCGCAGGTTCCGCAGCTCCGCGGTCGGCTGCGTTCCGAGGCAGAAGTCGACGCCGGTCCGGGCCTCGCCTTCCCCGAGGTGCAGCGGGTCGTAGGCCGGCGGGCGCTCGAGGCTCCAGCACTGGGGGGCGGCGTCCGGCGCGGAGACGCACGCCCGCAGCCCGGGCACCATCGTGAGCGGCGGCAGGTGGGTCAACGTGTAGGTCTGCGGGCTCGGCGAGGGCATGTTCTGGAAGCCCAGCGAGCAGGCGTGTTCCGCGCCGTCGTCCACGCGCACGAACCCGCCGCCCGTCGGCGCGCTGCAGCCGCTCGCCTGCGAGCGGAAGGTGCCCGAGATCGAGGCCGCCGCGCGCAGGTCGAGGTCGATCGTCGTGCTCGCCCCGGCGCTCGCCAGGCGCACGATCGCGCCCTCGCAGCGGAACGGCGTGCCGTCGGCGCCGCCGTTCCAGGCGATCGGCACGTAGGGCTGCTCCCAGTGCGCGGCGCCGACGAGCAGGTCCGCGGCGGGCGGGACGCGCAGCCGGAAGCGGCCGTCCGGGCAGGTGTCCATGTCCGCGACCGTGGCGGTGTCCGTCGTCCGGTGCGCCCAGGCCGACGCGCCCTCGATCCCCTCGCCCGACGCGCGGTCGCGCACCGTGCCGTCGATGAAGGCGGCGCGCACCGTGGCGAGGTCCTGGACCATGTCGGTGGCGCCGACCGTGATCGCGGCCATGGCGTCGACGAAGACCGCCTCCTCCCCGAACAGCGCACGCAGGCGGTACGTCGCGTTCGGCGGGAGCGTGATCGCGAACGACCCGTCGCCGAAGCTGTCGAGCCCCCAGTACGACTGGCAGCAGGGGTTGTCGGTGACGGCCGAGATCTCGGCGCCCGCGAGGACCTCGCCCGACGGCCCGCGCAGCACGCCGGTCACCTGGACGCCGCTCCGGTCCAGCGGCAGCGAGCCGAGGTCCGACGGCCCCGGGGGGATCACGATCCCGTCGTCGTCGCGCGGCCGGAACCGCGAGCCGCGCGGCGGGACGACCTCGCTCTCCCACGTGCCGGGAGCGAGGTAAAGGGTGAAGCGGCCGTCGGCGCCCGTGACGGCCTGGTCGTGACCTTCGCCGTCGAACGACACGAGCGCGCCGGCCACCGGGGTCGTCCCGTCGGTGCCGTCCACCACGCGCCCGGCCGTCGGCGCCCCCTGCCCCGTCTCCAGGTCCAGCGCCAGCGCCTGGCTCTCGACCGTGACCATGCCGCCGGTCGTGTAGAACTGCGTCGCGCGCGGGCTCAGCGCCATCACCTGGTACGTCCCCGGCGCGGCCGTGACGCTGTACGCCCCCGTGGCGTCGGTGACGTCCGCGTCCCACAGCCGGACGTCGTCGCAGGTCGGCTTCAGGAGCGCGACCAGCGCGCCGGCGACCGGGGCCCCTCCCGGGCCGAGGACGCGCCCGCCGACCGGCACGCTCCCGCCGTCGAACGTCCCCGGGAAGATGCCCACGTGGAAGGGCGCGGCGGCCACGCCGCCGACGCTCAGGATCATCGGACCGGACTGCGCGCCGGGCGGCACGCGCACGGCCACGAAGCCGCGGTCGGGGTCCACGCCGAGCACCGTGCCGGGCAGGTTCGACGCGGTGCCGTTCCAGAACATCACCGTCGCGCTCGCGTCCACCGGCCACGCCATGATCAGCAGCGGGTCGTTGACCTGGTGGCGGACCGGCGAGTTGAAGCCGACGTCGAGGATCACCGGCGCGGCGAACGTCGCGGGCGCGGCGAGGACGAGGACGAGGAGGAGGACGGCGAGGAGCGCGGGGGCAGGGGCGCGGGCGGCGGCACGGGTCATGGGGGTTCCCTCGGCAGTTCCGGGCGAACTTCCCTGGAGCACGCGCCGTGCCGTCGGCGTTTCTCCGGCGCGAAGGCGTTTACGTCGGCCTCGGCGCGCCTTCGTCGCCGGTATCCGGCCGGACAGGCCGTCCGGAATCCGGCCGCCGTTTCCTCCGGCGCGGGACCGCCGGGCGGCGTCCTAGGGCCCGGACTGCAGCGCCTCCAGGGCGTCGGGGTCCTCGATCACGACCGCCCCGCGCTCGACGTGCAGCAGCCCGCGGCGCTCCAGCGACTTGAGGCCGCGCGAGACGACCTCGCGCGCGGTCCACATGTCGGCGGCGATCCGCTCGTGCGTGGACTCCAGCCGCCCCCGGCCGGGGCCGCCCGTGCGGACGACGGCGTGGTCCAGCAGGTAGCTCGCGAGGCGCGCCTCGATCGGCTGGAACTGGACCGCCCCGAGCAGCTCGATCACGGCGCCGAAGTGCCGCGCGAACGCGTCGAGGACCGCCGCGCGGACCGCCGCGTCGGCGGCGAACGCCGCGCGGAAGCCCGCCGGTTCGACGAGCACGCCGGACGCGTCCTCCTCGACCACCGCGCGCGCGGGCGACGGCACGCCGCGGAGCACGCCGAGACAGGACATCGAGCAGAGCGTCCCCGGTTCGACGAGGTACAGCGTCCCCTCGCGCCCGCCGGACCCGCTCCGCACGACGCGGATCCGGCCCGCGCCGAGCACGAAGATCCCGGGCACCGGCTCCCCCTCGACCAGGATCGTCGTGCCCGCCGCGACGTGCCGCGGCGGGCCCAGCCGCGTCAGTTCCGGCAGCGTCACGGGCGTCCTCCCGCGCAGGAGAGCGGCCCGGCGGCGCGCTGATACCGCCGCCCGCGCGCCGGCCGCGCGGCGTGGCCACGGTCCGCGGCCAGCGCGCGAACTGTCCCCGCCGCGGCGCGGCCGCGTGCCGCCTGGGCGTAGACAAACGGTCACGAAACGAACGAAGGAGGACACCTCGTGACGACGAACTCCAGGCTTCTCGCCCCCGTGCTCGCCCTCGCGCTCGGCCTCGCCCTCGCGGCCGGCGCCCCCGCGGCCCGCGCGGCGGTCGAGCCGGGTCCCATCGGCATCGCCCTCGCCCCCGTGGCGGAAGGCTTCGACTCCCCGGTCGCCGCGGTCGGCGCGGGAGACGGCAGCGGCCGGCTCTTCGTCGTGGACCAGCCGGGCCGGATCCGCATCATCGCGGCGGGCGCGCTCGCGCCCCGCCCGTTCCTGGACCTCTCGGACCGCGTCGTCCGCGTCAATCCCGGGTACGACGAGCGTGGGCTGCTCGGCCTCGCGTTCCACCCCGCGTACCGCGAGAACGGCCGCTTCTTCGTGCGCTACGGCGCGCCGCGCGCGGGCAGCCCCGGCGAGCCCTGCTTCGGCACGAGCCGCGGCTGCCACGACGAGGTGCTCTCGGAGTTCCGCGTCTCGGCGACGGACCCCGAACTCGCGGACGCGGGCTCGGAGCGGGTGCTGCTGCGCTGGACGAAGCCGCAGTTCAACCACAACTCCGGCGACGTCGCGTTCGGGCCGGACGGCTTCCTCTACGTCGCGATGGGCGACGGCGGCGGCGCCAACGACGGCCTCGCCGACGTGCCGCCGTCGCACGGGCCGATCGGCAACGGCCAGAACCTCGACACGCTGCTGGGCAAGGTCCTGCGGATCGACGTGGACGGGCCGCCGACGGGCGGCCTGCCGTACGCGATCCCCGCCGACAACCCGTTCGTGGGCCGCGAGGGGCGGGACGAGATCTACGCGTACGGGTTCCGCAATCCCTACCGCTTCTCGTTCAACCGCGGGCTGCTGATCGTCGCCGACGTCGGGCAGAACCTCTTCGAAGAAGTCAACGTGGTCCAGCGCGGCGGCAACTACGGCTGGGTCACGCGCGAGGGCTTCTCGTGCTTCGACCCGTTCGACCCGCTGCACCCGCCCGCGAGCTGCCCCGACCGCGGCCTGTCGGGGGAGCGCCTGCTCGACCCCGTCGCGGCCTACGACCACACCGAGGGGATCGCGGTGGTGGGCGGCTTCGTCTACGAGGGCGCGGGCGTCCCCGCGCTGCGCGGGCGCTACGTGTTCGGCGACTTCAGCCGCGCGTTCTTCCCGGCCGAGGGGCGGCTGTTCTACCTCGACCTCGAGGCGTCCGCGGCCCGGCCGGCCGGCCCGCGCGCGGGCGGCCTGGTCTTCGCGCCCGGGTTCCGCGTGCCGGTGCTCGAGCTGCAGATCGGCGGCGCGTCCGCGCTCGCCGGCCAGTACCTGCGCGGGCTGGGGCGCGACGACGCGGGCGAGGTCTACGTGCTCGCGGCCGCGAGCACCGGGCCCGCCGGCGGGACCGGCAAGGTCTACCGCCTCGTGGCGGCGCCGTGAACGCCCGGCGGCGGACGTACGCCGTCGCGGCGGCGCTGCTGCTCGCGACGGGCGGGGCCCAGGCGAACCGTCTCGCCGACGCCGGCGTGCGCTCGTCCGCGCCCGCGACGTGGGTCGCGACGGACGGCCGGCTGGTCGCGTTCGGCGCGGGCGCGGCGTGGACGGTCCAGGACGGGGCCGGCGCCGCGCTCGCGGAAGGACGCCTCGAACGCCCGGTGCGCGGCGGCCTCGTCGCGGGGCGGCGCGTCTACCTCGACGCGGAGGATGCGATCCGCGTGGTGGACCTCGAGGCGGGCGCGGTGCCCGCGGTCACCGTGCTGACCGGCGACGTGCTGCCCGGCGCGCCGCGCGTGCTGGCGCGCGCGCTCGACGACCTGCTCGTGTGGGAGCAGGGGCGCGGCCTGCGCCTGTTCGCGCTGCCGCTGCCGGCGGGGCACCCGCCGGCCGTGGCGCAGGGCTGCCACGCCGCGGCCGAGCCGGGCGCCCTGCGCGCGGCGCTGCCCGTCGCGGGGCGCGTCGTGGCCCTCGCGTCCGCGGGCCGCACGGTCTTCGCCGGCCGCGACTCCGGCGTCGTGGACGTGTTCCGGCTGGAGCCGGAGGGCGCGCTCGTGCCGGCCGGCTCCTTCCCCTCCGGCGGCGAGCTGCGCGCGCTGGCCGCGAACGGGGACCGCCTGTTCGTGCTCGGGACGCGCGAGCTGCGCGTCCTGCAGCTCGGGCCGGACGGCGGCGCGCCGTCGCGTTCGGCGACCTACGCGGTCGAGCCCGCCGCGGGGCTCGCGGTCAGCGGCCGCCTCGTGCTGCTGGCGTCGCCGGAGGACGGGGTCCGCGCGCGGCGCGAGGACGGCCCGGCCGCGACGACGCACGTCGTGACGGTGACCAGCTTCGACTTCACGCCGCAGGACATCACGATCAACGCCGGCGACACGGTCGAGTGGCGCTGCACGCAGGGCTTCCACGACGTGGACTCGTGCAACGTCGGCGAGCCCGGCTGCACCTCCAACGCCACGGAGCCGTTCAGCTCGGGCGCGGCGAAGACGGCCCCGTGGACCTACTCGAAGACGTTCACGCTGGCCGGCCCGGACCCCTACACCTGCACCGTCCACGCCGGCTTCGGCATGGTCGGCAGCGTGACCGTCAACGCGGCGGCGTCGAATCCCCCCGCGGTTCCCGACGGCACCGACGGGACGAACGGCCTGCGCGTGACGAAGGTCGACGCGGCGGGCGCCACGCTGCAGGTGGCGTTCGACGCGGCGTCCTGCGCGGGCGGCGCCGACACGCGGATCGTCGGCGGCACCGACGCGCAGCTGCCCGCCGCACCCGGCGGCACGTACGGCACGTCCGTCAGCCGCTGCGCGTGCGGCACGACGTCGCCCTGCACCTGGTCGTCGGTCGCGAAGCCCGAGCCGGGGCACATGCTGTGGTTCGTCATGCTCACGACCAGCGCGGCCGGGGTCGAGGGCTCGTGGGGCACGGACGCCGCCGGCAACGAGCGCAGCGGGCCCGGGGCCGGCGGCCACTCCGCCCAATGCGGCGCGACCGCGCGCAACGTGGTCAACCGCTGCGGCACCTGATCAGGGCGGGGCCGCGGGCCGCTCGCGCCGGCCCGCGGCCGCTCCCGCACGCGCGATCCGGCCTTCCGGTCACCTCCCGTCCGCGGCGGGCATCGACACCGTGCCGTCCGCCCCGTCGGCGTTGTGGCCGTCGCCGCCCGTCGCGGTCACGTGGTCGGCCGGCAGCGTGCAGAGGCCCGCCGTGACGGCGACGCGGCCTCCGCCACCGCCGACCTCGCCGCCGCCGCCCGACGCGCTGACCGTTCCCTCCCCGGTCAGCAGGCCGTCGACCGCGATCCGGACGCCGCCGCCGGAGCCGCTCCCGGGCTGGCACCCCGAGATCGACTCGCCGTCCGCGCGGATCGTGCCGTCGAGCCGCAGGGCGCCGGCGCGCAGCCGGATCAGCCCGCCGCCGTCGCCGCCCCGGCCGCAGGCTCCTGGGGAGCCGCCCGACCCGAGTTGTGCCGGGTCGGACGCGTCCCCGTACACCGGGTTGGGCACGCCGTCCCAGGCGCCGCCGAGCCCGCCGTAGGACCCGCCCGAGCGGTACGTCGAGCCCGCGGCGTTGCCGATCGTCCGTCCGAACCAGTCGGGGTTGCCGTGCTGCCCGCCCAGGTAGCCCCGCGCGGACGCGTCGATCGCGCCGGTCGCCCCGATCACCAGGGAGCCCGCCTCGAGGTCGACGCGCACGGAGTCGAACGCCGCGGTCGCGTCGCGGTGCGAGACCAGCCCGTGCTCGTCGATCGAGAGCGTGCCGTCCACGCGGAGCAGGTCGTCGGTCAGCAGGAAGCCGCCGCGGCGCAGGACCACGTTGTCGAAGCGCCACCGCGCCGCGTACGGGTCGCCCGCCTGCGCGACGTCGGTCAGGGACACGCCGCCCGTCACGTCGACGGTGAGCGTGTTCCCCGTGTTTGCGACGACGCGGAACGTCTGCGCCTGCGCGAGGTTCGGGTTGATCGTCACGCCGACGAGCCCGCCCGGCGCGAGCGGGATGCCGCCGTCGGTCGTGAGCGTGTCGGCCGTGAGCGCCGCGCTGCGCCCGAAGCCGAGCGGGGTGAGCGGCGTCCAGAGCTGCGTGGTCGCGCCGTCCATCCCGTCGTCGACGTAGAGGTCGCCCGACGCCTGCCCCGCGCGCGCGAGCAGCACCGTGCCCGCGCTGGCCCAGGCGTTGCGGCCGTGGCCGCCGAACGCCGTCACGTTGCGGTTGCCGCCGAGGTCGGAACCGGGCTCGCCCCAGGTCGTGTAGTCGATGCGGATGCGCCCGCCGCCGCCGCCCACCTCGCCGGCCCCGCCGTTCGCGGACACGGTTCCGGTGCCGCGGACGAGCGGCGCCTCGAGCCGGATCGAGCCGCCCGCGCCGGCGCCGGGCTGGCAGCCGCTGCGCCCCTCACCGTCGGCGCGGATCGCCCCGTCCACCGTCAGCGACTCGTCGGCGGCGACGTGCACGAGGCCTCCGCCGTTGCCTCCGGCGCCGCAGGCGCCGGAGGACCCGCCCGCCCCCAGCGCGCGCGGGTCGAACGGATCGCCGTACGGGGGGGACGCGGATCCGTCGAATCCGGCGCCGAACCCGCCGTGGCTGCCGCCGGAGCGGTACGGGGAGCCCGGGAGGCGCCCGAGCGTGATCCCGTGGAACTCCCCGTTCGAGCCGCGCTGTCCGCCGGGATAGCCGAGGCCGCTGACGTCGATGGCGCTCGTGGCGTCGATCGCGACGGTGCGCGCGTGGACGGTCAGCCCGGCCTCGCTCTCCGCGCTGTGGTACAGCCGGCTCCCGTCCTCGATCCGCAGCGCGCCGCGCACCTCGAGCGGCGCGTCCGCCGTGACGCGCGCCTTGCCGGTGAGCGTCAGGTTCTCGTAGGTCGCGCCGGCCGGGATCGGCGAGAGGCCGTCGGGCGTGTGTCAGGTTCTCGTAGGTCGCGCCGGCCGGGATCGGCGAGAGGCCGTCGGGCGTGTCGAACCCGTCGCCCGAGATCAGCAGTTCGCCGAGGGTGGCGTGGGTGTCGCGCAGGTAGATCGTCCCGTTGCCGCCGACGCGGTTGCGCCCCTGGCCGCCGGTCGCGTGGACGCTCTCCCGCGGGAAGCTCGAGGCGTCGTAGACGATCGCGACGCGTCCCCCGCCGCCGCCGACCTCGCCCGCGCCGCCCGACGCCGAGACCGTGCCGGACCCGGAGAGGTCGCCCACCGTGAGGTGGATCGAGCCCCCCGAGCCGGAGCCCGGCTGGCACCCGCTGCCGGCGGCGCCGTCGGCGCGCAGCGCGCCGTCGACGATCATCCGGCCGGCGCGGAGCCGCATCCGGCCGCCGCCGTTGTAGCCGGCGCCGCACGCGCCGATCGAGCCGCCGGACCCGAGGTCGTCGGGATCCGTCTGGTCGCCGTGGACCGGGCCGGGGCCGAGGCCGTCGAGGGTCCCCCCGAGGCCGCCGTGCGAGCCGCCGGAGCGGTAGGTCGCGCCGTGCTGCAGCCCCACCGTCATGCCGCGGTCGTCCGCGTTGCCCTCGCGCCGGCCGCCGAGGTAGCCGCGGCCCGTGACGTCGATCCGTCCCGTCGCGCGCACGTCGATCGTGCCGGCGACGACGTCGAGCCGCGGCTCGATCGTGGTCGTGGCGCCGTAGTGCGTGAGCAGGCCGTGCTCGTCGAGGCGCAGCGTGTCCGCGACGACGAGCCGGTCGCCGAGGTTGAGCTGGCCGCCGCGGCGGAAGGTCACGTTGTCGAAGCGGTACACCGCGGCGTACGTGTCGCCCGGCGCCGCGACGTCGATCAGGCGCCGTCCGCCCGAGGTGTCCACCGTGATCGTGGTCGCGGTGTTGTCGAGGATCGTGAAGGTGACGTCCTGCGCGACGTTCGGGTTGAACTCGAGCCCCTGCAGGCCGTGCGGGAGCAGCGCGACCTGGCCGTCGGTCGTCAGCGTGTCGGCCGTGAGGGCGACGGCCTTGCCGAAGCCGATCCGCGTGAGCGTGCTCCAGGAGGACGACGTCGCGCCGTCCACCTTCTCGTCCACGTAGAGGTCGCCCCAGCGCTGGTTCGGCGCCCTGAGCAGCACCGTGCCGGCGGAGCCCCAGGCGTTCTGACCGTGCCCGCCCTGCGCCGTGATCGCGCGCGTGCCGTCGAGGTTCGCGCCGTCCGGGCCGAGGTACGCGTACGTGACCGCGATCCGGCCGCCCCCACCGCCGACTTCGCCCGCGCCGCCGTCGGCGGAGACGCGGCCGGTGCCCATCAGCAGCGACGTCGCGATGCGGATCGAGCCGCCCGACCCGGAGCCGGGCTGACAGCCCGAACCGCCGAGACCGTCGGCGAGGATCGCGCCGTCCACGACGACCCGCTCGGACGCGTCGATGGAGACGCGGCCGCCGCCGTTGAACCCGGCGCCGCACGCGCCCGCCGACCCGCCGGAGCCGAGGTGGCGCGGGTCCGCGGGGTGGCCGTAGAGCGGGGCCGCCGCGCCGTCGTGCGACGCGCCGACGCCGCCGTAGCTGCCGCCGGAGCGGTACGGTGCGCCGGGTTGCCCGCCGAGCGTGAGGCCGTGGTACTCCTCGTTCCCGTCGCGCCGGCCGCCGCGGTAGCCGCGGCCGGAGACGTCGATCGCGCTCGTCCCGTCGATCAGCACCCGTTGCGCCGTGATCGAGAGACCGCCGAGGAGCCCCGTCGAGTGCGTGAGGAGGCTGCCGGTCTCGATCCGCAGCGCGTCACCGACCACGATCGGTTCGTCGCCGAGCACGCGCGCGCCGTTGCGCAGCACGATCGCGTCGAAGACGTAGCCCGGCGGGATCGCGAGCGGGCTCCACGTCGTGGGGGTCCCCTGGCCGTCCACGACCAGCGTCCCGTTCCCTTCGTCGAGGTTGCGCAGCGTGACCGAGCCGTTCCCGCCGTCGGCGTTGCGGCCGTCGCCGCCCAGCGCGCGCAGCCGCGCCGCGTCGAGCGTCGCGACGTCGGTGTACTGCAGCAGGACGCGCCCGCCGCCGCCGCCGACCTCGCCCGCGCCGCCGTTCGCCGTCACGGTGCCCGTCCCGGACGCCGTGGTGGCGAGGATCTTCACGGCGCCGCCCGAGCCGGACCCGGGCTGGCAGGCGGCCGCGGCTTCGCCGTCCGCGCGGATCGCGCCGTCGTTCACGAGGTTGATCGTCGCGAGCGCGATGCGCCCGCCGCCGTCGCCGCCGCGCCCGCAGGCGCCGGCGGAGCCGCCGGAGCCGAGGTCGGCCGGGTCGGTGACGTAGCCGTACGGCGGGTTCGGCGTGCCGTCGACCGTCGCGCCGATGCCGCCGTACGAGCCGCCGGAGCGATAGCTCGCCCCCTGCGCGTGCGGCGCGGTCTCCCCGCTGTACGACGTGTTCGGCTCGTGCCGGCCGCCGAGGTAGCCGCGGGCGTCCACGTCGATGCGGCTCGCCGCGTCGATCGTGAGCGTCCATGCGGCAACGTCCACCCGCGGGTCGTTGGACAGGTCGGTCTCGGGGTGCGTCAGGACCGCGCCCTCGACCAGCTCGACGTTCAGGAAGGAGTGGTGCCCGTCGACGGTCAGCGTCGTGCCGCGCACGCGCAGGTTGCTGCCGTCGTAGGTGGTGTCGGTCGCGCCGAGGACGGTCGGCGTCGTGATGACCGACCACGCCGTGCCGGCGGCGAACGTCGCCGCCTGGTCCGGGAGCGGCGCGCCCCCGTTCCCCGCGGGGGCCGGCTCGCGGTTGCCCGCGGCGTCCACGCCGACGGTGTAGAACTCGAACGCGCCGTCCCCGCCCATGCGGGTGCTGTCGAACGGGATCGTGCCGCGCCCGTCCGGCCCGGCCGCGAACTCTCCGCGGGGGTTGGCCCCTTCCGCGTCGGTGAAGCGGTTGAACGTGCCGTGGGCGTCGCGCCGGAAGTACAGCTCGACGTGGTCGAGGTCGTCCACGCCGTCCGTCGTCTCGAAGGACACCGTCGCGGTCGCGCCCGTTCCCGGGTCGCTCACGCCGGTCGCCCGCGTCGCCGGGGGCGTGGTGTCCGGCTGCACGGCGATCCGCACGTCCGCCGCGCGCCCCTCGTTGCCCGCCGCGTCGCGGGCGTAGCCGTGGATCACGATCTCGCCCTCCACGACTTCCGGCGGGATCGTGAACGTGAACGTCGCGGAGGCCGGCGACGCCGCCGGGTCGATCGACGACGCGTCGTCGAACTCCACCGCGCCGCTGGTCTCGTAGCGAATCTCCACGACGCCGACCGCGTCGGTCGCGGACACCGTGACCCGGACGGCCGAGCCGGGGACGAAGGCCGTGTCCGGCAGCGGCTCGTCGATCGTCGCCGCGGGCGCGGTGCGGTCCACGACGTGCAGCGTCGCCCGCGCCGGGACGGAGTCCTGCCCGGCGGTGTCGCGCGCGATCGCGCGCAGGTCGATCGTGCCGCCGATCGCGGCGTCCGCCGCGACCTCGAGGCCGAAGGTCTCGGTCGTCTCCGTCGCGGGCGGCGAGACCTGGCGATCCTCGTGGGACGACGTCGCGCCGGTCGCGTCGAGGATGACGCGGGTGACGCCGCCGTCCACGTCCTCGGCGCGCACGACGACGTCCAGCAGGTCGCCGCGCTCGACCTCGCGGCCGTCGGGCGGGCTCGTGATCGCCGCCGTCGGGGGCAGGTCCTCGTCGGTGTCGACGGTCACGCCCACGAGCACGGGGGCGAGCCCCCGGCGGGCCACCGTCACGGTCGTCGTACCGCGGCGCGCCGCGCGCACGAGACCCGCCGCGTCCACCGTCGCGATCCGCGCGTCGGCGGTCGAGAACGTGTTGCCGTCGGCGAGCGGCTCGCTCGAGCCGTCGCTGTAGTGCCCCGTCACCGTGAGCGGCTGCGTGGCGCCGATGGCGGTCAGCACGACCGGGTCCGGGGCGACGGTCACGTGGTCGAGGACGCGCACGGTCACGCGGACCGCGCAGGTGCCCGACACGCCGCCGAACGAGGCCGTCACCGTGGACTGGCCGTTCGCGTGCGCGACGATGCGGCCCGCGCCGACCGTCGCGACCGCGGGCGTCGCGGACGTCCACGCGGCCGCGCCGGTCACGTCGCGCGACGCGCCATCGTCGTACACGGCGGTCGCCGTGACGTCGGCGTGCGCCCCGAGGGCGGTGAAGTCCACCTGCGCCGGCAGGAGGTCGAGCCGCAGCAGCGCGGGGGCCGCCGGGACGATCGCGGCCGACGGAGCGGAGGGCTCGGCCGAGACGCGGTAGTCCACGACCACGAGCGCCAGCGTGTCCCCGGATTCTGCCTCCACGGGCGCGACGAAGGCGCCGGCCGCGTCCGCGTAGACCGACAGGGTCAGGCCCGAGCGGGCGTTGGTGACGTCCACGCGGCTCCCCGCGGGCGCGGTCCCGGTGACGGTCGCGATGCCCGCCGCGTCGGGCGGGGTCACGCCGTCCACCGCGGGCGGCGCGGGAGGGGGTCCGCCGGCCGGCGTGACGACGGTGAACTCGAGGATCGACGCCGGGTCGTTCGCGTCGTTGCTCACGCCGAGGCGGTTCGTCGCGATCCCGATCAGCAGGTGCTTCCCGTCCGCGAGGCCCGTGGTGTCGACCACGAACGGGGCCGTGCCGGTCGCGAGCGCGTCGGCCTTGCGCCGCTTCCCGGTCGTGTCGAGGTACCAGCGCACCGAGTCGAGGCCGACGGGGTCGCTCGCGCTGCCCGCGACGGTGAAGCTCGAGCCCTTCGGATGCACCTCGCCGTCCACGGCGGCGCCGAAGCCCACGACGGGCATGTTGCGGTTCTCCACCAGCTCGAACGTCAGCTCGTCGGCGCTGGTCTGCCCGAGCGCATCCTCCGCGACGGCGCGCACCGTGTGGGTGCCGAGCGCCAGCGCGAGCGTCTGCACCGACGCCTGGAACGGCGGCACCGACGCCGTCTTGTACGTCTCGGCGGAGCCGTCGAGGTAGTAGCGGACCGTCTTGGCCGTGTCGCCGACGGTGACGGGCGTCACGTCGAGCGAGACACCCTGCAGGACCGGGCCGGCCGGGTCGGCGGGGAGCACGAGCTGCGGCGGCGCCGCGCTGCCCGTGACGACGAGCGAGAGCGTCGCGTCCTGCGCGTTGGCCATCGCGTCGAAGGCCGTCACCAGCAGCTGGTACCGGTGGCCCGCGTCGAGCCGCGCGGAGTCGAGCGCGAACAGGAACGGCGGGCGGTCGCCCGCGGCGACCGACCTCTGGTCGATCAGGTCGAAGCGCGCGTCGGGGTCGTCGAGGTCCTTCAGCCGGGCCTCGAGCCGCGCGACGCCGCTCCCCTGGTCCGCCGCGTACGCGTCCACGAGCACGACCTGGCCAGGCAGGACCGCGTCGGGATCCACGGGCGGCTGCGCGGCGAGGACCACGTCCGGGGGGGTCACGTCGTCGTACGCGTCGCCCGTCGTCGTGAACGAGGAGACGAGCCCGGCGGCCAGCGCGCGGCCGTCGAGGCCGCGGATGTCCTGCGTCAGCTGCGCCGTGTACGTGCTGTTGGGGCGGAGCGCGTGCCCGTCGCCCGCGGGCTGCCAGATCGCGACCGTGCGGCCGAAGGTCTCGGTGAAGCGGATCGCGCCGGGTACCACGTCGCGCGCGGCGTCGAAAACGCGGAAGGAGTCCGCGGTCACCGTGGCCGTGTCGATCCGCGCGCTGAAGAGCGCCGTGACCGGCGCGTAGATGCCGACGCCGAGCGCGTTCGACACGGGAATGACGCTCGCGGTGGGCCCGGAGAGGCCGGCGTCCGCGGGAGGATAGTGGCCCGCGAGGCAGCCGCGCGTCCCGACGATCACGGACAGCGCGATGTTCTGGTCGGAGGCGGCGACGCACGAGACGACGGCGCCGCTCGCCTTCGGCCGGACCGTGAATGTCTGGCTGACCTTCCTCCCGGCGTAGACGTGGCCGAGGGACCGCGTCTCCGGCCCGGGAACCTCGTCGCACGCGGGCTCGCCCGTCGCGGGATCGGTCGTGCAGTGCACGAGGTCCGCGTCCGCGCCGACGTCGAGGTCGAGGCTCGCGTAGAGCGCGGGCAGGTCCCCGGTGTTCGTGATGTCCACGCGCAGGTCGTAGGGGGTGCCCGCGGTGACGGAATCCGGGTGGAACACCTGCACCTGGAACGTGGGCGGGCCCTTGACCTCGACGCTCGCGCGCGCGCGGCCCGCGAACGGGATCGGCGCGTCCTCCGGGATGCCCGGTCCCGTGAGGCGGCCGCCGAAGTCGACCTCCACGTCGTGCACGCCGACGCGGTCCCCGCGGACGATGAACTGGCGCTCGGACTGGCCCGGAGTCCCCCCGTCGCCGGGGAGGATGTCGCCGTACGCGACGGTCCCGGTGGACGGCAGGATCGGCGCGAGCGCGCCGGCGGGCAGGGTGATGTTCGCGGTGACGTCCGCGAGCGTGAAGATCCCGGAGACGTTGAGCAGCAACAGGCGGACCGCGAAGAACTCCTTCAGGCTCTTGATCCGCCCCTCGATGACGAGCACCGCCGGCATCGGCACCGGCGCGGGCTCGCCGGGGATCCCGATCTCCTCGAGGAAGACGATGATCTCCCGCGGCGCCGGCGGCGGCGTCGCGCCCGCGTTGTCGGCGTCGGGCATCGGCATCGGCGCGTCCCCGCCGCTGTCCTCGTTGATCGGCATCGGGATCGGCACCGACACCTCGACCGGCTGGCCCGCGACCGTGATCACGATCGTGAACTGCGAGACGTTGTAGTTCGCCGGGTCGTCGAGGTCGATCACCCCCTCGTTGACCAGCTGCTCGATCTCCTCCGGCTCGAGCCGCTCGACGGTGACCTGCGAGACGACGAGCGCGTCGAGCGAGACCTGCGTGATCAGCAGGTCCTGCGACGCGACGTGCCCGGCGGCGTCGGTCGCCGAGACCGTGACGCGGTTGACGGCGTTGCGCGCCAGCGGCACGTCGAGCGCGAACGGACCGCCGGCGTCCGGCAGCGCCTGCGTCACGCGCCCCGCGGGCGACGTGACCGTGACGGAGGTTTCGGCGCGCCCGGCGGCGATCGACAGGGCGGCGGCACAGAGGACGGCGAGGCGGCGCGTGGGGAACATGCTCACCTCCCCGCCTTCGGCGCGGCGGTGACGGCGCCGGGCGGCAGCCCGGTCAGGGTCCAGAACCCGCAGGAGTCGGTCGTGGTCTCGGCGACCGCGACGCCGTCCACGGAGACGACGACGGAAACGCGCGAGAGCGGGCTCCCGTCCGGGGCGCGCAGCGCGCCGGCCGCGGCCTGCAGCGGCGCCTCCGCCGTCCCGCGGCGCACGCGCGCGACGAGCGATCCGCCCGGCGCGTAGGGGGTATTGGCGTTGCTGCGGGCGACGAGCGCGTTCTCGCCCTCGCCGAGCGCGACGTCCCGCACGACGAAGTCGTTCCCGTCCCCCTCGAACACGAGCGGGTAGGTTCCCGTCGCGGCCCCGGAGACCTCGAGCACCCCGCCCGACGCGCGGAAGTCCACGCTGGCCGGCAGGATCGTGCCGCGCACCGTGACGGTCGCCGTGGTGACGACGGCCTCGTCGGCGGGCGTGGTGACGAGCACGCACGGCGCCGCCGCCAGGTTCGCGTTGCAGCGCCCCATCAGCGTGACCCGGTCGAGGTGGCGCGCCCGCGCGTGCTCGACCGTCGCGTAGATCACGGCCTCGTCGGACCGCGAGAGGAACGTGTAGTAGCCGTCGGCGTCCGCCGTGACGGTCTCCGTGCCCGAGGGGCTCGTGACCGTGATGCGCGCCCCGGCGAGGACCGCTCCGTCGCGGTCGAGCGCCTGCCCGGTGAAGCCGAACTTCTGGTAGCGCACGCCGTCCTGGTCCGCGAAGACCATCGCCTCGCCGCGGTCGGTGATGCGCAGCGGCCCGGGGTGCGCGAGGCCGGTGAGGAACGCGTAACGGCCGCGCAGCGCCGCGCGGGCCGTCTCGTCGCGCGGGATCTCGAGCGGCAGGTCGGCCGTCGGGATCCGGTAGATCGTCCCGGCGGCGCGGTCCGAGACGAACAGCACGTCCTCGCCGTTCGCCTCGCACACCGCCACGCCCGCCGCGAGCTGGAAGAGGGTCTCCGGGCCTTCACCGCCGACGGCGACCGGCTCGGGATAGGTGATCGAGCTCGACGCGTTGCGGCCGCCGGGCGTGCGCAGCACGATGCCGCCGCGCGTGACGTACAGGTGCCTGCGCAGCGGGTCCCACGCCAGGTCGGTCTCCGGCCCGAAGCCGAGCTGGTCGCGCGGGGGGATCGGGAGCGGGAGCGTGTCGTCGATCTCGCTCCAGGCCCAGTCCAGCCCGTTGACGTGCCACGCGTCCCAGCCGAGCGCCTCGGCCGCGTGGATCGGGAGGCGCTTGATCCTGTAGCTCGCGAGGTCCACGACGAAGAGGTCGTCGCCGAGGTCGGCGCGCTGCCCGGGACCGAACGTCATCGCCTGCACCGAGCAGGGCTGCGCGCGCTGGATCATGCGCGAGTAGTAGTTGACCGACCCCGCGAACCACTTGTCCGGGACGCTGCCGTCCGTCGGGTACGCCGGGTCGAACGGCGCGTCCGGGTTCCGCGGGCCCAGGAAGCGGAAGATGCGCCCGCCGTAGGCGGCGTCCGAGGCGGCGTTGTCCGTGAACAGGTTGCCGTTCTCGTCGAGCGCGAGCCCGATCTGGCCCGGCGTCATGAAGCCCGGACGCACGTGCTCCGCCGCCTCGCCCGTCCTCGAGTCGAAGCGCAGGATGGTGCCGGTGGCGCGACTCAGCGGATCGTCGTCCACCGCGAAGCCCGGGAGACCGAGGTAGACCTTCGACGAGTCCTGCGGGTCCGCCACGAGGTCGATGCGGCCGTACTTGGCGAGGCCGCTCCCCTGGCCGCCGACGTAGACCGACGCGGTGTTCGAGAGCGCGCTGACGTCCACGCGGTCTCCGTGCAGGTAGCTCGTTCCGGCGTGCAGGTGCTGGGGACCGAGTCCGGAGAAGGCCGGCACCGTGACGGGGTCGTCGAGATAGCCCGCCATCCAGGGCTGCACTCGCTGCAGGTCCTCCGCCGACAGAGCGCCTCTGAGCGGCACGTACCGGACCGTGTCCATGCGGTACTGGTTCATGCCGGCGGGCGGCAGCAGGAGTTCGAAGGAGAGACGGCCGCTGCCGTCGGTCGTCGAGACCGGCGCGAGCGCGCCGCCGTCGTCCGGCGAGCCGAACCCGACGAGCACCATGCTCGCGTTCGGCTTGTTCCCGGGGCGCGCGGTCTCGGCCGCCGGGTCGCGCACGATGCGCCAGAGGCGGTAATAGAGCCGGCCGTCGAACGTCGAGGCGCCCGGGTGGAACGTGATTCGAACCGCGGGGACGGCGTAGTCGCCGAGCGTGCGCGTCGCCTCGCGCGCCGCGTGGATGTAGGGCGGGTTGGGCGCCCACGAGCGGTAGATCAGCTTCGGCCAGAGCTGAAGGTCGGGGACGTAGCCCTGCCCGAAGTACTGGTCCACGGCGGGCCCCGACTGGATCTCGAAGAGCGACCAGAGGTTCTGGTCCTGCGAGGTGCCGTCGGCGTTGCGGCCGGTGATGCGCTGGAGATCGTTGCGGAGCGCGACGTCGCCCGCGGAGAGCGCGATGAGCGTGTCGAGCGCCCGGCGCACGCCGAGCGGGTCGTCCTCGAACATCGGCTCGAGGCCGATGCCCGGGAAGGTCGTCAGCAGCAGGTCACGCGCCTTCGTCAGCGCCTCCTCGGACTGGTCGAGGTAGTACGACGCCACGAGGTCCTCGAAGTCGGGCAACGGACCCGGGCCGGACGCGTCTTCCTGCCCTGCGTCCTTCGCCGCGGGTTTCGAGCGCGCCCTCGACTCCGCCACCGTGCTCCACCTGGGGCCCGTGGGCTTCGCCGGGAGGCGGTTCAGGACCGCGGTCCACGGCCCGCTGAAGCGGCCCGCGGGGGTCGCGGCGCCGCCGGCCGACCACGTCGCGCGGTTCCTGGCGAACGAGGCGGAGATCCCCGCGGTCATCAGCCAGGCCTGGAAGCGCGTGAGCCGCGTCTCCCCCGCGATCGTGGGCGGGTCCGGGGAAAGGCGCCTTCCCTCCGCGCTGAACACGAGGATCGTCGCCTGCGACGCGGCGTCGTTGGGCCGGGTCCAGGCCTCGTTCACGGCGGCCTGCAGCGCCGTGAGCCACTGCGCGACCGTCGGCGGGCTGCCGCTCCAGGCGAGCCCGAAGCTGAGCTGCCCGAGCACCTCGAGCAGCGGCACGCTGGCCTGCCCCGCCATCCGCTCCGCGAACAGCCGCGCGCCCTGGTCCGACAGACTGACGAGGCCGGTGCCGGACACGTCCGGGTTGAGCTGCCGCCCGTACGCGTCGAGCACGCCCGCCTCGTCCCCGCCGACCAGCAGCAGGGCGTCGATCACGACCTGCTTCGCCACGTCCACGGCGGGCTGCGCGGAGAGGTCCGCGAGCCCGCGGCCGAGCACGCCGTGCAGGCTCACCGCGGCCGGGAGCGAGGGGTCGAACACCGTGGCGTTCGTGCGCACGTCCCCGAGCTCCGTGACGACGCCCGGCGGGGCGTCCACGTCCACGGTCACGAGTTCGTGGTCCGCCGCGTTGACGATCACGGTCCGCCGTCCCGCGGGCAGCGCGTCGAGGAAGAAGGTCCCGTCGGCCGCGGAGGTCGCGTGCCCGGGGTTCCCGGCCACGCCGACGTACGCGCCGGCGAGCGGCGCGGCCGACGCGGCGTCGACGATGCGCCCGCGCACCCGCGCGACCCCGGCTCCGACGCGGAACGCCACGGCCCCGAGCGCCGTCTCGGTCCCCGTCGCGACCGAGACCGTGCGGGGGCCGGGCCTCGCCGTCGCGGCGATCGCGATCGTCGCGGTCGCCGACGCGGGGCCGGTCACCGTGAGACCGGTCACGCTGATGCCGGCGCCGAAGTCCGCGCTGGACACTCCGTCCTCGAAGTGCGTCGCGAAGTCGCCCGACGTCGCGCCCAGCAGCTCCACCGTCCGCGTCGCGCCCTGCTCGGCCTCGTTCGGCAGCAGCGCCGTGACGAGCGCCGACGTCGCCCGCGGCGGCAGGACCGGCGCGCCCGCCACCGGGTTGACGCGCCCCGTGAGACGCGCCTGCGGCAGCAGCGTGGGACTCTGCGCACGGTCCACCTCGAGGGTCAGCCCCGAGGGTTCCCCCGGGTCGCCCGCGGGCACGTCGGTCACCGTCACCACGCACGCCGCCGGCGCGCTCGCGGCCTGCCCGTCGGACACGCGGAACGTGAAGGTGTACGTGCCGGCCTGCCCGTAGTCGGGCGTGAACGAGAGCGTCCCGGTGGCCGCCACGAACACGGCGTGGTCGGGGAGCGGTTCGGGCGCGACCGTGAAGCCCAGTTCGTCGCCGTCGGGGTCGGTGGCCGTCACCGCGAGCGCGAGGACGCCCCCTTCCGCCACCGACGCCCCGGGCGGCACCGACAGCTCGGGCGGCCGGTTGACGCCCGTGACGTCGATCCGCGCGACGCGCGTCGCGGCGAGTCCGTGCGGGTCGCGCGCCACCACGGTCACGAACAGCGGTCCCGCCGTCCCCGGGGGCGCGGCGTAGGAGAGCGTTCCGCCGTCGAACGACAGCCCCGGGGCGAGCGGGTCCGCGGCGACCGTGACGGGATCCCCGTCGGGGTCCTCCGCGGCGACCGAGATCGCCACCGTTCCCCCCGCGGGCACCGTGGCCTGCGGCGGGTCGAGCGTCAGGACGGGCGGGCGCGAGACCGCGCAGGTGCACGCGTCGCCGCACATCAGCGCGCCGCCGCACGCCGCGAACGAACCGGGCGGGTCGCACTCCTCGCCCGTCTCCGGCACGCCGTCGCCGCACGTCGCGGTGACCGTCTCTTCCGTGGCGCACGCGAGGACCGCGGCGTCGATGCCGGCTGCGGCGAGCAGTTCCGGCGCGCGCGGGACCTGGCGCGCCACGATCCTCGCCGTCCCGCACTCGACGCGGCGGACGAGGCACGCGGCGACGTCGCCGGCGTCCTCGAGGGCCGGGACCCCGGCGCGCGCGCAGGCGTCCGCGTGCGCGGCGAAGCCGAGCCCCTCGGCCCGGAGCAGGTCCGCCGCGGGAAGGCGCGAGGCGCCGCACGCGTCGGACACGTAGCGGACGAACTGGTCGCGCAGCCCGCGCGTCGCGCCCGTCACGCGGGCCCACTCCGCCGCGCAGAGCGCCCGGGCCGAGGCCTGGCACGCCGCGCGCCCCGCCGCCGGCTGCTGGGTGCAGGCCCACTCCGCCTCGAGGCACGGACGCACGAACTTCTGCCAGTCGCGCGCGAACCACTGCCCGGTCCGCGCGATCCCGTCCTGGCAGATCGCGCTCGCGGCCGTCGGACCGGGATCGTCCGCGCGCGACGCGCGGCGCGACGCCTCGCGGGCGTTCCGCGGCTGTCGCACCGGCCGCGGGCGTCCGCGCGGCGAGGCCGACGCGACGGCCTTCCCCCGGGCGTCCATTCCGGCCCCGACACACGCGGCCGGCCCGTCCTTGAATCCCGCGAGGCCGAGCATCTCGCCCGCGCGCGGCATCTCGGCGCCGAGCAGCGCGAGCGCGCGGCAGCGATGCTGGAGCGCGACGCAGCGCGCGAGGTCCCCGGGAGTGTCCAGCGCGACCCCGAACTCCCCACAGCGCCCGGCGGCGTGACCGAGCGCCTCGGGACCGAGGAGTTCGGCCATCTCCAGCACGCCGCAGGCGGGATTCACCTGCCGCTCGAACGCGGCGGCGAGCGCGTCGGAACCGCCGGCGAGCCACGGCGCGCCGTGCAGGCACGCGTCGTGGGCGCGCGCGAGGCAGCGGGCGTCGCCGGGCTGGTCCTGGACGCACTGGAACGCGGCCAGCGCGCACGCCCGCGCCCCGCCCAGGTACTGCTCCACCAGCACGCCGCCCGACGTCCCGAGTTGCTGCTGGCACAGGCCCGCGGGACCACGCGACGGGTCCGCGGCGCGGGCGGGCGCGAGGGCGAGGGCGGCGAGCGGCAGGCAGACGGCGATCCGGCGGCGAGCGGTCATGTCGGGACTCCCAGGCGAACAGGTCCTTCCCTTCCGCAATCCGCGGGCCAGCCGGTCCGCCCCGGCCCGGACGACCGAAACCCCTGCGCATCAGGGGATTGGCGGTCCCGCGTGCGCCCCGGGCTGCACGCCGCGGTGCTTGGCCGCACGCGGCCGTGCAGCGCGGGGCCGCGTCCGCGCGCCGCGCCCACGGCCCAAGTGCGTCCGCTGCCGCGCGTTGCGCGCGCCGGCGGGGACGGACGCCCGCTGGCCCGCCGCTTGCGTACCAGCCGGGGCGGCGGCCCGCGGGCCGCGCCGCGTTCCCCTGCCCGGACCGCAAAGGAGCCCTCGATGCGCCGTCTCACCGCCCCGGTCTTCGTCCTGCTGCTCACGGCGCCGCCGGCGCTCGCGCAGGACGGGTTCTTCGCCACCGCGGACGCCGTGCAGCTCAGGAACGCCGGCGCGTCGCGTGAGGTCGTGATCGTCGACCCGGACGCCGACCTCGACGTCGAGGGGGACCTGCGCGCGGTCGAGGCGGAGGCGGTCACCGCACCCCGCGTGTCGCTGGGCTACCGCTGGCGCAGCCGCTGGAACACGCCCGCGGAGATCACGTTCTCGGGCTGGCGCAGCGACGCGTCGGGGACGCTCGCCGTCGATGCCGGGGCCGGCCTCCTGTGGGACGTCCTGACGCCGCCGTCACTCGCGCTCGCCGGCTACGACGGATCGGCGACCGCCACCCTCGACGACGACGCGACGGTGATCGACCTGTCGTACGCGCAGACCGTGCTCGCGGACGAGCGCGCGATCGTGCGCTTCCGCGCGGGCCTGCGGCACATCGCCTACGAGACACGCCTCTCGGCAGACTACGTCTCGGGGATCAGCGAGGCCTCGGTGCGCACGTCGAGCGCGCTCGACACCTACGGCGTGCGTGTCGCCGCGGAGGGCGCGCTCCCGCTCGGCGCCGGCTTCCGGCTCGCGGGAGAGATCTCGTACGGCCTGCTGTGGGGCGACGTCGAGGCAACGTACACCGCGGCCTCCTCGGCGGGCTTCCCCGGCGTGGATGTCCGCCGCGGGCGCGACCGCAACATCGACGCGCTCGAGGGCGCCGCGCGCCTCGAGTGGCAGTCGCGGACCGGCCTCGGCCTGCGCGCCGGCGTGGAGTGGGCCCGCTGGTCCTCCGCGATCGACCAGATCACGTTCACCGACGACATCCAGCCGGGCGCGGTGGTCGTGCAGGCCCAGGACGCCGTGTGGTACGGGGTATCGCTGGGGGTCGGGTATCGCTGGTAGCCGCCGCCGCTACGTCCCCGAGTCGAGGAGGCGGCGCACGCGGCGCCGCCACCGGTCGAGGCGGCCGGGCGGCCGCAGCGCCGCGCGCAGCGCCGCGGCGAGCGCGGGAGGCCCGCCGCCGCGCGCCTTGAGCGCGCGCAGGTTCTCCTCGACGAACGCCGCGGTGCTGAGGTCGCCCCCGACGCGGAAGGACGCGATCGTGTCCACGTCGAGCGGCGCGTCGAACGTGGGGCAGCGGTCGAGGGCGCCGCAGACCAGCAGGTTCACCATCGTGCGCTGGCACTTCTCGCAGCGGCCGCAGTTGTAGGCGCTGCCGGGATTGCGCCAGCAGACCCGCAGCGTCTCGAGCGCGGCGTCGCACTCCGCGATCCGCGCGACCTTCGCGACGCGCGTCGCCTCGCACCCGTCGTGCACGAGGCGCAGCGCCGCGCTGCTCCAGAGCGGGTCGAGCAGGGGGTGCGAGCCCCACGCGAACAGGTCGGCGTACGTGTGGCTGGCCGGGATGAACACCGTGTCGAAACGGGGCGCGAGCGCGTGGGCCACCGCGGCGAGCACCGTGCCGTGGTAGAGGTCCCACGGCGCGAAGGCGACCCCGAACTCGCGCACGTTCGTCGCGACCTCCACGAGGCGCACGCCGAGCCGCTCCGCGGCGCGGCGGTTCGCGGCCGCGGCCTTCGCGCGCAGGTCCCGGTCGTCGAGCCGGATGTCGAACCCGGCGACGAACAGCAGCGCGCCGATCTCCTCGCGGTGCCGGAGGAACGTGTAGAACGAGTCCACGCCGCCGGAGAAGAACGACGCCGTCCGCGCGGCCGCGCCGGCGCCGTGCGGCGCGGCGACGGGGTCCGGCGCGGCGACGGGGTCCGGCGCGCGCGCGGCCGGCGGCGGCGCCTCGACGGTCACCCGCGCGAGGTCCGGGCGCCACGTCGTCAGGATGTCCTGGATCGTCGGCAGCGCCGCGGCGAGCCCCGTCGCGAGCGGCGACTCGGCGACAATGCGCCAGCCGCGCGTCATCGCGGGCAGCAGGCAGGCCGCGACGAACGGCGTCGCGTCCTGCGAGAGCGGCGCGCCGTCCGCCACCTCGAACCACAGCTCGGTGCGGGCGTCCGGCGACCGGACCTCGGCCGACAGCCGTCCGCCGGCCGCGCCCGCCGCGACACGCGGGGTCCCGATCGCGAGGCTGCCGCCCACGCGCGCAGGATCGCACCTTTCCCGGCGTGCCGGGGCTGTTAGACTGGCTCCCGACCTCTTCCCCCCCGAGCCCGCCGATGGACTGCCTCGATCCGGCCGCGCTGCTGGGCCCCTACCGGGGCGCCCGTGCGTACTACTGCCCGAACCCGGGCAACGCCGGCGACTCGCTGATCGCCGTCGCGACCGTCGCGCTGTTCGAGGCGCACGACATCTCCTGGCAGTACGTCGGGCCGGACGAGCCGCGGGACCTGCGCGGCCAGCTCGTGTTCTACGGCGGCGGCGGCAACCTCACGCGGGACTACTCGGACGCGGCGAACTTCCTGCGGCGCCACGCGCCGGACGCGGCGCGGCTCGTGCTGCTGCCGCACACGGTGCAGGGGCACGACGCGCTGCTCGCCGGCCTGGGGCCCGCCGTCGACCTTGTCTGCCGCGAGGCCGTCTCGTACGCGCACGTGCGCGCCGCGGCGCGCGGCGGCGCCCGCGTGCGGCTCGCCCACGACCTCGCGCTGACGCTGGACGCGGCGGGGGTGCTGCGCCGACCGGCGCCGTCGGTCCTCGCGCTGCTCGCGCAGGGGCTCGCGCCGCGCAAGGCCGCGCGCACGCTGCGGCACCGCCTGCGGCACCGGCTCGCGCACGCGCGCCGCGGCGCACCCGGGGTGCTGAACTGCTTCCGCAGGGACGCCGAGGGGACGCCGGGGCCCCTGCCGCCCGACAACATCGACCTCTCGCGCGTCTTCGCCTTCGGCGTCACGCGGCACGCGTTCGCCGCCGTGCGCGCGTTCCTCGGCTTCCTCGACCGCTTCGACGAGGTGCGCACGAACCGGCTGCACGTCTGCGTCGGCGCCGCCCTGCTCGGCAAGCGCGTGCTCTTCCACGCCAACGCCTCGTTCAAGTGCCGCGCGGTGTACGAGCAGTCCCTGCGCGAGCGCTTCCCGAACGTCGCCTGGAGCGAGGCGCGCGAGACGCCGCGCGAGGCCACCGCGGCCGCGCTGACCTGAGAACGCCGGCGCCCCGCTCAGGGCGTGTTGCCTGCGCCAGAAACGGCGCACGCATCAGGGGCTGCAGTCCTCGTCGTTGCCGGGGCCGCAGCGGAACAGCGCCGGCGCCCACTGCGCCGTCGACCCCGCGACGTTGACGAACACGCGCGTCTCGCCGTGGGTGGCGCGCGTCCAGCCGAGCCGGTGCTTCGCGCGCCAGACCGCGCTGTAGGCCGTCCGCTCGTCTTCGCCCCGCAGGTGGTGCGCCTCGTGGAGCAGGATCGCGGCGCGCTCGACGTCGTCCACCGGCTGCTCGAAGAACGGCGCGTAGAGCGTCACGACCTGGAACGGGTAGTTCGTCGCCGCGTACGCGTCGGCGTGCCCGTGGTGGCGGTTCCACCAGTTGTCGGTCGAACGGAAGGCGGCCCAGCGGCCGAGCACCCGCGCCTCGCGGGCGAAGCCGGCGCGGCGCAGTTCGCCCAGCGCCCGGTCGACCTGGGCCCGCTGCGCGCCGTCGAGCGGGCGCGAGGTGAGACGCAGCGAGGCATAGGCGGCCGCGAGCAGGACGAGGCACGCGGCGGCGATCCGCAGCGCGCTCTGGAGGACCCGGCGCACGCCGCAAAGGTCGCCCCCGCGGCCCCGGCGCGCCACCCCCGGGCGGACGCGGCGGCCCCCGGCGACTGTCGACACGCGGCGCGGCGCCCCGCTACACTCCGCTCCCGTGCCCGCTCCCGCGCCCTCCACCGCCGGTGACGCCGACCTCGTCCGCGCCTGCCTCGACGGCGATGGCGCCGCCTGGGAAGAGCTGATCCGGCGCTATCGCCGGCTGATCTACTCGATCGCGATCCGCTTCCGCCTCGGCGACGACCTGGCCGACGACGCCTTCCAGCGCGTCGCCCTGAAGCTCCTGTCCGAGCTGGGCCGGCTGCGCCGGGTGGAGTCGCTGGGCTCGTGGATCGGCACCGTGACGCGCCACGAGTGCGGCGCGCTGCTGCGCGAGCGGCGGCGCGGCGGCGCCGCGCTCGAGGACGCGCCGGAACCGGCCGACGACGCGCCGGGCCTGGCGGACGCGCTGGCCGCCGTCGAGCGCGAGCACGCCCTCGCGCTCGCCCTGGAGCGGCTGCCGCCGCCCTGCCGGACGCTTCTGACCGCGCTCTACGTCGAGGACCCGACGCCGAGCTACACCGTGATCGCGGAGCGGCTCGGGCGACCGATCGGCGCGCTCGGGCCGACCCGCGCGCGCTGCCTCAAGAAGCTGCTCGCGCTGTACCTCGAGGGCGGCGGCGTGCCGCCCTGAATCGCGAGGACGGGGCCGCGCCCCGCCCAGGTTCGTGGGGGCGGGGCTGCGCCCCGCCCGGGTTCGTGGGGGCGGGGCTGCGCCCCGCCCAGGTTCGTGGGGGCGGGGCTGCGCCCCGCCCGATCGTGGGGGCGGGGCTGCGCCCCGCCCGGGTATCAGCGGAACGGCGCGCCGCTCTGCTGCCGTGGGGCTGGAGACGAGCATGAGCCAACGCGGAAGGCCGCCGGCGGGGGATCCGGAGCGGCTGGTGTCCCACCTGGCCGGCCGGCACCTGGTGGAGCCGCCCGAGGCGACGGTGCGGCGCGCCGTCGCGCTGCGCGCCGGCCTGCCCGCGCGGGCCGCGCGGACGCCGGGCGCTCGCCGGGCGCTCGCGCAGGTGCTGTCCGACATCGTGCTGCGGTTCGACTCGGCGGCGTCGCCGCTCCCGGCGGGGGTCCGGCGCGGGGCAACGGGCGAGCGCCGGCTGCTGTATGGCGTGCGCGAGGGGCAGCTGGACCTCCGGCTGCGTCTCGTGCCGGGTCGCGGACTCGAACTCGCGGGCCAGGTGCTCCCCCCGCCTCCCGCGGGCGCGTCCGTCACCGTGCACGCCGGCCGGACCCGGCGCGCCGCGCCGCTCGGCGCGTGCGGCGACTTCCTCTTCGCGGGCCTCCCCGCGGGGGCCCGCTCGCTCAGGCTCGTCGTCGTGGCGCCGGGATCCCCCGACCTCGTCGTCGACGGGATCCCCGCGGCCCCCTGATCGATGCCCTCCCCCGCGCGAGACCGCGCCGCGTTCGTCGCCGCGCTGCTCGGCGCCGCCGGGGAGCGCGCCGCCACGCGCCGCGCGCGGGCCCGGCGCGAGCTGTGCGACCGCGCGACGCAGGAGCGCCTGTGGCAGGCGTTCCGCGCGGCCCTGCGGCGCGACGTGCGGCGTGCCGGCGCCGTCGCGCGT
>JADHED010000252.1_pt1 | contig 73054 bp, 69 predicted proteins | sample 8952041 | NCBI WGS metagenome assembly JADHED01 (sample SAMN16124423, study PRJNA663239) | bioreactor sludge metagenome | isolation source: sludge (control) | place: India:Bengaluru | collected 2018-09-08 | reverse complement strand
ACGCCCGCCGCCTGCTCGCCGCCCATCACCGAGATCCGCGCGTTCGGCCACATCCACATGAAGCGCGGGCCATAGGCGCGCCCGCACATCGAATAGTTGCCGGCGCCGAACGAGCCGCCGATGACGACGGTGATCTTCGGGACCTTGGCGCAGGCAACCGCAGTCACCATCTTGGCGCCGTCCTTGGCGATGCCGCCGGCCTCCGCCTTGCTGCCAACCATGAAGCCGGTGATGTTCTGCAGGAATACCAGCGGCAGGCGGCGCTGGGCACAAAGCTCGATGAAGTGCGCGCCTTTGAGCGCCGATTCCGAGAACAAGATGCCGTTGTTGGCGACGATGCCGACCGGATGGCCGTACAGATGCGCGAAGCAGCACACGAGCGTGGTGCCGTAGAGCTGCTTGAACTCATCGAACTCCGAGCCGTCGACGAGGCGCGCAATCACCTCGCGCACATCGTAGGACTTGCGCAGGTCGACGGGCACAATGCCGTACAGCTCCTTCGGGTCGTACTTCGGCGGCCGCGGCGGCTTGATGGCGAGATCAGGGCGCTTGACCCGGTTGAGGTGGCCGACGATGCGGCGCGCGATCGCGAGCGCATGCGCGTCGTCCATGGCGTAATGGTCGGTGACGCCCGAAACGCGTGCATGCACATCGGCGCCGCCCAGTGCCTCAGCGCTGACCACTTCGCCGGTCGCGGCGCGCACCAGGGGCGGCCCGCCCAAAAAGATGGTCCCCTGGCCGCGGACGATGATGCTCTCGTCCGACATCGCCGGTACGTAGGCGCCGCCGGCGGTGCACGAGCCGTGGACGACCGCGATCTGCGGCACGCCGGCTGCCGACATCACCGCCTGGTTATAGAAAATGCGGCCGAAGTGGTCGCGGTCGGGAAACACCTCGTCCTGCTGCGGCAGGTTGGCGCCGCCGGACTCGACGAGGTAAACGCACGGCAGCCGGTTTTCGAGCGCGATCTCCTGCGCGCGCAAGTGCTTCTTGACCGTCATGCCGTAGTAGGTGCCGCCCTTCACCGTCGGGTCGTTGGCGATCACCATGCATTCCTGCTGGTTGATGCGGCCGATGCCGGTGATGATGCCGGCCGCCGGCACCTCGCCGCCGTACATGCCATAGGCTGCGAGCTGCGAGAGTTCGAGGAACGGCGAGCCGACATCGAGCAGGCGGCGGATGCGTTCGCGCGGCAAGAGCCGGCCGCGGGCGAGATGTTTGGCGCGCGCCCGCTCGCCGCCGCCCTCGATGATCGTCTGTACCGTAGCGCGTAAGCCCTGGACCAGACCGCTCATCGCTTGCGCGTTGGCGGCAAACGCATCCGCACGCGGGTCGACTGTGGAAGCGAAGATGCTCATCGCCTGAGCCCCGTGCCGGCCGGCCTCACCTTGTCTCCTCGAACAGCTCGCGGCCGATCAGCCAGCGGCGGATCTCGCTGGTGCCGGCGCCAATTTCGTACAGCTTGGCGTCGCGCAGGAGCCGGCCGGTGGGATACTCGTTGATATAGCCGTTGCCGCCCAAGCACTGGATCGCTTCGAGCGCCATCCAGGTTGCCTTCTCTGCGGCGTAGAGGATGGCGCCGGCGGCATCCTTGCGCGTCGTCTGGCCGCGATCACAGGCACGCGCGACCGCATAGACGTAGGCGCGGCAAACGCTGAGCGTCGTGTACATGTCGGCAAGCTTGGCCTGCATGATCTGGAAGCTGCCGATCGGCTGGCCAAACTGCTGGCGGTCGTGCAGGTAGGGGATAACGACATCAAGGCAGGCCTGCATGATGCCGAGCGGGCCGGCTGAGAGCACCAGGCGCTCGTAATCAAGCCCGCTCATCAGGACATTGACGCCCTTGCCGACGGCGCCCAGCACGTTCTCCGCCGGCACCTCGCAGTCGCTGAACACAAGCTCGCACGTGTTGGAGCCGCGCATGCCGAGCTTGTCGAGCTTCTGCGCACTGCTGAAGCCCTTGAATCCGCGCTCGACCAGAAAGGCGGTGATGCCGCGCGGGCCGGCAGCCGGATCGGTCTTGGCGTAAACGATCACCACGTGCGCATCGGGGCCGTTGGTGATCCACATCTTGTTGCCGTTGAGGATGTAGCGGTCACCCCTGCGCTCGGCCTTCAAGCGCATGCCGACAACGTCGGAGCCGGCGCCGGCCTCGCTCATTGCCAGCGCGCCCACGTTCTCGCCATTGATCAGTTTCGGCAGATAGCGGCGTTTCTGTTCGTCGGAGCCGTTGCGGCGGATCTGGTTGACGCACAGGTTCGAGTGCGCGCCGTAGCTCAAGCCGACCGAGGCCGAGGCGCGGCTGATCTCCTCCATCGCCACGACATGCTCGACATAGCCCATGCCGGCGCCGCCCCAGTCCTCCTCGACCGTGATGCCGAGCAGGCCGAGCGCGCCCAGCTTCGGCCACAGATCGGCCGGGAAGACGTTGTCGTGGTCAACGGCGGCGGCGCGCGGCTGGATTTCGTCGCCGGCAAAGCCGCGCACCGTCGCGCGCAGCATGTCTGCCGTCTCGCCAAGGCCGAAATCGAACGCGCACGTGTCGTTTGCCGCCATCTGAACCTCCCGATAAGTTCTTGTTGTGGTTTTCTTGTCTTGGCAGCAGGCGAATATAGCCAAGTTCGCCGCCGCCCCCAACAGCTTTGCCCGTACTCCTTCTGGTGGGCGGGCCGGTCAGTAGGACAGGAGCACGGGGGTGGTCATGCGGGCGAGGATGCCGCTGGTGAGGCTCCGCTTCATGCCGGGTGCGGCACGCCCGCGCCCCGCCGCGCCCAGTACGAGCAGGTCGGCACCAGCATCGGCCAGGTGCGAGAGCAGGCGTTCGGCGGCCTCGATCGCGTTCGCCTCAAAGACGAGCCGGTCGGGCGCAGCCGGCAGGCCGTGGCGGGTCAGGTGAGCGACGATGCCTTCGAGCGGTGCTGCAGCGGTGAGCCGGCCGGCCGCCTTGGCGCGTAGCGACAACACGCTCACGGCCTCAGCGCCATCGATCAGCGGCAGCGCGTCGGCAACGGCGCGGGCCGCCTCGCGGCTGCCGTTCCAGGCGATCACGACGCGCCGGCCGATCCCTTGGAACTGGCCGGCAAACGGCACAACCAGGACAGGGCGACCAGCGTGGGAAACCGTCTGTTCGATCAGATCGGATGGCACGCCTGAGGCCGTTTCGCGCGGGTCCGGCTGGCCGAGGACGGTGAGGTCCGCCTCTCGGGCCTGGACGATGACACCCTGCGCCACTGCGCTCTCAGCTGCCGCCTGCTCGACCATCCAGCCGGTCTCGATCTCGAATGCGCCCGCAATCCGGCGAAAGGCGGCCTCGGCGACGCGGGCGCCCTGTGTCAGCAGTGCCGGCTGGTGCGCGGGCGCGAGACCCAGTGTGGTCTTGCCGGCGTGGGTGAACAGGCCCAAGAGCCTTGCTCCATGCCGGCGGGCAAGGCCGCACGCGAGTTCGATCCGGCCGTTGGCGGCAGCCGTCGCGTCGATATGGACGACGATGTCGCGAATACGCATGCTCTTGCCTCCCCTCGCGTCGGCTCCGGTCTTGCCGCCGGCAACCCTGTTCGCTCGCCTCGCTCCGGACTTTGCGGCAGTCTGCGGGTCGAGACAAGCGCGCTCAAGCGCTTGCGGCCTGCCTGCGGGCGCGTAACCGTCGTCATCCCGCCACGCTTCCGGTCCGCCATCGATCCGGTTCGGACCTTGCAGTGGAGCGAGCCATGGCGGGATTGATGCTGCTCGTTGCTCAGAACAGGCTGCCCTGACCACCGGGAGGCTTGCCGCGGCCGGGAGCACGCCGGCTGGCGGGCTGCGGTGATGGAGCCTTCGCCGGTTGCGGGGAACCGCCTTCGGTCGCAGCTCCGTCTTCGATCCGGGCACCGGCCTCGCCGTCGTGCAGGCGCAGGCGCACGGCAAGCCCGGGCGTGAGGCTCGCAACGCTGGCAAGCGCATGGCCGGCGCGATCGAGCACAAGGGCAAAGCCGCGCTCCAGCACGCGCTCGTAGGAGCAACTGGCCAGCACCGCGCCCGCTTGCTGCAGGCGGCTGCGGCGGTCCTTCAGGATCTGCTCTAGCGCCCGGTCCAGTCCCCGCGCCGCATTTGCCAGCCGCTCACGATCGCGCGCGATACGCTCCGCCGGGCTCACGAGGCGCGCGACGGCCTGCTGCAGCCGCTGCTGTCGCGCCTGCAGGCCAACGGTGAGCGCGTTGTCGAACCGTTCCGACCAGTCGTCCAGCCGCTGGCGCGCGAGTGCCAGCAACCGGACCGGCTGTGGCAAGCCACGCGCCGCCGCCGTTAGCCGCGTACGACGTTCCTCCAGCGTGCGGCTGAAGGCGCTGATCTGCCGGCTGGCCAGGCCAAGGACGCGGGCGATCAGGTCCGCGCGGACCGGCACGGCGAGTTCGGCCGCGGCCGTGGGTGTCGGCGCCCTTAAGTCGGCTGCGAAATCGATCAGCGTGGTGTCGGTCTCGTGGCCGACGGCCGCGATCAGCGGGATTGCCGAGCCGGCCGCGGCGCGCACGGTGATCTCCTCGTTGAAGGCCCAGAGGTCTTCGAGGCTGCCGCCGCCACGGGCAACGATCAGCACATCCGGCCGCGGCACCGCGCCGCCCGCGGGCAGCCGGTTGAAGCCTTCAATGGCGGCTGCGATCTGTTCGGCAGCTCCCTGGCCCTGGACGGCGACCGGCCACAGAAGCACGTGGCGCGGGAAGCGGTCGGCAAGGCGATGCAGGATATCCTTGATCACTGCGCCGGTAGGCGAGGTGACGACGCCGATCACATCCGGCAGGTAGGGGATCGGCCGCTTGCGCTCTGCGGCAAACAGGCCTTCCGCTTCGAGCTTGCGCCGCCGATCCTCCAAGACCTTCAACAGCGCACCGGTGCCGGCAAGCTCGATCGCATCGACAAGGATCTGATAGCGCGAGCGGGCCGGATAGCTGGTGAGCCGGCCGGTGACGATCACCTCCAGGCCGTTGTCCAGCGCGGCCTTGAACCTTTGCGCCGCCGGGCGCCAGCAGACGGCATCCAGCACCGAGTCCTGATCCTTGAGCGCGAAGTAGAGATGCCCCGACGCCGCGCGCTTCAAACCGCTGATCTCTCCGCGGACGCGAACGCGGTCGAACGTTTGTTCGATGAAGCGCTTGAGCGTTAGCGAAATCTCCGTCACGGTAAAGACGGGAAGGCTGGCCTCAACGCTCATCGGGTTCGTTCCGGGCATGGCGCCAGTATGACCGAAGCCGGGGCTGCCGGCAAAACACTGCGCTTTTCGCCAAGCTGGGGAACGTCGCTCATGCAGGTTCTGGTCGTTGGATCGGGGGGACGGGAGCATGCCCTGTGCTGGGCGATTGCGCGATCGCCCCTGTGCGAGCGGCTCTATTGCGCACCCGGCAATGCCGGCATCGCCCAAATCGCGGAATGCCTGCCGATCGCCACGATGGACCTCGACGGTCTGACCAAGTTTGCCGCCAACCTCGGCATCGATCTCGTCGTCGTCGGCCCGGAGGACCCGTTGAATGCGGGGCTCGTCGATCGCCTGCGCGCGGCCGGAATCCGCGCCTTCGGCCCCACCGCAGGTGCCGCCGCGATCGAGGGCTCGAAGGGGTTCATGAAGGACCTGTGCGCCCGGCAAGGCGTGCCGACCGCCGCCTACGGAAGGTTCGACGAACCGGACGCGGCGAAGGAATTCATCCATCGCCACGGCGCGCCCCTGGTCGTCAAGGCCGATGGTCTGGCCGCCGGCAAGGGCGTCATTCTCTGCCACAACGTCAACGAGGCGTTTGCCGCCGTCGACCACATGATGATCGAGGACGCCTTCGGCGATGCCGGCCGCGAGGTCGTGATCGAGGATCTGCTGGTGGGCGAGGAGGCGAGTTTCTTCGCCCTTGTGCATGGCACGCGCGCGGTTCCGCTGGCGACTGCCCAGGACCATAAGGCGGCGTTCGACGGCGACCTCGGCCCGAATACGGGCGGCATGGGCGCCTATTCGCCGGCCCCGGTGGTTACGCAAGCCATGGTGGCTGAGATCATGCAAACGATCATTCAGCCGACCATCGAAGGCCTGGCTGCCGATCGCAGGCCCTTCACCGGCCTATTCTATGCCGGCCTGATGATCACCGCCACCGGCCCGCGCCTGCTCGAAGTCAACGCCCGCTTCGGCGATCCCGAATGCCAGCCGCTGCTCATGCGCTTGAAGTCCGATCTGTTGCCGGCGCTCGTTGCCTGTGCCGATGGCCATATGGACGATATCCACCTCGACTGGCACGACGAAGCTGCCCTGGTGGTGGTGCTGGCGACGCGCGGCTACCCCGGCCCCTACGCCCGCGGCTCGGTCATTCGCGGCATCGAGAAGGCGGAAGCGATCGAGAACGTTCAAGTCTTTCACGCCGGCACCAAGGCGCTCGACGGCCGGATCGTCGCCAATGGCGGCCGGGTTTTGGGTGTCACCGCGCGCGCGCCCTCGATCGCGGAAGCCCAGCGCTTGGCCTATTCCGCTGTCGATCGTATCGACTGGCCGGAGGGCTTCTGCCGCCGCGATATCGGCTGGCGGGCGATTGCGCGGGAGCGCCAAGGCTAGTGCAGCGACCCAATCGGGCGATTCACGCCCGAGCAAGGTTGTCGCTGCACAACATATTCAATCGCGTGCACCTTCGGCACAAACAGGATGTACCCTCTGTTTGTGCCAGTGCACTAGCTGGGCCGCTCCGCCAGGCAAAGTGCCAGTGCCGCCTGCCACCCAGGGAGCTGGACGCCGAACGTCGCGTAAGCCTTCTTGCAGTCGAGCACCGACCACGCCGGACGCTTGGCGCGGGTCGGGTATTCGGGCGTGGTGATCGGCACCAGCTGCGGCACCAGCCGGCCCTCGTCACCCCAGTGGGCAAAAATCGCGTGAGCGAATTGAAACCAGCTGGCGGCACCGGCGCAGGCCAGGTGATAGGTGCCGCCCACGCGTTCGAGCGCTGCCGCGCCACCCTGCGCCCAGCTCAGGGCCAGGATCTGCGCCGTCGCCTCGGCCAGCGAACGTGCCCAGGTCGGGTTGCCGATCTGGTCATCGACGATGCTCAAGCGATCGCGCTCGGCCGCCAGGCGCTCCATGGTGTTGAGGAAGTTGCGGCCACGGTTGGCATAGACCCAGGCCGTGCGAAAGATGAAATGTGCGCAGCCGCTTGAGCGGATCGCCTCCTCGCCGGCGAGCTTGGAGCGGCCATAGGCGCCCTGGGGGGCGGTCGGTTGCGTCTCATCGTAGGGCGGTCGTGTGCCGTCCGCGCGTGCAGCTGGTGCACCGTCGAACACGTAGTCGGTCGAGAAGTGCACCAACCCGATGCCGAGCCGCCGCGCTTCGGCTGCGAGCGTGGCGGGTGCAGTGGCGTTGACCGCGATTGCAAGCGCCTCGTCGTCTTCTGCCGCATCGACGGCGGTATAGGCGGCGGCATTGACGATCAGATCCGGCCGCGCTGCCTCAATCGCCGCCGCAAGCGTCGCCGTATCGGCGAGATCGCAGTCGTCCCGCCCGCAGGCGATGACGTCGCCTAACGTGCTCAGCGTCCGTTCGAGCTCGAAACCGAGCTGGCCGTGGCGGCCCAGGAGCAGGATCCGCCTGCTTTCGCGTGCGCGTGCGGTCATCAGCCGGCGGTGTAGACCGGCAGCCGGTCAGGCGGAAAGTCGGCCAGGCGCGGGTTGCGCGCGTCCTTCGCGGAGAGGATGGGCGCCCGGTCCGGCCAGGCGATGCCGATATCGGGATCGTCCCAGGCGATCGCGAGGGATGCTTGCGGCCGGAACGGGGCACCGCACTTGTAGTGGGCGACGATGTGCGCACTCATCGCATAGAGCCCGTGCGCGAAGCCTTCCGGAATGAACATCTGCCGGCCGTTGTCGGGCGACAGCACGGCAGCGGTCCAGCGGCCGAAGGTCGGCGAGCCGCGCCGCACGTCGACGGCGACGTCGAAGATCTCGCCTTCAAGTGCGGTGATCAGCTTCGCCTGCGCACCGGGATTCTGCAGGTGCAGTCCGCGCAGCACACCCTGGCGCGAGATCGAGACGTTGTCCTGAAAGAACGGAACGTCGATGCCGGCGGCGCGGTAGCGCTCGCGCTGATAGGCCTCGAACAGGCAGCCGCGCTCATCCGGATAGCGATCGGTCTCGATCAGCAGTACGTCCGGCAGGTCCATCGGGCTGACCTTCACGCGTTCTCTCCCCTTGCGAACACATATGGGTGGCGACAGAGAGCCGCTGCGGCCCGCCCGAGTCAAGGCTAAGTCGGAGCCGGCGCTCGGCGCACCAGCGCTTGGCGCGCGATCGCGATCGGGCTAAACCGCGCATGACGATCAAACGACACCCTATCGGGGCTTAGGAGCGCCTTCGCGATGAACGTCAAGACGGAGCCGCAGGGCGAAGCCGCAAGCAAGCCAGCGCCCGCGGTCTGGCTGGTGCTGGGCGACAAGCTCGGCGACAACGCTCAGGTCGAGGTGATTGCGGAGCGGCTTGGCTGGCCGTGCGTCACCAAACGGCTGAAATTCCGCGCCGCCTACGTCACCGGCAAGCCGCGCTTCAAGCCCGCGCTCTATCACATCGACTTGGCGGCCTCCGATCCGCTCTCGCCGCCATGGCCGGATCTGATCCTCACCGTTGGCCGCCGCCCGTCGATGGCGGCGATGTGGGTGCGAGAGCAGTCCGGCCTGCAGACCAAGGTCGTGATCGTCGGCCGGCCGCGGCGGATGCTGAGCGAGTTTGCGCTCGTGCTGGCGACGCCGCAGTACCGCCTGCCGGCGCGACCCAACGTCATGGCCCTGGACCTGCCGTTGATGCGGGTCGACCAGGTTGCGATCGATCAGGCAGTTGCTGAATGGCGGGACCGGCTTGCCGGCCTGCCCAGGCCGTTGACCGGAGTCCTCGTCGGCGGGCCGACCAAGCCGTTCATCTTTACGGCCGAGGTCGCGCGCGAGATGGTGCAGCGCTTGCGGCAATCGGCCGGTGACACCGGCACGCTGTTCGTCAGCACCAGCCGCAGGACGCCTGCGGCTGTGGTCGACGCCCTTGCCGACGCCTTGCCGGATTCTGCGACCCTGTTCCGCTGGCAGCCGGATGCGACCGAGAATCCCTACCGGGCGCTCCTGGGCTTGGCCGACCGCTTCGTCGTCACCGGCGACAGCGTGTCGATGATTGTAGAGGTCGCGCGCCAGGGCAAGCCGCTCGCGATCTTCCCGCTGCCCGAAACCGCCTCGCCATGGGATCGGTTGCGCCGGCGGCTTGCGGCGACGTTCCAGCCGCCGCCGGGCGCTGCTGCGACCGCGCCAAACGATGCGAGTGCGCTCGCCACCCGGCTGGGCGATTTCGCCTACGAACTCGGCCTCGTCTCCTACGCCCGCGACTTCTCGGCCCTGCACCGGCGCCTGGTCGAGCGCGGCGCCGCCGTGTTCCTGGGCCAGGCGTTCCCCGCAGCAGGTGCGGTCAAGGCGGCTGATGACCTTGCGGCAGTGACCGCGCGCATCCGCGCCCTCGTGCAATAGCGCAACAAAATGAAACAAGCTTTTAGTGGCGCTTGCACGCAATTTGGGCATTTGCTACGTGGAGGGAAGATCTGGAGAGGACCAGCGGACCCAAATGCCGAAGCCAACCATTTTTATTCATACAAATCCTAAACAGATCGTCGGCGCGATCGTTTCCGAGTATTCGATCCGGCGCAACTCCAAGGCGAACGAGCAGTTCGACGTGCGGGTGATCAACACCGCCGACTATCCCTTCCTGCACGCCCGCCAGGGACAGGAGTACCTGCGCGACGGTGTCACGCGCCGCTGGAACATGGAGGACCTGCAGTCCTTCACCACGCTTCGCTTCATGCCGCCGGAATTGATGGGCTACCAGGGCCGCGCGATCGTGGTCGACCCGGATGTCTTTGCTGTCGGCGATGTCTGGGAGCTGATGTCGCGCGACATGGGCGGGGCGGCGATCATGTGCCGCATGCGCTCCGGCGCGAAGGAGAAGAAGGGCTGCTTCGCCACCAGCGTCATGCTCTTGGATTGCGCCAAGCTCAAGCACTGGAAGGTTGAGGAACAGTTCAACGCCCTGTTCGAGATGAAGCGCGATTACGCCAAGTGGATCTGCCTGCAGTACGAGCCGAAGGACTCGATCCGGCTGTTCGAGCACGAATGGAACGATTTCGACCGCTTAACAGCGCAAACGAAGCTGATCCACAACACCAAGCGCAAGACGCAGCCATGGAAGACCGGTCTCAAGGTCGATTTCATGCCGCCGGAGAAGCCGGCCAGCATCCCGCTTCTGGGCTGGCTCAACCGAATGCGCCGGCGTGTCTTTGGTGATTACGCGTTCTTGGGCCACTACCACCAGCACCCTGACCCGAACCAGGAGCGGTTCTTCTTTGGCCTGTTGCGCGAATGCCTGGACAAGGGCATCGTCACCGAGGCGATGATCCGCGAGGAGATGCGGCTCAACCACGTCCGTCACGACGCGCTCGAAGTGCTGGAGCGCACGGTACCGCTGGCGGCTTAGAGGCGGGCCACTCCCCCTGACCCCCTCCCGTGAAGGGAGGGGGAAGTATGGAGCGGCGGATGTATTCCCCTCCCCTTGCGGAAGGGGTGAGGGGGGAGGGGACGTCCGATGCCGCATCCTCACGCCGCAGAGCTTCGCGCATCGATGACCGCCGCCGAATGTGCCTTGTGGGCCCGGCTTCGGCGCAAGCAGATTGCCGCTGGAAGCGTCGAGAGAGCCGATGGCGTGCGCTTCCGTCGTCAGGTGTCGCTTGGCCCTTTCATTGTTGATTTTGCCTGTTTCGCGGCACGGCTGATCATCGAGGTTGATGGTGGCCAGCACGCTGCCGAGGCCGGCCGCTCCAATGACGCCAAGCGTGATGGCTGGCTGGTGGCCGAAGGCTTCCATGTGCTGCGGTTCTGGAATCACGAGGTGCTGGGCAACATCGAAGGGGTGGTTGCCGTGATCGACAAGGCCGTGCGGCAGCGGCTTGCTGAGAGCCCTCCCCCTGACCCCCTCCCGTGAAGGGAGGGGGGAAGCATGGGGCAGCGGGTGTATTCCCCTCCCCTTGCGGGAGGGGGTAGGGGGAGGGGGCACCGCTCCCGGAATGGCAGGCGTAGGGGTTCCAGGAACACAATACGCATCGCCAACAGCGCGGGTAGCGCAGGCGCGCCTTCAGGCGTTCTCTGCGCTATGCGTCGATGATCACCTTGCCGGGATTCATGATGTTCTTGGGGTCGAGCGAGCGTTTGATCGCGCGCATCACATCGAGGGCGACTTCGGACTTGTAGCGCCGCAGCACCTCCACTTTCAGCTCACCGATGCCGTGCTCGGCGCTGAAGCTGCCGCCCAAGGCCATCGCGATGTCGGAGACGATGCGCTCCAGCCGATCCCAAGCGGCCATGAACGAGGCGCGATCGGCTCCCACCGGCTGGCTCAAGTTGAAGTGGATGTTGCCGTCGCCCAAATGCCCGAAGGCGACAACGCGGATGCCGGGCATCGCGTCTTCGACGGCCTTGCTCGCTCTCGCGATGAAAGCCGGCACGGCCGAAAGCGGCAGTGAAATATCGTTCTTGATGCTGCCACCTTCCGCCTTCTGCGCTTCGGGGATGCTCTCGCGCAGCCGCCACAGGGCGTTGGCCTGGGTGTCGCTCGCGGCAAGGACGGCATCTTCGATGAGGCCGGCCTCGAACGCGTCCGCCAGGAGCGCTTCGGCCGCTTCCCCAAGCGGGTCATTTGCGCGCGTGCTGGCAAGCTGGATCAGCACGGAGTAGGGGGGCGGACGATCGAACGGCGGCGTGACGCCTGGAATGTGTTGCAGGCAGAAATCCATCGCCCGTCCGCTGATCAGCTCGAACGCGCTCAAGCTGTCGCCGGCAGCGGCATTGCAGTGCTGAAACAGCGCTACCGCCGCCTCGACGCTGCCGAGCGCCGCCAGCGCCGTCACCGAAACTTTGGGCCTTGCAAACAGCTTGAGAACGGCCGCGGTGATGACGCCGAGCGTCCCCTCCGAGCCGATGAACAGCTGCTTCAAGTCATAGCCGGTGTTGTCCTTGCGCAAGCCGGAAAGGCTGGAGAGGATGCGCCCGTCCGCCAGCACGACTTCGAGACCCAGCACGAGATCGCGGGCGTTGCCGTAGCGCAGCACCGCGATGCCGCCGGCGTTGGTGGCGAGGTTGCCGCCGATGCGGCAGCTGCCTTCCGCGGCGAGGCTCAACGGGAACAGCGCATCGGCCTCGTCGGCGGCGCGCTGCACATCGGCGAGGATGACGCCGGCCTCGACCGTGATCGTCCGGTTGGCGGCATCGAGGCCGCGGATCTTGTTGAGGCGGGCCGTGGAGAGCACGATGCCGCCGCGCGGTACCCCGCCGCCGACGAGGCCGGTGTTGCCGCCGTGCGGGACGATCGGCACGCCTTCCGCCGCGCACAGGCGAACCACGGCCGCGACCTCTTCGGTCGTTGCCGGTTGGACGACGGCCGCGCAGGTGCCACTGAACAGGCCGCGCTCCTCGATCCGGTACGGTTCGAGCGCGTCCGCTGCGACGATTACCGCCTTGGCGCCGACCGCCGCTTGCAGCGCGTCGAGAACGCCGGGCGGCAGAACGGCATCGACATGAGGGGCTTCACGCGTCGTCATGACAGCCTCCGATATGGCGCCGCCAGCGCGCTCACGCCAGCTCACTCCAAGTCATCGGGCAAGGCGCAGGGCAGCGCCGGTCCCCGATCGTGGTCGAATGGATCCGGCTCATCCGCCCCATCCAGCGCGGCGGCGCGGGTCAAGCGGTCGTTGATGGCTTGGCCCAATCCCTCGCTTGGGATCGGCATCACCGCGATCGCCGTCACCTCCGGCCGATCGAGCGCACGCAAGGCAGCGAACAGGGCGGCGGCAGCCTCGGTCAAGTCGCCGGCTCGGCTCAGGTTGAGGCAATCCGAGGGCGCCAGGGGGCCGAAGCCGATCAATGCCTCGCCCGGCAACGCTGCCGATGCGTTCAGCCGGAGCGGCCGGCCGGGGGCGTAGTGACGGCGCAGCATGCCGGGTGCCGGCGGCGGCAGTCGCGGATCGTTCGCCGGAGCGCTACCGAGAGTGACGCCAAGGACGTTCGCGAGCGCCTCCGCCGTCACGGCCCCGGGCCGCAGCAGGGTCGCCTCGGCGCCGCTGAGATCGACGATTGTCGACTCAATGCCGCACCGGCAGGGACCGCCATCGAGGATGAGCTTGACCCGGCCCCCGAGACTGTCGGCCACATGCGCCGCCGTGGTCGGGCTGACGTGGCCAAAGCGGTTGGCGCTCGGTGCGGCAATGGGCACCCCGGCAGCACGGATCAGTGCCTGCGCGACCGAGTGATCCGGCGCCCGGATGGCGACCGTGTCGAGCCCGGCGCTCACCAGGAGCGACAGCCGGCTGGACGGCCGGCGCTTCAGCACGAGCGTCAACGGTCCCGGCCAGAAGGCTTCCGCCAGCTTGCGCGCCCGGGCATCCAGCTCAACCTCGGTGTCCGCATCCGCCACCGTCGCGAAGTGCACAATCAGGGGGTTGAAGCGCGGCCGCTCCTTGGCGGCGAAGATGCCCGCCACCGCCCGATCGGATGTCGCGTCGGCGCCCAAGCCGTAGACGGTCTCGGTCGGAAACGCGACCAGTGCGCCCGAGTGGAGCAGTCGGCAGGCTTCGGCTAGGGTGGCAGGCGTCGGCCGGGCGATGGTGGTGGCCTCGCTCACGGGGCGTGCGGCGCCCCGCGGACGACGAAGTGCGGATTCTCAAAGCCCGGCTTGCCGTAGGTGAGTTCGTCGCCCGCAAGCGTCGTCACGTGGCCACCGGCAAAGCGCACCACGGCGTGGCCCGCGGCCGTGTCCCACTCCATCGTCCGCCCGGTGCGCGGATAAAGATCGGCCTTGCCGCAGGCGACCAGGCAAAACTTGATCGAACTGCCTGAGGAGATGGTCTCCGCGATGTCGTAGCGGCCGAGGTAGGCATCGGTCTCGGCGTTGCGGTGGGAGCGGCTGGCGACTGCGATCAGTCCCTTTTCCGGCAGCGGCCGGCAGGCGATGCGCTGGGCCGCACCACCCGCGGTTTCCGCAAACGCGCCCAACGGGCTGCCCCAGTAGGTGGCGCCGATCGCGGGCGCGTGCACCACGCCCAGCACCGGCAGGCCGCCCTCGATCAGCGCAATATTGACCGTGAACTCGCCGCGGCGGGTGACGAACTGCTTGGTCCCGTCGAGCGGATCGACCAGCCAGAATGGCCCGCCGTTGACCACCGGCGTGCGGCCGGCGGCGACCTCTTCTTCGGCCACGATCGGGTAGTGGTTGCCCACGTCGTGGCGCAAGGAGTAGAGGATGAGCTGTTCGGCGCGCTGATCGGCCTCCGTTACCGGCGAGGCATCGCTCTTGGCAGTGACAGCAAAATCGGTGTTGTAAACGTCCATGATGACCCGGCCGGCAGCAAGCGCGATCGCGCACACGCTGTCCATCAGGGTCTGGTCAATCGCCAACCTCACGTTGAAATCCTTTCGTTATCAAGGGCGCCACCGACCGCATCGGAAGGCGCAGCAGCGGTCTTAAGGATGGGGTTCCCACAACGCGGCCGGGTTGGCAAGGCCGGCCGACGACACCGAGACAGCGTGAAAGCGCCACGCCTGGAAATCGGGAGCCCAGTAATCCGCGGCCAGCCCAGCCTTGGCCTTCAACTGATGCACGAACGCCTTCGGCTGCGGCAGCATCGTCCACACCTGCGGCAGGAACAGCGCCCGGTGCCCGCGGCTCTCGATGATCAGGCCGTCGGTGTTCGGCTGCAGGTCGGCCAGAAGCTCGCTCTCGGTCATGCAGAAGATGCGTACCGGCGGCGTCAGAAGCGAGACCGAGAGCGTCAGGCCGCCGCGCTCCGCGGGCGAGAGCCTTGCGAAACGGCTGTCGCGAAACGCAGCGGCAAAGGCATTCACGCTCACGTCCTCGGCGAGCGGACGATACGCTTCGGGTGAGCCGACGCAGCCGCGCAAGCTGCCATCCAGCGTCAGTGTCACGAACGAGGCGCCTTTGCCGCGCAAGCCTTCCGGGTAGTCGCGCAGCTCAACCGGCAGCGGCCGGCCGTAGCGCAGCCCATGATCGATCGAAGCCGAAGCCAGCCGCAGCAGCGTTTCGCCATTCGCCTGCAGAAGGTCACGCGCGCTGCTGCTGGCGGATGGTGCGGTTGGCTCTGCCGCCGTCTCCTGATTGGTATGGCGTTGTGGCTTGTCCGCCGAAGGTTCGCTGAAAACCCAGGCGCCGTAGCCGACGACGCGCCGGCGATCGCCGGCCGTATCGCCGGAATTGCGCAGATCGAGCGTCCGCACGCGCAAATGCCGGCGTTTGGCAAGCGCCAGCAGCCCCTTGACGGCAGCGCCGCCGCACGCCTGTTCGCGGCCGATCGCGGCGGCATCCAGCGTTTCGATCGCCCGGCAGGTGGCGGCATCGAGTGTGCGGGCGCTGTCGTAGGTGAGGTAATGGCTCAAGTCCGAGCTGACGACGATCAGCGTTTCCTCTGCCCCCCACAGCCGGTCCAGCACGGCTGCCACATCGTCCGTTCGCGCATCGCCGACCACCAACGGCACGATTGTGAATGTGCCCAGCACCTCCTGCAGGAACGGCAGGTGCACCTCCAGGCAGTGCTCCTCGGCATGGGCAGCGTCCAGTTCCGTAACGGCGGCAAGCGACAATACGTCCTCGATGGCCGCCCGATCGAGAGCGACCGGCCCCAGTGGCGTCGCAAAGGCATCGCAGCGCGGCACCGCCAAACCCTCCAGCCAGACGCGATGGCTGGGTCCGATCAGGACAACGCGGTGCACGCGGCCTTTCAGCCGGGCGAGCCGGGCATAGGCGGTGGCGGCAACAGGACCGGAATAGACGTAGCCGGCATGCGGGGCGATGATCGCCTTCGGCCACGGCTCATCGGCCGCGGGCGGCGGCGCTGCCGCAAGCATCGCGCGCACCGCCGCATCGAGCTCGCGCTGGCTGGCCGGGTAGAACAGGCCGGCCACGGCTGCGGGCCGCACGTGAGACATGCTTTTCCGCCCCTTTGGCTTATACTTGGAAGGTTCGCGATGCGGAAATTGTAGTGGTCCGGCGGCGGCACTGCCAGTGCCAATTCGCGCTTCGGCCGGCCGTTCAGCGCCTGATCCTGGCACGAGTGGGAGAGGAACGATGGATCATCGCACCGCCGGCGAGAGCTTTGAGGGCGCGGCGCCAGCGCGCTACTGGCGGATGCTGACTGATGGCAGGATCGAGTGCGGCCTGTGTCCGCGCTTGTGCCGGCTGCACGAGGGCCAGCGCGGCTTGTGCTTCGTCCGTGCCCGCGAAGGCAACGCCCTGGTGCTGACGACCTGCGGCCGCTCAAGCGGCTTCTGCATCGATCCGATCGAAAAGAAGCCGCTCAACCATTTCCTGCCCGGCACGCCGATCTTCTCGTTCGGCACCGCCGGCTGCAACTTGACGTGCAAGTTCTGCCAGAACTGGGACATCTCCAAGTCGCGCGAATTCGATACGCTGTCCGATGCAGCGACGCCCGACAGGATCGCCACCACTGCCGCAGCGAGCGGGTGCCGCAGCGTCGCCTTCACCTACAACGATCCTGTCATCTTCCTTGAATACGCGGTCGATGTCGCCGCTGCCTGTCGCGCCCGCGGCCTGAAGACGGTCGCCGTCACCGCCGGTTACATCTGCCCCGAGCCGCGCGGCGAGTTCTTCACAGCGATGGATGCGGCCAACGTCGACCTCAAGGCCTTCTCGGAGGACTTCTACCAGCGGCTGTGCAGTGCCGAGCTGCAGCCGGTCCTCGATACCCTCGTCTACATCAAACGGGAGACCTCGGTCTGGCTCGAGATCACGACGCTGCTGATCCCCGGCGAGAATGACTCTGATGCCGAGATCGATGCGCTCACACGCTGGGTGGCGACGGAGCTGGGCACGGACGTGCCGCTCCACTTCTCCGCCTTCCATCCCGACTGGAAGATGCTGGACACGCCGCCGACGCCACCGGCGACGCTCACCCGCGCGCGGTCGATCGCGATGAAGAACGGCCTGCGCTATGTCTATACCGGCAACGTCCACGATCTCGAAGGCGACGCGACGACCTGCCATAACTGCGGCGCGGTCGTTATCGGCCGCGACTGGTACGAGCTGATCGCCTGGAACCTGGACCAGCAGGGCCGCTGCAAGCACTGCGGCACGCCGTGTGCCGGCGTGTTCGAGGCCAAGCCCGGCACCTGGGGGCGCAAGCGGCAGCCGGTGCGCATGAGCGCGCGGGCTTGACGAGGCGGCCGGCGGCGCTTGGCAAAGCCTGGAAAGTCGGTAGAGTTCGGCCTGGGTCTGGTGACGGAGGGCATATCCGGTGCGTTTGCGAAACACTCTGATGGCTGCGCTGCTGGCAAGCGCGGCGGCAATGGCGGCAAGCGAGGCTCTCGCGCAGGAGAAGCTGACAAGCGAACAACTTGAGCAGCAGCTTAAGGAGCAGGAAAGCCTCAATGCCGCGCTCAAGGACCGCATCGCCAAACTGGAGGCAGTCCTCAAGACCGATGTCTGTACCAACCCGGAAGCGGAAGCGCTCTTGAACGCCCCGCCGCCGGCCGCGACCACGCGGACGCCTTAGAGCAGGGTGGGCCGTAGGGTCGGCGGTCGCGTCCCAACAGTTTGTGCTCGCTCAGGCGCAGCAACCGTAGGTCGCATGACTCAAGTCACCGCCCCTCCGGCAAACCCCGGAGGAGTTGACAAGGCGGTGAGATCGGTATCGCGCCGAACCAACCGGAGCTGCGGAACGCCTTGATGAAGATGATTTTTCCGGACCTCCAGGTGTCAGTCGATGTGGCGGAAAGGGTCCTGCCGCTTATGCAGGATGCGCACAACCGAGATGCCGAAGTCCGTGCCCATATAGAACACGACATGGCTTTCGAACGGGAAACACAAGACGTCGTGCGCCAGCTCATCGCGCCTCCGGCCGAGCAACGGCTGATGTGCCAGTTCAGTCAGTCGGCCCTGTAGCGCCTCAATGTAGACGAGGGCCTGTTCCTTGCCCCAGCGTTCGAGCGTGTAATCGGCGATTGCGTGCAGGTCTGTCAGCGCCAGCCGCGAAAGCTCGAACCGCGCCACTTAAGCAAGCCGCGCGCGCAGGGCCTTGAAGGCTTCATCGCCATCGACAACCCGGCCCGCCTCAATCTCGTCCAGACCCTTGCGGATCTCGGCGCGAAGGCTGGCGAGCTTCAGCGCCTCAAACTCCTTGTACGCTTCCGCCGAGAGCATGACGGCGACAGCGCGCCCATGCTTCTCGATTGTGACCGGCTCACGCTGGGCCGTGTCCAGCAACTCGCCGAAGCGGTTCTTCGCCTCCAACGCGGCCATGGTCCGCATCGCTCGGTCTCCAGAAACGATCATAACAGCTATAACAGTCATAATAGCCGAGTTTGGCGCGCTGGTCAAACGGGCGCAACCTTCTTGCCCATCGTGTGGAACTGGCGACACTCACCTTAATTGGCAGAACGACGGCGATGCTGCGAAGCAAGGAAGAGCTCGCGCGGGGCGGTATCGCCCTGGCCTTGTGAAATCCGGTCACTCTGGTTATATTGCCGGTTATAGTCCGGAGAGCCCGAATGAGCAAGAGTTCGCAGCGCCGAGCCATCGATAACTACCGCAAGCGGCTGACCGAGCGCGGCATGGCGCGCTTCGAGGTGATTGGCCGGTACGACGACCGTGAACTCATCCGCGCAGTGGCCAAACGCTTGGCTGAAGGCGGTGCGGACGCCGATCGGCTGCGGGTAGCCGTCAACCGCTCCATTTCCGGCGAACCGCCCAGGAAAGGCGGCATCCTCAAGGCGTTGCTGGCCTCGCCCCTGATCGGCTCCGAACTCGACCTGACCCGCCCGCGTGAGGAAGGACGGAAGGTCGATATGTGATGCGCTACCTGCTCGACACCAACATCATCAGCAACTTCACCAAGCCGGTTCCCTCGGAGTCGCTCATCGCCTGGATGGCGGAGCAGTGCGACGACGATCTGTTCATCGCGTCGCTGACCTTGGCCGAGATACTGAGGGGCGTGATCGAGAAGCCGACCGGGAAGCGGCGCGACCAGCTCGAGGCATGGTTCAGCGGTCCCCAGGGGCCACAGGCGCTCTTCGCAGGCCGTATCCTCTCCTTCGACGAAAAGGCCGGCCTCGCGTGGGCCGAGCTCATGGCAGAAGGGAAAGCGAGCGGCCGACCGCGCAGCGGCCTCGACATGATCATCGCCGCGATTGCGACCACCAACGGCTGCGTCGTTGTCACAGACAATGAACGCGATTTCGCAGGGATTGAGATCGTCAATCCGATCCGCGGTGCGTGCTGAGGCGAGCGGCGCCTTTTCCGGCTCCGGGGACAGGACTTCGGGGACAAGCTTCAATATTCCCGCGCCTGAAATTGCCTAAGCGGTAACCCCCGATGCCAGCGCGCATCATCAGGGATCGCCGCGCAACGGCCACTGTCCCCGCGCGCCGCTAAAGCTCCTTGCGGGAAGCGTCGGGCCGTTTAGCACCGTCAGCCGCTTCGGCTTGCTCCCCGGCATCCGCTATGTCCTCGCGTTGCGCTGGGGGCGGCGCGGCGTCATCGCTTTCTGCATCCGCCGCCGCGGCCAGTTGCTCCAGGTAGCCGGCGCCGGCCTTGTACACGGTCTCGACCACCTCCTGCACCGTGCCGATGGCGCGGTAGTCGCCGTCGTAGTCGTTGAGTCCGCTCAAGTTGGCGAGCACCGGGTCGCTGCGCCAGAGGATGCGCAGCGCCTCCCGTCTCGTTTCCTCGGCAACGCCTGCGGCCAGGAACACCGTGTAATCGGAGTCTGCCGTCAGCGTCGCCAGATCGGGCAACTCCGGTGCCGCCTCGGGCGGAAGATCTGCGGCCGGCTCCGTCGCTGCTGCCGCCTGTTGCTCCGCCGCTGCCGCCCCGTCCTCGGGCATCGCCGCACTCTCGCTGGTCTCAGCCTCGGCAGCGCCCGCAGCCGCTTCAGCCTTCAGCCGTGACCAGCGGCTGAGCGTCTCGCGCAGGCTGCCGCTCATCGGCGTCGCTCGCCCGCCACCCCGCACGTTTGCGGCCCGCCACCGCCTTCTGTCTTGGCTGTTTGCCGGCGCTTGCGGAACGGTTCGGGGCGCGGGTGGCGATCGATAAAGGCCTGCAGCCAGGCGCAGACCGCCGCCGGCATGGCTACGGTCTCGACGATCTCCGCACCGCCGACGAGGTAATCCTGCGCATCGACCGGACACACCGTCAGGTGGAAGGGATGCATGCCGTCGCCCTCTTCGTCGGGCCGCAGGATGACGTACACGACCGGCTGCGCGCTGCCCAGGTTATGCAGGTAGCCGGCGATGGCATCACGAAAGAGCTGGATCTCCAGGTTGCCGGCGTAGAGCCGTTCCCAGCCGGGGCCTGCCGCCAGCGTTTGCGGCGCTGCCTCCGGTCCGCCGCCGATGATGAGGTCCGTCACACGCCACTGGGTCGCGGCCCAAGGACCGACGCTGGCCTTGCGCTCGACCACCACGCCAACGCGTAAGCGTGCCGCGCCTGCGTCCTCGATGAGTGCTTCCATGCAACGGTCCTCCCGCTGGCCATGGTTCCGGCAGCGCCAGATTCGTGTTTCGTACTTGGCCAACTTGGCTCACAATAGCACCAAACGAACAGCAAGGCTCGTCCGCGAAGGGCCTGCAACGGGAGGCCAACAAGCATGGGCGGTTCAACGCCACGCGTTCTCTTGTGCACTTGCCAGCATACGCTGCCGCTCGACGGCAAAGGGATCGCAGCCGCGCTCGGGGGCCAGGCGCCCGCCATACACACGGAGTTGTGCGCGGCCGAGGCGGACGCGGTGAGCCGGGCGCTCGATCCTGAAGCGCCGCTCCTCATCGGCTGCACGCAGGAAGCGCCCCTGTTCGAGGAGATCGCCGGCGAAGCACAGCCGCATGCCGGCTTGCGCTGCGTCAACATCCGCGAGAAGGCCGGCTGGTCGGACGAGGGCCGCCAGGCGCAGGCCAAGATCGCGGCACTCATCGCCGAAGCGGCGGTTGAGATCGAACCCTCGGCCTCGGTCTCGGCTACGTCCGAGGGCGTCGTCCTCGTCTATGGCGGGGATGAGGTCGCGCTCGCCGCCGCGCGCCGGTTGAGCCGGCGGCTCGATGCCACCTGCCTGCTTAAGCGCCATGCCGGCATCCTGCCGCCGCGGGTACGCGATGTGGCGATCTTTGCCGGCACCGTGCAGGCAGTCCACGGCCATCTCGGCGCCTTCGAGGTGACCATCGAGGGCTTGGCCGCGTCCTCGCCGTCGTCCCGCGGCGCGCTCGTGTTCGGCCCGCCGCAGACCCGCTTCACCTCGGCGTGCGATCTCATCCTCGATCTGACCGGTGATCCGCCGCTGTTCGCGGCCGCGCGCGATGGCTATTTCCGCGTCGAGCCGGGCGACGCGGTGAAGCTGGAACGGGCTCTGTTCGACATCACCGACATGGCCGGCACGTTCGAGAAGCCGCGCTACGTCCGCCTCGATCCGGCGCTGTGCGCGCACGCGCGCAATGCCATCGTCGGCTGCCGGCAATGCCTCGATGTCTGCCCGACCGGTGCCATCACGCCCGCGGGCGATCATGTCGCGATCGACCCCTGGATCTGCATGGGTCACGGCACGTGTGCCAGCGTCTGCCCGACCGGCGCCATCCGCTACGACCTGCCAAGCGGTTACGCGCTCTTTGAGCGGTTAAGGGTGTTGCTGGCGGCCTACCAGCGCGCCGGCGCCAGGGCTTGCGAACTCCTCGTCCACGACGGCGAATTTGGCGAGGACATGATTGCCGTGATTGCGCGGACCGGCCGCGGCCTGCCGGCGAACGTGTTGCCGTTCGCCGTCAACCGGGTGACGCAGATCGGCCTCGACTTCCTGCTCGCAGCCCTAGCGTTGGGTGCCGGCCGGATCCGGCTGCTGGCAGGTCCGGTGGACCGTCCCGATCTGGACAGCCTGCGCACGCACATCCGTGTGATTGACGCAATCCTGGCCGGCCTCGGCTACGGCAGCGGCCGGGTCGTGCTGGCGGAGGACGACGACCCGCATCACTTGGAGGAGCGGCTTTACGCCCAGCCCGTACCGGCGGCTGCCGCGGCGCCGCTTTCGTTCCTTGCCGCCGGCAAGCGGGCGCTCACCTGGCAGGTGCTTGACCATCTGCATGCCAAGGCACCGACGGGGGTGAGCGTCCTGCCGCTCCCCGCAGGGGCGCCGTTTGGCCGCGTCGTCCTCGACCAGGAGCGCTGCACGCTGTGCCTGGCCTGCGTCGGCGCCTGCCCGACGGCCGCGCTCTCGTGCGACCCGGAACGGCCGCAGCTCGCCTTCACCGAGCGCCAGTGCATCCAGTGCGGCCTCTGCCGCGCCACCTGTCCTGAGGATGCGGTGAGCCTCGAAGCGCGGCTCAATTTTGCCGACGCGGGCCGCCACCCGGTCATGCTCAAGGCGGAAGAGCCGTTTCTCTGCATCCGCTGCGCAAAGCCGTTCGGCACCCGCAGCACGATCGAACGCCTCGCTGAACGCCTGAAAGAGCATCCCTTGTTCGTGGGCGCCGGCCGTGCCGAGCTCATCAAGATGTGCGAGGACTGCCGCGTCAAGGCGCAGATGGAAGCGCCGCAGCCGATGGCGGGCCGGCCGCCGCCGCGGCCCGTTACCACCGACGACTATTTCAAGACCGAGCCCGGCGAGAACTGATCAAGCTTCGGCAACGGAGAAGAGAAGATGGACGAAGATGCCTTCAACATGAGCGTGCGCAAGTTCCTGAAAACTGTCGGTGTCACCGCCCAGCGCGAGATCGAGAAGGCGGTGCGCGCGGCGGCCGACGCCGGCCAACTGCCGGCCGACGGCAGGCTCAAGGCGAAAGCGGTGATCACGCTCGAAGGCGTCCCGCTCGCGTTCGCCGTCGGCGGCGATATCGAGCTCGGCGGCCCGAGCGGTGGCTGATCCATCCGTCGGAATACGCCTGCTGGCTATTCCGACCTAAGCGCCCTGCGACATGCCCGTGACGAAGGCATGTGCCGCGCGGGCGTGCGTGATCGTGTCGTCAAGGTAGAGGATCGGATCACGCATCAAAGCATGATGGCCTCGGCGAGGATGCGTTTTTCGATCCGAGGCTTGAGCGCATCCTTGATTGCCAGTTCCACCGGGAGATCAAGACGCGCGCTCAACTCACCTTCCAGGCGGGCGAGATCAATGAGCGTCAGACCCGAATCAAGATCGACAATAATATCGAGGTCGCTGTTGGGCCGCTGCTCACCGCGGGCATAGGAGCCGAAAACGCCGATCTGCCGAAGCGGGTAACGCCTCTTCAACTCAGGCTCAAGGCGTCGGAGCGTTGCCAAAATGGTGACGAGATCCTTCACGCTGCAAGCTCCGAGTTGGCGAGTGATGCGTCGCCCCGCGGTTGGGGCGGTGCGCTCCCGCATTGGCCATTCTACACGTCTTAATGGCGCACGAGTAGGGCAGCATGCGACGCATCCGGCGGATGACGGGCGTTGCCCTCATCCGCCCGACGCGGGCGGCCGCCTCAGCAGCCTCAGCCGAGGTTCTTGGTCGCGAACTCCCAGTTGACCAGCTTGTCGAGCCAGGCATCGACATAGTCGGCGCGCCGGTTCTGGTAATCGAGGTAGTAGGCGTGCTCCCAGACGTCGATGGTGATGAGCGCGCCCAAGCCCTGCTCGACCGGCGTGCCGGCATTCGCGGTCTTGGTGATCGCGAGCTTGCCGTCCTTGACGATCAGCCACGCCCAGCCGCTGCCGAACTGGGTCATTGCTGCCTTCTTGAACTCCTCGCGGAATTTGTCGTAGCCGCCCAGGTCGCTGTCGATCTTCTCTTTCAGCTTGCCGGTCGGCTGGCCGCCGCCGCCCGGGCGCATCGAATGCCAGTAGAACGTATGGTTCCAAACCTGGGCGGCGTTGTTGAAGATCGCCGTGCGGTTGGGGTTGGCCGTTGCCGTCTTGATCAGTTCCGGCAGCGGCAGGTCGGCGAGATCCGGCGCGTCCGCCAACAGCTTGTTGAGGTTGTCGACGTAACCCTTGTGGTGCTTGCCGTAGTGAAAGCCGACGGTCCGGCTCGAAATCACCGGCTCCAGCGCCGTTTCCGCATAGGGCAGCGCCGGCAACTCGTACGGCGTGGCGCCACGGCCGATCCGGGGGGCAGCGATAACAGCCGCCGCCGCGAGCGAACCGAAAAGAAACGCGCGGCGATCCATTTCGTCGAGGCGCGCTGCAAGGGTGGTGGTCATAGTATCCTCCCATTGTCTGTAGTCGTGCCGCCGGTGCGTTTTCCGCCCGGCTGATCTTCTTGGACGCGATGATTGTGTCGCGCGCCTGACTTGCAGACAAGAGACTTGATCGTGACGGGCCATGGCGCGCGATGCGCGTCAAGTGTTACGCTTTGCGCCGAATGCGGTCCGGATGGCGAGAGCGCGCATATGACCCTGAAGCGCCTGTTGATTGTTGCGCACGCGCCGTCCGCGAACACGCTGGCGATGCGGGACGCGGTCCAGCGCGGGGCGACCGGACCGGATATTGAGAGTGTCGCGGTGCAGGCGATCGCCCCGCTCGCGGCCCGTCCCGATGACGTGCTGGCGGCGAACGCGATCATCCTCGGCACGCCCGAAAACCTCGGTTATATGAGCGGCGCGCTCAAGGACTTCTTCGATCGCATCTACTATCCCTGCCTGGAGCGCACGCAAGGCTTGCCCTACGCGCTTTACATCCGCGCGGGGCACGATGGCACCGGCACCAGGCGGGCGGTGCAGACCATCGTCACCGGCCTGCGCTGGCGCGCCGTGCGGGAGCCGCTCGTCTGCCGCGGCGGGTGGCAAGACGCCTTCCTTGCAGAGTGCGAGGAGTTGGGGGCGGTGATGGCGGCGAGCCTCGATGCCGGTTTGATCTAGTGGATCGGATCTGACGCTTGCATCCCAAACGTCAGATCGGTCGATCCACTAACCCATTGATCTGGTGGTTCGATTCAGCCAAAGGATGGGATTCATCCGTTGGCATCGAACCACTAGGCCCCGGCTTGATCGGGGTTCCCGCCACGCTCAGAGCGCGGCGCGCCCTCCGTGCGCCGCCGACCAGGCGATCGGGTTTTCGAGAAACGCCCGCACTTCCGCGAGCATCGGCGCCGGAAAGGCCTGGGCAGCCTCGGCCTCGCGCAGGACATCCCACCAGGTTGCGAGAAACGTGAGGTTCAGGCCGGCTTCGGCCAGGGTTGCCAGCGCACCGGAGAAGATGCCGTAGAAGAAGACCACGAACGCCCGATCGACAACCGCACCGGCCTCGCGAAGCGCATTCGCGAACGAAAGCTTGCTGGCGCCGTCGGTGGCAAGGTCCTCGACCAGCAGCACGCGCTCGCCTTCGCGCAGGTTGCCCTCGATGCGGGCGTTGCGGCCGAAGCCCTTGGCCTGCTTGCGCACATAAAGCATCGGCAACGCGCAGGCCTCAGCCAGCCAGGCGGCATAGGGAATGCCGGCGGTCTCGCCGCCAGCCACCGCATCGAACGGCGCCTGCCCGGGCGCGCAGCCGACCGCCTGGCCAGCCGCGGCAATGACGTGCCGCCGCTCGGCTGGATAGGAGATCAGGCGGCGGACATCGACATAAACCGGGCTCGCCCAGCCGGAGGTGAAGGTGAACGGCGGATCGAGCCGGGCGCCGATGGCACCGATGCGCAACAAGATGCGCGCCGTTTCCGGATCAGCGCCGTACGCGGGCGCACCCATCCCTGCCGGGGCTGCCATCAGACGATGGTCCCTTCGTCGGCGGGGGCGAAGGCGGCCTCCGATCGGCCGGCAGCAGCTACCCCTATGGTTGGCACCTTCGTGACCGGCGCCGGCGCTGACGGGCCAACGGCCATCGGCAGCCCTTCCTCAGCCCTCTCACCCGTCGGCGGCGAGAGGTTCGCGAGCGCATTGGCGGCGGCAAGCGTCTGCGGATGGGCAGCGCCGAGGAAGCGCGCCAGCTTCGCAAGAATGCCCTTGATGATGGCCTCGGCCTCCGTTCGCCGGCCTGCTTTGGCGAGGCCATCCGCCATCTGCAGGCGGGTCTTGAGCGTCGACGGATGGTCAGCGCCGAAGGCACCTTCCTGTTCGGCCAGCAGTTCGACCCATAGGGCGCGGGCATCGTCGTGCCGGCCGCTGGCGGCCAGCGTCTGCGCCAAGTTGCTCAAGCTCTGCTGCGTATCGGGGTGCGTGCTGCCGAGCGCCTTGGTCCGGTTGCGCCAGACTTCGCGGAACAGCGCTTCCGCTTCCGCAAATCGGCTCTGGCGGAACAGGGCGCCTGCGAGGTTGTTCTGGGATGCCAGCGTCTCCGGATGGCTCGGGCCGAGAGTGTGCTCCTGCTCGGCAACGAGCGAGCGCAGGATTGCTTCGGCCTCGTCGTGACGGCCCTGCCGACCCAGGGCGAAGACCAGGCTCTGGCGCGTGCGCTGGGTTTCGGCGTGGTGAGGTCCGAACACGCTTTCCTCGTGTTCGAGCAGGCGCTGCAACGCCGCTTCCTCCTCGTGGAAGCGGCCGAGGCTGCCGAACGCGGCGGCAAGCGTCGCTTGCGCCTGCACCCAGCGCGAATCGCCGGCATCGAAGCGGGCATCGGCAATGTTGCAGGCGCGTTCCAGCATCAGCGCCGCCGTCTGCGCAAAGCCGCGGTGATGCAAGGCGACAGCCTGCTCGGCCAATCTGTCGAGCTGCTGCTGGGCGACATTGGCGTCGCTACTTCCGAGATAGGCGGTCGCGAGTGCGCTCAAGGCCGCACCCGGGCCGTCCTCAGATGCAGCCTCGTTTACTGCAGCCTGGGCCACTGCAGCCTGCGCTGGCGTGGCCACCTGCAGCCTTCGCTCGATCTCGGCCGCGAGCGTGGTCGCCTCTGCGGTCGTGCCGCCCGCCGCGCACAGGGTCGCGACGTGGGCCAAGCGGCTTGCCGTGCGCAGGTGCTTGCTTTCATCGGCACCCGTGGCGAAGCTCAGGGCATATTCCGCCAGCTCCCGGCTGGAGGTAGCAACGACTGGGGCAAGGTCGTCAAACAGGCTAACGAGAGTCGCGATCGCCTGCTGATGGCGGTTCTCGCTCCGAGCCCGCCGGCACTGGGCAAGCCGTGTTGCCGGCGCTTCCGCCCGCGCCTCCTCCAGAAGCGTCGTTAAGTCATTGATTTTGACCTCCTGGCCGCGAACGAGATACGCTTGCGTGTCCAGTTGCGCCCTGAGTTCGGCCTCGCGTTCGCGGCCAGCGCTAAGATTGAGGCGGCTCTTGGCCATCCGTCGCGTCAGCCAGATAATGCAAACCACCAGAAGCGCTAATAACCCCAAAAATATCAGATTGTTCTCAAACGTGCCCTGGGGCAGCATCGGCGCCATTTCGGCGTACCACTTCAGAATGTCCATGTCGTCCACGCGCGCGTTTGTTCTCACGAATCGTCCCTCAGGCTGGCCACTCCCTTGGCAGCCTGGGGCCTGCGGATACCGCACGGCGCGCACTCTAGCATTTTTTTCTCGCGGTGAGAGCCTTTTGCGCCTGCGGTCGCTCGCCCGCCCGCGTTTCGCGCCGTTTGAAGCCTGATCATGGTGGAAATTCTTAGGCAAGCACGCGCCTGGCTTGCCGATGGACGGCCGATTGCGCTCGCCTGCGTCGTCTCGACCTGGGGATCATCGCCGTTTCCGGTCGGCAGCCTGATGGTGATCGCGAGCGACGGTGTCTTTGCCGGCGCGGTCTCAGGCGGTTGCGTGGAGGCAGCCGTCATTGCCGAGGCTCCCGCGGTGATCGCAAGCGGGCGGCCCAAACTGCTGACGTTTGGCGTCAGCAACGAGACGGCATGGGAGGTCGGCCTCGTCTGCGGCGGGCGCATGCTGGTGGCGCTTCTTGCCGTCACGCATGAATCAGCGATTGCGGCACTTGAGGCGGCGCATGCGGCAGGCCAAGCGGCAGCGCTCGTCATCGAGCTTGCCAGCGGCGCCCACGGCGTTCTTTCGCTGCAAGGTGTCGCGGCCGAAGCGGACTTGAGTCCGGCCGCGATCGCCCTTGGCCGGCGCGCACTCGCCAGCGCTGCCGGGCAGGCGACAGGCGGGGAGTCGAACGGCGTGGTTGTCGTCACCTTTCCCGGCCGCTGGCAAATCATCGCCGTCGGTGCCGTGACCATCACCCAGGCGCTGGCGACGCTCGCCGAGATGCTCAACTACGCGCTGGTGATCGTCGAGCCGCGCGCGGGCTTCGTCGAACGGCAGCCGGCCTTTCAAACAGCGGCCATTGCGCCCGCCCAAGTGCTCATCGCCTGGCCGGAGGAGGCGTTTGCCCGCCTGACCCTTGACCGGCGAACGGCGGTCGTGACGCTCAGCCACGATCCGAAGATCGATGACGAGGCGCTCGTAGCGGCGCTAGGCGCGGAACCGTTCTATATCGGCGCGCTGGGGAGCCGGCGCACGCATCAGGCACGGCTTCAGCGTTTGCGCCAGCGTGGGTTCAAGGAAGCCGAGCTTGCGCGCATCCATGGCCCCGTCGGGCTCGCGATCGGCGGCCGCAGCGCGGCCGAGATCGCGCTCTCGATCATGGCCGAGATCACGCAAGCCCGGCACGCTCTAGCCGTTCCCGACGAGCTGACCGTTTGCGACGGTGCGCAGCAGCGTCCGCGAGCTCCGTGAAGGACGCCCTAGATTGGGGGAATTTGGATCCGCATATTCCCGTCATCGGCAATCCCTGCTATTCGATCGCTGCGAGCCAGTAGCGCTATTGCGGCCATAGCGAAGTGCGCTTACCTCGCCATGGCGCGAGTTAACGACGCCGAGCCAAACGCCCTGGAGGGGGCATGGATTTCGCGACCACGAGGCGGGTGCGGATCTCTCGATCAGCGCGCCCGGACGGCGAACTGCTGGCTAATCGACTGGCGATTGCTGTCATCATTGTCCTGTTTGCGCTGGTTGCTGCCACCTTTCGTCATTATGGCGCGACCTTCGACGAAGCCGTGCAGGATGACTACGGCAACTACATCCTCGATTGGTACAGAACACGCGGAGCTGATCGAAATGCGGTCAGCTATCTCGATCTGTTTTACTACGGCGGCCTATTCGATACCGTCGCCGCGCTCCTCAACAAGGTGTCTCCGTTCAAGCATTACGAGACCCGCCACCTCTTGAACGGTGTGGTCGGTGTTCTCGGGCTGATCGGCTGCTGGCGGCTCGGCTGTCGCCTCGGTGGGGCTGCGGTCGGGCTGCTGGCCCTCATCGCCCTCGCTTTGATGCCGAGTTGGTACGGCATGATGTTCATCAATCCGAAGGACATTCCGTTCGCGACGGCAATGGTGTGGGGGACGCTCGTCCTCACGCAGCTTGCTGGCGAGCTCGATGCGCCCCGGTGGCGAACCGTTATTGCGCTTGGCTTGGTGACCGGCATCGCGCTCGGTATCCGCATCGGTGCCATTCTCTTGCTGGCGTACTTGGCGTGCCTGCTGGCGGCGGCTGCGCTGCAGCGCGGGGCGGCCGGATGGTTGCCGGCGCTCGCTGCCCTGATGCGGATGACGGCAACCATCTTCGTGCCGGTCGCCATTATCGGCTGGGCGGTGATGCTCGTGCTCTGGCCCTATGCGCAGCTCGACCCGATCGGCAATCCGCTGCGGACCCTTCTCCACTTTTCCGAACGCTCCGCCGACATTCCGACGCTCTTTTTCGGCGCCTATGTCGGCAGCGATTATCATCCCCGGCTGTACCTGCCGGTTTATCTCGTCATAAAGTTGCCAGGCATCCTCGTCGCCACCATCGTGGCGGCGATCGCGATGGGCATCTGGCGGCTGCGCTGCCGCGATTGGCGGGACCGGTGGCTTCAGTTCCTGCCGCTGATGCTCGCGATTGCCGTACCGCTCGCGTACGTGATCGGGACCGGTGCGGAGCTTTACGACGCGGAGCGGCATTTCTTGTTTCTCTTGCCTTTGCTGGCGGTGGTTGCCGCACTTGGCACGCGAGAGCTTTTCAACGCTGCGCACAACCCCTTGCTCAGGTCTGGACTTGCGTTGATCCTGGTCGTCGGAGGGATGGCTGACCTCGCCGAGATGGTGCGCCTGCACCCTTACGAATATGCCTACTTCAACAGCCTGGTCGGCGACTTGGCGGGGGCGATGGGGCAGTTCGAAACGGAGTATTGGGGAGCGGCGCTGACAGAGGCGGCGGATACTTTGTCGGCGAACCTTGACCCCCGCGCCCCTGCGGAATCGATACCGGTCATGGTCTGCGGCGAGCCGATCTCGCTTGCGGAGCGGTTCCCGCGTTCCGTGCGCATCGTGGAGCGGGCGAGTGAGGCTCTCTACTACCTCTCCACCACCCGCAACCACTGCGATGGGGATGTGGCCGGAACCGAGGTCCTGCGTGTTGAACGTGAAGGTGTGCCGTTTGCGGTCGTCAAGAGGGTTGCGCCGACGCTTGCGCAGGTTCGCGACCCACTCAATCCTCCGACCGCGCGCGACTGAACCGGATCAGGCGGCGATCGCCATTTCCTCACCCGCGATGCGCAGCACCGGGTGCTGGATGCCGTGGAAGCGGCGGGCCGCCTGCAGGCCTTCCTCGGTCACGGTTGTTTTGGCGACGACGACATGGAAGCGGCCGAGATTACGCGGCTCGCCCAGAAGCTCGGTCGGCCAGCCGGCGGCGGCGATCGCGCCTTTGACCATCTGCGGTGCGGTGACCATCAGGTAGGCTTTGATCCCGTTCTGCAGCGCGAACTCGCCGCATGCGCACATCAGTTCGCCGATCACGCGGGCGCGGGTCGCGGGCGGCAGCGTGCGGTCGACGCCAAGCCGGGTCAGCTCCCAGACGTCGGGTTGCGAGGGCAATGCGTGGCCTTCGACCATATCGGGCCACAGCGCCTTGATCATGTAAGGGAACGTCGTCGGGATCAGGCGGGCCACCCCGCCGACAACGCCGCGCTCGTCACGCCAGATCAGGTAGACCGCCGCCGGCGTGTCGAACTCGTCCCATTCCATGCCGCGCACGTTGGGGACGTCGTAGCCTTGGCGCTCGACAAAGACGCGGTAGCGCAGCCGGTGCATCATGGGCAGAGCGTCGCCGAGGAGATGGGCGGTTTCAACGGTGATGGCGTCGATCATGGTCAGCCCCTTTTCAGGCTTGTTCTTCGGTTCCAGTTCCCGTTCGCCTCTAGCGGCTTTCTGTCCGTCGGCGAGCGTGAGAGAACGCATAAAGAACATGCGCCAATCCGTCAAGGGTCTATTTTCCTAGGAACGGAAAAAATATTTCCTCTCTGCCCTCTCTATCCGATGTGTCAGGTATATGAGCCTTCCATCAGCCAGGCAGTCTCAGGATCAGGCGCCACGGCAGGATCTGCTCCCAAGGGCCAGCTCGTTCAGCGGCCCTCTCCCGGCGAGCGCCCCTGGCCGAACAGGATCGCCCGCGACTGCTCATTGACCACTGGCTCGCTTGAGATGTTGTTGCCGATCTCGTAGGCGCGGACGACCGCCGCACGGGCGCGGATGGTCTCGAACCAGCGCTTGACGTTAGGAAAGGTGTCGAGATCCTGGCCCTGCCGCTTGTGCGGGACGATCCACGGATAGGCTGCCATGTCGGCGATCGAATAGGTATCGGCGACGAAGGCCCGGTCCGCAAGCCGGCGGTCGAGCACGCCGTAAAGCCGCTCGGTTTCGCGCTGGTAGCGCTCGATCGCGTAAGGAATTTTCTCCGGCGCATACTGGGTGAAGTGGTGGTTCTGGCCGGCCATCGGGCCTAGCCCGCCCATCTGCCAGAACAGCCATTCAAGGACCTGGGTCCGGCCGCGCAGGTTGCTCGGCAAAAATTGGCCGGTCTTCTCGGCGAGATAGAGGAGGATCGCTCCCGACTCGAACACCGAGAGAGGCCCGCCGCCATCGCTGGGCGCATGGTCGACGATCGCGGGCATCCGGTTGTTGGGCGAAATCTTGAGGAACTCGGGCCGGAACTGCTCGCCCTTGCCGATATCGACCGGCTTGACCGTGTACGCGAGGCCGGCTTCTTCGAGGAAGATGGTGATCTTGTGGCCGTTGGGCGTCGGCCAATAATGGAGATCGATCATGGCTGCAGGCTCCTTTGGCGCTTGTGTCCCTGACTTCGGTCGGTTGCGAACCCGCGTCAACAGTTGATCGCGCGAGCGTGGCGCCTGCGCCACCTCCATGCCTATACGCGGTGATTGCGCGTCCCCCGGGGCACGGCGACGACCGCGCCGTGCTCGCGCGGGCACACGGACACTCTTCCCGTGAACGGTTTGCGCGCCGACCTCGTGGTTTTGGAAGTACCCGTATGGGTTATTCTCGTGCAACCGTTAGAAGTGCCTGCCTCATTAGTGGAGAGACTCTAGAACTTCATCCCACCGTGCGCGCTCGTTGCAAGATCAACTGCTTATCACTCGCAACCCCTTCTGTCGGCATCGATATTTTCACTTTCCTTCTCCTGCACGAGTGCTAGACTACAGCATCCTCATGGGGTCCGATTGCGAGAGGAGCAACGAAGGGAAGGGGGATTCTGAAAACATCGTCCATCTAAGGCGAGAAGACCCGATCGTGAAGCTTGGCTACGGCCCCATCCGGGCTGGTTGCCGCTTCAGGAGGGTCTCGCGATCAGGCGAAGCAATTCATGCGTCGCACGATCATTCAGGATCCCTGTGCAGACGCGGGGGCGCCGCCGGAAAATAGGTGGGGTGAGCGGCGCCCCGTTTGCAGCGCGTACTCCGCAAGGCGCTCGTGATAGGCCCCTCCTGCCCCCAAATGACTGCGAAACAGCGTGAAGCTCGCAACCGGGAACGGTGATGAGCGGAACTGGTTGTTGCGCTGCAGATAGGCTCCGAAGCGCCCATCGTTCGCCCCGTTGCGGAAGCGGGCTAGCGTTACGTGCGGCCGGAACCGCCGCGGCTCCGGCTTGACATCGCTGCGCAACAAGGCGCTTTGCACTTTCTCGCGCAGATGGATCAGCAGCGGCGCCTTTTCGACACCGACCCACAGCGTGTGCACCTTGCCGGCCTGGGCGAAGCAGTCGATCCCCGCAAGGGTTAACTCGAATGCTGGCGCCTCGATGCGTGAGAGCGCCAGGTGGATGTCCTCGGCGACGCCGCCATCAACTTCGCCGATGAAGCGCAAGGTGATGTGCATCACCTCGGAATCCGCCCATTTGGCGCCCGTCAAGCCGCCGCACAGGGGCTTCAGTTCGGCCAGCACGGTCTCGGGCAGCGCGACGGCGACGAACAGGCGATACATGGCAGGGCTCCCTTGGACGGTCTCAAGGCGCCGGATTAGGCGTTGCCGTGTGGATTGCCTCCAGGCCGTCGAGGACGGCCCGATCGAGGCGAAGCGTGGCGGCGGCGAGCGTTTCTTCGAGCTGCTCAGGCGCCGTCGCGCCGAGCAGCACGCTGGTCACGAACGGGCGGTTGGCGGCAAAGGCGATTGCCATCGCCGACGGTGACAGGCCATGCGCGCGGGCGAGCGCCACATAAGCCTGCGTCGCTGTTACCGCCTGGGGATTGCTGTAGCGCTGATAGTGCGGAAACAGGCTTAAGCGTGCGCGCGGCGGTGGTGGTGATACGAGATACTTGCCGGACAGAGTGCCCATGCCCAGCGGCGAGTAGGCGAGGAGGCCACAGTCCTCGCGAATGGCCACCTCGGCCAGGCCGACCTCGAAGCTGCGGTTCAAGAGGCTGTAGGGGTTCTGGATGCTCGCCATGCGCGGCAGATCCAGCCGATCGGCGATGCTGAGGAAAGTCATCAGCCCCCACGGCGTCTCGTTGGAGAGGCCTACGGCGCGGATCGTACCCGCCCGCACGTGCTCGGCCAAGGCGTCCAGGATCTCTGCAAACGGGGTGAACGCTTGGTCGTCCTTGTGCTCATAGCCGAGCCGGCCGAAGCAGTTGGTTTTGCGTTCCGGCCAATGCAGTTGGTAGAGGTCGATCGTCTCGGTGCCGAGCCGCTTCAGGCTGCCTTCGATCGCGGTGCGCAGGCTGCCACGGTCGAAGACGATGCTGCCCCTGCGGATGTGCTGGACGCCGGGGCCTGCCGCCTTTGTTGCGAGCACGATGCGCTCCCGATTGTGCCGCGCCTTGAGCCAGGCGCCGACGATCTCCTCCGTCCGGCCGGTGGTTTCGGCACGCGGCGGGATCGGATAGAGTTCGGCGGCATCGATCAGGGTGACGCCGTGATCGAGCGCGAGATCGAGCAGGCGAAAAGCCTCTTCGGCGGTGTTTTGTTCGCCGAACGTCATCGTGCCTAAGCCAAGGCGGCTGACCTTGAGATGGGTTCGGCCGAGTGGAGAGGTCTCCATGTCGCGCGAGCCTACGCCGTCGGGATAAGCGATGCCGGCTTCAGCGCCCGCAAGGCGCCGCCGCCAGCGTTTCGGCGCGGCTGAACCGCGTCCGTTCGTCTTTCTTCTCGCGCCGCCAACGCGGCCACGCCGGGCTTAGAAATCGATACAGCGCCCTTTGCGCTCCCAATCGCCGTAGCGGGTCGGCTCAGCGCCTTTCGGTCCGCCGATCTCCTCGACCAGCGGCGGTGTGCCGGTTGCAGGCACCGGCTCGGCCCCGTCTTTCGGTGCGGCGCCCGCGCCGTCCGCAGCTTCACGGTCCGCGGCCGGCTGACCTTCAGTTTCGCGGCTGTCACTTTCGGCCTCGGCCATGACGGACCTCCCGTTTCGCATCCTTGTCGCGCGCCGAAGCCAACACTACTACAGTAGGGGATCGAGGCAAGAGCGGCCTGCCGCAATGCCGGCCGGCCCAGGATCGCCTGGAGGGATCATGAACACGACACGCACCGCCATCTTGTTGGCCGGCCTGACAGCGCTGTTCGTCGCTGTCGGCTTCATGATCGGCGGTGAGTCAGGAATGCTGATTGCGCTTGTGATCGCAATTGCAACAAATGCCTTCGCCTACTGGAACTCGGACAAGATGGTGCTGCGCATGTACGGCGCGCAGCCGGTCGATGCCCGCTCGGCGCCTGAGTTGTGGGGGCTGATCGAGCAGTTGACGCACCGGGCCGGACTGCCGATGCCGAAGGTCTACCTGATCGACACGCCGCAGCCGAATGCGTTCGCGACCGGCCGTAACCCGGAGAATGCTGCCGTTGCGGCAACGACGGGCCTGTTGCGCATCCTCAACCATCAGGAACTTGCGGGCGTGATGGCGCACGAGCTGGCGCACGTGAAGAACCGTGACACCTTGATCATGACCGTCACCGCGACGCTTGCCGGTGCGCTTAGCATGCTCGCAAACTTTGGCCTGTTCTTCGGCGGCAACCGGAGCGAGAACAACTCAAACGGCATAGCCAACCTGCTCCTCATCATCCTGGCGCCGATTGCGGCGATGCTGGTGCAGTTCGCGATCTCGCGCACACGCGAATACGGCGCCGACCGGATGGGTGCCGAGATCTGCGGCCATCCGCTGTGGCTCGCCTCGGCGCTGCAAAAGCTGGAGGCGGGCGCGAAGCGGATCGCCAATCCTGCCGCTGACAATAATCCGGCAACGGCGCACCTCTTCATCGTCAATCCGCTGCACGCACGTTCGATCACGTCCTTGTTCGCGACCCATCCGTCGACCGAGGACCGAGTGCGCGAGTTGCGCCAACAGGCCGCACGCACCGGCCAGACCGGACCCTGGGGCTGAGCGCGCGCAAGGCGCAGGCGGCGGCGAAAGCGCCCGCCATTCCGGCTGCGGCTGCCGGCATTCACGCGCGTTGGCTGGCACTCACGCTGCTTGATGCCGTCCTGCAGCGCCACCAGCCATTCGATGATGCCATTGCCCAGGCAGCACCGCGGGCGCGGCTGAGCGCCCCCGATCTGGCGTTCGCGCGGCTCCTGGCGGCGACCACGCTGCGCCGGCTGGGCCAGATTGATGCCGTCCTGGCCACGCTCCTGAGCCGGCCGGCGGCGGAGACGCCGCCCGCGGCCCGTGCGCTGCTGCGGCTCGGCCTGACGCAGATCCTCTTCCTCGGCACACCGCCGCATGCGGTCGTCGACACCGCCGTTACGCTGGCCCATCGCCGCCGCCCTCAGGCGCCGCCTTCCCTCATCAACGCCGTGCTGCGCCGCGCGGCCAGTGCCGGTGGCCGCCTGATCGAGGGCCACGATGCGCCCAGGCTCAACACACCGGACTGGCTGTGGCAGGCCTGGACAGAGGCCTATGGGGCGGAGACCTGCCGGCGGATCGCCGCGCAGCACCTTGAAACGCCGCCGCTCGACTTAACCGCGCGCGATGATCCGCACGCCGTTGCCAATGCGCTGGGCGGCATCGTGCTGCCGACGGGGAGCGTGCGGCTTGAGCGTGCAGGCGTCGTCACCGAGCTTGCGGGCTATGGCGAAGGCGCCTGGTGGGTGCAGGATGCGGCTGCTGCCCTGCCGGCCCGGCTGTTGGGCGATGTGCGGGGCTTGCGCGTCATCGACCTCTGCGCCGCGCCGGGCGGCAAGACCGCCCAACTCGCAGCCGCCGGCGCCGACGTGATCGCGATCGATGCTGAGCCGGTGCGCCTCACCCGGGTGGCGGAAAACCTGGCCCGGCTGCGGCTCAAGGCCGAACTCATCGCCGCCGATGCCAGCACGTGGGTGCCGCCGGCGCCGGCCGATGCCGTCCTCATCGATGCGCCCTGCAGCGCGACCGGTACCATCCGCCGCCATCCGGATGTGCCCTGGTTGAAGGCGCCAACCGACCTTACCGCACTCAATGCGTTGCAGGACCGCCTGCTTGCAGCCGCGGTGCGCATGGTCCGTCCGGGCGGAACGATCGTCTACTGTGTCTGCTCGCTGCAAGTCGAGGAAGGGCCGGCGCGGACGGCCGCATTCGTCCACGGCGGTGCGCCGGTGCAGCCGCTGCCGGTGACGGCCGACGAGATCGGTGGTCTGGACCCGCTCGTAACCGCTGACGGCGCGCTGCGTACCCTGCCTTGCCACCTCGCCGCGGCCGGCGGTCTTGACGGCTTCTTTGCAATGCGGTTTACGCGGGTCTGAGAAACGGGTGCGAGCCTGCTGTCTGCCCTTGTTCCGGCGTTTGCCAGGCGGGGGAGTGACGGCTGGGCCACGTGAGCAAAGGGGAGAGCAACGTCTTGGCTTCGATGAGCGCGCCAGCCTGCGCGTGGCGTATGTGTTGCGGGCTGTGCGGCGACACCCATCTGACACCGGTGCTCGAGCTGGTGCCGACACCGCCGGCCAACGCCTTCGTTGCCGAGCGCGCTCTGGACGAGGTGCAAGCGTGCTTCCCGCTCGAACTCGTTCTGTGTGAGAGCTGCCGCCACGTTCAGCTCGCCCACATCCTCGACCGTTATGCGATGGTCGGCGATGCGGTCGATGCCGACACCGAGTGGCCGGAGCATCAGGCACATAACCTCGCCTGGGCGCGCGAACTGATGGAGCGCTGCTGCGCACCCGAGCAATCTCTCGTCATCGATATCGGCTGCAACGACGGCAGCCTGTTGGCGCTGTTCGAGGATGCCGGCTGGCGGGTCCAGGGCGTCGAGCCGTCGGTCAACGTTGCCGGCACGGCGATCGGTCGCGGCATCGACACCTACCCCGGCTTCTTCCAGCCTTCGATCGCAGCCCGGCTCGAAGACGAACGCGGCCCCGCCCGGCTGGTGATCGCGCACGATTTGATGAGCCAGACCGACGACCCGTCCGGCTTCTTCGAGGGCGTGCGCATGCTCCTGCGGCCGGACGGGCTGTTCAGTTTCGAGGTCCCGTCGCTCCATGCCCTCGTCGCCGACGCCGGTGTCGACATGATTACCCACGCGACACTCGACTATCACAGCGTCGCTCCGCTCATGCGCGCGCTCAACCAGAACGGCCTCGAACTGATTACCGTCACCCGCACCCGGCTGCATGGCGGCCGGCTGCGTGGCATGGCGCGACCGATGGGCGGGCTGGCCCCCGTGGAAGCCTCGGTGGCAGCGCTGCTGGCGGACGAGCGCCGGCTCGGCCTCGCCGAGGCGGATACCTACCGCAAGTTGGCAAGCCGGCTCGCGGCAATCAGGAATCAGCTCGCCGTCTACCTCGACTCGGCGAAAACGGCTGGCCTGCGCATCGCTGCCTACGGCGCTCAGGCCGGAGCGACGACACTGCTTTACCAATTGGGCCTCGATGCCGACGTGATCACCTTTATTGCCGATGCCAGCCCGCTGCACACGGGGGGCTATACACCGGGGCTGCACATCCCGGTGGTGGCGGCTGCGGAACTGGAGGCGCGCCGGCCGGATGTGGTGGTCGTGCTCGCTTGGCAGGACGCGCAAGCGATCGCCGCGCAGCACCCGGACTTTGAGGCAGCCGGCGGCCGTTTCCTCAGCCCGTTGCCGGTCCCGACGTTGTGTGCTTGAAGCGCTGCGGCAGGACGAGCGATGCGCGCCCGGCCGGCCTCTGCTATGTCGACGGCCACCGTGCCACGCCGATCTGAAGCCTTAAGCCAGGGAGCACTCCTTTGATGTCTTATCCGATCCGCCGCGCGCTGATCTCCGTTTCCGACAAGGCGGGCCTGTTACCCCTCGGCCAAGCGCTCAGCCGGCTGGGCGTCGAGATCCTCTCGACCGGCGGGTCGGCGGCTGCCTTGCGCGCAGGTGGTGTCGCGGTCACGGAAGTGTCCGATTTCACCGGCTTTCCCGAGATCATGGACGGCCGCGTCAAGACACTGCAGCCGAAAATCCACGGCGGTCTGCTCGCCATCCGCGGCAATGCCGAGCACGAGCGGGCGATGGCGGCCCACGAAATCCTCCCCATCGATCTTCTGGTCGTAAACCTCTACCCCTTCGAGGCGACGGTTGCGGCGGGTGCCGATGCCGCGGCCTGCATCGAGAACATCGATATCGGCGGCCCGGCTTTGATCCGCGCTGCCGCCAAGAACCATGCCTTCGTGACTGTGATCGTCGATGCCGCCGACTACCCGCGCCTCGTGGATGAGATGGAAGCACACGACGGCGCCACCAGCCTCGCCTGGCGCCAGGCGTTGGCGGCCAAGGCATTCCGGCGCACGGCCGCCTATGACGCCGCCATCGGCCAGTGGTTCGCTACGGAACAGGGCGAGGCGTCGCCTGAGCGCGTCGTCATCGCTGGCACGTTGCGGCAAAGCCTGCGTTACGGCGAGAACCCGCATCAGACGGCGGCGTTGTACGTGACGTCTGACGCCCGGCCCGGCGTCGCCAGCGCCCAGCAGATCCAGGGCAAGGAGCTGAGCTACAATAACCTTGGCGATACCGACGCCGCGTTCGAGCTGGTGGCCGAGTTTGACCAGCCGGCGGTTGCGATCATCAAGCATGCCAACCCGTGCGGCGTTGCCGAGGCGGCAACGGTGGCCGATGCCTACCGCAAGGCGCTCGCCTGCGATCCGGTGAGCGCGTTCGGCGGCATCGTCGCCATCAATCGGCCGCTCGATGCCGCAACTGCCCGGATGCTGGCGGAGATCTTCCTTGAAGTCATTATCGCGCCGGCGGTGGACGACGAGGCGCGCGCGATCTTGGCGCCGCGCAAGAACGTGCGCGTCCTGGTGACCGGCGCACTGCCGGACCCGGCCCAGGCCGGAATGACCTTCCGCTCGCTCGCCGGTGGCTTTCTCACGCAGGGCCGTGACACCGCCTTGATGGCGGGAGCGTGGGACGTGGTGACCAAGCGGCCTCCTACCAACGCGGAAGCTGCCGATCTCGCCTTCGCTTGGCGGGTGGCGAAGCACGTCAAGTCGAATGCGATCGTGTTCGCCCGTGGCGGCGGCACCGTTGGTGTTGGCGCAGGCCAGATGAGCCGAGTCGATTCGGCCCGCATCGCTGCGTGGAAGGCCGAGGATGCGCGCACGGCCGCGGGCGAGACGGAACCGCGGACGAAGGGTGCGGTTGTCGCCTCGGACGCCTTCTTCCCCTTCCCCGATGGGCTGATCGCTTGTGCCGAGGCCGGTGCCACGGCCGTGATTCAGCCGGGCGGCTCAGTCCGCGATGCGGACGTCATCGCGGCCGCCGACGCGCGCGGCCTTGCCATGGTGTTTACGCGGATGCGCCACTTCCGCCATTAGCGGCCAGATCCGGCTCGCGCACCGGCACGAGCAACCCTAAGCCGGCGATGAACAGCACCAAGATGGTGGCAAGCCCGGCGCGCTGGTTCCCCGCCAGTTGGGTGACCCAGCCGAACAGCGCCGGGCCGAGGAACGCGGTCGCCTTGCCCGAGAGGGCGTAGAGGCCGAACATCTCTGCTTCCAACTTCGGTGGCGCCAAGCGCGCCATCAGCGTCCGGCTCGCCGACTGGGCGGGGCCGAAGAACAGGCTCAAGGCGAGCGCCAGCACCCAGAACCAGGTGACGTCGGCAACGACGATCAGTCCGGCGCCGATCGCGATCATCGCCACGAGCGCGATGATCAGCGTTCGCTTCGGGCCGATCCAGTCATCGACCCAGCCAAAGGCGAATGCGCCGGCGCCGGCAGCGACGTTGAGCGCGATGCCGAACACCAGAATCTCGTTGAAACCCATGCCAAAGGTGACGGCCGCGTAGATCCCGCCGATGCCGAACAGCGTGTTGAGGCCGTCGGTGTAGATCATGTGCGCGAGGAGATAGAGCCCAACCTGTCGATAGCGGCGCAGGTGCCGCACGGTCGAGACCAGCGTCTTCAGTCCCTGCCTTGCCGCCGCGGTCGCGCCGATGCCGGTCGCCGCCCGGTCTGGGACCAGCACCAGGAACGGGATCAGGAAGATCAGGTACCAGCCGGCGACGAACAGCGCCGTCGCTCGCACCGGCTCGGCTTCGGCGCGGTCGAGCCCGAACAGCGGCGGATCCGGCTGCACGAGCAGCAGCAGGCAGAGGACGAGGCAAACAAGGCCGCCGCAATAGCCAAGCGCCCACCCCCAGCCGGAGATCCGGCCGATCCGCTCCGGCGGTGCCACGTCGGGCAGCATGGCGTTGTAGAAGATGATGCTGGTCTCGAAGCCGTAGTTGGCGATCGCGACAACGGCGAGGACGACAATAACGATCGATGATTGCGGCACCGCGAACCACAACAGCGCCGTGGCGCCGATGCAGACGAGGCTGAAGCCGAGCACCCATGGCTTGCGCCGGCCGCCGGCATCGGCAATCGCGCCCAGGAGCGGGCCTGTTAGCGCGACGGCGGCCATCGAGAGGCTGATCGTGTACGACCAGGCGGCGGTGCCGGCGATCGCATCAGCGGCTACGGCCTTGGCGAAGTAGGCGGCAAAAACGAAGGTGATGATGACGGTCGGGAAGGCCGAATTGGCCCAGTCCAGCGAGCACCAAGCGAACTGCGCGCGCGCCGGGTTCACGATCGACTCAAGTCAGCAAGAGCACGCATGGACCACGGCCGCTGGAGCGGGCGAAGGGATTCGAACCCTCGACTTCAACCTTGGCAAGGTTGCGCTCTACCCCTGAGCTACGCCCGCATCGCCGCGGTCAAGCGACAAGACCGCGGATATTACGCAACGAGCCGGCTTTTGCAAGCGTCTCGCCGCACCCGCTCTCCCCCTTTCCCCTCGCAGGAGGGGGAAGGGGGAGGGGGAGTCTCAATCTCCTGAGCCTTACGCCGATGGCGCGCTTCAGGGCTGCTGAATGCCGAGTGCCCGCAAGGTCTCGATGGTCAGCTGACCCGTCGGCAGGTTCTGCTTCTTCTGGAATGCCACAATGGCGTTCGAGGTCCCTGGCCCGAGCGAGCCGTCGGCTGGACCCTGATAGAAGCCCTTCTCTTTCAGCGCGGTCTGGATCTTCTTCACGACGCCGGCGCCGACGCTGGCTTCGCACAGGATTTGCCGCCATTCGAGCCGGGCGTCGGCGGTCTTGACGGTCTTCTGAACCGTGTCGAACTCATCCGGCACCGGCGTGCGGACTTCGCGCGCGGGCTCCACCAGCTTCTGCACCTTCACGGTCGCGTATTCCGCCGGGATCTTGACCGAGCGGGTCTGCGCCGGCTTGTCGATCACCTGCTTCTTGACGGTCTTGTACTCGGCCGGCTTCTTCACCATTTCCGTGCGCGCCGGCGCCTTCAGCACCCGCTTGGTGACGGACTTGTACTGTGCCGGCACCTCGACCAGACACAGCGTTTCGCCGGTGGTCGTCTGCAGTTTTTCAAGCGGGCCGCAATTGGTCTGCCAGGTCGTGTAGGCGGCGCGGACCAGAACCTGTTCCTCGGTGTCCTCATACTGGGCCGGAACAGCGGTGAGTTCCTGCGTCTCCGGCCGGATCAGCACCTGCTCCTCGACCTCGCGGAAGGTAGCGGGAATGACTTCGATCTTTTCCGCTTCCTCCTTGACGAGGATCTGTTCCTCGACGGCCTCGAATTTCGCCGGGATCACCTCGACCTTTTCGCCACCGGTGCGCTTGAGGACCTGTTCCGTGCTCGTCTCGTAGGTCGGCGGGACGTAAACCCGGGTGTAGCACTCACCCGGCTTGGCATTCGGCGGCAGAAGCGGCACACCGGCAAGCATCGGCTCCTGGGCGCGGACCAGTGCCGGGGCTCCCCAGGCCACCAGGGCACAAGTCATCAGCAATGTGCCAAGCAGGACTGACTCTCGTTGCATGAGCGGCGTTCTCCCTCAACAATCACCCGTTCCTTCGCCGGCTGGAGCACTACCTGCGGGCGGGCGAAGCGATCGGTTCACGGTTCCCATGGCAGACACATAACCGGTTCGCTGCGCTTGACCAACCAGCTTTTGTATGAACAGCACACTTTTGCCGCCATCAACTGGTCTTTTTCGTGCACTTCGCCGGCTTGCCCCAGCTGGGACCGGTGGGTGCTCGGACCGGTGGCGTCTCAGGTCTCCTGATAACGCCGAGCCATAACTTGGCGTCTCAGCTCTTCTTGAACTTGGCAGCGATGGCGAGAAAAATGAGCGCGCCCGCCACCGCTGTGCCTACCGCGATCACCGGGTTCTTGGTCGACAGGCCAATGACATACGCCAAGACACCGCCGACGATCGAGCCGATGACGCCGATGATCAGGTTGCCGGTCAGGCCGAACCCGGATCCTTTGAGGAGCTTGCCGACGATCCAGCCGGCGACGATGCCAATGACGACGAAGGAGATCAGGCTACCGATCATGACGTGTTTTCCCTCTTGCCCAGCCCCTTAATGCCTGCCCTTAAGGCATGTCCGCTAAGAATCGCCGAGGAACCGAAGGCGCGCTGCCGCTGCGGCTTCGCGGACCCGCTCCGGCGCCGTCCCGCCCTCGGACATGCGGCTCGCGACCGAGCGCTCGACGCCTAACACGCTGAAAACCTCACCCGTAATCGCAGGCTCGACCGCCTGCAGAGTGACAAGCGGCAGCTCCTCCAGCTTGCACCCGGCAGTCTCCGCCGCCTTGACAATCGCGCCGGCGACATGATGGGCGCGGCGGAAGGCCAAGCCCTTGGCGCGCACGAGCCAGTCGGCAAGATCGGTCGCCGACGGAAAGCCGGCCTCCGCGGCGGCGCGCATCTGAGCCGTCTGGAACGTGGCCGTTCGCAGCATCCCGGTCATCGCCGCCAGCGCGAGGCCCAGCGTATCGGCGGCATCGAACACCGCCTCCTTATCTTCTTGCAGGTCCTTGGCGTAGGCGAGCGGCAGGCCCTTGACGACGGTGAGCAGCTGGACGAGTGCGCCCGCGAGCCGGCCGGTCTTGGCACGAACGAGCTCGGCCGCATCCGGGTTGCGCTTCTGCGGCATGATCGAGCTTCCGGTCGAAAAGTCGTCGGCCAGCCGCAAAAAGGCGAATCGCTCGCACGACCAGAGCACGATCTCCTCCGCCAGCCGCGACAGGTGCACGCCCATCAGCGCGCCGGCGGCGAGAAACTCGATCGCGAAATCGCGGTCGGAGACGGCATCGAGCGAGTTGGCGCACGGCCGCTCGAAGCCAAGCGCTTGCGCCGTCTGCCACCGGTCAATCGGGAACGACGTGCCGGCGAGGGCGGCGGCCCCGAGCGGGCATTCGTTCAGCCGGCGGCGGCAGTCGGCAAGCCGGCCGCGGTCGCGGCCCAGCATCTCAACATAGGCAAGGAGGTGATGGCCAAGCGTCACCGGCTGCGCCGCCTGCAGGTGCGTGAAACCCGGCATGATCGTCTCGGCGTGCGTTTCCGCCTGCCCGATCAGAACTGCCTGCAACTCTTCAGCCGCCTGATCGAGGGCGTCGATCGCATCGCGGACCCACAGCCGGAAATCGGTCGCCACCTGGTCGTTGCGGGAGCGCGCCGTATGCAGGCGACCGGCCGGCTCGCCGATCAGTGCCGCCAGCCGGCCCTCGACGTTCATGTGCACGTCTTCGAGTGCGCGCTCGAGCGGCAAGGTGCCGGCGTCCGCCTCCGCCTTGATCCGCGCAAGGCCGGCAAGGATGGCGTTGCCGTCCGTCTCGGATATGATGCCCTGGCGAATGAGCATGGCCGCGTGCGCCGCGGACGCGCGGAGATCCTGCGGCAGCAGGCGGTGATCGAAGTCGATCGAGACGTTGATCGCCTCCATGACTGCCGACGGGCCGGCCGCGAAACGCCCGCCCCAGATACGGCTGGCCGGGCGCTCGCCGGTGGGTGGCGAAGTCGGAGCCGGTGGCGCTGCGGCAGGGTCGGTCATGACGGCGCCGACGCCGGAGGATGAGGGAAGCAAGTCATGATGCGCGCGGTCCTGACGCTGATCTTCACGCTGATTGTCACGATCTTGGCCGCCGAAGCAAGCGCTGCGGCCGGCGACTGCAGCGCTGCACCGGAGACGATTGGCCGTTTCAAGCCGGCCGTGCAGCCGCAGGCGGCGCCGACGGTCCCGTTCTATGATGCCGCCGGCGGCGCGCGCACTCTCGCCGACTATCGCGGCCAGCCGTTGATCGTCAACCTGTGGGCGACCTGGTGTCCGCCGTGCGTGCAGGAGATGCCTGCCCTCGACCGCCTCGTTGAGCTGCTGCGGGCGGAGCGGGCCGCTGTGCTCGCGCTCTCCTCCGATCGCGAGGGAGCACCGGTCGTGCAGCGGTTCTTCGAGGCTCACGCCATCCGCCGGCTTGAAATCCTGATCGACCGCAAGACGGCGGTGACGCGTGCGCTGGCCGCCCCCGGCCTGCCGACGACCATTGTGTTCGATCGCAGCGGCCGCGAACTGGGCCGCGTGGTCGGTGTCGCGGAGTGGGATGCGCCGGCGACGCTGGCCTTTCTCAAGCGCTGCCTTGGTGGGCAGCCATGAGGAGTGGCGGAGCGGCGCCCGGACCTGCTGCGGCCGGCAGCGAGGCCGAGCCGCCGACTGCGGACCGGCTGCGCATCGCCACTTTCAACCTTGAGAATCTCGGCGACAGCGCACAGCCCCACGCCACGCTGGCCGAACGGGTGCGTCTGTTGCGGCCGCAACTGCTGCGGCTGCGCGCGGATGTTCTGTGCCTGCAGGAGGTTGACGCCCAGCGCGGCAGCGACGGCGAACCGCGCCGCCTCGATGCCCTCGATGCGCTCCTGGCCGGCACGCCCTATGCCGCATTCCACCGCCTCACTACCTTCAGCCGTTCGCACGGCGGGCCGCGCGACAAGCACAACGTCGTCATCCTCAGCCGGCTGCCGATCGTGACCGGCCGCCAGGTCCTGCACGACCTCGTCCAACCGCCGCTCTATAAGCCTGCCACCGGCGATGGTGCGACCGCTGCCATCACCTGGGACCGGCCGATCCTGCACGCAACGCTGCAGGCCGAAGCCGGCTGGACGCTCGATGTCGTCAACGTGCACTTGCGGGCGCCGCGCGCCGCCTTCATCGAAGGCGGCAAGGCGAGCGCGTCCGTCTGGCGCACCATGTCCGGCTGGGCGGAGGGGTTCTTTCTTGCCGCCGTCAAGGCCGCCGGCCAGGCGTTGGAGGTGCGGCTCCTGGTCGACCAGCTGTTCGATGCCGACCCGGAGGCGCGGATCGTCGTCTGCGGCGATTTCAATGCCGATTCCCACGAGGCGCCGGTGCGCACCATCCGCGGCGACGAGGAGGATGCTGGCAACGCGCACCTCGCCTTCCGCACGCTGGTGCCGGCCGAGCGCTCGCTGGCCGATTCCCGCCGCTTCTCCGTTCTGCATCACGGCCGGCCGCGCATGCTCGATCACCTCTTGCTGTCGCGTGCCCTTCTGGCCTGGTACTGCGGCATGGAGGTCCACAACGAGGCGCTCGGCGACGAAGCGGTGACGCCACAAGCGCTGGTGGGGACGCCGGCCTCCTTCCACGCGCCGCTGGTGGCGGAGTTCCGCGTCGCTACCGATTGAGCGTTGGCGCTGCCCGCGCGCCGGATCAAGCGCATCCGGGACGCTACGGGCTTGTTGTCAGGGGGCGGCAGGCGGTCTAGGGTTGGATGGTAGTGAGGAACACGGGCGAGGGGGCGCGGCAACCGCGGATGAACAAACGATGATACGATCAGCCCAGGGTGTCGTGGCCGGCACCGCTCTCGTGGTCGCGTCCCTCATGGTCGTGGCTTGCACCGACCCTGCGGAGTGGTGGCAAAGCAGAGTCGAGACCGGGCGTGGAACGTGGGAACATCCGTCCAAACCGTGGGAGCAGTGGGATACCGACCGCGCCGAATGCCGCCTTGTCGCGCGCGACGAGGCCGAGCGCGACTTCGCGATCCAGCAGCAAGGCGGCGTGGGGGGAGACTACTCCCGCTTGCAGCCGCTCAGGACGTCGGTCGACCGGTTCGAAGCTTCGCAGCGCCAAGAACAGCTCTACGAGCGCTGCCTCAGCGACCGCGGTTACCGGCGGGTGCAGCGCGACGATCGGAGTGGCAGCCGGGGGCCATCACCTGCTCCCGAGGCTGCGGGCCGGTAACGCGATTTCTCACCCCATCACGGCGTGGCCGGCAGCGGGCAAGGGGGCTCGTGCTCAACCCGTTAATCAGTCCGCAGCCCAAATGCTGCGACCCCATCGGGCGATTCACGCCCGAGCAACGTTGTCGCTGCACAACATATTGAGTCGCGTGCACTTCCGGCACGAACAGGATGTAGGCTCTGTTTATGCCAGTGCACTAGGCTGCGATCGACTTCCGCACCGGCCGTTCGGTTTCGCTGCTGCTGTCACGCACCGCTGCCACATGGCCCAAGGCCGCATCGCCGCGATACAGGGACTCGGCGCTGAGATCGGCCGGGCTCAGGCGATGGCGGTCATCCACAGCGCCGTGGCGCCCGCCCATTGCAGCCGCCGTCTGCAGTTCCGCGAGCTGGCTCCGCCGCCACCCAAAAGCCGGGCCGACCAGCGACAGAGCAATCCGCCCCACGAACGAGAGCAGATCGAATACCGACCGGCGAATGGCCGCGCCCTGCTCGCGGCGGGCGTCAGCGACCAACGCCTCAACCGAAACCGGACGCTCGTCGTCCAGCCGCACCATACGCGGTGCCGCTGGCACGCGCCGGCTCAACCTCGTTGCTTCTGTCATGATCCTTGCTCGCACCTGCGGTGCACGCGTCTTCGCGACCTTTGCCCGACGAATCGCACAACCGCTCGATAAATGATTATGGGGACACTATCTTTATAATGCAATAACGCATCTGCTGCGTTGCAGCATACCGCATCCGCGAATGACGCATACCGATATTAAGCTTATGGAGATTTTTGGGAGACACTCACCGCCTGTCTGTGGGCCTGTCGCTGGCCCCGCGGCGGTCCGATGAGCGGGCGCCACGCCCATCCTTCTGCTGCCGGCGCACCTGGCGCGAGGGTCCTGGACTTGCGCCGATGGCTGCGCGCCCATCGCTTGGCCGGGCTGATCGTGCCGCATGCGGACGAGCATCAAAGCGAGTTCATTCCCGCCTGCGCCGAGCGGCTGCGCTGGCTCACCGGCTTTTCCGGCTCGGCCGGGACGGCGGTGATCCTCGCCGAGCACGCGGCCCTGTTCGTTGACGGCCGCTATACGGTTCAGGCCACCGCTGAGGTCGACCCCGGCTTGTTCGAGATCCACCACAGCATCACGCAGCCGCTCTGCCATTGGCTGGAGGCGCACCTGCCGCCGCGCGGCCGGCTCGGCTACGATCCCTGGCTGCATACTGAGCGCCAGGTAAAGGCTCTCGAGGAAGCCTGCGCGCGTGCGAGTGGCCGCGCCGCTGCGGTTGCCGTCAATCCGCTGGACACCTTATGGACGGACCGGCCGCCGGCGCCGATGGCGGCGATCGACGTCCTTGGCGATGCAGAGACCGGGCAGAGTGCGCTCGACAAACGGACTCACATCGCGGCAAGCCTGCGCCAGGCTGGCGAGGATGCGGCGATTTTGAATGCTCCCGACTCGATCGCGTGGCTCCTCAACATCCGCGGCGGCGATGTCAGCTACACGCCTGTGGCACTGGCATTCGCCATCCTCCATGCCGATGGTGCGGTCGCGCTGTTCGTCGATCCGCGAAAACTGACGCCTGCCGCGGAGCGCCATCTCGGTGCCGGCGTCGCCGTCGAACCACCGGCGGCGCTGACCGCGGCGCTCGATCGCCTCGGTGCAAACCGCAAGACTGTCCGGATCGATCCCGACGGCACGCCGTTCGCGATCGTCCGTCGCCTGCGCCAGGCCGGCGCACGCCTGAGCATTGGTGCGGACCCGTGCGCCCTGCCGAAGGCGATCAAGAACGCCGTCGAGCAGGCCGGCATTCGCAGCGCGCACGTGCGCGATGGTGCTGCACTGACCCGCTTTCTCGCCTGGCTCGACGGCCGGGCGGCCACGGGCGGCCTCGATGAGGTGACGGCGGCCGAGCGCCTTGCCGCCTTTCGCGCCGCCGACAGCCGCTATCGCGGCCCGAGCTTCCCCACCATTTCTGCCGCCGGCCCGCACGGGGCGATCGTCCATTATCGGCCCACCGCCGCAAGCAACCGCCGGCTGGCGCTGGGCACGCTCTATCTCGTCGATTCCGGCGGTCAGTATCGCGACGGCACGACCGACGTGACGCGCACGGTCGCAATCGGCAACCCCAGCGCCGACATGCGCCGGCACTTCACGCTCGTGCTCAAGGGCCATATCGCGCTGGCGACGGTCCGCTTTCCGAAGGGCACCACCGGGGCTCAGCTTGATGCGCTCGCCCGTCACGCGCTATGGCAGCAGGGCCTCGACTATGACCACGGCACGGGCCACGGGGTCGGCTGCTATTTAGGCGTCCACGAAGGACCGCAACGCATCTCGAAGCTGCCGAATAGCGCTGCCCTGGCAGCCGGCATGGTCGTCTCGAATGAGCCTGGCTATTACCGCCGGGACAGCTATGGCATTCGCATCGAAAACTTGGTGCTGGTGCAGCCCGCATTGGCGCCGGCGGGTGCCGAGCTTGAGTTGCTGGCGTTCGAAACGCTCACTCTGGCCCCTATCGACCGTGCATTGATCGACCCGGCGCTGCTCTCGTCCGCCGAGATCGGCTGGCTTGACGCCTACCATGCGCGGGTCGCGAAGGTCCTGACGCCGCTGCTCGATGCCGCCACAGCCGATTGGCTGCGCGCGGCAACACGCCCGCTGGCACCTGAGCGGCAGGAACGTCTCAGCGTCGGCGGCCGGAATGGATGACCGCGGGACGGCCGCCCGGCCGGACCAGCTTCAGGTTGACCAGATTGATCGCCATGATCGCCTCGCCTTGTCGGGGTCTGTACGAACGCGCAGGCGGGCCGCGGCTCGCCTCAACGCAACCGTGCTTTAGCCGAGAAGCGTGCATCCAGGGCGTTAAGATTTCGTGATCGGGCGTTACGGTTTCGTGATCGCACGTGATCCGGTCGGCCTGGCTTCAGTCGTCGCGCTCGGTGCGCGTGAGCGCGTCGGTGGTGGGAAAGCGTGCGCCGGCCACGCCAGCCGAGCCGGGCCGATCGGGTGCGGCCGGCGCCGGCGTAACGGCTGCTGCCGGTGTGGAAGGTGCCGGAGGAGGTGCTTGGGGAGGCGCTGGCGGAGGTGCCGGAGGCGGTGCGGGCGGGGACGGTGGCGGCGGAGGTGGGCGCAGCGTCGCCTCGATGTCCTTGATCTGCGCAAAGTGCACGACCTGCTGAGGGAAGGGGAAAACGATTCCCTCGCGGCGGAAGGCGGCATCGATGGCAAAGCGGAGCTCGCTCGAAACCGTCATCCGTGTCTCGATGTTGCGCAGGAACGCGTACAGCGTGAAGTCGAGTGAGCTGGCGCCAAAGTCGGTGAAAACGACGCTCGGCCGCGGCCACTTGACGATCTCCGGGTGGGCTTCGGCGCACTTCAGCAGCACGTCGCGGACCTTGGCGGCGTCGGACTCGTAGTCGACACCGACCTTGATCTCCAGCCGTCCGAGTTTGTTGCGGTGGGTCCAGTTGACCAGTACGCCGGAAATGACTTCCGAGTTCGGCACGATCAGCTCGGCGCGGTCGAAGGTCTCGATTTCGGTCGCACGGACGCTGATCCGCCGCACCGTTCCCTGCTGGGAGCCGATCACCACCCAGTCGCCGACCTTGAGCGGCCGCTCGACGAGAAGGATCAGGCCGGAAACGAAGTTGTTGACGATGTTCTGCAGGCCGAAGCCGATGCCGACCGAGAGTGCACCGGCGACGATCGCAAGGTTGGAAAGTTGAAGGCCTAGAACGCCGGTCGCGAGGATCAGGCCGATCGCGACGCCCAAGTAGGAAACGCCGGTGCCAATCGAGTTACGGACGCCGAGATCGATGTTCGTTTGCGGGAGGACGCGCTTGGTGAGTGTATTGCGGATGGCCCGCGTGACCAGCATCGTCGCTACGAACACCAATATCGCCAATGCGATGTCGGCAAGCGAAATCGTGACGCCGCCGATGGTGAAGCCAGAGATGATGTGGCCAAACCAGCGCGACATCTCCTCGCGCGGCAGGCCCAGGCCGGGCGCGATCAGCATGAAAGCGATGAGGAACAGCAGCGGATCGAGAACCGCCCCGGTCCAGACCCGGATCGCCGTTAACCGGTCCCAGCCCGGAATCCGCGGCAGGCGTTCCGCCGGCAGCGCCTTGACGCCAAGCGCGATCGCTTCCTGGCCAAGGTCGCGCAAGAGGTACAGTCCGCCGAAGACCAGCGCACTGCGAACGACATTGTCGACGATGTAGAACCCGAGGCGGATATAACCGATCGCCGCCAGGATCACCGCGACGACGGCGAGAACCGCTACCGTCTCCCGGACGACGCGGGCGACGACGGCTGTCGTCGGCAGCGCCGTCTCGGCGTCGGCACCGGCATCGGTCGCGGGCGCAGCCGCTTGTTGCCCTCGGCTGCGCTCGTCCGGGGCGGCTGTCTGCTGGCGAGGCTCGAACTGCCAGGCACTGCTGCGGGTCAGGAAGACGATGCCGATTGTCTCAAACGCCAGCAGCACGAAGCCGACCGGGATTGCCATTTGCGGATCGATCGGAATGCTGGCGCTGCCAAAGCGGAGAAAGACGTCTATGGCGATGATGCCGGTGAGCAGGAGGATGCGCCGGTGGAGCCGCTTCGCCGAGTCCTCGACGATCCGCGTCACCCGCCAGGCCGGCAGCTCCGGCCGCAGAATCGCTCCGGACAACGCCCGGCTTAACAGCAAGAGCATCAGGCTCACGCACCCGGCTGCAACCACGTCGGCCGGCACGCCGCTGATCATGGCCGGATCAGTCCACACCCGGAGCAAGATGACGAGCAGCAGCCCGGCCGGCACGATCCCCTCGCCGACCGCCGACGCAATGGCGGCGACGAACTTGCGCGCGTAGCTCGGTTGCGGGTTGGTGGGATCGGGGCCCAACCGCTGCAGCAACAGCCGTCGTGCGAACCATCCGGCCGCGATGGCGACGGCAAGCATGAACGCCCGCCAATCAAGCCAGACTTTGGCTTGCTGCTCCGCAGACAGGGCACGAAACCAGTCGACCGGCGCGCGGAGGAGGACGCCCAGTTGACCGAGGAACTTCGGGACGGCGCCGAGCGCGCGCTCAGCTTGCAGCGGCGACGGATAACGGCGGAGGATGCGGTCGAAGAACGCCTCGCGAAGATTCTGCGTCAGCTCGCTCTGCAACGTCAAAGCCCGCGTCGTCGTGTACTCGGCTGCCGCGACGCGGGCCTTCTGTGCGGCCAGCACTTCGTTCAAGGCCTTGCGCCGGGCGGCAGCGTCGTCAGGCTCCGGCGGCGCGTCGGCTGCCGGCGCCGGCCCCAATGTTTCGAGGAGGCGCGTCGTCTCGTCCATACCCTGCCGCGCATGGGCAGCGAGCGAACGTGCCCTCTCGGCAATCTGGTCGAGATCGCGGGAGAACGCCGTGAGTGCCTGTGCGTCGACCTGTGGCGTTTTGAGCGCGGCCTCGACACGGTTGAGCGTCCGCTCCCACGCACCGATCAGAGCGGAATCGTCGTCCATCTGCGCTGAGACGTCCGTGCCGAGCGCCGTCAGGAGAAACACGAGCATGCTCAGCGCGAGGGCGGCGGCCACCACCCGCCGTGGCCGATCGGACTCTCGCGCCGCAAGAAAAGGCAACACCCTCATCGCCCTCCCTCTTGCGGCCTTGTGGTTGCCGCGGTCAACTGTAAACTCTGTCCCTGGCGTTCGTCTTGCCCCTGCCCGCAGCGCTTTCCAAGGGACAAGCAGAGAACCTGGGGATGACAACGAGGTCAGCATGCTCAAGAGCGCAGGCAGGCCGCCGCAAGGGGGATCGCGTTCCTTGCGGTGGTATCGTCCCGGCTGGGCAGGCACTGTGCTAGCGCTGGCGCTACTTGCCTTTGCGTTCGCTCCCTTGGCAGCAGCAGAGCCGCCGCCGCAAGCCGTTGACAGCGGCTGCCTCGATGCCGTTGCCCCGGTCGATCTCCTGATCTGTTCCGACGCGACCCTGTTGCGCCTTGCCGGCAAGGTAAACGACGCCTTGCGCGCGCAGAGCGAGCGAGCAGCGGCGGGCAAGCAGGCGGAGCTGATCGCCGGCCAGCAAGTCTGGCTGCGGCAACGGCTCGACCGCTGCCACGTGCCCGCTACCGGTTCCGCCCTGTCGCTGACGCAGCGCTGGCAGGCGGCGCCCTGCCTTGACACGGTGTACCGCGAACGGCTGGTTGCACTGGGTGGGCAGGCTGGACCGGCCGTCCCGATGCCGCCGCGCGATTCCACCTTCATTCACCCGCTCTGTCTCGATGCGCTCCTGGGCGGCCTTGCCGCCGAGGTCGAAGCCGAAGACGAGACAATCCCGCTTGCCGACTGCACGCTCGGCAATCGCCATGTGCCGGTCAGCACAGCGCCGGACGGCAGCGTCAGTGCCGAAGGTGCCGTCGCCGGCGTTCCGACCACCATCACCTACCGCCGCATCGGCCATTTGGCGGAAGGGCGCGAGATTTTCATCGTCTGGTCATCGGCGGGCGAAAGCGGCTCGTTCTCGGTCGTGGCCGAAGTCGCCCTCGAAGGCGCCGGCCAGCACCCGCCGATGCTGCGCGCGAGCGCGCTGGTCGATGGCGGTGACCGCTGCGACGGTGGCATTGCGGCTGTCCGCCTGGTCGATCCGCGCACGCTCGAGATCGACTTCAACGCGACTGCGGCGGCCTTCCTCGCCGTCGCCGACGACGATTTCCCAGAGGATATCTACGCCGACGAACTGCTCCCCTGCGCGGAGTGCTGTTTCGGCACTGTCCGCTTCCGCCATGACCTGTCGAGCGGCGCGCGCACGCTTGTCTCTGGCCGGCTCGAGCGGACCGCGTGGGACGGCGTCGCGACCAGCGATACTGGCGGCGCTGTCCTCGCCTGCGTGCGCGCCGCCATAACGGCCATCGCGCCGCAGCTGCCGCACGCATTCAGCGTCGAGGAGATGCGCAAGCTATCACAAAACGTGCAGAAGGCCTGCCCCCTCGGCCCCGGCCAGTGACGGCCGGGGCGAGCACTTGGCCGCGCAGTCGTCTCAGGCCGCTTCCTTGGCCGTTTCCTCGACGATGGCGAGGATGTCGTTCATGATCGCGTTAAGATCGAAATCCTTCGGCGTGTAGACACGCGCCACGCCGTTGGCGACGAGCTTTTCTGCATCTTCCGGCGGGATGATGCCGCCGACGACGACCGGCACGTCAGCAAGATCGGCCGCCCGCATCCGCTCGATGATCTCGGTGACGAGCGGCAGGTGCGAACCGGACAGGATCGACAGCCCGACGACGTGCACACCCTCATCGAGGGCGGCGTTGACGATCTGCTCCGGCGTCAGCCGGATGCCCTCATAGACCACCTCGAAGCCAGTATCCCGCGCGCGCAGCGCGATCTGCTCGGCGCCGTTGGAGTGGCCGTCGAGGCCCGGCTTGCCGACCAGCATCTTGATCCGCCGGCCGAGCTTGTCGGTGACCTCCTTGAGCTTGGTGCGTGCGGTCCGCAGCCCGGCGTAGTCAGCCGTTACCACGGCCTGGGCGACCCCGGTCGGCGCCCGGTATTCGCCAAAGATGTCGCGCAATGTCTGCGACCATTCGCCGGTGGTGACGCCGGCGTGCGCGCACGCGATCGACAGCGGCATGATGTTGCGGCCGTCCTTCGCGGCTGCCGCCAGCTCGGCCAGGGCCTGGCGCACCCGGGCCGCGTCGCGCTGGCCGCGCCATGCATTCAGAAGCGCGATCTGATCGGCCTCGGCGCGCGGATCGACGGTCATGATGCTGCCCTCGCCGGTTGCGAGGGGAGACGGCTCGGCTTCAGTGAAGCGGTTGACGCCGACGACGACCTGATCGCCGCTCTCGATGGCGGCGACCCGCTGGGCGTTCGATTCGACCAGGCGCCGCTTCATGTAGCCGGACTCGACGGCATTCACGGCGCCGCCTAGCTCCTCGATCCGCTGCAGCTCTTCGCGCGCCTGGGCGGCGAGCGCCTCGACCTTGGCGGCAATCACGTTCGCGCCGTCAAAGATGTCCCCGTACTCGACGAGGTCGGTTTCGAACGCGACCACCTGTTGCAGGCGGATCGACCATTGCTGATCCCACGGCCGCGGCAGGCCCAGGGCCTCGTTCCACGCCGGCAACTGTACGGCGCGCGCGCGTGCGTTCTTGGACAACACGACGGCCAGCATTTCCAAGAGAATGCGGTAAACGTTGTTCTCCGGCTGCTGTTCGGTGAGGCCCAAGGAGTTGACTTGTACGCCGTAGCGGAAGCGGCGCAGCTTCGGGTCCTCAACGCCGTAGCGCTTGAGACAGATCTCGTCCCACAGCTCGGTGAACGCGCGCATCTTGCACAGCTCGGTGATGAAGCGGATGCCGGCGTTGCAGAAGAAGCTGATGCGTCCGACCACTTCCGGGAACTCGGCAGGTGGGACCTGGCCCGAGGCCTTGACGGCGTCGAGCACGGCGAGCGCGTTCGCAAGTGCAAACGCGAGCTCCTGTTCCGGCGTCGCGCCCGCCTCCTGCAGGTGATACGAGCAGACGTTGATCGGGTTCCACTTCGGCACTTCCCGATACGTGTAGGCGACGACGTCGGCGATTAGCCGCATCGAGGGAGCCGGCGGGAAGATGTAGGTGCCGCGCGAGAGATACTCCTTGATGATGTCGTTCTGCGTCGTCCCGGCGAGCTTCGCCGGCGAGACACCCTGCAGTTCGGCCGCCGCGATGTAGAGCGAGAGAAGCCATGCCGCCGGCGCGTTGATCGTCATCGAAGTGTTCATGCGGTCGAGCGGAATGCCGTCCAGAAGCGTCCGCATGTCACCTAAATGGCAGACCGGAACGCCGACCTTGCCGACCTCGCCGCGCGCCAGCACGTGATCGGAGTCGTAGCCGGTCTGCGTTGGCAGATCGAACGCGATCGACAGCCCGGTCTGCCCGCGCGCCAAGTTCTTGCGATAAAGAGCGTTGGATTCCTTTGCGGAAGCATAGCCGGAATAGGTCCGGATCAACCACGGTGCTTCGCGCTTTTTTGCCGGCTTCGCGGCCGCCTCAGTCTCCGCCATTTTACCTCCTCCCTCGCTTGATCCCGACCCCGCGCAGACGCTTCCTGTCGGTTGAGAAACCGTCCATCCGCCTCAATGGCAACGCTTGCAGCCTAGCAAATTGTGCGTTGCGAAGAAAGACGCAACAGTCTAAAACGGACGATCGTCTATCTATCGGCGAACGTTAAATGAAAGCTCGCTTTCCGAGTACGCCGGAAGGAGTTGCGCGGGCTACGGTTGAGCCGGGTGCCGGGGCGAACGCCGCTCCGTGCAAACCACAATATAGGGACTCTGGGTTGCGGAGATAATGATGGCGAAAGAGGTCTACGACATCGCGGACCACCCGCCGGTCGGCACGGTACCGGCGAAGATGAACGCGTGGCTGATCCGGCCAGAACGTTTCGGTCAGCCGACGAAGGCGTTTCAGAAGGAAGTCGTCCCCGTTCCTGAAATCAAGGATGACGAGGTTCTGGTCTACGTGATGGCGGCCGGGATCAATTATAATAACGTCTGGGCTGCGCTGGGTATTCCGGTCAACGTTATCGCCGCCCGCAACAAGTCGGGCGAGAAGGAAGACTTCCACATCGGCGGTTCCGATGCATCTGGCATCGTCTATAAGGTCGGCAAGGACGTCACCAACGTCAAGGTCGGCGATGAGGTGGTCGTTCACTGTGCGACCTGGGACCGGAACTGTCCTTGGGTGAAGGCCGGCAATGACCCGATGTATTCGCCGAGCTTCAAGATCTGGGGTTATGAGACCAATTACGGCTCTTTCGCCCAGTTCACGAAGGTGCAGGCGCACCAATGCATGCCGAAGCCGAAGCACATGACTTGGGAAGAGGCGGCGTCTTACGTGCTCGTCGGCGCCACCGCCTATCGGATGCTGTGCGGCTGGAAAGAACACCCGATCAAGGCGAATGATCCGATCCTGATTTGGGGTGGCGCTGGTGGTCTCGGCTCCATGGCGATCCAGATCGTCAAGGCGCTGGGCGGGATTCCGATCGCGGTCGTCTCCGGCGAAGACAAGATCGATTATTGCATTAAGCTGGGTGCCAAAGGCTGCATCAACCGCAAGGACTTCGATCACTGGGGCATGCTGCCGCACTGGAAAGATACGGTCGGCTACAATAACTGGATGAAGGCGGTCCGCGGCTTCGGCGCCAAGTTCTGGGAAGTCCTTGGCGAGAAGCGCAGCCCGAAGATTGTCTTCGAGCACCCGGGCGAGACCACCATCCCGACCTCGATTTTCCTCTGCGATACCGGCGGCATGGTGGTGATCTGCGCCGGGACCACCGGCTACAACGCGACCGTCGACCTTCGCTATCTCTGGATGCGGCAGAAGCGGTTCCAGGGCTCGCACTTCGCGAATGACGAGCAGTGCTACGCGATGAACGAACTCGCCTTGCGCGGCCAGCTCAACCCCTGCATGTCGCGTGCGTTTACCTACGACGAGTTGCCGCTATCGCACCAGCTGATGCACGACAACAAGCACCCGCACGGCAACATGGCGGTGCTGATCTGCGCTGCCGATTTCGGCCTCGGCAAGAGCGCCGATGCGCCGCGCTTCGTGCCCGAAGCCGCCCTGCCGAAAGGCGACGTGCACGACACACCGCATCCCTACCCGTTGTCGGTGCCGCTGCCAGGCGTTGAAACGGCGGACGACATCAAGATCTACGACGACGGCACCCTGGTGCGCGACCGGATGCATCCCGGCATCATCTCCTGCGGCACCGGCGATACCCTGGCCGACGCTGCCAAGACGATGATCGACAAGGACATTCATGCCCTGGTCGTGATTGATGCGGGCAAGGCCGTGGGCGTCTTGTCGCAGACCGATATCGTGCTGGCGCGCCAGGGGCGCAACCCGGACGAAGCGCGCGGGATGAAGGTGGGTGAAGTCATGACCGCCGGCTGCGCGACGATCGATGCCAGCACCAAGCTGTCGCATGCGATCACGGAGATGATGAAGCGGCGCATCCACCGCCTGCTTGTGACCGAGAACGACAAGCCGGTCGGTGTGCTGTCGATGACCGACATCGTCCGCCGGTTGATCGGCTGATCGAGCGCGCGGGCAACGAACCACCCCGCCGGCTTTGCCCAAAGCCGGCGGGGCATGGTTGCACGGCAAATGAAGATGCAGCGGACGTCCGATCCTACGGCGCCGGAGGTCCGTAACGACAAGGTTGGATTTGGAGTGGATCCGCTTTGCGACGCCCTGATGCGGCCGCAGCGGCAAGATGGACAAGGGAGAGGAGTGAGCCATGGACGTCGACCTTGCTGAGGGGAAGAGCCTGATCATCGACGACCTGCTCTCAACCTGCCTCGATGCCCTCGGCGCGGCGCAGCACCTCGTGGTCGAGGTGCGCAAGGGCGTTACGCAGATGGTGCTCCGCGGCGGCCGGCTCGATGCCGACCTCTTGAACGAGCATCAGTTCGCCGCGCATGGGTATGCGTGGCTGTCGACCTACGTCTCGGCGATGCAGCAGATGCTGGCCTGGGCGGAGCGGCTCGAGGCGGAAGGCGCGCTGAGCGAGGTCGAGACGCTGATGCTGCAGGCGACCTTCGGCGAGTACCTTTCGCAGATCCTGGGCGGCATCCCGATGACCCAGGTCGAGATCGTTCGCCCGCGCCACATGGGCGTGAGCGACGAAGCCCTGCACGCCTTTCTGACCCCTGCGGTCAATACCCTGATCTGCCGCGGCGCCACCGATGCGGTGAAGGTCCGCATCGCGAACCTGATCGCCGACGGCAATTTCGGCAACTACGCTCTCGATGAAACCCTGCAGATGATCCGCGATCAGTTCCGCCGTTTCAGCGAGGAGAAGGTCATTCCCTTCGCCCACGGCTGGCATTCGCGCGATGAGCTGATCCCGCTTTCGATCATCGAGGAGATGGCGGAGCTGGGCGTGTTCGGCCTCACCATTCCGGAGGAGTACGGCGGCCTCGGGATGGGCAAGATGAGCATGTGCGTCGTTACCGAGGAGCTGAGCCGGGCCTATATCGGCGTCGGCTCGCTCGGCACCCGCTCGGAGATCGCGGGCGAATTGATCAAGCTGGGCGGCACGGACGAGCAGAAGGAGCACTTCCTGCCCAAGCTGGCCTCGGGGGAAATCCTGCCGACGGCGGTCTTTACCGAACCCAATACCGGTTCCGACCTCGGCTCGCTGCGCACCCGCGCGGTGAAGGACGGGGATACCTACAAGATCACCGGCAACAAAACCTGGATCACGCACGCCGCGCGCTCGGACCTGATGACGCTGTTGGCGCGCACGAACCCCTCCAGCACCGACTGGAAGGGGTTGAGCATGTTCCTTGCCGAGAAGCCGCGCGGCACCGACGAGGCTCCGTTCCCGGCCAAGGGCATGACCGGCGGCGAGATCCGCGTCCTCGGCTATCGCGGCATGAAGGAATATGAGCTTGGCTTCGACGCGTTTGAGGTTCCGGTCAAGAACCTGCTGGGCCACAAGGAGGGCGAGGGCTTCAAGCAGCTCATGCAGACCTTCGAGGGGGCCCGCATTCAGACCGCGGCGCGCGCGGTCGGTGTTGCCCAGAACGCGATGGAGCTGGGCCTGAAGTACGCCCAGGAGCGGATCCAATTCGGTCAGCCGATCTTTGGCTTCCCGCGTGTTGCCTGCAAGATCGGCTGGATGGCGGTCGAAACCATGATCGCGCGCCAGCTCACGTACGACTCGGCGCGGCAGAAGGACTCCGATCGCCGCTGCGACATCGAAGCCGGCATGGCAAAGCTGTTGGCGGCGCGCGTCGCCTGGGCGAACGCCGACAACGCGCTGCAGATCCACGGTGGCAACGGCTATGCCGAGGAGTACGAGATTTCGCGCGTCATGTGCGACGCCCGCATCCTCAACGTTTTCGAGGGAGCCGCCGAAATCCAGGCGCAGGTGATTGCCCGCGGGCTGCTGTCGGCCCGGAACTGAGGCGGCGCAAGCCGCGATCTGATGCGTGAGAGGTGATTCGGCGGTCACCCAAACCGCCCGCCGCCCGTGTTGAAAGGCCAAGTTGGAGCGATGGATTCAATCCTGCCCTACCTCCTCGGTGCCGCCATGCTGGCAACGGTGGTCACGCTGTTTGTTGGCGTGATCGGCTTTGCCTTCGGCGGCAAGTGGAGCGCTGCACATGCGAACAAGCTGATGAGCCTGCGTGTCGCCCTGCAGGCGGTGGCGATCGTCTTGTTCGCCTTGATCGTCTTGTGGCAGGTGAAATAGCCGGACCGTGCCGGCAGCGCCGCTTTGCCGCCCGGGCGCGCGCGATCGCAGCGAGGGAGAAAGTCCATGGTGACGCTGACCAAGATCTACACGCGCGGCGGCGATACCGGGCGCACGTCCTTGAGCGATGGCTCGCGCGTACCCAAGCACGATCTGCGCGTCCAGGCCTACGGTACGGTTGATGAGACCAATGCCGTCATCGGCCTTGCACGGCTGCACACCGAGGGCGAGGCGGATGCGATGCTGGCGCGGATCCAGAACGACCTGTTCGATCTCGGCGCGGATCTTTGCACGCCCGCCGACGGCCGCAAGGCCGAGGGCGCGCTGCGCATCGTCGAGGCGCAGGTGAGCCGGCTCGAACAGGAAATCGACGCCATGAACGCCGCGCTCAAACCGCTGACATCGTTCATCCTGCCGGGCGGGACGCCGGCGGCCGCCTATCTCCACCTCGCGCGCACGGTCTGCCGCCGGGCGGAGCGCTTGATCTGCGAGCTGGTGGACAGCCAGCCGGTGCACGGCGCGGCCTTGAAGTACATCAACCGGCTCTCCGATCACCTGTTCGTGCTTGCCCGCCGCGTCAACGACAACGGCGCCAAGGACGTCTTGTGGGTGCCCGGCAAGACCCGCTAGGTCCAGCTATCGCACCCGCCGGAAGCCACGGCGTGCCTTGACCCCGGCCCTGCATGTCCTTAGTCTGCGACCCCTAAAACAATCTGGGAACCCGGGTTCGGATCGTCGCTCCCTCCCGTCGCTGCCGTGTCCGGCGGCGCACAAGCCGGATCCGAGGCCGGAAAAACGCAGGACTGCGGGTCGCTCATGAAGGTTCTTATCACCGTCAAACGGGTCGTCGATTACAACGTCAAAATCCGCGTCAAAGCGGACCGGACGGGCGTCGAAACGGCGAACGTCAAGATGTCCATGAACCCTTTCGACGAGATCGCCGTCGAGGAAGCGGTTCGACTTAAAGAGGCCGGCAAGGCCACCGAGCTGGTGGTTGCTTCGATCGGCGTTACGCAGTGCCAGGAGACAATCCGCACCGCGCTCGCCATGGGTGCCGACCGCGGCATCCTCGTTGAGACCGCTCAGGAAGTGCAGCCGCTCGCTGTCGCCAAGGTGCTGGCGAAGTTGGTCGAACGGGAACAGCCGCAGCTCGTCATCGTTGGCAAGCAGGCAATTGACGACGACTCCAACCAGACGGCGCAGATGCTGGCCGGCCTGTTGGGCTGGGCGCAAGGTACCTTCGCCTCCAAGCTCGTCCTTGAGGATGGCGAGGCAGAGGTCACGCGCGAGATCGACGGCGGCCTGGAGACGCTCAGGATCAAGATGCCGGCGGTCATCAGCGCCGATCTGCGCCTCAACACGCCCCGCTACGCGAGTTTGCCCAACATCATGAAGGCCAAGAAGAAGCCGATCGAGGTTATCAAGATCGACACGCTGGGCGTCGACGTTGCCAACCGGCTCAAGGTGGTGCAGGTCGAGGAGCCAGCGAAACGCCAGGCCGGGATCAAGGTGGCCAGCGTCGAAGAACTTGTGGACAAGCTGAAAAACGAAGCGAAAGTCATCTGATGAGCGTTCTCGTCCTCGCCGATCACGATAACCGGGTCCTGAAACCCGCGACTCTCAACACGATCACGGCGGCATGCGCGTTCGGGACCGTCGATGTCCTGGTTGCTGGCGCCGGCTGTCGGGCGGTGGCCGACAGTGCCGCCCAGGTCAAGGGCGTCGCCAAAGTGCTGCTCGCCGATGCGCCTCTGTACGAGCACCCGCTGGCGGAGACCGTCGCGCCGCTCGTCGTCGGTCTGGCTGCGGGCTACACCCACATCCTGGCGCCGGCCATGACGATGGGCAAGAACACCCTGCCGCGGGTCGCAGCCATGCTCGACGTCGCGATGTGGTCTGACATCTGTGCCGTCAAGGACGCCAACACCGTCGTGCGTCCGATCTACGCCGGCAATGCGATGGCGACTGTGACCAGCAGCGACCGCATCAAGGTCGCAACCGTCCGCACAACCGCGTTCGATAAGGCCGCCGAAACCGGTGGCGGTGCGGCCGTCGAGGCCATCCCGGCTGCCGCCGATCCGGCCCTGTCCAGCTTCGTTCGCCAGGAGCTGACGAAAACGGAACGTCCGGAGCTGACGAGCGCCCGCATCATCGTTTCTGGCGGTCGCGGCGTCGGTTCGGGCGAGAATTTCGCCCTGATCGAGGCGGTGGCCGACAAGCTCGGTGCCGCCGTCGGGGCGTCGCGCGCTGCCGTCGATGCCGGCTACGTTCCCAACGACTATCAGGTCGGGCAGACCGGCAAGGTGGTGGCACCGGAACTCTATGTTGCCGTCGGCATCTCGGGCGCCATTCAGCACCTGGCGGGGATGAAGGATTCGAAGGTCATCGTCGCCATCAACAAGGACGAGGAAGCGCCGATCTTCCAGGTCGCCGACTATGGCCTTGTGGCCGACCTGTTCCAGGCCTTGCCGGAACTGACGGCGCGACTGGAGAAGTAGGCCCGGCGGACCTTGTCGCGGTAAGGGCGTATGGACATCAACACGGTGGGTGTCGTCGGTGCCGGCCAGATGGGCACGGGCATCGCGCAAGTGTGTGCCACCGCCGGCTTGGCGGTGATTCTGCTCGACGCAGAGCCTGCCCGTCTTGACCAAGCCATGGCAGCGCTCGCCGCGTCCTTCAACCGGGCGGCCGACCGCGGCCGGATGACGAAGGACGAGGCGGCCGCAGCCTTGGCGCGGATCCACCCCGTCCAGGAGTACGCGCGGTTCTCGGAATGCCAGGTCGCGATTGAGGCGGTGAACGAGGACGAAGCCGCCAAGCGGGCCGTCCTCAAGAGTTTGTGCGCCGTGCTGCCGCCGGATGCCATCATCAGCAGCAACACCTCGACCATCTCGATAACCCGGCTGGCCGCCCAGACCGACCGGCCGGGCCGCTTCCTCGGCATGCACTTCATGAACCCGGTGCCGAAGATGGGGCTGGTGGAGCTGATCCGCGGCATCGCCACCGACGAGGCAACCTTCAGCAGCGCCCACACCTTCGCGCTGCTGCTCGGCAAGACGCCGATCAGTGCCGAGGATTTCCCCGCCTTCGTCGTCCACCGGATCCTGATGCCGATGATCAACGAGGCGATATACACGCTGTACGAGGGCGTCGGTTCGGTCGAGAGCATCGACGTCGCGATGCGGCTCGGCACCCATCACCCGATGGGGCCGCTCGAACTTGCCGACTTCATCGGCCTCGATACGTGCCTTGGGATCATGCACACGCTGCACGAGGGCTTGGCCGATTCGAAGTACCGGCCGTGCCCGCTTCTGGTCAAGTATGTCGAGGCTGGTTGGCTCGGCCGCAAGACCGGCCGCGGCTTCTATGACTACTCGGGCGAACGGCCGGTCCCCACGCGCTGACCTGGGTTTCCGCTGGAGGTTGGCGAGGGACAAGCATGCTGATGAGGCGACGCAAGGCAGCCGCGAATCGGCGCAAAATGGCCACGATGCTGGCGAGGTCGGGTGCGCTCACCGGTTTGCGACTGCTGCGGCACCCCAAGCGTGCCCGCGTACTCCTCGCCCGTAGCCGCAGGCGCCGCAACCAGCAGCGAGCCGGCGGCAAGCGGTCGCGGCTGAAAAGCCTTTGGCGGCTGGCGCTGCCGCTGTTTCGGGCAATCTTTCCCCGTCAAGCCACGGCAATCATCGGCGCGCCCGCCGTCATCCGCACCGGCGCGCCGATGGAGCCGCTGCGCTTCAATGCCTTGGAGGTCCGCCTCGCCGAAAGCGAAGCCGAGGTGGAAGCAGCGCAACGTCTGCGCTACCGCGTCTTTTACGACGAGATGCAGGCGCGTCCCTCGCGTCAGGTCAGGGCGCTGGGACGCGATGTCGACCCCTATGACGCGTTCTGCGATCACCTTCTGGTCATCGACCGGCAGAAGAAGAACGGCGATTTGCGGGCCCCGGCCGCGGTTGTCGGCACCTACCGCCTGTTGCGGCGTTCCGTTGCCGTCCGCCACCGTGGATTCTATTCCGCGGCTGAGTACGACCTCGAACCGCTGATGCGGCTGCCGGGCGAGATCGTCGAACTCGGCCGTTCCTGCGTCGAGGCCAAGTACCGCAGCGGCGGCGTCATGCATGTGCTTTGGCGCGGCCTGATGGCCTATGTCCAGATGCACGACATCAACCTGATGTTCGGCTGCGCCAGTTTCCACGGCACTGACCCGCGCGTCTTTGCCCGCTCGCTGTCCTATCTGCATCACTTCCACTTGGCGCCGCCGTCGTTGCGGCCGCGCGCGCTGCCCCTGCAGTTCGTCCGCATGGACACCATCCCCCGCAGCGGTATTGATGTGCAGGCGGCCATGAGCGAGCTGCCGCCCTTGATCAAAGGCTACTTGCGGGCGGGCGGCTTCGTCGGCGATGGTGCCGTCATCGATCGTCAGTTCAACACCATAGACGTATGCGTGATCGTCAAGACCGATCTCATCACAGCGAAGTACGACCGCCGCTACCGCAAGCAGGCGTCGGAGCCGACCGGATCGTAGGCCCGCCCACGCGCGGATGGCGCATGGTCGGGCGGATCGCCGTCCTGATCGTTGCCCTGGTCGTGCTGGTGCCGCTCTATGTGCTTTCGGTCGGCCCCGCGCGCCGCCTGCGGCTGGCGCAGCAATTCTTCTTCTGCCGGCAGGTACTGCGGCTGACGGGGCTCAGCGTGCGCGTGCTCGGCCAGCCCAGCGCCGAAGGCCCGGTGCTGTACGCGTCCAATCATGTCTCCTATCTCGATATCCCGGTTCTTAACGCGCTGCTTGATGCCTCCTTCATCTCCAAGGCGGAGGTGAAGGGATGGCCGCTGATCGGCTTCATCGGTCGGCTGACCGGCACGGTATTCATCCGTCGCCACGCGGCCGGAGCGAAACGCCAGCGCGACGAGATCGCCGACCGCCTGGCGCAGGGCGATAGCCTGATCTTGTTTCCGGAAGGCACCAGCACCAATGGCGCCGGCGTCGCGCCGTTTCGCTCCTCGCTGTTCGGCGTCATCGACCAGGCCGAAGCCAGCGCCCACCTCCTCATCCAGCCGGTTTCGGTCACCTACACCCGCTGTGCCGATGGCACACCGCTGGAGGGGCCGGCACGCGAGCTTTACGCCTGGTTCGACGATGCTGTGCTGCTGCCTCACTTCAAGCGCGTGCTCGGCATGCGCGGGGCCGAGGTCGTGGTAACCTTTCACGAACCGTTGCGCGCGGCGGACCACACCGATCGCAAGCACGTGACGCAGTTGGTCCGCAATGCCGTCATCGCCGGTGTCGCGGCGGCCCAGGCCGAGGCGGGTTTGCGCGATGGGCTGGCGGCGAGCGCCGATCTCAGTGCAGCTCTGCCCGCAGCTTCTGCCGCAGAACGTCGATAACCACCGGCTTGCCGTCGAGTTCGGCGTGCCAGAACTGCCAGCCGTTGCAGGCCGGCGCGTTCTGCACCCGCGCGCCGACCTGGTGGATCGAGCCTCGGAAGTCCGGCGTGACCAGCGTTCCGTCGGCGGCGACGCGCGCGGAGTGGCGCCGTTGCTGGTCGAACAGCGTCTGGCCGGGCTGGACGAGACCGCGCTCGACGACCCAGCCGAACGGGATGCGTGGCTCGCCCCGCCGCCCGCTGGCCCCGGCCAGGAACGCCGGATCGGCGGCCGGCACGATCGCATCGAGGCGGGCGCGGGACAGAGCGACATAGCCGGGGTCGATCTCGATGCCGAGAAAGCGCCGCTTGAGCCTGAGCGCCACGGCGCCGGTGGTGCCGGAGCCGCAGAAGGGGTCGAGCACGAGGTCGCCGACCTCGGACGACGACATGACGACCCGATACAACAGCGCCTCCGGCTTCTGCGTCGAATGCGCCTTGCGCCCGTTCGCCTTGAGCCGTTCGGCGCCGGTGCAGATCGGCAGCACCCAGTCCGAGCGCATCTGCAGGTCGTCGTTGAGGTTTTTCATCGCCTGGTAGTTGAAGCGATAGCGCGCCGAGGCATCGCGGGCGCACCAGATCAAGGTCTCATGCGCATTGGTGAAGCGGCGACCGCGAAAATTCGGCATCGGGTTGGTCTTGCGCCAGATGATGTCGTTGAGGATCCAAAAACCGAGATCCTGCAACAGCGCGCCGACCCGAAAGATGTTGTGGTAGCTGCCGATTACCCACAAAGTGCCGTTCGGCTTCAGCACCCGCTTCACGGCCGCGAGCCAGGCGCGCGAAAAGCGGTCGTAGGCGGCGAAGTCGTTGAAGCGGTCCCAATCGTCCTCGACGCCGTCAACGCGCGAGTTGTCGGGGCGGTAGAGCGTGCCGGCGAGCTGCAGGTTATACGGCGGATCGGCAAACACGAGATCGACCGATTGCGCCGGCAGCGCGGCCAGGACGTCGAGGCAATCGCCCTGAACCACTTGCCCCGCTTCAGTCTGTTGGCCTGATTCAACCATGCCGAGAACGATGCGGGTGTTTGAGTCCGCGGTCAACCGATTCGGCGAATCGGGGGAAAGGACCTGTCAAGGCCATATATCTAGTTATTTATTCTCATAACGACACAATATATCGCTCACCGGCCGAAAGCTGCGCCGATGCTCCGGCGTGATGCCGAGAATCTGCAGCGCTTCGAGATGCTCCCTGGTGCCGTAGCCGGCGTTGCGCTCCCAGCCGTAGCCGGGGTAGAGCCGGGCGAGTTCCGTGATCAGCCGATCGCGGGTCACCTTGGCCACGATCGAGGCGGCAGCGATGCTCGCGCTCAAACGATCGCCGCCGACAACGCAGCGCGAACGGCACGACAGTTCGGGCGCCCGGTTGCCATCGATCAGCGCCGTTTCCGGCTGCACGCAAAGCTGAGCGACCGCGCGGCGCATCGCGAGAAGGCTCGCCTGGAGGATGTTGATGCGGTCGATCTCGTCCACGTCCGCCTGGCCGATGCCAATGTGCGCCACGTCCGCAAGCGCTTCGAAAACCGCTTCCCGCCGCGCCCGGCTCAGGCGCTTGGAATCGTCGATCTGCGCGAGCAGCCGTGGTGACAGCCGCGCGCGATCGATAATGACCGCCGCTGCCACCACCGGTCCGGCGAGCGGGCCGCGGCCGGCTTCGTCGATGCCGGCGACGATGCCACCCACCTCCTCCTCAAGCGTGAAATCGGGCATGCTGTCGCCTCAGCTTTCGCCCGGCGCCCAGCCTGGCGGTGCCAGCTCGAAGCCCTGGAAGTCGAAGGCCGGCGCGACGGTGCAGCCGACCAGGGTCCATGCGCCCAGGCTTTCCGCCGCCTGCCACGTCCCGGCCGGCACGACCGCGTGCGCCACCGCGCCTGCGGCAAAATCGGTGCCGAGCAGCACCGTGCGCTCACTTTCACCATCGGTGGAGAGCGCCAGGCACAGCGGCGCGCCGGCGTAGTGGTGCCAGATCTCGGTCGCATCGATCCGGTGCCAGGCCGAGCGCTCGCCGCGGCGCAGGAGGTAATAGATGACGCTCACCGCCCCGCGGCCCGCTGCCAGCGCCTTTGCCGATCCTCCTTCCGCCGGCCGATCGCGGAAGGTCTCCCGGTAATGGCCACCTTCCGGATGCGGTTGGAGCCGCAGCCGGCTGATGATCTCATCTGCGTCCATCGCCATCCCTCTGCCGTTCATGCGCATCGCTACAGCCACGAGGCCTCTGCCAGCTTGACCAAAGCAGCCGCCGAACGCCAGCGGGTCGCTTGCGGCGGGCACGCTATTTTGTCTGATCCGGCAGAGAGATCGCGTATTGGTAAACAGACTGCTTGCCGTAAGCGCTGCAGTTTATTATTTCTCGCGCAGCGACTTCCCGACGTCGTGGTTGTGCCGGCAGGGGTCACGCCTCACCGGCAGATTACGGGGAATGCACGGCGGCGACGGCGTGCCCCTCGGATCGTCGCACTGGTGACCTGATTGTATGAGGGCAGATCTTTGAATACTGGAACGGTAAAGTGGTTCAACCGCACCAAGGGCTACGGATTCATCCAGCCCGAGAGCGGCGGAGCCGACGTGTTCGTGCACATCTCGGCGGTCGAGCGTGCAGGACTGGATAACTTGGCAGAAGGCCAAAAGGTTCAGTACGAACTCGTCCGCGGCCGCAATGGCAAGAATTCCGCGGAGAACCTCAAGATCGTCCGATGACCTGAAGCCACTGTCGGAAGGCTCGCTGACGAATCTCAAGACAGATTACTTTCTATCCTAGCGACGGCGCCGGAACGTTCCGGCGCCGTTGTCATATGTGCACCTTCTCCCCGACGCCGTTACTGCGTCGACTGCTGCTTCAACCACTCTTCGCCCGAGCGTCGCTGCTGCTGCACGGGCGGCGGCGCCTTCCGCTCGAAAGCTGGCGGTGGTGGTGGCGCCGACCGCGGCAGTGACAGTGCGGCCGGCGGCGGCGGCCCCTTCACGACCGGCGGCGGCGGTGCTGCCGGTGGCCGTGGGCCGGGCAATGGCGCGCTGCGCACCGCAGGCTTTGGCGGCGGGGAGTCTTCGATGTCGCGCAAGAGCTCGCGCCGGGCGCCCTTGCCGAAGTAGTCCTTGGTCTCGCTGGGGTCTGGCTGGAAGCCCTGCTCGCGGCCGCGCCATTTCTCGCAGACACTGGTTGCACGGTCGCAGCGGACGTTGTTTTCGGGATAGAAGTAGCGGCTGTGGTCGCGGTTTTCGTCGCGATGCTGTTGTTGGTAGCCGTACGGCGTGCCATAGCCGGGCGCATAGACGCTGCCGGACGATGGTCCGTAGGTCGGCGATTGGCCGCCGTAAGGATATCCGCTGCTCTGTTGATTGGTTGTGTCGACGCAGGCCGTGAGCAGAAGTGCTGCGATGGGTGAAACCATCGCCGCGGCCGGCGCAAAAGGACGCCTCATGGTCGTTTTTCCTTGGGGAACATTCCAGTGCAGAGTTTGGGCCACAGGTGTGGTTTTATCAAGGCATCGTCATCAACCGATGGCGCGCCGACCGCGCCCGCCCGCTTCGTGATCCGATGCCCGCTGCCGAGAGCATGAGCCTCGATGCCCGACGTTGAGCCACCCCCCGCCGTGGCGACCGCACCGCGCCAGGACTTGGCACGCCTGGTGCTCGCCGAAGCGGTGCGCCTGCACGAGGAGAACCGTGGCTTCCTGATCGAGGATCGCGCAGCCGAGGCCGCCGCCGTCGCCGCCGGTGGCGATCTGCAGCGGCGTATCCTCACCCGCGCCGGCGCGCTTACGGTCGCAGCCGATGTCAGGGATGCGCTCGACCGCCTGCGGCAGTTGTTCGCCCTCAGCGCGGCCGCCGGTTTTCTGATCGCCCTTGCCTTGGGCGCGGGCTCGGCGCTGGCCCTGATGGCGAGTGCACCGTCCGGCTACGGCGCTGCCGTGCCGACGAACTTCTTCTTGCTCTATGGCAGTCTCTTAGGCCCGCATGCGTTGATGCTGGCCGCTTGGCTATTCGCGCTGCTGGCCCTGCCGAACCGAGGCAGCGGCAGTTCCCTGGGCGGCGGATCGCTGGGCGGTTCCCTGGGCGGGGGCATCCTGGCGCTGGTGCGGCGTCTTAGCCGGTGGACGTTGAAGGAACCGCTCGAAGCGGCAGCGGCTCGCGCCTTCGCCCTGGTAATGACCGGCAGCCCGGCCGGTCGCTGGCTGGTGAGCGCACTCAGTCATGGCCTGTGGTTCGGCTACCTGGCCGGCGGCTCGGCGATGGTTTTCCTGCTCCTCAGCACGCGGCAGGTGAGCTTCGCGTGGGAGACGACCATTCTTTCCGCTGAGGACTACATCGCGCTCACGCGGGCGCTCGCTGCCGCTCCGGGCTGGATCGGGTTTCCTGCACCGGATGCGCAACAGATCGCAGCAAGCCAGATCCCGCTTGCCGTTGCCGGGCCGTCGGCAGCGGCCGATCGCGCCTGGGCCGGGCTGCTGCTGGGCAGCCTCGTCGTCTACGGCGTGCTGCCGCGCCTTGTTCTGGTGCTGCTCTGCTTAGGCCTCGGCCGGCGTGCCATCCGCCGCTACCGGCTCGATACCTCGCGCCCCGGCTTTGCCCGCCTGCAGGAGCGCCTCACGCCGCTGGCACAAACGACCGGCGTCATCGATGCGGATCAGGACGGGCCAGCCGCAGCAGCCGCGCCTTCGTCCCTGAGCCAGGCGGCCGAGGCCGACACCGCGAACGGGATACCCGGCCCGGCGCAGGCCGTGGGCGACGGCCCGGTTGCCATCCTCGCCTTCGAGTCCGAGCCGCCGGCGCGCGGTTGGCCGCAGCCGGCTTCCGGCCTCGGATGGCTCGATTGCGGCAGCATCGAAGACCGTGCCGACCGCGCGCGCGTGCGCGCCCGCTTGCGTGCCGCCGTCCGCCCACCGCGGCTCCTGGTGCTGGCGTGCTCGCTGCTTACCACGCCCGATCGCGGCGTCGGCGCCTTCCTTGCCGAGTTCGCGGGCGAGGCCGGCTTGCCGCTCGCATTGCTGTTGAGCCAGGACCAGCATTACCGCGCGCGGACGCCGGGCGACGAGGCAGCAAAGGCGTCGGCTGTCGGCCAGCGCATCGCCGATTGGCGCCAGATCGCTCTTGCCGCCGGCATCCCGGCGGCCAACGTCGCCGCCATCGATCTGGACCAGCCGACGGCAGCGACCCGCCGACGCCTGCAAGCTTGGCTTGGCCGCAGCGGGGAGGCGACGCGATGAGCGGACGCGGTGCAGCCGGCGCCTTGCGCGTCGCCGTGGTCGGCCACACCAACACCGGCAAGACTTCGCTCCTGCGGACGTTGACGCGCGACGTCAGCTTCGGCGCGATCTCGGACCGGCCAGGGACGACGCGCCACGTCGAGGGCGCGGTCTTGTCCGTCCGCGGAGCGAGCGGGCGGGAACTGGCGCCGGTCGAGCTCTACGACACGCCGGGCCTCGAAGACTCGCCGCGCCTGCTGGAAAGCCTCGATCGTCTGCGCAGCGACCGCCGGACGCCCTGGGTCGACGTCATTCGTGCCTTTCTCGAAGGGGAGGAGGCAAATACGTCATTTGCTCAGGAAGCGAAGGCGCTGCGTCAGGTGCTTTTGAGCGACGTCGCCCTCTACGTCATCGACGCGCGCGACCGCGTGCTCGGCAAGCACCGCGATGAGCTGGAAATCTTGAGCCGCTGCGCGCGGCCGGTGGTGCCGGTGTTGAACTTCGTCGCCAGCCCGGAAGCACGGACCGATGCCTGGCGCCGGCAGTTGACCGAGGTCAACATGCACGCGATCGCCGAGTTCGATACCGTCGTCCTCAACGAATTTACCGAGCAGCGGCTGTTCGAAAAGATGCTGACGCTGTTGGATTCCTTCCGTCCGACGCTTGAAGCCCTGATCCGCGAGCGCAAGGAGGAGCGCCAGCAGCTGATCCGCGCCGCCGCCGAACTGCTCGCCGATCTCCTGATCGATGTCGCCGCCTATCGGCTGACGGTGGCGGAAGGGGACGATCCGAAGCGGGCGGCGGCCAAATTGCAGGACAGCGTGCGCGGGCGCGAACAGGCCTGCGTCGGCAGCCTGCTCACCTTGTTCCGTTTTCGCGCCGACGATTTCGAGGCCGACAGCCTGCCGCTCATCGGCGGCCACTGGGGGCTCGATCTGTTCAACCCGGCCTCGCTCCGGCAGTTCGGTGTTCGCGTTGGCGGTGGCGCGGCGGCGGGCGGGGCAGCAGGCCTTGCCATCGACATGATGACCGGCGGCCTCTCGCTCGGCGCTGCCGCCATGCTGGGAGCCACGATCGGCGCGGTCTGGAGCAGCTTTGGCACGCACGGCAGGCGCATCGCCGAGCGCCTGATGGGCATCAACGAGCTGCGGGTGGAGGAGACGACGCTGCGCCTCCTTGCCGTGCGCCAGATCGCTCTCCTGGACGCGCTGTTGCGCCGCGGCCATGCCAGCCAGGAAAAGATCCGCCTCGCCGCGGTTGCCGGCAAGCAGCAGAAGGCATGGGCTGCACAACCACTTCCGGTTGTACTTGAAGAATGTCGCCTATACCCCGACTGGTCGCGCCTGGGCGGGACCAGCGCGCTCGACCTGGAGTCCGACCCCCGCCGGCTCGCCGCCCGCGACCGGCTCGCCGATCTTATCGAGGCGGCGGTTAAGGCGGGCGACCGCCTTGCGGAGGTGCCTGGCGCCGTCTAGGGTTGCGCGAAATGTCGTCGTCCCAGGGGCGTAATCGGACGACATCAGGAGGCAAAATGCTACCAAAGACGATGATCTTCATCCGCACCGAGCGCTTCGGCCCGCCGGAGGTTTTGCTGCCGGCGGAAATGGATGTTCCGGCGCCGGGCAAGGGGGAGGTGCTGATCAAGGTCGCCGCCGCCGGCGTCAACCGGCCGGACGTGATCCAGCGGACCGGCCACTACCCGCCGCCGCCTGGTGCTTCCGATGTGCTGGGCCTCGAGGTCGCGGGCGTCGTTGTCGGCACGGGCGAGGGTGTGACCGAACCCGCGCTCGGCGAGCAGGTGTGCGCGCTGGTCATAAGCGGCGGCTATGCCGAATACTGCGTGGCGCCGGCCGCCTTGTGCCTGCCGGTGCCGGCGCCGCTGTCCCTGATCGAGGCGGCGGGCTTGCCGGAGACCTGTTTCACCGTCTGGACCAACGTGTTTGAGCGCGGCCGGCTGCAGGCGGGCGAGAGCTTCCTCGTCCACGGCGGCACCAGCGGCATCGGCACCACCGCCATTCCGCTCGCCAAGGCCTTCGGCGCCCGTGTCTTTGCGACCGCCGGAAGTGCCGAGAAGTGCCAGGTGTGCCGGGACTTGGGCGCCGAGATCGCGATCAACCACCGCTCCGAAGACTTCGTCGCCGTGGTCAAGGCGGCAACCGGGCGCCGCGGCGTCGATGTCATCCTCGACATGGTCGGCGGCGACTATATCCAGCGCAATATCAGCGCGCTCGCCCCGGACGGCCGGCTGGTGCAGATCGCCTTCCTGAAGGGCAGCAAGGCCGAGCTCGATCTGATGCCGGTGATGCTGAAGCGCCTGACCGTCACCGGCTCGACGCTGCGCGCACGCCCCGTCGCCGAAAAGGCGTCGATCGCCGCGGCGCTCAAAGCCAAGGTGTGGCCGCTCCTGGAGGCGGGACAGCTGAAGCCGGTGATCCATACCACCCTGCCGCTGGCGCAGGCGGCGGAAGCGCACCGGCTGATGGAAAGCAACCGCCACATCGGCAAGATCATCCTGACCGTTTAAGGGCTAGCCTGCATTTCTCACCGATAGGAGGTGCATCGGGGCTCCGAATCGGCGAAA
>JADHED010000250.1_pt1 | contig 73098 bp, 62 predicted proteins | sample 8952041 | NCBI WGS metagenome assembly JADHED01 (sample SAMN16124423, study PRJNA663239) | bioreactor sludge metagenome | isolation source: sludge (control) | place: India:Bengaluru | collected 2018-09-08 | reverse complement strand
CCGAGGCGCAGCGGCGGCGGCTCGGCCTCGATCAGGTACTCGAAGTGCTTGCGGAACTCGTCGAGCGACAGCCCGGCGATCGCCGCGAACTTCGCCAGCTCGTAGGGGTCCTCGAAGTCGTCGCGCCGCAGCCGGATCATGTAGCGCCGCGCGATCGCGTAGCGCGTCGAGTGGATGTCCACCAGCCGGATCTTCGCGCGGCCGGTGGAAGGGTCGAGCATGTCCTTGAACGGCACCGGCACGAAGTTGCCGCCCTGCATCGAGACCATCGCCGCGTTGCCGCCGGTCAGCAGGTACTTCGCCGCGCAGTAGCCGAGGTCCCGGGTGTACTCCATGTCGAACGGCACGGGATCGGCGCAGCGCAGCTCGTAGCCGATGTTCTTGGCCACGATCGTGGACTTGACCGAGAACTCGGCCAGCCGCTTCTGCACCGCGGCCTTGAGGATCTCGCCGATGTTGACCTCGGCGATGCGCACGTTGCCGTGCGCGTCCCGCTCGACGTCGCCGATCTCGGCCAGGTCGCTGGGGTCGATCCCGAGCACCACGCCCTCGGCGATGACGGCCACGCCGTCCCGCCGCCCCGTCGCCGCGCGCTTGAGGATGGCGCCGACCAGCGTGTCCACGATCGTGCGCAGCGGGATCTTCTCGCTCGGGTACTCCTCGGGGATCAGGGTCAGCGTCGCGCCGGCCGACTTGCCGATGCCGAGCGCGAGGTGGCCCGCCTTGCGGCCCATCGCGATGATGAAGTACCAGCGCGAGGTCGTGCGCGCGTCGACCATCAGGTTCTTGACGATCTCGACGCCGACGTGGCGCGCCGTCTGGAACCCGAAGGTGTCGATCTGCGGCGGCAGCATCAGGTCGTTGTCGATCGTCTTCGGCACGTGCGCGACGTGGATCCGGCCCGCCGACTTCTCCTCGAGCTTCATCGCCGAATACGCCGTGTCGTCGCCGCCGATCGTGACCAGCCGGGTGACGTTGAGGCGCAGCAGCGAGACGACGGTGTTCTCGAGCAGCTGCGGGTCCTTGGTCGGGTTCGCGCGCGAGATGCCGATGTACGACCCGCCGCGGAAGTGGATCCGGCTGACCGCGTCGATCGTCAGCGGCACCACGTGGTCGATGTTGCCGTGCTGGATCCACTCGAAGCCGTCCTGGATGCCGACGACGTCCACGCCGCCGAGCTGGCTGCGGATCGTCGCGGCCCCGATGACGCTGTTGATGCCCGGAGCCGGACCACCCCCCACCAGGATTGCCAGACGCTTCTGCTGCGCCATTCGTCGCCCTCCGATCCGCGTAGTCTAGCCCGCGACGGCGCGACCCCGCCCCTCCCGGCCGGGACCGCGCTAGGATCGTCGCCGGAAGGGGACACCGATGCCCGCAGGCCAGGAACGCAAGACGTCGCCGTGGACGTGGATCGCCGGGGGCTGTCTCACGCTCCTCGTCCTCGGGGTGCTCGTGATCGGCGGCGGGATCTTCATGGTCGGCCGCCTGGTCCGGAACGTCGAGACCGACATGAAGGACCCCTCCCGGCGCGACACCCGGGCCCGCGAGGTGCTCGGGGTGGACCGGCTGCCCGAGGGGTACAACGCGGTCGTCGCGCTCTCCGTGCCGCTCCTCGCCGACATCGCCGTGCTGTCCGACGCGCCGCCGAAGAACGACGCGGCCGGCGGGCCTGGCGACGGGACGGCCGGGCCGCCCGCCGAGGGCTCGGAGGGCGGCGGACCCCGCGCCGAACGGCAGGACCTCGGCGACCGCGGGCTGATCTACATCCGCTTCCGGAAGTTCGGTCAGAACATGAAGGAGGTGGAAGACTACCTCTCCGGGAAGACCAACGACCCCGAGGCCCTCTCGCGGAACCACATCAACCTCAAGGTCCACGAGGTGCTGCGGCGCGGGGTGATCGAGGGGGACCCGGCGCTGATGTACCTCGTCCAGCGGGGCGACGTGAACTTCCAGGGCTCCGACTCCGGCGTGCGCCTCGTGACGATGGTGCTGCCGCGCTGCAGCTCGGGGAACAGGATCCCGATCGCGCTGTGGTACGCGCCCGACGTCGCGACGGCCAAGGCGGACGATCCCGCGTCGCTCGCCGGCACCGTGGGGGACGAGGCGGAGATCCGGAAGTTCATGGGGCAGTTCAAGCTCTGCCCCTGAAACGTGCGTAGGGGCGGCCCTTGGGCCGCCCTCCGTAGCGAAACGTCTCGAGCTTCGATCAGCTCGAATCGTCTCGTGCCGTAGGGCGGCCCAAGGGCCGCCCCTACACGTCGCGTCGCGCGGTCCCTACACGGCCGGCGCGGGCGCGGGCGCGGGCGCGGGCTGCTGCTGCGTCATGCAGTGCAGCGTGCCGAGCCCCCAGACGAGGTCGCGGCAGTACACCGGGATCACCGGCCGGTCCGCGATGCACGTCGCCAGCGCGTCCAGCGCGAGGCGGTCGTGCGGGTCGTTGAACACCGGCACCAGCACGCCCGCGTTCGCGATGTAGAAGTTCGCGTAGCTCGCCGGCAGCCGCTGGCCGTCGAAGACGACCGGCCTCGGCATCGGCAGCTCGACGATCTCGTACGGCCGCCCGTCCGTGTCGCGCATCTTCTTCAGCAGGTCGAGGTTCTCGGCCAGCGGCGCGTGGTTGGCGTCGCGCGGGTCGGGCTCGACGCAGGCGACGATCGTGCGCGGCCCGGCGAAGCGGGCGGTGTCGTCCACGTGGCCGTGCGTGTCGTCGCCGGCGATGCCGCGGCCGAGCCAGAGCACCTGCTCGACGCCCAGCCAGTCGCGCAGCCCCTGCTCGACCTGGCCCGGCGTCAGCCGCGGGTTCCGCTGCTGCACGTCCGACAGCAGGCACTCCTGCGTCGTCAGGACGGAGCCGTGGCCGTCCACGTCGACGCTCCCCCCCTCGAGCACGAAGCGGCGCCGGCCGACCTCGGCGCGGAACGCCGGCCGGCCGAGCCGCTTCGCGACGAAGGCCGGCAGCTTGTCGTCCTGCTGCCAGTCGTCGTACTTGGCCCAGGCGTTGAAGCCGAAGTCGACGGGGCGGACCTCGCCGGTCGCGCGGTGGCGCACGAAGATCGGGCCGGAGTCGCGCGTCCAGACGCGGTCGGTCGCCTTGCGGTGGAACGCGACCGCGGCGAGGTCGACGCCGGTGCGGTCGAGCGCGCGGCGCGCCTTCTGCTCCTCCACGGCGTCGCGCACCACGATGTGGACGGTCTCGCCCGCGGCGAGCAGCCGCACGATGTCGGCGTAGATCCAGGGGATCGGCGGGAACTTGCCGGGCCAGTCCGCGCGGTTGTGCGGCCACGCGATCCACGTGCCCGCGTGGCGCTCCCACTCGCCGGGCACCGCGAACCCCAGCGCGCGCGGGGTGCCCTCGGCGGGCGGAGGCGGCGCCGCGCCCGGGCCGCCGGCGACCTCCGGCCGGCCGCTCACCGGCCGAACCGCTCCGTCAGGCCGCCGTACGCGTCGATCCGGCGGTCGCGGAAGAACGGCCAGTGCCGCCGGGTCTCCTCGACGACGCCCGGGTCGATCTCCGCGACGAGGATCTCCTCGCGGTCGCGCGGCGCCTCGGCGACCATCCGCCCGAACGGGTCCGCGACGAACGAGCCGCCGAAGAATTCGATGCCGTCGCCGGTGATCACCTCGTGGCCGACCCGGTTCGGGCTGGCGACGTAGACGCCGTTCGCGATCGCGTGCGCGCGCTGGATGGTGCGCCACGCGTCCGCCTGCGCGGCGCCGTACTGGTCCTTCTCGGCGGGGTGCCAGCCGATCGCGGTGGGGTAGAACAGCACCGAGACGTCCTGCATCGCGGTCAGCCGCGCGGCCTCCGGGTACCACTGGTCCCAGCAGACGAGCACCCCGATGCGGCCGTAGGCCGTCTCGAAGGCGCGGAACCCGAGGTCGCCCGGCGTGAAGTAGAACTTCTCGAGGTACAGCGGGTCGTCCGGGATGTGCATCTTGCGGTACGCGCCGAGGAAGGCGCCGTCCGCGTCGATCACCGCGGCGGTGTTGTGGTAGACCCCCGGCGCGCGGCGCTCGAAGAGCGACGCCACGATCGCCACGCGCAGCTCGCGCGCGAGGTCCCCGAGTCGCTCCGTCGTCGGCCCCGGCACCGGCTCGGCGAGCTCGTAGTAGGCGTGGTCCTCGACCTGGCAGAAGTACTGCGACCGGAACAGCTCCTGGGTGCAGACCACCTGCGCGCCGCGCCGGGCGGCCTCGCGGATCCGGTCGATCGTCTTCTCGGTGTTCTCGCGCACGTCGGCCGAGCAGGCCGTCTGCACGAGCCCGATCGTGAACTTGTCCCGCTTGTCCGTCTGGGAGGTCATGGCCGGAGTATAGAGGCACCCTCCCGGGGCGGCTTTCGGCGGAGCCGGACGACGTGGGGGCGGGGCTCCGCCCCGCCCGCGGCGTGGCGCCACCTGGGCGCGGCTATAATCCGCGCGCCCGTCCGGAGGGGCCGAGATGGCGGTTCGCATCGTGCGCCTGGGGTCGCCGCGTGGGGCCGGCGAGGGCGTGCGGCTCGGCACGGTGCGCCGGCCGCCGCGCGGCGTCCCGAAGGCCGAGTTCGCGGCGCGCGACTTCTACGACGCCTGGCTGCCCGAGCTCGCGCCCAGCGAGGAGCTGGTCCAGGCGGCGCTCGCGGCCGAGGACGAGCGCGCGTGGCGCGCCTTCGAGCGCCGCTACCGGGCCGAGATGAGGCAGCCGGAGCGCAGCCGCCTGCTCGACGTGCTCGCCGCGCTGTCGCGGCAGACGGACTTCGCGGTGGGCTGCTACTGCGCGGACGAGCGCCGCTGTCACCGCTCGATCCTGCGCGCGCTGCTGGCGGAGCACGGCGCGGCGCTCGCGTGACGTGGCGCACGCCTGGGGGGTCCGTATGAGGTGGTCTCGGCTTCTCCGGTCCCTCGGCGCCGCGGCCGCGGCGCTGACGGTCCTCCTGGCCGCGGCGCCGACCGCGCCGGCTCAGGACGCCCCCGCGCGCCCGGGCGCGCGGACCCCGAAAGCCACCGAGCCCCGCCCGCGCCGCGGCCCGCCGCCCGCGCCCGAGCCCGTCCGTCGGCCGATGGACCCGCTGCAGGTCGGCGTCAACGCGGGCGTCATCGCCGTGCTGGTGGGCTGCCTCGCGGTGACTGCCGCGCGGCGCCGCCGCGGCGAGGTCCCGGCGTGGCACGTGAAGGCGGCGCTGGGGGTCACGGTGGCGGGGACGATGTCGTCCGCGGCCGGGCTGCTCGGCACGCAGGGCGGGGCCGGACGGGTGCTGCTGCTGCTGTCGATCCCCGCGTGGCTCGCGTGCGTCGGCTACTTCTTCGCCGCGCGCCGCGCCGAGAAGAGGGCCCTGGCCGCGGCCGTCGCCGCGCGGCGCCGCAAGGCGCGGCCCTGAGCGCTCACGTCTTCGGCTTGGCGAGGCAGGGCGGGCGGTTCCTGAAGCGCCGCTCGTTCGGCACGTAGACGAAGCACGCCCGGTCGTCGCCGCGGCCGGCGCAGACCTCCTCGCAGACCTCGTACGAGCGCTCGTGGCGGACGATCTCCGCGGCGCCCGTGCGCGTGTCCACGACGCGGTCGTAGCCGCGCCCCTCCTCCGCGGCGGAGTGCGCGCTGGTCACGATCCGCGGCGGCACGCCCTTCGCCCACATGCCGACGCGCGCCGCCTGCGCCTCGCGCTGCGCGGCCAGCAGCGCGGGCTCCGCCGGTGCGTCCACCGCGAACACCATCGCGTGCCCGCGGCGCACCAGTTCGCGCTCGAGGTCGGGGCAGCGCACGAGGGCGCGCCCGTACTGGTCGCGGCGCCCGCCCGTGCGGCACGCCCACGCGCGCCCCGCCGACACGTGGTGCGAGGTGCGCGCGAAGGCGAGCAGCTCGTGGCGGTCCCACGCGCCCCAGAACTGCACCGGGCCGTACGTCTCGAGGGTGTTGACGCCGACGAGGCGCGCGCGGAGACCCTTCTCGGCGCCGCGCAGCACCTTGAAGGTGTCGCCGTCGTTCCACGAGACCTCGACCGTCTCGCCGTCGAGCACGAGCGTCGCGCGCGGGCCCTTGGCCTTCTTCGCCGCCGGCAGCGTCGAGGAGCTCGCCGGGTTCATGGAGGGCACCTTCACCAGCACGGCGCTGCACGCGGCGGATCCCGAGAACTTCCGCGACATCCACCTCGTCATGACGCGGATCTGGAAGGACCGCGGCGACGGCGCGTGGCTCTACATCGAGCAGGCGCTCGCGGACCGCCTCGACCGCCCGTACCGCCAGCGGGTCTACAAGGTCACCGCCCGCGAGGACGGCACGTTCGTCAGCGAGGTCTTCACGCTGCCGGGCGCGCCGATCGACTACGTCGGCGGCCGGCTGGGGAACCTCCTCCCCGAGCGCCTCGTGGCGCGCGCGGGCTGCGCCGTCCTGCTGAAGCGCACGGCCGACGGCTACGTCGGCGGGACCGCGGGGAAGGACTGCCCCAGCGAGCTGAAGAACGCGACGTACGCGACCTCGGAGGTCGTCGTGCGCGCGGACGGCATGACCAGCTGGGACCGCGGCTACGACGACGCGGGCACGCAGGTCTGGGGGGCCAAGACCGGCCCGTACCAGTTCATCAAAGAAGAATAGGAAACGTAGGGGCGGCCCTTGGGCCGCCCTACGATGGTGGCGCGTGCGCCTCGACGATCAAGAGCGGTTCGAGGCGGAGGGCGGCCCAAGGGCCGCCCCTACATCCCGGCGAGCTCGGTCTCGAAGGACTTGCGGTCGCGCGGACGGATCGGCCCGAACTGCGGCTTGATCGGCGGCCGCTGCGCGTGCAGCTTCAGCACCTCGTCGATGCCGCGGTCGAGCTGCGCGTCCACGCCGCGCGCGACGTCCTGCGGCGCGTTCTGCACCTCGATGTCGGGCACGACGCCCTGGTTCTCGAGCGACCAGCCGCCCGCCGGGTCCCACCAGGCGAACTCGGGCTGGGTGACCATGCCGCCGTCCACGAGCGGCTTGTCCGCGCGGATGCCGACCACGCCGCCCCACGAGCGCATCCCGATCACCGGCGCCAGCTTCTCGAGCTGGACCGCCGCCGGGAAGATGTCGCCGTCGGACCCGGCGAACTCGTTCGTGAGCACGACGAACGGGCCGTTGAGGGTGCGGTAGGGGTAGGTCGAGGTGCCGCCGCCGCGCGCGCGGTCGAAGCTGATGACCCGCCGGCGCAGGCGCTCGAGGATCATCTGCGAGACGAACCCCCCGCCGTTCCAGCGGTTGTCGACGATCAGCGCCTCCTTGTCCAGCTGCGGGTAGAACCAGGTGTTGAACTGGATCTGCCCCTGCGCGCCCATGTTCGGCAGGTGGAGGTAGCCGACCCGGCCGTTCGTCTTCTGCGCCACGTACTCGCGGTTGCGGCGGGTCCAGTCGGCGTAGCGCAGCGCCTCCTCGTCGCCGAGCGGCCGGACCACGACGTCGCGCGCGCCGTCCAGCGCGGGCTTCGCGTTGACCGTCAGCACGACGTCCTTCTCGGCCAGGTTCTCGAACGCGGCGTAGAACGGCCGGTCCTTCGGGAAGGGCCGGTGGTTCACGGCGAGGATGTACTGCCCCTCGTCCACCAGCGCGCCCGGCTCGCGCAGCGGCGTGCGCTGGTTGTCGGCCGGGTCGCCCCGGTAGATGCGGGTGATCCGGTAGGCGTCCCCCTCGCGCGCGACGTCCGCCCCGATCAGCCCCGTGCTCCAGCGCGGCACGCGGACGGGGTTGTCGCCGCCCCAGGTGTACGTGTGCGAGTTGTTCAGCTCGCCGATCAGCTCGCCCACGAGGTCGCGCAGGTCGTCGCGCGTCCCGAGCCGCGGGAGCAGCGTGGCGTAGCGGTCGCGCAGCCCCTTCCAGTCGAGCCCGCCCATCGAGGCGTCCCAGAAGAAGTCGCGCGAGAGGCGCCAGGCCTCGTAATACATTTGTTCCCACTCGGCGCGCGGATCCAGCTCGAGCGTCACGCCCGCGAGCGAGACCTTGGCGTCGGCGAGGTCGGGCGGCGCCGGGCCGGCGTCCACGACGAAGATGTTGCCCGGGCCCTTCATGACGGCCATCTTGTCGGCCTTCGCGGCCAGCTCGAACGCCGACACGTTCTCGAGGAAGGTCTTCAGCTTCTTCTTCTCGAGGTCGTAGACCGAGATCGTGTTGTCCGGCTCGGGCTCGGAGAACAGGGCGGGCTGCTCGGCCATCCCGTGCACGGGGACCGACAGCAGGAACACGGCCTTCGCGGTGGCGGCGAGGGACGCGAAGCGGCCCCGGTCGACGTTCGGCAGCGCGACGACGCGCTCCTCGAGGCCGGGAAGGTCGATCTCGACGGGCTTCGGCTTCTCGTCCTTCTTGTCGGCGTCCTTGCCGTCGCCCTTCTTGTCGGCGTCCTTGCCGTCGGCCTTGCTGCCATCCTTCTTGTCGCCGTCCTTCCCGTCGGCCTTGCTGCCGTCCTTCTTGTCGCCGGCCTTGGCATCGGCCTTGGCGTCCGCATCGTCGTCCGGCAGGCCGGCGGCGTGCAGGAACGGGTTCTTCGCGTCCTTCTTCAGCAGCACCAGCATCGGGATCGTGTTCTTCAGCTCGATGTTCTGCAGGTCCCGCGAGTCGAGGACCGGGTTGGTCGCGCGGTCGCTCAGGAAGTACAGGTAGCGCCCCTCGGGGTCCCAGGCGGGCGCGAAGTCGTTCGTGGACGGGCCGGTCACGCGGGTGACCGTCCCGGCCTTCGTGTCGTAGAGGAAGATCGACGTGTAGTCGTTGGTGTGCGCCTTGGCGTACGCCAGCCAGCGGCCGTCCGGGCTGAAGGCGTACTGGCGGATCTCCGCCTGCGCGCTGCGGTCCACGAGCTTCGGTTCGCCGCCGCCGGCCGGCACGACGAACAGGCCCTGCGTCTGGTCGGCGAAGGCCAGCAAGGCGCCGTCCGGCGACCACGCGGGCGGGAAGTGCCAGCCCGCGGTCCCGGCCTTCTTCACGATCGCCGGCTCGCCGCGGCCCCACGCGTCCACCGTGCGGAGGTCCTCCTCGCGGCCCGCGTCCGAGACGTAGGCGATGCGCTTCCCCTTCGGGTCGAACGCCGCCCAGTTCTCGCGCGCGCCCGAGCCGCGGGTCACCGGCAGGGTGACGCCGTCCTTGACGGCGACGGAGAAGATCTCGCCGCGCGCGACGATCGCCACGCGGTCCGCCTTGGGCGAGAGCGTGAACCAGGTCACGAAGCGCGCGGGGTCGGCGTAGCGCACGCGGGTCAGCGGCGCGTCCGTCGGCAGGTCTACGTCGATCTTCCTCGCGTCCCCCTTTTTCGCGTCCGCCTTCGGGTCCCACACGTACAGGTCGGCGCCCAGGGTGAAGACGATCCGCCCGTCGTCCCCCATCGAGGGCCAGCGGACGTCCCACTCGGTGAACGACGTGTGGCGCCGGCGGTCGGAGCCGTCCGGCTTGATCGACCAGATGTTCGCGGTGCCGCCCTGGTCGCTCAGGAAGTAGACCCGCCCGCCGTGCCACATCGGGTAGGCGTTGAGGCCCGGGAACGAGGTGACGAGCTTGAAGTCCTTGCGGTCGGGGTGGCCGACCCAGATGTCCGGCGCCGTGCCCCCGCGGTAGCGCTTCCACGTGGCGTTCTCCCACGACTTGCGGTTGAACGCGTAGGCGCCGGACGCGGGGTCGATCGCGAGCCGGGTGGCCCAGCCGATCGGCAGCTTCGCGGGGTCGCCGCCCGTGGCCGGGACCGCGAAGATCTCCGTCCCGTTCGGGTCGTGGCGCGAGCTGCGGAAGAGCACGCGCGTGCCGTCGGGGGTCCAGCCGACGACCTCGTCGGAGGCCGGGTGCCACGTCAGCCGCCGCGGCGCGCCGCCGCCGGCCGGGACGACGAAGACGTCGCGGTTGCCGTCGTACTCCCCGGTGAACGCGATCGTCTTCCCGTCGGGGGAGAAGGCGGGGAAGGACTCGGTGCCGGGGTGCGCCGTGACGCGGCGCGCGGGGCCGCCGCTGTCCGCGGCGATCCAGAGGTCCCCCTCGGCGCAGAAGACGACACGCTGGTCGTGCAGGGCGGGATAGCGGTTGTAGCCGGGGGCGGCCTGCGAGGCGGCGGCCATCGCGATGACGACGGCCAGCGCCGCCGCGGCTCTCGACGCGAGCGCGCGCATGCGGTCTCTCCTTTGTGGACGTGACGACGTGGCGACGATAACCGCAGGGGGGAGCCGGGACGCGAGGCGCCGGCGACCGGCGATCACGGCCGGCGAGCCGTTCGGACAGCCCCTAGAGCTCGATCTGGGTGCCGAGCTCGACGACCCGGTTCGGCGGGATGCCGAAGAACCCGGTCGCGGGCCGCGCGTTCCGCGACATGAACGAGAACAGCGCCTTGCGCCAGCGGGCCATCCGCGCCGGGCCGGTGGTGAGCAGGCTCTCGCGGCCGAGATAGAAGCTCGTCTGGTCGGGGCGGGCGTGCAGCCCCTGGGCGGCCGCCGCCGCGAGGATCTCGGTGACGTTCGTGTTCTCCATGAACCCGGAGCGCGCGATCAGCTGGTAGAAGCCGCTGCCGAGGTCGTTCAGCTCGATCCGCTTGGACGCCTCGACCTGCGGCACGCCCTCGATGACGATGGAGAGCAGGACGACCTTCTCGTGCAGGACCTTGTTGTGCTTGAAGTGGTGCAGCATGACCACCGGCGCGACGTTCACGTTCGGCGTCATGAACACCGCGGTTCCGGGCACCCGGTGCGGCTTGGCCTTCGGCAGCTGGGCCATGAACATCTCGAGCGGCAGCGACTCCCGGCTGAGCCGCTCGGCCAGGAACGAACGGCCCGTCTTCCACGTCCGCATCAGGAGGAACATCGCCGCGCCGACCACGAGGGGGAACCATCCGCCGTGGAGTAGCTTGGGCATGTTGCCGGCCAGGAACGCGAGATCGACCGTGAGGAAAGCGCCGACCACCGCGACGGCCACCCAGACGTTCCACTTCCAGCGGCGGACGGCGACCGCGAACAGCAGGCACGACGTGACGGCCATCGTCCCGACGACGGCGATCCCGTAGGCGGCGGCGAGGTTGCTCGAGCTCCGGAACGCAAAAACCAGGCCCACGCACGCGGCGGCGAGCGCCGCGTTGACCTCCGGCACGTAGATCTGGCCGTACGCCGAGGCCGAGGTGTGGACGATCGTGAGGCGCGGCGCGTAGCCGAGCTGCACGGTCTGCTGCGCGAGCGAGAACGCGCCCGAGATCAGCGCCTGCGACGCGATCACGGCGGCCGCGGTCGCGAGCACGGCGAGCGGGATCACGAGCTGCTGCGGGGCGAGCAGGTAGAACGGGTTCGCGGTGACCTCCGCGCCCCTGCGGATCAGCAGCGCGCCCTGCCCGAAGTAGTTCAGCAGCAGGGCCGGGAAGACCAGCGCGTACCAGGCGATGCGGATCGGGCCGCGGCCGAAGTGGCCCATGTCGGCGTACAGCGCTTCCGCTCCCGTGACGCAGAGCACGACCGAGCCGAGGACGAAGATCCCGGACATGCCGTGGAAGGCCAGGAGCTGGATGCCGTAGAACGGGTTGAGCGCCCTGAGCACGCCCGGCTCGCGGAGGATCCAGGGGATGCCCAGCACGGCGATCGTGACGAACCAGGCGAGCATCACCGGTCCGAACATGGCCCCGATCCCCGCCGTGCCGCGCTTCTGCACCAGGAACAGGGCGACCAGCACGATCACCGAGAGGGGCACCACGTAGGGGGCGAAGAACGGCGTCGCGACCTTGAGTCCTTCGATCGCGCCGAGGACCGAGATGGCGGGGGTGATCATCCCGTCCGCCCAGAGCAGGGCGGCGCCGAACAGCCCGAGCGCGACGAGGCCGAACGCCCGCTGCCGCCCGCCCGGCGGCATCACCAGCGCGAGCAGCGCCAGGATCCCGCCGTCGCCGTGGTTGTCGGCGCGCATGACCAGCGTCAGGTACTTCACCACGACGACGATCGCCAGCGACCAGAAGACGAGCGACAGGACGCCCAGCACGCTCGGCAGGTTCGGGGACAGGCCCCCGTGCTCCGGCGAGAAGCACTCGCGGACCGCGTAGAGCGGCGACGTCCCGATGTCGCCGTAGACGACGCCCAGCGCGCCCAGCGAGAGTTTCAGCAGGTCGGCGCGGGACTCGATCTTGGGACCGTGGTCGGTCAAGGCGGCGATCCCTCGGGGCCGGGCAACTCGCGGCCCGGCATTGTACGGGAAACCGGGGCGGGCGGAGGTTCCGGGCCCCCCGGGTGGCGACCCGGGGGCGGGAGGCCCCCGGCGGAGCTAACATGGCCGCCCCCGGGCCCGGGAGCCCTCACCCGCGTCCCGCCCCGGGCACCGGAGGACTCCGCACCCATGGCATCCCAGCATCTCCTGCTCAGCCTCCCGGCGTCGGCCACCATCGCGACCAGCCTGGGAATCGAGGGTTTCGCCTGGCACCGCAGCCCGGGATCGGGCCGGCACTTCCAGGATCGCAAGATCCTGTTCGAGGTCGGCCTCGCCGGCGACGGGCCCGGCTTCGAGTTCCTGGACGAAGGGTCCTGGCGGGACGCCCTCGGCGACACCCGGGCCGCGCTGGCCGCGGTGCGCGGGGGCAAGCGGACCAAGACGGCGCTGTCCAACAACGCGTTCGGCTGCGTGCCCATCGACGCGCTGCAGCGGGCCTACCTCGTCAAGACCGGCGGCCACGTGCTGGAGATCGACCGCGCGGGCGAGACCTGCCGCTTCTCGCAGCACCAGGGCAACGACCGCATGCCGCCCGAGGAGATCGCGCGCGCGGTCGCGCAGCCCGCGCCCGCGACGCGCACCCCGCGGCTCTACCTCGTGATCGCGCCCGTCGAGTTCATCCTGCTGTCGAACCTGACCCCGGTGGAGTACGCGTGGTACAGCACGCACCGCCCGGGCAAGGTCTTCCGGCAGGTCTGCTTCACCGAGCTGAAGACCGGCGGACGCGCGCTCGCGGCCGAGAGCGTCTACGAAGAGGCCCGGCGCGAGCTGACCGAGGACCCGGTCAAGAAGACCAAGACGATCGTCACGCAGGACTGCATGAACCACGTGCCGTTCGCGGACTGGAAGGCCTACGGGGACCCGTCGGCCGGCGGGCTCTACCTCGCCGACCGCGAGCACTGCCTGACCTGGCGCCTGCCCGCCGCGATCCCGCGCGAGTGGGAGCGCGCCGAGGGCTGACCGTTCGTGGTCCGAGGCGGGCATGGCGCTGGGCATCTTCGATTCGGGCGTGGGCGGCCTCTCGGTCCTGCGGGAGGTCCGCCGCGCGCTGCCCGGCACCCGGCTGGTCTACGTCGCCGACCAGCGCCACGTCCCGTACGGCCCGCGCCCGCTCGAGCAGGTGCGCGCGTTCTCCTTCGGAATCGCGACCTTCCTCGTCGAGCGCGGCGCGGAGGCGATCGTCGTCGCCTGCAACACGGCGTCGGCCGCCGCGCTCTGGCCGCTGCGGGCGCGCTTCCCGGCGACGCCGTTCGTCGGGATGGAGCCCGCCGTCAAGCCGGCGGCCGGGATCACGCGCTCGGGCGTCGTCGGCGTGCTCGCGACGCCCGCGACCTTCGAGGGGGAGCTGTACGCGTCGGTCGTCGGCCGGTTCGCGCAGGGGATCACGGTCCTGCAGGACACCTGCCCCGGGCTGGTCGCCGAGATCGAGGCGGGCCGCGCCGGCGGGCTCGCGGCGCGGCAGATCCTCGCGCGCGCGCTCGGCCCGATGCTCGAGCGCGGCGCGGACGCCGTCGTGCTCGGGTGCACGCACTACCCGTTCGCGCTGCCGCTGATCCGCGAGCTCGCCGGGCCGGGCGTGCAGGCGATCGACCCCGCGCCGGCGGTCGCGCGGCAGGTCGCGCGCGTGGCCCAGGACGTCGGCGGGTTCGAGACCGGCGCCCCGGAGGCGGGCGGCCCGGAGGCGGGCGGGACGACGTACGTCACCACGGGTCACCCCGAGGACTTCGCGCGCGCGCTGCGGCGGCTGCTCGACGAGGACGCGCCCGTCGGCCGGGCGTCGTGGAGTGAGGACGGCACCCTGCGCGTCGACTGAGTTCGTGGGGGCGGGGCTATGCCCCGCCCGGCTCGCGCGCAGCGCGAGGCATGGCCGCGCCCTGCGCGGCCCGGGCGGGGCGGAGCCCCGCCCCCACAAAGGGCGAAAGACGGATCAGACGGATCAGGAGGACGAGCCCGGCTTGCGGACGCGCTGGTAGGCCTCGCGGAAACTGAGGCCCTCCTCGGCGACCAGCCGGTACGCGCGCTCGGCGGCGAACAGGCCCTCGTCCATCGCGCCCGCCAGCCGCGCCGGGTCGAACGCGAGGCGCGGGATCGCGTGGGCGAACAGCCGCGCCGTCGCGGCGACCGAGTCGAGCCCGCGGAAGAGCGGCTTCTTGACCAGCTGCAGGTCGCGGTGGTACCCCGACGGCAGCTTCGCGACCACGCCGAGCACCTCGGTCAGCGCCGCGACGGCCTCGGCGCCGCGCCCGCGCGCCAGCTCGAACAGGTCGGGGTTGCGCTTCTGCGGCAGCATCGACGAGCCGGTCGTCATCTCGTGCGGCAGCACGACGAAGCCGAACTCGCTCGTGTTGAACAGGCAGAGCTCCGCGGCCAACCGGCCGAGGTCCTGCGCCAGCAGCGCCGCCTCGAACAGCGCGCCCGCCTCGGCCTTGCCGCGCGACGGCTGCACCGCCGTGACCGGCTCGTGCGTCTCCGCGAACCCGAGCGCCGCGGTCGTGCGCCCCCGGTCGAGCGCCAGCACCGGCACGCCGTAGCCCGCCGCGGAGCCGAGCGGGTTGAGGTCGGCGCGCCGCCGCGCGGCGCGCAGCCCGGCCGCGTCGTCGCGCAGCTCGGCCGCGTAGCCGCCGGCCCAGAGCGCGACCGTGGAAGGCATCGCGCGCTGCTGGTGCGTGTAGCCCGGGAGCGCGAGCGCGCCCTGCCGCGCCGCGAGCCCGTCGAACGCCGCGGCCACGTCTTCGGCCAGCACGGCGAGGTCCAGGAGCGCGTCCTTCAGGTACAGCCGCAGCGCGACGAGCACCTGGTCGTTGCGCGACCGGCCGAGGTGGATCCGCCGGCCCGCCTCGCCCGCCGCGGCGACGAGCCGGTTCTCGAGCGCGGTGTGCGCGTCCTCTTCCTCGAGCACGATGCGCCACTCCCCGCGCGCGTGCGCCGCCGCGATCGCGGCCAGCGCGTCCTGCAGCGCGGCGTGGTCCGCGTCCGACAGCTGGCCGCACGCGTGCAGCATCGCCGCGTGGGCCGCGGAGGCCCGGACGTCGTACGCCACGAGCCGCTCGTCGAGCGCGTGGTCCTCGCCCGCCGTGTACTCCAGCACGAGCCGGTCGAGCGGCTCGCCGCGGTCCCAGAGGCGCGTCATCCCCGGACCCTCCCCGCGAACGCGCGGACGGCCGCCTCGTAGAAGCGGGCGCCGGCGAGGATCTCCGATTCCAGCACGAACTCGTCCGGCGTGTGCGACCGCTCGGTCAAGCCCGGCCCGGCCTTGATCCCCGGCGCGTCCCAGAAGACGAGGTCCGACAGGCCCCGCGAGCCGTACAGGCGCGCCTCCGGGCGCGCCTCCGCGGCGGCCGCGACGAGCGGGTGCGCGGCGTCGATCTCGTAGGGCCGCAGGCGCTCGGAGACGAGGACCAGCTCCCCTCCGCCGACCGCCGCGCGCAGGCGCTCGTAGGTCTCGCGCTGGTCGGGCCGCGGGTTGGTGCGGACGTCGAGCAGGCAGGTGGCCTCGCCGGGGACCATGTTCCGCGCGGTGCCCCCCTTGACGATCGTCGGCTCGAGCGTCACCGGCCCCAGGGTCGGGTGCGGCGGCCCGAATTCCACGCCGTCGAGCGCCAGCAGATCGCGCGCCAGCGCGCGGATCGCGTTCGTCGCGCCGAGCGCGCGCCCGTTGGCGGCGTGGCACGCCTGCCCGCGGCCGTGCAGCTCGAGGACCAGCAGCCCCTTCTGCGCGATCGCGACGTCGAGCCCGGTCGGCTCGCCGACGATCACGCCCGCGGGCGCGAGCCCGCGCCGCGCGAGCTCCGGCACGAGCGCCTCGGCCCCCTTGCCGCCGACCTCTTCCTGCGCGGTCAGCGCGACCATCACGCGCACGCCGAGCCGGGGCGCGTCGGGGGCGAGGCGCACGAAGGCCGCCAGCATCGCGGCCACGGAGGCCTTGGCGTCGTTGCTGCCGAGGCCGTACACGCGCCCGTCCACGACGGCCGGCTCGTGCGGCGGGCGGGTCCACGCCGGCGACGCCGGGACCGTGTCGAGGTGCGAGTTGAGGCAGACGACCGGCCCCGCGCCGCAGAGCGCGACCACGTTGTTGCCGACCCGCTGCGGCTCCGCGCCGTGGCGCGCCAGGAAGGCGGCGACGAGCGCGCACGCCGCGTCCTCCTCCCCCGAGAGCGAGGGCGTCGCCACGAGCCCGCGGTGCAGCGCGAGCAGCTCGTCGTCTGCGAACGGGGCCGGCGTCACGGGCCGGCCTGCTCCGCGGGCAGGAGCTCGGCGGTGTCGCGGACGATCAGCGTGCCGGCCCCCTCGTTCGTGAACACCTCGGCCAGCAGCGCGTTCGCGGCGTGGTGGCCGACGATGTGGACCCGGCCGACGCCGCCGCCGAGCGCCGCGCGCACCGCGCCGACCTTCGGCAGCATGCCGCCCGCCAGCGCGCCCCGCCCCTCCAGCGCGTCGAGGCCCGCGAGGTCCACGTAGCTGACGAGCGAGTGCGGGTCGCGCCGGTCCTCGAGGATGCCGGGCGCGTCGGTCAGGAAGATCAGCTTCTCGGCCTTCAGCTCCGCCGCGATCCGCGAGGCGACGGTGTCGGCGTTGACGTTCAGCACGCGGCCGCCGTCGTCCGCGGCGAGCGGGCTCACGACGGGCACGTACCCGGCGGCGAGCAGCGTCTCGAGCACGGCCACGTCCACGCCGGCGATGTCCCCGACCTCGCCGAAGTCCACCGTCTCGCCGCCGACCTGGACCGGCGGCCGGTGCGTCGCGCGCACGAGGCCGGCGTCCACCCCGGAGAGCCCGATCGCGGGCAGGCGCGCGGCGCGGCAGGCCGCGAGGACGGCGGTGTTGACCGCGCCGTTGATCGCCATCACGACGGCGTCGAGCGTCGCGGGCGCGGTGACGCGCCGGCCCTCGACCATCCGCCCGGCGACGCCCAGCTTCTCGGCGAGCGCGGTCGCCTGCGGGCCGCCGCCGTGCACGACGACGACGCGGATGCCGAACTCGCGGAGCGTGCCGACCTGCAGCACCGCGCGGCGCAGCGCGTCCGCGTCGGCCGACAGTTCGCCGCCGAACTTCACCACGAAGGTCCGGCCCCGGTAGAGCCGGACGTAGGGCAGGGCCCGGGTCAGCGCCGCGAGCCCCGCGTCGCGGTCGTAGGTCTGCGTCATCATCGATCTCCCTTTCCGCGGCCCGCCCGGCCGAGCAGCTCGACGAGCAGCGCCTTCTGCGCGTGCAGCCGGTTGCCGGCCTCCCGGACGACGAGGCTGCGCGGCCCGTCGAGGACCTCGTCGGCGACCTTGACGTTGCGCCGCACCGGCAGGCAGTGCATGAACTTCGCGTCCGGCCGCGCGGCGCGGAACCACGCCTCGCGCACGCACCAGGCGTCGCGGAGCGGGGCGCGGAAGGCGGCCTCCTCCGCGGGCCGGCCGTAGAACGCCGGGGCGGCCCAGGACTTCGCGTACAGCACGTGCGCGCCGTCCAGCGCCTCGTCGACCGCCGCGCTCTCGCGCAGCGAGCCCCCGGCGGCCTGCGCCAGCGCGCGCGCGCGCGCCAGCACCGGCTCCGGCAGCGCGAATCCCTCCGGCCGCAGCACGGTGACGTCCATCCCGCGGCGCGCGGCCATGGTCAGCGCCGACGCCGGGACCGCGTAGGGGAGCGCCTTGGGGTGCCAGGCCCAGGAGAGCACGAACCGGCCGCCGCGGCGCGGGATGCCGGCGTCCTCGAGCGTCTTCCAGTCCGCCAGCGCCTGGCAGGGGTGCGAGGCCGCGGACTCCAGGTTGACGAACGGCACGGGGCAGAGGTCCGCCATCTTGCGGATCAGGCCGTCCGCGAGGTCCGTCGCGAGGTCCCGCCCCTCGGCGAAGCAGCGCACCGCGAGCGCGTCGGCGTACTCGGCGAGCACGGGGATCGCCTCGCGCAGGTGCTCGACCGCCGCGCCGTCCATCACCGCCCCGTCGCGCGTCTCGAGCACCCACGAGGACTGGCCCGGCGTGATGGTGAACGTGGAGCCGCCGAGCTGCGCGACGCCGGCCTCCATCGACGCGAGCGTGCGCAGCGAGGGGTTCATGAACACGAGGCCCACCGTGCGGCCCGCGAGGTCGCCGGCGATCCGCTCGCGCTCGAGCGTGCGCGCGAGGCCGAGCACGCGCTCGAGCGTCGCGTCGTCGAGGTCGTCGAGGTCGAGGAAGCGGGTCACGGGGTGGGTCACGGGGTCTCCTTCGGGGGCGCGGGCGGACCATCGCCTTCGGCGAGGCCCGTCCCTACGGTTCCCGCCCCCATGGTTTCGAGGGCCTTGATCACGAGGTCGACGTGCGCGTCGTCCCAGGTCAGCGGGGGGAGCAGCCGCACGACGTTCGGGTCGGCGGCGGAGCCGGCGAGGATCCGCCGCGCCCGCAGGTCGCGCAGGACGTCCCGCGCCGGCCGCGACGTGCGCAGGCCGGCGAGGAAGCCCAGCCCCTGCGCGGCCGTGACCGGGCCGGTGACGGCCTCCTCGTGCAGGCGCGCGCCGAGGCGGCGCACGCGCGGCAGCAGGTCCTCGGCCTCGATCGCGTCGATCACGGCGATCGCGAGCGCGGCGGCCAGCGGCCCGCCGCCGAAGGTCGTGCCGAGGTCGCCATGCCCCACGCTGCCGGCGAGCGCCTCCGAGACGAGCACCGCGCCGGCCGGGAAGCCGCCGCACAGCCCCTTGGCGGTCGTCAGGAGGTCGGGCGTCACGCCGTACGCCTGCGCCGCGAACGGGTACCCCGTGCGGCCCATGCCGCACTGGACCTCGTCGAAGATCAGCGCCGCGCCGGCGCGCGTCGCGGCCTCGCGCGCGCGGCCGACGAACGCGCGCGACAGCGCCCGCGCGCCGGCGACGCCCTGGACCGGCTCGAAGATCACCGCGGCCACGTCCGGCCCGAGCGCCGCCTCCAGCGCGGCGGCGTCGTCGAACGGCACGACCGTGACGTCGAACGGGGCGCGCGGGAAGCCGTACCAGCGCGCGTGCCCGGCGGTGACCGCGGCGGCGGCGGCGGTCCGGCCGTGGAAGGCACCCTCGAGCGCCACGACGCGCGGCCGGCCCGTCGCGCGCAGCGCGATCCGGAGCGCGTTCTCGTTGGCCTCGGCGCCCGAGTTGACGAAGAAGACGCGCGGGAGCCCCGGCGGCGCGAACGCGGCCAGCCGCTCGGCGGCGCGCTCGCGCACGCGGAGCGGCACGACGTTGCTCTGGAAGAACAGCGTGCGCGCCTGCAGCTCCAGCGCGGCGGTCAGCCCGGGGTGGCCGTAGCCGAGCAGCGCGACGGCGTGGCCGCCGTAGGCGTCGAGATAGCGCGTGCCGGCCGCGTCGAAGAGCCACGGCCCCTCGCCGCGCACCGGCTCGAGGTCGAGCTGCGCGTACACGTCGAGGAGGTGCGAGCGGGCGGGGGTCGTCACGACCACCCCAGGCCGGGCAGCCGCAGGCCCGCGTCGAAGGGGAGCCCGAACAGCAGGTTGAGCCACTGCACGACGCCGCCGGCCGCCCCCTTGACCAGGTTGTCGATCACCGACGTGACGACGAGCGTGGTGCCGCGCGTCGCGACGCCGATCCGGCAGCGGTTCGTGCCGGTCACCTCGTTGAGGCGCGGCGGCGCCGTCGTCGCGTGCACGAACGAGCCGGCGCCGTAGAAGCCGTCGATCGCGTCCGCGACCTCCGCGGCGGCGAGCGGCCGGGTGAGCGTCAGGCGCAGCGTCGCGTGGATCCCGCGCACGAACGGCCCGGAGTGCGGCACGAACGCGACCTCCGGCTCCGCGCCGCCGCACGCCGCGCCGAGCAGCCGCCGCATCTCGGCCTCGTGCCGGTGCGCGAGCGGCGCGTAGGCGTAGAGCGCGCTGCGCCGCTCCGGGTGATGGGTGCCGGAGGTCGGCGTGCGGCCGGCGCCCGAGCTGCCGGTGATGCAGGACGCGAAGACGTCCGGCTCGACGAGTCCGAGCTGCAGCAGGGGGAAGACGGGGAGCACCACCGAGGTCGTGAAGCAGCCCGGCTGCGCGGCGTGGAGCGGCCGCGGGCCGCGCTGGTGCTCGGGCACGCAGCAGGCGAACTGCGGCAGCCGCGCGGGCGCGCCGTGCGGCACGCCGTAGATCGCCTCGTAGCGCGCGGGGTCGGGGAAGCGGAAGTCCGCCGAGCCGTCCACCGCGTGCGCGTCCGCGCCCGCCGCCTCGGCCGCCGTGAGCAGGCCGTCGAGCAGGGCGGCCGTCGCGCCGTGCGGGGTGGCGGCCGCGATCGCGACCCGGCGCCCGCGCTCGAACAGGCGCGCCGCGTCGTCCCGCGTCGAGAAGCGCAGCGGGTCGAGCGACGTCCCGCCGAGGTGCGGGAACGCCGCGGTGACGGCGCCGCCGGCCTCGGACGTGGACACCGCCGCCGCGACCCGGAAGGTCGGGTGCGTCGCGAGCAGGCGCAGCAGCTCGCCGGCGACGTAGCCCGTCCCGCCGAGGACGATCACGGGGATCGTCGCGCCGGTCCCCGGGATCGCGGTCGTGCCCCCCGCGTCAGGCATCGGCGGGTTCCGCGGCGGCGAGCCGCTCGGGCAGCACCGAGAGCACGGCGGCGGCGAGGGCGGGCGCGTCGGAGCGCGCGTTGATCGCGGGGACGGACGTCTCGCGCTCGATCAGCCGCGTCCCGGCCGCGTTGTCCGTCGCGGGGCCGGTCACCACGGTCGTCGCGCACTGGTGCCGCTCGCGCAGCAGCCGCTCGCCGCCCCACGCGGCGACCGGGTCGTTGGCCGCGAGCACGACGGCGTCGAAGGAGGCCCGCAGGCCGGGGTCGTCGAGGATCGCGTCCACGCCGTAGAGCCCGAGCAGCCCGTCGCCCAGCTCGAGGACGATCACGTCGGGCTTCGCGGCCGCGAGCTGGGTCAGCAGCGTGCGCGAGATCGCGGGCGCCAGCTCGGGCGTGGTGGTGACCACGCCGAGGTCGGTGAAGACCAGCGTGCGGAACGCGCCGGCGTCCTCCATGGCGAGGATGTCCCGGCGCAGCGAGACGCCGGTCGCCTTGCCCGCGGCGACGCGCAGCCCCTTGTGCGCGAAGGCCTGCACGAGCGCGCACGCGGCCTGCGTCTTGCCGGCGTTCATGCACGAGCCGACCACGGCCACGACCGGGACGCCGCGCAGGTCGAGGGCGTCCGCGAGCGGGATCGCGTTCTGCGCGATGTGCGCGGGGCGGCCGACGCGCTCGCCGAGGTACGGGAAGTCGAGCACCTGGCCGAGCACCTCGACGACGAACGGCGCCCCGAGGTCGGGGTTGATCGCGTCGCAGACGCCGATCACGCCGCCCATGTTGAGCAGGTTCAGCTCGTCGCCGACGCGGACCTCGGCCGGCAGGTGCCCGGAGTAGCCGAACAGCGCCTTCCGGTGGCCGAGCGCGCCCGCGACGATGTCCCCCGGCTTGACCTTGGACATCCGGCCCGAGGGGAGCTCGAGCTGGTTGTAGGTGCTCTTCGAGGACAGGACGCGGGCGGCGACGACGCCGCCCTCGACCGCGGGGATCTCGTCCGCGAGCCGCACCTGGCGGGAGAGGCGGCAGGTCAGCGTGACCGACCCCGCCTTGTCGAGCAGGACGTGCTTCACGCGGCGCCTCCCGCCCGCGCGTGGAGCACCGCGGGCAGCGCCAGCAGGCGCGAGAAGCCGCGCGCGTCCGCCGCGGTCCACTCGCCGGCCGCCTCGCCGTAGACGGCCGACGACGCGGCCTTGAGCGAGAACGGCGAGGACACCCCCTCGACGAACGCGGCGCCGGGGCGGAGCAGCACGCGGACGCGGCCGGTCACCCGCTCCTGCGAGCGCAGGAAGAGGGCCTCGATGTCGCGGCACGCCGGGTCGAGCGCCTGTCCCTCGTGCACGAGGTCGCCGTAGGTCGCGGCCAGCGTGTCCTTGACCCGCTGCTGGCGCGCGCTGAGCGTCAGCTTCTCGAGCTCGCGGTGCGCCGCGATCAGGACGCTCGCCGCGGGCGCCTCGAACGCGACCCGCCCCTTGAGGCCGAGGATCGTGTCGCCGAGGTGGATCCCGCGCCCCACGCCGTAGGACCCGGCGAGCGCGTTGAGCGTCTCGACGAGCGGGACCGGGGCGAGCGCCGCGCCGTCGAGCGCGACGGGGACGCCGCGCTCGAACGCGATCTCGATCGTCCGCGGCGCCTTTCCCCCGCCGTCGAACGCGCCGCGGGTGAGGACCCACGCGTCCTCGGGGATCGAGGCGACCGTGTCGTTCGTCTCCTTGCCGCCGATGGTCACGCCCCACAGGCCGGCGTTGATCGAGTACGCGGCGCGCTGCGCCGGCCACTCGACGCCGAGCCGCGCGAGGTAGGCGACCTCGTCGGCGCGCGAGAAGCCCTCGTCGCGGATCGGCGCGAGCACCTCGAGCCCCGGCGCGAGGGCGCGCAGCGCGACCTCGAAGCGCACCTGGTCGTTGCCCGCGGCCGTCGAGCCGTGCGCGACGGCCTTCGCGCCGACCTCGCGCGCGACCTCGGCGACGACGCGCGCCTGCAGGCCGCGCTCGGCGCCGACGCAGAGCGGGTAGAGGTGCCCGCGCAGCACGTTGCCGATGACGAGGAAGCGCAGCGTCTCGTCGAAGAAGGCCGCGCGGCCATCCACCGTCCGGTGCGCGGCCGCGCCGAGCGAGAGGGCGCGCGCGCGCACGTCGGCGCGGGCCGCGTCGTCCATCCCGCCGGTGTCGACGGTGACGGTCACGACGTCGCAGCCGAGACGATCGCGCAGCCAGGGCACGCAGAACGAGGTGTCGAGCCCGCCGCTGAAGGCGAGGACCACGGTGTCAGGCATGGACGGACCTCCGGGCGAGCCGCGCGAGGCGGGCCTCGAGCCGGGCCTGCTGGCGCCGGCCGGGGGTGGCGAGGAACAGCGTGTCGTCGCCGGCGATCGAGCCGACGAGTTCGGGCCAGTGCGCGCCGTCCATCGCGAGGGCGACGACCGACGCCGTGCCGGCGGGCGTCCGCACGACGAGCAGGTACGGGCCGGCGGCGGCCCACGAGAGGACGTACGCCGCCGCCTCGCCGAGCTCCGGGCCGCCGTTCTCGCGCGCGCCCTCGCGCCCGGCCAGCGCGTCGGCGGGGAGGTAGCGGCCGTCGGCCTTGATCACCCCGAGTTCGTGGAGGTCGCGCGACACGCTGGGCTGCGTGACGCGGAACCCGCGCCGGCGGAGCCGCTTCTGGAGGTCCTCCTGGCTGCGGACCTCGTGCTCGCGGAGGATCTGCTCGATCGCCGCCCGGCGCTCCCGGGCCGCCTCCCGCTCCGGCATGGTCGTCCTCGTCCCCACGGGGTCAAAAACGGAGCCGCCCGGGACCCGCCCGGGCGGCATGCGCATGATCCTGATCCCATTCGCATATTTATGCAAGCCTGCTTTGTAGGGGCGGGCAGATCGGGGTAGGGGTGGGCCGGATCGGGTAGGGGCGGGCCGAATCGGGGTAGGGGCGGGCTGGATCGGGTAGGGGCGGGCCTCCCGCGCAGCGGGATGGTCCGCCCGCCGCGCGGACGGGCGGACCATCGCCTTCGGCGAGGTCCGCCCCTACCTACCGTCGGCGAGGTCCGCCCCTACTCTCGGCGAGGTCGGCGAGGCCGCGGCCCTACGATTCGAGTTCGGTGTTGGCGGCCTTCTGCAGCTTGAGCCGCGCGGCGATCTCGTCGGCCGGGATCAGCGGCCCCTTGCCGACGCCGGGGCAGAAGGCGGCGACCTCGGCGGCCCAGGCCTTGGCCTTCATGACCTCGGGCCAGAACGGCCACGTGCGGCACTGCGTGGGACGACCCTCGTAGACGCCGCAGCGCACGCCGTCGAGGAAGATGCAGCGCGCCTGGTCGGGGGCGTCCTTCAGCCGCACCGGCCCCTCCTCGCGGACGCACCAGGTCTTCAGGAGCTCGCGCACGGACATCCCGAGGTGCGCCGCGAGCCGGCGCCGGTCGGCCCGGGTCAGATAGACGAAACCGTACTGGCCGCGCGAGACGCAACAGCGGCCGGACTGCTGGCACTCGAAGCGGACCCCGTCCGCCCACCACGGTCTCTGGGCCATTGTCGCCTCTCAAATTGGCGGTGCTCTTAGGAGGCCACGATAATCGGCTCGCCCGATCGACCAGGTCAACGAGGGCATGTCGCCGTGGCACCCACGTCCGGGGGAGCCGCAACCAGGACCGGCAGGAACGCCCCGGATCACCGGGCCCGCGGCGAGTCCGGCATGTTCTCTCGTTCGGGAGGCAGGTCTCTATGAAGCTTGTCCATCGATGGACGATGACGATCGCGGCGTTGGCGATGACCGCGAGTCTCGTGGCGTGCAACAACGACAGGAACGAGCGGGGCGCCGGCGAGAGCGAAGAGTCGTCGACGACCTCGCAGACGAGTGAGACGACCAGCAACACGTCGTCCACCGACTCCACCGGCAGCTACGGTACCGGCAGCACGGCCGGCTCCACGGACCCGAACTCCACCGCGGCGTCGGGCACGACGTCGAGCACCACCACCAACGACCCCAACGCGTCCACCTACGGCACCGGCAGCTCCGCCACGACGGGCAGCAGCACGTCGCAGACGGACACGGCCGGCTCCACCACCACGAACCCGAACGATCCCAACGCCAGCACCTACGGCACCACCGGTTCGACGACCAGCGGCTCGACCACGAGCGGCAGCACGTCGTCGGACACGATGGGCAGCGCCGGCACCGGCTCCAGCACGTCGGGCGCGGACATGGACGAGACCCGCACGACCGGCTCGACCGGCACGATGGGCTCGGACCGCACCACCACGACCACGACGACCCAGACCGACACGGAAGACACCACCTCCGCGTCGCGCACGGGCGCCGCGGAGAGCGATCTCCCGCAGACCGCCAGCCCGCTCCCGCTCCTGGGCCTCTCGGGCCTGCTCTCGGTGGGTGCCGCCTTCGCGCTGAACGCGCTGCGCCGCCGTCGCTCCTGACGCACCGTTCCTCGCGGGCGGGGATCCGCCCTTTGTACATAAGGGGCCGGGCGCAAGCCCGGCCCCGTTCCACGTCGGGCCGGGCGCAAGCCCGGCCCCGTTCCACGTCGGACCGGGCGCAAGCCCGGCCCCGTTCCACGTCCGGGCACACCCCCGGCCTTTGGCTTCGGCGGTCCGTCCCCCTACAATGGCCGGCCCCCGCAAAGGCGCGAGAACGTGGACGAAGTGCAGCGGCTGCGCGATCTCCTCGACGAGCTCGAGAACTTCCAGGAGATCGCCAAGATGATCAAGCCGGGCCCCGGGGAGATCCCGGAGCTCCGGGGCGTCGCCATCGACGGCCTCTCCCTGCCGCTGCACGGCGCGGTCGGGGGCGACCACGTCATCTACCTCGACTTCAATCTCCGCTACGACCTCGACGCCCGGATCGACACCGCCCTGCGCGAGAAGCGGCCCGACGTCGCCTACCAGTTGCGCCTGAACCGCCAGCGCGCCGGGATCCTCGTCGCCGACGTGGCGGGCCACCGGATCACGGACGCCCTCGTCGGCGCCATGCTGCACCAGGCGTTCCTGCTCGGGACGTACTACGAGCTCGACATGTTCGGGCAGATCACCAGCCGGCTGTTCGCCCACATGACGACCCGCTTCTACGAGTCCACGAGCATCCGCAAGTTCTTGACGATGGTCTACGGCGAGATCCACGAGTCGGGCCGGTTCCGCTACATCTCCGCGGGGCACCACCCGCCGGTCGTCTTCTCGCGCGAGTTCGGCACGGTCCAGAAGCTCGGCCAGGAGCGCACGAACGCCGGGCTGCCGATCGGCGTGCTGCCCTCCGGGAGCGACACCGACACGCGCCGCTTCCGGCACCTCGAGCGGCTGGCGGAGGCCTACCAGGTCAACGAGATCGACCTGCTCGGCCAGGGGGACCTGCTGCTGCTCCACACCGACGGGCTGTCGGAGCACGACGACGGGCGCTACATGGCCGAGCGGCTCGCGCCCTTCCTGCGCACGGTCGCGCACCTCGCGCCGCACGAGATCTGCCCCGCGCTGCGCGACGACCTGCTCGCCTGGGCGCCGCCCGAGGACGACATCACGTTCGTGGTCGTCAAGAAGCTCTAGGCGGGTGGGGCAAAGCCCCACCCCCACAGGTCGGGGTCGGGGTCAGGACCCGGGCGCGGTCACGTCCTCGTAGGCCTCGCGGACCCGGCGCACGTAGGACAGGAACCGCGGCAGCTGCTCGAGGCGCAGCGCCTGCGGGCCGTCGCACAGGGCCTTCTCCGGCTCGGGGTGGAAGTCGATCAGGACCATGCTCGCGCCGGCGATCAGCCCCTGGCCGGTGACGTGGAAGATGTCGGGCAGCCCGTCGGGCGCGCCGCGCGCGCCGCCGACGCTGTGCGACGGGTCGATGCACACGGGCAGCTTCGACTGGCGCCGGATCACCGGCACGTGCGCGAAGTCCACGAGGTTGCGGTGCGGGTCGCCGAGGTGCGTCTTCACGCCGCGCAGGCAGAAGACGATGTTCGGGTTGCCCTCGCTCGCCACGTACTCGCAGGCGTTCAGCGACTCCTCGAGCGTGATCCCCATGCCGCGCTTGAACAGCACGGGCAGCGTCTTCTGCTGCCCGACCTGCTTGAGCAGTTCGAAGTTCTGGGCGTTGCGGGTGCCGACCTGGAGCATGACGCCGGTCGCGTGGCCGGACTGCTCGAGGGCGCGCAGGATCTCGTCGATGTGCCGCGCGTCCGTCACCTCCATGGCGACCACGCGCAGCCCGTAGCGGCCCGCGATCTCGAAGACCCACGGGAGGCAGTCGGCCCCGAGCCCCTGGAAGTCGTAGGGGCTGGTGCGCGGCTTGTAGGCGCCGGCCCGCGTCGTCACGATCCCCGCGGCCTGCAGCGCCGCGAACGTCCTCTCGACCATCGGCGGGGAATCGACGGCGCAGAGCCCGGCGAACACGTGCACCGCGCGCTCGTCGAAGCGCACGCCGTTGTACGTGAACCCGATCGACTCGGAGCGGTCGTCGTGGCGCCCGATCAGACGGTACTTCGTCGAGACCCGCACCACGCGCGCGACGTCCGGCAGCCCCTCGAACACCTCGGTCGGGACCGTCTTGGTCGAGCCGATCAGGTGCACCTCGGTGACGACGTGGCTGCGCCCCTGGTAGACGTGGCGCCGCGGGGAGATGCCAGGGAAGCGCGACGCGAGCTGCTCGGTGAAGGCGATGCTCGCCTCGGGGGCCTCGGGCTCGAAGAAGATGATCATGCGGGGGTCTCTCCGGGATCGTCCTGCAGCCGGCGCGAGAAGCGCAGGATCTCCAGGAAGACCGATTCGACGGACACGGGGTCGAGGCCGTTGTCGGCGGCCCAGGCGCGGCGCAGCGCGAGCAGCTGGTCCTCGCGGCGCGCGTCGCGCACGCCGTGGCCGAGCCCCGCCTTGGCCTCGCGGGCCCGGTGCGAGAGCCGCGCGCGGCGGGCGAGCAGGGCGACGATCTCGCGGTCGAGGTCGTCGATCAGGTCGCGCACCTCGCGCAGCGCCGGCGAGCGCACGCCGAGGTCGGGGATGGCCAGGCTCGCGGCCGGGATCTCCGGCTCGCCGTCGGCCGGCCCGCGCAGCGCGTGGTCGGCCTCGTGCAGCGCGTCGAGCAGCTTGCGCCGGGCCTCGCCCGAGAACGGGTTCTCGCGGTGCAGCGTGGCGAACAGGTGGCCGGCGTCCGACCGGACCGACGCGACCGTGCGCGCGATGCCGCGCGCCGACGGCGGCGCCAGCTCGGAGTTCATGTCGACGCCCGCGTCGAGCACGCCCTTGGCGACGAAGAACGCCAGCGCGTGCAGCTCGGCCATCTTCCGGTCGTGCTCCTCGGCGGTCAGCGTGAGCACCTGGCAGCCGACGCGGCGGTAGAGCGCCGCGGCCGCCTCGACCGCCCCCGGGTGGACGTCGTTGGGGCAGACGATCACGCGCAGCGGGCGCTCGCCGAGGGCGAGCGAGGTCGGGCCGAACAGCGGGTGCGTCGCCGCCCAGGGCACGGCGGCCCCGAAGGCGCGCCGCAGCTGCTCGGTCGGCCGCACCTTCACGCTGCCGACGTCGATCACGAGGTGCTCGCCGCCGACGTGGGGGCGCAGGGCGGCCAGCGCGTCGGGGATCGCGGCGACCGGGACGGCGACGATCAGGACCGGCGCCTCGGCGGCGAGGGCCGCGACGGAGGCGGCCGAGAGGGGGCCGGGCACGGACGCGCGCGGGTCGAACGCGCGGACGGGGATGCCCGCCTCGTGCAGCAGGTCGGACAGCGCCCGGCCGAACAGGCCGAAGCCGAGGATCCCGACCGGTCCCGCCTCGAGACGCGTCATCATCGGCATGAACGTACGTCAAGTCCGCGCCGTAAAGCACGCAACCCCCGGAGGTCTCCGGGGGTTGCGCAAGGGGGAGGAGGTCGGAGGAAAGGAGTCGCTTGCTGTGCGCCGGGTGGGGGGATCCGGCGAGGCCGCTGGTGATGCTCTTGGTCCCGCGTCCTCGGGCTTCCATAGAGCAACCGCGATGCCAACCCCGGCCCGAGCCGGGCCGCGCCGTCGCTGCCTACGCAAGCCTCTGTTGTTCAACGACTTCGCGCCGGCGCGCCGCGTGGTGGGCCGGCGGCGGGCCCGGAGGCCGCGGTGCGCCGTCCTGACGCGGTGCCCCGCGGACCCCCGATCACCGCGTCGATCTGGCGCCCCGGGGGAGCGGAGGCGGCAGGGCCGCGTCGCTACGGGCAGGGGTCCTCGTCGGCGGCGGGGCGGCCACAAGGCCGGGGCGGGAGCCAGGCGAAGCCGGCGGGGACGCCGCCGCCGGGAGGGAGCGGCGTCCGCGCGTCCTCTGGCCCGTCCTGCGGCTCGGCCCCAGGGACGTCCTCCGCCATCGGGCCGTCGCCCCCGGGAGGACCCCCCGCCGTCCGCCACGACGCCGTCGCCGGGCGCGGCCGGTCGGGCCAGCCGGCGTCCAGCCGGGCCACCCGGGTGAAGTCGCACTCGAGGCCGTTCGCCTCGGGGCGCTCGACCCCGGACGACCCCTCGCCGTACGACCCCTCGCGCGCGCCGTCGTTGCCGACCGGCAGGATCCAGAGCGCCCGCCCCGCCGCGAGGGCGCCGGGGTCGAACGTCGCGACGCCGCTGCTGCCGACCGCGCAGAACGCCCGGGCCCACGCGGGCCGCACGCCGCCGGCCGTCGCGGTCGCCGTGTACACGGTCGTGTTCGACGCCCAGCCCGCCGGCGTGTACGTCAGGACCAGCGTCGTCCCGGCGCCGCGGGCCAGCCGGGACTCGCCCTCGGGCGAGGCCTCGGTCGGCGGCGGCGCGGCCCCCGCCGCGCACGACGCCGCCAGGGTGAGGTCGATCGAGGCGGCGCTCAGCGAGCCGATGTCCGCCGACGCGGTGTCCTGCACGTACAGCGTCCAGCGGCCGCCGCCGGCGGCGTTGTCGAAGCTGTCCATCGTGCCCGGGCCGTCCGGCAGCGTCGGCACGTCGTACGAGGTCTGGATGTTGTCGCCGGAGCCGCCGCTGAGGTTGTGCACGGTGGTCACGATCGACGCGGGCGAGGTCAGGCGGACCAGCAGGTCCCCCTTGTACGGGTGCGTGATGGAGAGGTTGAGCTTCACGTCCGCGACGCTGCCGCTGGCCGGGACGTCGATGGCGGCCGAGATGCCGGGGGCGTTGTCGGGGATCGTCGTCGAAGAGCCGCTCCAGGCGTAGCGGGTCGTCGCGCCCGTCGCGCCGCTCGGCTTCGTCGTGCGCCGGACGGCGTTGGCGTCCGACACGCCGCTGGCCGCGTCCGTCGCGCGCACCACGTACGTGTATGACGTGCCCTGCGCCAGCCCCGCGGCGTCGGTATAGGCCGTGCCCGCGACGCCCCGCGCGAGCCGGTTCGTCGGGCCCGGCACGAAGTTCGCCGAGGTGCTGCGGAAGACGTCGTAAGACAGCGGCCCGCCGCAGCGCGCCGTCGCGGCGGGCCAGGCGAGCTGGACGCCGCACGTCGCGAGGCCGGCGTTCGTCGCGGACGCGAGCCCGTCGAACGCGGGCGGCAGCGTGCAGCGGCCGGTCGCGAGCGCGCTCGCCTCCTGCGAAGACGCCGACTCGCAGCCCGCGACCGCGCGGACGACGTAGTGGTAGCGCGTGCCGCCGGAGACGCCGGCGTCCACGAACGACGTCGCGCCCGCCGGCGCGGTGCCAACGGGCGCGTAGGGCCCGCCCGCCTGCGTCGCGCGGTACACGGCGAAGCTGGTGCCCGCCGCCGCCGGGACCCAGGACACGGTCACGCGGTTGGCCCCGTCCGCCGCCGCGGCGGCCGTCACGGGCGGCGCCGGCGGGACGCAGTCCGTCGCGTTGTACGCGTACACCGCGAAGTCCTGGTCGAGCGGGCTCGCGTTGCCGGGGACGCCGTCGGCCACGATCGCGGCCGCGCGCACGGTGATCCGCAGGGACGACGCGCCGCCCGCCGGGAGGACGACCCCCTCGACGTTGTTGACGCGGTCGGCGCTGCCGCCGGTCGCGGAGACGCCGCCGGCGAACACGTTGCCGTAGTACACGACGCCGCCCGCCTCGACCTCGAGGTCGAGGTCGTTCTTCAGCGCCGCCGCCCCGACGTTCCCGGGCGCGTCGGTCCACGCGAGGACGACCCGCAGCGGCGCCTGCGCGGACACGCGCTGCGCGTTGACGCTGTACGCCTCGCCCGTCGCCGTGAACAGCCGGGACTGGTCCACGCGCAGCGCCGGCGCGCCGTCGAACAGGCGCCCCGTGTCCACGAGGCCCCAGCCCTGGCTGGCGTTCGGGGCCGCGGCCTGGACGACGCCGGTGCCGTTCGTCAGCTTGGCGTCCACGCCGCCGACGAGGTCGCGCGCGGACGCGACGAGCGCGGCCTTGACCAGCGCCGGGCTCGGCGGCCCGCCCCAGTGGTCGATCCCGTACTGGTACAGCAGGGCGGCCGCGCCCGCGGCCGCGGGGGTCGCCGCGCTCGTGCCGTTGAAGTTGCGGTACTTGGCCGGGTCGGCGGTGTCGTACGGGTTGCCGCAGCCGGTCCCGGCGTACGCGCCGCGCGTGGTCACCCAGCCGTTCGCGATCGCGGCCACGTCGGGCTTGATCCGGCCGTCGTGCGCCGGCCCGCGGCTGCTGTAGTACACGATGTCGTCGCCCGGCGTGTTCTGGAACGCGGAGCTCCAGCCGCAGGCGGTGTAGCCCGGCCACCACGCCTCCGCGGCGGCGAGCGTGATCACGTTCTTGGCCGTCCCGGGGCTGCCCACCGTGCCCGCGCCGGGGCCGGCGTTGCCCGCGGCGAACAGCACGATCAGCGGCTGGTTGCCCGCGGCCGCGGACGCGTCGCGCACGAGGATGTCGTAGGCGCGCGCGTCGGAGGTGTAGCTGTTCGTGTTCGCGCCCCAGCTGTTCGACGACAGGCGCGCGCCGTTGGCGAAGGCGTGCGCCTCGAGCGCCGCGTAGCTGGTCGTGAGGCCCCAGGCGCCGTTGAAGTCGAAGATCTTCGAGCCGCCGAGCCGGACCATCGGCGCGACGCCCATGCCGAAGTGGTAGCCCGCGGTGCTGACCGCGGCGTTGCCGGTGCCGCCCGCGGCCGAGTAGCCGCCGACCACGCCGGCGCAGGTGGTGCCGTGCCCGTTGCCGTCGACGCCGTCGCGGTCGGTGCCCGCGTCCGCGGTCCAGTCCTTGACGTACGCGACGCGGTCGTCGCCGGTCACGCCGTAGAGGTCCGTGTGCCACGTGCCGGCGCGCTGCCCCTTGTCGAAGCCGGTGTCGCTCACGTTGACGACGAAGTCCCAGGTCCGCGAGGTGTCGAAGCCGCGCTGCTGGAGCCACGTCATGTAGGGCACGCCGGCGAGGCCGAAGCCCGCGACGGTGCCGTTGCAGCGCTGGCCGGCGACGTTGAGCGCGGAGGCCTCGTCGTGCGGCACGGGGGGCGTCCACTCGTCGATGCGGTACACCGGCGGCTCGTGCGCGAGGCCGAACAGCAGCTCCGACGACAGGGACACCACCAGTTCGAGGTACGGGGGCTGCGCGGAGGGCTCGCGCAGGACGAAGCCCTGCTTGCGCAGGCGCTCGACGACCGCGCGCCCGGCCGGGTCGTCGAGCACGAGGAACGACGCCGCGACGAGCCCGCTGCGCCGCGCGAGGCGCGACGAGAGCCGGTACGCGGGCTGCCACACGGAGGTCCACTCGACGGCGTCGCGGCCGGTCGAGCCGCGCACCGCGCCGGAGGCGAGGCGGCGGCGCTGCTCGGGCGTCATCCGCACCACGTAGGTGTTCTCGGGCACGTACTCGACGACCTGCGCACCGAGTTCCTCGACGCGCGCGAGCCAGGCGAGGCGCGGCGGGCCGTAGAACCGCACGAGGTAGAGGCCCGCGGAGCCTTCGGGGTAGTCGTCGATGACGAGCCGCGGGTCGAGCCGGGTGGACGGCGCGGTCCCGGGGCCCACCGCCATCTCGGCGAGCCGGATCGCGCCGACCGGCGTGCCCGCCGTGCGCCGGCGCGCCTCGAGCGCCGTCGCGGCGGCGGGCGTCGTCGCGGCCGCGGGGGCATCCGGTCGGTCGACGAGCAGGAAGCTGCCGTAGTCTTCGAGGATCGCGGCGTTCTGGGCCGCGAGGTCCTTCTCGACGCCCGGGCGCTTCACCACCGTGGCGCGCTCGGCGAGCGCGGCCGGCGCGAGCGCGATCCCGAGCGCGAGCGCCATCGCGAACGGGCTCCCGCCGGATCTGCACGAGGCGGTCCCGGAAGACCCGGACGACGCCCCGGGCACGGTCGAAACACGCAAGGCGGCGGCGGCACGCAACGGACGCATGGCTCCCCCGTCCGCCGCCGGCCCCCACCGGCGACGCGACACGGGAAACCTAGGTCCCGCGCGTATTCCCGCCTATCGGCCGGCAGGCTTCGATTCCCGCCTATCGGCCGGCAGGCTTCGTAGGGGCCGGCCTCCCGCGCCGCAGGCGCGCAATGGTCGGCCCGGCGCCGCGGATCCGGAGGGGAAGGGGGTGGGCGGGCCCACGGTCATTTGCCGGAAGATTTCCGGGGCGCCCCGACGCGCCCCACGCGCGCCACTGCCGCACCACGCGCGCTTGATGGCATCGCCCGGCTGCGCGACCTCACACCTTCGACGCAGCCCCGGCGAGTCTCTCGACGCGCGAGACGACGTCCGCCGGTGTTCGGCGCCATCGTCCGGCAACTGACCGCGAGCGCGGGGAGCCCCGTGGCGCCCGCGCGGAACCTCAGACGATCCGGGCCTCAGCGGGCCTCGCCGAGCTTCTTCTCGAGCTCGGCGTTCTCGCGCTGCAGGCGCTCGATCTCGGCGTCGCGCTCGGCGACGGCGCGCCGCCCGCGCTCGTCCTCCTCGGCGCGGACCTCGCGCAGGCTCGGCGACGGCGCGCCGCCCGCGCTCGTCCTCCTCGGCGCGGACCTCGCGCAGCGCCTGCCGCTCCTCCTCGGAGCCGGCGCGCGCGAGCACGTCCTCGCCCGCGTTCGAGACCTGCGGGTTCGAGGGCGGCGGGATCGCGGACGGTCCGCTCGCGGACGACGCGCTCGCGGACCCGACCTGGTCCGGCTTGTCCGGTTCGTCGCCGCCGGGGCAGCCGGGGAGCAGGACCAGCGATCCGGCCGCCGCGAGCAGGAACGCCGCCGCGGCGAGGGACCGCGCGGCGCGCGCGAGGAGGAAGCGGCTCACGACGCGCTCCCGCGAGGTCACGTGACGCACCCGCGGTCTCACGACCCGCTCCCGGAGCGCCCCTTCAGCTCCTCGTTCTTCCGGCGCAGGTCCTCGAGCGTCTCGTCCTTGCGCTCGAGCACGTTCTTCCAGAACATCCGGGCCGCGTGGCGCATGTCCTCGAGCAGCGGCGCCGTGACCTCCCTGCCCTTGTACCAGGTCTTCTTGGCGGCGTCGGCGACCTCGAGGCCGACCTCCTTGCCGGCCCGGCCGATCTCCTTGCCGGCCTCGTCCGCGGCGCGGCCGACGTCGCGGCCGAACTCCTTCACGTCCTTCTTGGCCTGGCTCTCGTCCGCGAGCGCGGGCGCGGCGGCCGGCAGGACGAGGAGGACGGCGGCCACGACGGGCAGGAGGAGGGCGACCACGACGGGGACGAGCCGCAGGACGGAGAGGCGCTGCCGAACGGGGACGAAGGCGAGCACGCGCGGGCGACTCATGGCGGACCTCCTTCCCGGAAGGAATACCATGGGGCCCCGAGGATCCCCAATGAACCACGCCCCGATGAACCACGCGATTCGCATCCACGAGACGGGCGGCCCCGAGGTCCTGCGCTGGGAAGAGGTCGCCGTCGGCGACCCGGGCCCCGGCGAGGCGCTCGTGCGGCACACCGCCGTCGGCCTGAACTTCATCGACACCTATCACCGCAGCGGGCTGTATGCGCTGCCGCTGCCCGCCGTGATCGGCTCCGAGGGCGCCGGCGTCGTCGAGGCCGTCGGCCCCGGCGTCACGGAGGTCGCGCCCGGCCGGCGCGTCGCCTACGGCGGCGAGCGCGGGGCCTACTGCGAGCGGCGGCGGATCCCCGCGGCGCGGCTGGTGCCGCTGCCGGACGAGCTCGACGACCGGACCGCGGCCGCGATGATGGTGCAGGGCCTGACGGCGCAGTACCTGCTGCGGCGCACGTTCCCCGTGCAGGCGGGGCAGACGGTCCTGGTCCACGCGGCGGCGGGGGGCGTCGGGCTGATCGCCTGCCAGTGGGCGAAGCACCTCGGCGCGACCGTGATCGGCACCGTCGGCCGCGACGAGAAGGCCGCGCTCGCGCGCGAGCACGGCTGCGACCACGTGATCGTCACCGCGCGCGAGGACGTCGCCGCGCGCGTGCGCGAGATCACGTCCGGCCGCGGCGTCCCCGTGGTCTACGACGGGGTGGGGAAGGACACCTGGGGCGCGTCGCTGGACAGCCTCGCGCCGCGCGGGATGCTGGTCTCGTTCGGCAACGCGTCGGGCGCGGTGCCGCCGTTCTCGCCGCTCGCGCTCGCCAAGGGGTCGTTCTTCGTGACGCGGCCGGTGCTGGCGCACTACACCGCGACGCGCGAGGAGCTGCTCGCGGCCGCGGACGAGCTGTTCGACGTCGTGCGCCGCGGCGCGGTGAAGATCCGCGTCCACCAGACGTACGCGCTGCAGGACGCCGCGCAGGCGCACCGCGACCTCGAGGCGCGCCGCACCACCGGATCGACGGTGCTGCTGCCCTGAGACGGTGCCCGCCTCGAGGTGCTGGCGCGCTTAGATGAGTAGGGCGGCCCGAGGGCCGCCCCTACACGAAACGGACGAGACGCGCGGGTCACAGGACGACGTCCTGCGTGGGCAGGGTCTTCGCCTTCTCCGAGATCTCCGCGTAGAGCAGCGTCGACAGGTAGCGCTCGCCGCAGCTCGGCAGCACCACGACGATCCGCTGCCCGGCGTGCTCCGGCCGCGCCGCGACCTTCAGCGCCGCCCAGAGCATCGCGCCGCTCGAGATCCCCGCGAGCAGCCCTTCCTCGGCCGCCGCGCGGCGCGCCATGGCGAAGGCGTCGTCGTTCGTGACCGTGACGACCTCGTCGATCAGCTGGCGGTCGAGGATCGAGGGGACGAAGCCCGCCCCGATGCCCTGGATCTTGTGCGGGCCGGGCGCGCCGCCGGAGAGCACGGGCGAGTCGGAGGGCTCGACCGCGACGGCCTTCATGCCCGGGTGGCGCTGCTTGAGCACCTGCGCGCAGCCGGTGATCGTGCCGCCGGTCCCGACGCCGGCGACGAGCACGTCGACGCGGCCGCCGGTGTCGCGCCAGATCTCCTCGGCCGTGGTGCGGCGGTGGATTTCGGGGTTCGCGGGGTTGTCGAACTGCTGCGGCATGTACCCGTCGGGGATCTCCGCGAGCAGCTTCTTCGCGTGCGCGATCGCGCCCTTCATCCCGAACTTGCCGGGCGTCAGCACGACCTCGCAGCCGAGGGCGAGCAGCAGGATCCGGCGCTCGAGGCTCATCGTGTCCGGCATCACCAGCACGCAGCGGTAGCCGCGCGCGGCCGCCACGAACGCGAGGCCGAGGCCGGTGTTGCCGGACGTCGGCTCGACGATCGTCGTGCCGGGCCGCAGGCGCCCCTCGCGCTCCGCCGCGTCGATCATGGACACGCCGATCCGGTCCTTCACCGACGACATCGGGTTGAACCACTCGAGCTTGCAGACGACCTCGGCCGGGAGCCCCTGCGCGAGACGGTTGAGCCGCACGAGCGGCGTGTTGCCGATGGTCTGGGTGATGTCCGCGTAGATCCGTTCCACGGCCTGTCCTCCTCGCGGGGTTCCCGGTCCCGCTGGCGCTGCTCCTCGGGGCGGGCGTGCGCCGCCCTAATCTGGATGAGAGTTTCCAGTATACGGCGAAGGTGTCAACGCGCCGCCCCGGGGGCCGTCCTGTCGATGAAAGGAGACCGAGGTGAAGACGATCAGGAACCTCATGGCCGTGACCGGCGCCGCCGTCCTCGTCCTCGTCGCGTCGGGGGCCCTCGCGCCCGCCGAGGCCGGGCCGGGCCGCGGCCGGAACCGGGGGGAGGTCGCCCGCCGGGTCGCGCACGAACTCGACCTGACCGCGGAGCAGCGCGAACGCATCCGGGACATCGTCCGCTCGCACTGGGAGGCCGGGCTCGGCGACCTCGCCCGCCAGGCGCGCGACGCGCGCCGGCAGCTGCGCAGGCTGATCCACGACCCCGAGGCGCCGGAGTCCGAGATCCGCGCCGCCGTCCGCGGGGCCAGCGTCCCGGCCGAGAACCTCGCCGTGGCCCGCCACCGGCTCGCCCGCGACGTCCAGGAGGTGCTGACCCCCGAGCAGCGCCGCCGCGCCCAGGAGATCGGCCTGCACCTCGGCGCGCTCGGGGACCGCGCGTTCCGCCGGTTCGACGGCGACGTCCGGGGCCTCGACGATCCGCGGGACCTCGACGACCCGCGGGACTGAGGACGGCGCGGTCAGCCGCGCGGCGGCGGGGGCGGCAGCGGTGGGGGCTGCGGCGGCTGCCGCCGCAGCAGCCCGACGACGAAGACGACCAGCCCGATCGCGGCGACGACCGGCCCCCCGAGGAGCGCGGCGACGGCGCCGCCGGCGAGGCCGAGCGCGCCGCGCGGGACCTCCTCGATCACGGCGTACGCGCCGCGGACCGGGTTGCCGTCGCGATCCGCGGCCGGCACCGAGACCGTCAGCGTGACGCGGCCGCCGCTCGGAGGCCGAAACGACTCCCCGCGATGGTGCACGCGCACGCGGCGGTCGAACGACGCGTCGTGCGGGCTCGCCGGCTCGGGCACGATGGCGCTGCCGGTCGCGGCCGCCGCGCCGACCTGCAGCACCGGCCCGTCCGGTTCGCGGACCTCGTAGTTGACCGGCACCTCGCAGGAGACGATGTCCGCCCGCTCCCGCGGCCGCTCCACGAGCGCCGGTGCGAGCTCGACCGTGATGTCGAGGGCGAGCCGCGCGAGGCGGTCGCCGGCGGCGACCCCGGGGAGGGTGACGGGGTCGGACCCCGGCGCGACCGGGACGCGCGCGACCTCGCGCGCCGAGGCGGCCCGGTACGCGGCCGTGCCGCACATCACGCAGCTCGACGCGGTGAGCGCGATGCCGGCCAGCACCGTCAGACAGCCCCACTTCCACATCGCCACGGTCCCCCTGCGCCCCGCCGGGCTCCCGGGACAACTTAGGTCGAGGTGACGCCCGCACAAAAAAATCGCGCGCGGCACGATGCCGCGCGCGGCGAGAGTAGGAGGCCGGGGAGAAACCTCCACCCCTCGCGGCCCAAGTCCTGGGACAGCAGCCGAGGCCGCGGTCCCGCACGACAGGAATGCAGGGGCCGTGCCAATCCGGATGAATCGCGGAAAGTGGCGTCACGACTACGGTTTCCGCGGTTCGACCGGTGCGGGGCCGGCGCGCGGGCGTGTCCAGTCCCCGGCCACTCTGGCCCGCAACTGACAGGCTGGCCGGGGGATGGGTCGACTGTTCGAGATCGGACACGCTGGACGGTGGCGCTGGATCGATGGCGCGGCCGGGCCGGATGGATGCCGCGGGTCGGGCGACCTAGATTCCGGACTGGAGGTCCGCCCCGGATCGCGCGCTGCCGCGCGGGCGGGCGCGCCCCGAGGCGCGACGTGCCCGAAACGCTACCGGACCGTCAGAAGCTGGCCGAGATCGACCCGTCGCTCGGCCGGGGCACCCGGCTCCCGCTCGCCGCGGTGCTCCTGGGCGTCGTCCTGCTCGTCGCGCTGCTCCCGCTCCTCTTCTTCAACGTCTCGGTCAGCAACGAGATGCGCGAGACGCTGACCGCCGGCCAGGAGGAGCGCCTGCTGCGGCTCGCGACGTCCGCCGCGCAGCGCATCGACGCGGCGGTGGACAAGGTCGCGACCGAGACGATCAAGATCGGGCAGGCGCTCGGCGCCTCGCCCGCCGGGTCGGGCACGGTCCAGGACCTGTCGGACTTCCTCGACGAGACGGTCGTGCTCGCGCGCTTCACGCCGGTCGCGGGCGCCGCCGTCGGCGCCAAGAAGCCCGAGCTCGTCGTCCCGGTCCAGCTCGAGCAGTCGCTGTCGCGCGACGCGCAGGCCGTGCTCGACGCCGGACCCGCGCCGACGTTCGCGGCGGCGCGCGCCGCGGGCCACGCCGCCGTGCGCGGCGGGCCGTTCGTGATCGGGCCCGAGCGCGTGATCGCGTTCACCGTCACCGCGGCGGTGCAGCGGCAGGGCGCGCTGCTCGGCGTCTACCAGGAGATCGCGGTCCTGCAGCGGCCCTGGGAAGAGGCGAACCTGGACATCCAGGCGCCGACCAAGCTGTTCCTGCTGCGCTCCGACGGCAGCGTGATCCGGCACACGGGGACCGGCGGGCCGGACGAGTCGGCCCAGGAGGTCCGGTCGCGCCCGGTGGTCCAGCACTTCGTGCAGCAGCGCGGGCGCTTCCGCGGCACCAGCCCGTACACCGTGCCCGGCCTCGCGGGGCCCCGCCGCATGCTGGGCGGCCTCGTGGCCACGGCCGCGGGCTGGGGCGTGCTGGTCGAGGTGGACGAGAAGATCGCGCTCGCGCCCGTCGCGCAGATGTCGGCGCGGCTGCGCAACGGCGCGCTGCTCGCGGCCGGCCTCGCGCTCGCCGCGGCGCTGCTGCTGCGCACGGTGATCAGCCGGCCGATCACGCGCCTCGCCCAGATCAGCAAGCGGCTCGCCGACGGCGACTTCTCGGTGCTCGCCGCGCCCTCGCGGATCACCGAGCTGGACCTGCTGGGCGTCAACTTCAACCGCATGGCCGGCCGGCTCGGCGAGCTCGTCGAGCGCTTCCGCAGCGCCGCGCGCGAAGCCAACGACATGTTCCTCGGCACGATCCGCGCGCTCGCCGAGGCGATCGACGAAAAGGACCCCTACACGAAGGGCCACTCCGTCCGCGTCAACCGCTACGCGGTGATCATCGGGCGCTACCTCGGGCTGTCGCGCGAGGAGATGCGGCACCTGCAGATCTCGTCGCTGCTGCACGACGTGGGCAAGATCGGCATCGACGACGCGATCCTCAAGAAGCCCGCCGCGCTCTCGCCCGAGGAGTTCGGGGTGATGAAGACGCACCCCGAGCGCGGCGCGAAGATCATGGGCCGGATCCCGCAGATGCGGAACATCATCCCGGGCATGCGCTTCCACCACGAGCGCTACTCGGGCGGCGGCTACCCGCTGGGCCTGCAGAAGGAGGAGATCCCGCTGCAGGCGCGCATCATCGCCGTCGCCGACACGCTCGACGCGATGATCACCGACCGCCCGTACCAGAAGGCGCTGCCGGTCGCGGACGCCGTCGCGCGGATCAACGACCTGAAGGGGCGGATGCTGGACCCGCAGGTCGTCGAGGCGTTCAACCGCGCGTTCGAGGCCGGCGAGTTCGACGACCTGCTCGCGCCGCCGGTGCGGCCCGACGCGCCCGAGCCGGAGGCGGCCGTTGCCGCCGGGCGGCCGGCCGCGACCGGGCCCGACGTGCGCGCGTTCGCGCCGCCGCCGATCGAGCGGCGCCCCTGAGCCCTCTCCCAGGGGCGTCTACCGGACGTCGCGAACTTCGTCGAGCGGGATCTCGTGGCCGTTGCGCAGCAGGCGCAGCGCCCAGTTCACCTTCTCGTGGCGGATGACCTGCTCCGGCGCGCGGCTGCGCAGGGGCAGCGTGTTCATCTGCAGCAGGTCGGGGATCCCGGCCGCGCCGCGCACGCGCGCGTAGGCGAGCAGCGGCACGAACAGCCGGCCGCGCTCCTGCAGGTACGCGGCCTTGAGCGCGTCGGCGGCGACCGTCGAGCGCGAGAACCGCGCGAGCGCGCGCGCGGCCTCCTCGCGCGCGCGGCGCAGCGACTCGACGCGGTAGACGTCGTCGGACAGCAGCTGCACGAGGAACGTCGTCGCGCGCTCGCTGCCGATCCGCCCGAGCGCCTCGGGGATGCGCCACGCGCGGTCCGGCTCGATCCGGCCGAAGAGGCCCTGCAGCGGCTCGACCGCCCGCGGGTCGCCGAGGTCGGCGAGGCGGTCGATCGCGAGGTCGACCTCGCCGGGCGTGCCGTTCTCGAGGACCTGCAGCCAGGGCTCGATCGCGCTCCCGTGCTCCTCGACGAGGCGCGTCAGCTGCGCCGCCTCGAGCAGCCGGTGCTGCAGCGCGGGGGCGGCGATCGACTCGGCCATGCTCTCGAGCTGCTGCGCGACCGAGGCCGGCGCCGCGAGCGGCAGCGCGGCGACGAGCCCCTCGCCGACCGGGTCGAGCCCGTTGCGGCGCGCGATCTCGTCCTTCAGGCGGCGCAGCGTGCAGGGCATGCCGCGCGGGTCGCGGCGCCGGACGAGCTCCGCCGCCGCCGCGAGGCCCGCCTCGTGCACGGCCGCGTCGGCGCACGCCGCCAGCAGCCGGTCCCGCGAGGCGTCGCCGGGGATCTGGCCCAGCGACGCGACCGCATGGACCGAGGTGCCGGGGTCCGCTCCGAGCGCCTCGCGGCCGAGCGCGGGCACGGCGCCCGGGTCCTTCGCGTTGCCGAGCGCGCGCACGATCATCGCGCGCTCGGTTTCGTCCGCGTTGCCGAGGGCCTTGATCAGCGCGGCGCTCGCGGCCGGCCCGCCGATGAGCCCGAGCGACCAGAGCGCGCGCTGCTCGCCGGGGCTCGTCGCGCCCGGCTTGATCAGCTTGACGAGTGCGGGGATCGCCTCGGCGGCGCGGAGGTAGCCCACGCCCTCGGTGGCCGCCTCGCGCACCGCGCCCTCCGGGTCGGCGAGGGCCTCGACGACCCGCGGGGCGCCGCGCGGGTCCCCGATGCGGGCGAGCGCCATGACGGCGTAGCGCCGGTCCACGGGGTTCGGCTGGCGCGACCAGTCGAGCAGGAACGGCACCGCCGCCGCGTCGCCGACGGTGCCGAGCGCGCCGAGCCCCGCGATGCGCGCCTCCTGGCCGCGGCGCGGGATCTCGCGCACCAGCAGCGGCACCGCCGCGGGGCCGAGCACGCCGCCGATGTAGTCCATCGCGGTCGCGTCCGGCGCGAACGACGTCGTCGCGTGCGTGGAGCGCAGCGCGAGCAGCGGCGCGTCCGGGTCCCCGGCGAGCGTCAGCGCGTAGAGGATCTCGAGGTAGACGAGCCCCAGCTCGCGCGTGAGCTCGCGGCGCAGGATCGGGACGACGCGCGGGTCCCCGAACGCGCCGAGCAGGTAGACCATCGACGCCCAGCTCTGCGGGCTCCGGCGCTCCAGTTCGGCGATGACGAGCGGGATCGCCGAGGGCCCGATGTCGAGGACCTGCGCGAACACGTCCTCGCGGTCCATGCCGCCGCCCGGCTGGCGCAGCCGGTCGATCAGCGCGCCGACGCGGCGCGCGACGGCGGGCGAGGGGCTCGGGAAGTCCGGCAGCGGGGCCGCCGCCGTCGCGGCGTTCCCGGCGGCCGGCGCCCCCGCGGGGGACGCGGGCAGGGAGGACGACTGCGCGCGCACGGCCGGGGCGGCCGCGGCGAGCGCGATCACGAGCGGGAGGAGTCGGCGCATGGGAGCGAGCGGATTGTAGGGCGGCGCGGGCGCGCGCGCCGACGCGCCGGCGCGCCGACGTGCGGCGGCGTGCGCCGATGTGCGGCGACGTGCACCGACGACGAAACAGGTTGCACGGCGGCCGGGACGCCGTATGTAGGAGTTTTGTTTTCGCCCCTCGTTTGCTATTATCGTGCCGGAGGCTCGGGCTAACGGGGCATCCGGAGACCCTGGGTCGGGGGGCGCCGCCCGGCGGTTTCGGGAGGGGAGGTCCCACGCCATGGCGCTGACGCGGCGGCAGAAGCAGATCTTCGATTACATCCGCGAGTTCATCGCGGCCAACGGGTACTCGCCGAGCCTCGAGGAGATCGGCCGGCACTTCGGCCTGTCCTCGGTCGCGACCGTCCACAAGCACGTCACCAACCTCGTGCGGAAGGGGTTGCTCCGGCGCTCCTGGAACCAGAACCGCTCGATCGAGATCGTCGACGACACCGAGGCGCCGCGCGCGGTGGACGTCCCGCTGCTGGGCCGCATCCCCGCCGGCAAGCCGACCGACGCGGCGGACGTCGCGAGCGACCGCGAGTGCATCTCCATCCCGGCGTGGCTCGTCGGGGCGGGGCGCACCTACGCGCTCAAGGTCACCGGCGACTCGATGGTCGACGAGCAGATCCGCGACGGGGACTACGTCGTCATCGAGGAGCGCCGCTCCGCGGACAACGGCCAGCTGGTCGTCGCGATGATCCACGGCGAGGACGTCACCCTGAAGAAGTTCTACCAGGACGGCGAGACGGTCCGCCTGCAACCGGCCAACCGGCGCTACGAGCCGATCCTCGTCCCCGCCGACCGGCTCGAGGTCCGCGGCGTCGTCCGCGGGATCCTGCGCAAGTGCTGAACGGCGAGAGGCCCTTCCCGTTCCTGCGGCCCGGGCGCGTCCCGGGGCGCGACGCCAACGTCCCGCCCCCGGGCCTGCAGGTGGTCGCGGCCGAACCGCGGCACCTCCGGCGGGCGCGCCAGATCGTCGCCGCGGCCCCCGTGATGAACGTCCACGTCGGCGCGCACCTGCCGGCCTCGGTCGGCGAGCCCGCGTCGGGGCTCGAGTACTGGGCGCTCCTCGAGGGGCCGCGCACGATCGGCCTCGTGCAGCAGCACCGCGGGGTCTGCTGGGCGCTCGAGCCGGGCGCGCGCGGCGACGCGCGGCTCGCGCCCGCCGTCGCGGGCCTCCTGGCGCGGACCGTCCGTTTCAGCGAGATCGTGTTCGGCGTCGAGGACGAGGTCCGCGCCGTCATCGACGCGTGCCGCACGCGCGGCATCGACCTGCTGGAGCTGCGGCGGCAGGAGATGATGGCCTGCGTCGCGCCGGACCACGCCGCCGCGCCCCCGCCCAACTGCGGCTTCGCCCTGCGGCCCGGGCTGCGCCGCGACCTCCGCTGGCTGCTCGAGGCGCACGGCGCGATGTGCCGCGAGGACCTCGGCGTCGACCAGGTGGCCCGCAATCCCGAGGGCTACGCGCGCTACTTCCAGGACCTCATCCGCCGCCGCCGCGTGTTCGTCGGCGAGTTCGACGGCCGGCCGGTGTTCAAGGCCGAGGTCGCGCAGGAGAGCCGCGAGGCCTGGCTGATCGAGGGGGTCTATACCGCCCCCGGCACGCGCGGGCGCGGGTTCGCGAAGCTCGCGATGGTGATCCTGGCGGACGCCGCCCTGGCACGCGGCCGGATCTCCTGCCTGTACGTGCACCGGCGCAACGAGATCGCGATCGGCGTCTACCGGCGGATCGGCTACGAGACCGTCTCGCCCTGGGCCACCGCGATCCTCACCCGGGACTCCCGCCGGTCGGTCCGCGCGACGGAGTACTGATCTGCGCGCGGTGCCCGATTGATGTGGGGGTGGGGCTTCGCCCCACCCCCGGGCGGGGCACAGCCCCGCCCCTACGATAGAATTAGCACGTCCACCCTTGGAGCCACGCCGTGACCGCTTCGACCGTCCTCAACCTCGCGTTCGGCTTCCTCGTCGTGTGGCTCGTCGGCGTCGTCGGCTTCGCGTTCGCGAAGGCCGCCCAGCCGAAGTACGAGCCGCTGCCGCCGGAGCTCCCGGAGCACCACGGGGACCACGACGACCATGGTCACGCCGGCCAGGGCCACGGCGGTCACGGCCACGGCGGGCACGGCGGTCACGGCCACGATCACGGCCACGACCACTAGCGGTCAGAACAGCGCGCCCTGCGTCTCGCCGCCCGGCGCGAACCGCGCCGCGTAGGTCTCGATGTCGAACTTCCGCTCGAGTCCCGCCGCGTTCATGTAGCGCACCGTGCCGAAGACCGGCCGCTCGGTCCAGGGCCGGTCGTGCTTGCCGAAGCACCACGCGACGCCGGCGAACGAGTTGGGGTCCCGCCCGTCGAGCTCGTACTTGTTGTTGAGCGCGAGCGCCAGCGCGAACGCGTCCTCCGGCCGCGCGGTCCACTCGAGGATCTTCTTGCCCCAGTACATCCGCATGTAGTTGTGCATCTTGCCGGTGCGGACCATCTCGGTCTGCGCGGCGTTCCAGTACGGGTCGGCGGTGCGCGCGCGCTCCAGCTGCGCCGCGTCGTACAGCGCCGGGCGCGGGTCGGCCGCGTGCTTCGCGAGCGTCTCGCGCGCCCAGGCCGGCAGGCACGCGTACGCGTCGTAACGCGGGTTGTAGTGGCAGAAGTTGAACGACAGCTCGCGCCGGACGACCAGCTCCTCGACGAACGCGTCCACGTCCGCGCCCGCGCCGCGGCGCCGCGCCGCGAGCGCCAGCTCGAGCGGCGAGACGTGCCCGAAGTGGAGGTAGGGGCTCAGGTGCGAGACGTGCCCCAGCGCGGGGTCGCTGCGGCGCTCGGCGTAGCCGCGCAGGCGCGCGTCGAGGAAGTCCGCGAGTCGCGCGGCGGCCTCGTCCTCGCCGCCGCGGAAGTGCTCCGGGACCGGCGGCACCGAGCGGTCCACGTCCAGCGCGGCGAGGATCGCCGCGGGATCGCCGAGGTCGAGCCCGGGCAGCCCGAGGTCCAGCGACGAACGGCGCGGGCGCCCCGCCGCGAGCGGCACCAGGAAGCGGGCGAGCTGCCGCCGGATCCGCGGCCGGAGCACGGCGGCGGTGTACGCCTCCTTCTCCGCGGCCGTCTCGACGGGGACGACGGCCTCGGTCTCCACCTGCTCCAGCGCGCACGCCGCGGCCTCCGCCACGCGCGCGCGCCAGGCGCGCTGCCCCCGCAGGTAGCCCATGTCCGTGACGACGAGCGCGGCCTCGCGCGCGAGGTCGAGCGCGACCTCGTCGGACGCGCCGCGCCGCGCGCAGAGCGCGATGCCGCGCGCGGCGAGCGCGCGCGCGGTCGCGCGCAGGCCGTCGAGCAGGAAGGCGTAGTGCCGCGCGTTCGCCTCGGGGTAGGCGTCGGTCAGGCCGAAGCCCACCACGAGCGGCAGGCCGGCCTCGTCGGCGCGGCGGATGGCGTGCTCGAGCGCGTGGTTGAAGCGCGAGCGGACCGCCGCCTGCATCCAGTACAGGACGTAGCGGCCCGCTCGCGGCGGACGGTCGTTGAGCGGACGGATCCGCTCGGGCTGGATCACGCGGCGTCCCCGGGGGGCGGGGTCGCGCGCGCGATCACGCGCCCGGCTTCAGCGACTTGACGAGCTGGTCGAAGGCGCCGCGCTGCGCCTCCATCGTCGCCTTCGGGCCGGTGCACTTGAAGAACCAGTTCGCGTCCGGGCCCTGCGCGACGGCGCCCAGCAGCTTGTAGTTCTCCTTGGGCGTGGACTGCGTCATCCCGCCCATCCCGCCGGCGTAGGTGCCGTCGATCTCGACCAGCGTGACCGGCATCGTACCGACCTTGATCTCGCTCGTCTTCGCGTCGGAGGGGCTGCCGTCGGCCTTCGGGAACTGGGCCGCCCAGCGCTGCACGTTGCCGACCGGGTCGCCGCCCTCGTTCGGGCCGAAGTAGAAGACGGCGCACTCGCCGTCGCCGCCGGCCCCCGGCAGGCGGTACTGCGCGCGGCGCATCTGGCTCGACGGGGCCTCGACCTGCCAGCCCTGCGGCGCCGTCCACGACAGGCCGGTCTCGCCGGTGCCGCTGCCTTCCTTCGGCGGGACCAGCTGCGGGCTGCCCTGCGGCGGCATGCCCTGCGGCATCCCGCCCTCGCCGACCGGCGGGTGGCCGGGGGGCAGGGCGCCGCCGGGCTCCGCGCCGGGTTGGGACGGGGCCGGCTGGGCCGGGGCGGGGGAGGCGCCGGCGTCGGCGTCGGACGCCTTTTCGGTGTTCTGGCTGCACCCGGCGAGCAGGGCGAGCGAGGCCGCGAGCGCGAGGGACACGGGGGCGATACGCATCAACGGAGTCTCCATCCGGCGATCTTGGAACGGTTTGGGCCGCGCCCACCGGGCGGCGCGGCGCTGCATCATAACGGATCCGTGTCTCCCGGCTAGTTGCGCCCTCCGCAAATCAGGACCTTGACATCCGATTTGGCCGCCGGTATTGTGGATATTGAGGTCCGAATATAGCGGAACTCGATCCCCCCAATGCCTGAATCGGAGGACGGTCTCACATGCGCACCAAGACACTGTGGATCCTGTTCGCCACCGTCGTCGCCCTCTCCTTCGGCGTCCTCGGGTGGTACGGATTCGAGATCTACCGCGAGATGCCGCCGATCCCGGACCGGGTGGTCACCGAGAGCGGCCGCGTGCTGTTCACGGGCGACGACATCCGCACCGGGCAGAACGTCTGGCAGTCGATCGGCGGCCAGGAGGTCGGGTCGATCTGGGGGCACGGCGCGTACGTCGCCCCGGACTGGTCGGCCGACTGGCTGCACCGCGAACTCACCACGCGGGTCGAGGCGGAAGGGCTGGCCCGTTACGGCCGGCACGTGACCGAACTCTCCCCGGCGGAAAAGGAGGCGGTCGAGGCCGAGGTGCGGCGCGCGACGCGCCGCAACACGTACGACCCCGCGACCCGCACCCTCGTCGTCTCCGACGGGCGTGCCGCGGCGATCGGCGCGGTCGCGGCGCACTACGACGGCCTGTTCGGCACGGCGGCGTCGCTCGACGACCTGCGCGCGGCCTACGCGATCCCGCGCAACGCGATCCCGGACGCCCAGCGGCGCACCCAGCTCAACGCGTTCTTCTTCTGGGCGGCCTGGTCCTGCGGGACCGAGCGCCCGGGGCAGGACATCACCTACACCAGCAACTGGCCGCCCGAGCCGCTGGCCGGGAACCGGCCGACGTCCTCGATCATCCTCTGGTCCGTCGTCAGCGTGCTGCTGCTGCTCGCCGGCATCGGCGCGATGGTCTGGTACCACGCCGCACGCCGCGCGGAGGAGCCGCCCCCGGAGCGCGCGCTGCGCGACCCGATGCTCGGGCTGACCGCGACCCCCTCGATGAAGGCCGTGCTCAAGTACTTCTGGGTCGTCGCCCTGCTCGTCGTGGCGCAGGTCCTGCTCGGCGGCATCGCGGCCCACTACGGCGTCGAGGGGGACGGCTTCTACGGGATCCCGCTCGCCACGTTCCTGCCCTACGCCGTCGCGCGCACCTGGCACGTGCAGATCGGCATCTTCTGGATCGCGACCGCGTGGCTCGCGACGGGGCTCTTCATCGCGCCGGCGGTCGGCGGGCGCGAGCCGAAGGGCCAGAAGCTCGGCGTGAACCTGCTCTTCGGCGCGCTCCTGCTCGTCGTGGTCGGTTCGCTCGCCGGCGAGTGGTTCGGCGTGATGCAGAAGCTCGGGCATACCCAGAACTTCTGGTTCGGGCACCAGGGCTACGAGTACGTGGACCTCGGCCGGTTCTGGCAGATCCTGCTGTTCGTCGGCCTGCTGCTCTGGCTGTTCCTCGTCGGGCGCGCGCTGCTGCCGGCGTTCAAGGAGAAGGAGGGGCGCTCGCTGCTGGCGCTGTTCGTCGTCGCGGCGACCGCCATCGGCGGCTTCTACTCGGCCGGCCTGATGTGGGGCCAGCACACGCACCTCGCGCTCGCGGAGTACTGGCGCTGGTGGGTGGTCCACCTCTGGGTCGAGGGCTTCTTCGAGGTCTTCGCGACCGTCGTGATCGCGTTCCTCTTCACGCGGCTCGGGCTGATCCGGGCGGCCTCCGCCACGCGCGCGGCGCTCTTCACGAGCGTGATCTACCTGACGGGCGGGATCATCGGCACGATGCACCACCTGTACTTCTCGGGGACGCCCACCGGCGTGCTCGCGTTCGGGGCGGTCTTCTCCGCGCTCGAGATCGTGCCGCTGGTGCTCGTCGGCTGGGAGGCCGCCGAGAACCTGAAGCTCGCCCGCGGCTCGGGCTGGCTGCAGCAGTACCGCTGGCCGATCCTGTTCTTCGTCGCCGTGGCGTTCTGGAACCTCGTCGGCGCGGGGCTGTTCGGCTTCCTGATCAACCCGCCGGTGGCGCTGTACTACATGCAGGGGCTCAACACGACCCCGGTCCACGGGCACACCGCGCTGTTCGGGGTGTACGGCATGCTCGGCCTCGGGCTGCTGCTGTTCTGCCTGCGCGCCGCGAACCCCTCCGCCCGCTGGCGCGAGAAGCCGCTCGCGCTGTCGTTCTGGGCGATCAACATCGGGCTCGCGCTGATGGTCGGGCTGTCGCTGCTGCCGGTCGGGCTGCTGCAGGCCGGCGCGTCGATGACGCACGGCATGTGGTATGCGCGCTCGGCGGAGTTCCTCAACACGCCCCTGGTCAACGCGCTGAAGTGGCTGCGCGCGCCCGGGGACACGGTGTTCGCGATCGGCATGATCGCGCTCGCGTGGTTCGTGCTCGGGTTGCGCGGCGGCCGGTCCTTCGAGAAGGCCGTTTCCGGCGCGGCGGACCCGGCGGACCTGTCCCCGGCGTCGCCGGCGGGCCCGGCGGCCAAGCCGACCCGCGTCTGACTCTCGTTCGGGCTCGGATGGACGCCCGCCGGCGCGCGCCGGCGGGCGTCGCCCCGTGGGGGTGGGGCTGCGCCCCACCCGGGCGGGGCGCAGCCCCGCCCCCACGAGGCTGTCGGGGCGCTTACCAAACGTACGAGTGAGTAGGGGCGGTAAGATGGCGTGGTCAGGACACGCCCGTGAACGCATCCGCGACGGAGTCGATGGTCAGCGCCGGCGAGATCCCGGCGCCCGGCGAGCCGGGGCCCCGCCCCGGGGGGAGGAGCCGCATCCCCTGGCGGAAGCGGCTCGGCGTCCGGATCACCGTCGCGGTCGGCCTGATCATGCTCGCGACGCTCTCGGTCGTCGCGCTGCTCACGATCCGCCAGCAGCGCGACCACTCCTTCGAGGAACTCCTCAAGGACGCGCACTTCTTCGCGGACACGATCCGCAGCACGACGCACGACCAGATGCTCGCGAACCGGAAGGACGAGACCTACCGGGTGATGGAGCGGATCGGCCGCCAGCGCGGCGTCGAACGGGTGCGGGTCTTCAACCGGACGGGGAAGGTGACGTTCTCGACGGACCGGTCCGAGATCGGCCGCATCGCGCGCCTCTACGAGGAGCCCTGCATCGGCTGCCACCGTCAGGGCCGCCCGGCACCGTCCCGGGACGCGAACCCGCCCGCGCGGATCTACACCGCGCCCGACGGCTCGCGGATGCTGGGCATGATCATGCCGGTCTCGAACGAGCCCGCGTGCGCCCGTCCCGGGTGCCACCTCGGCGCCGCGAAGAACCAGGTCCTCGGCGTGATCGAGGTGGCGCTGTCGGCGCGCGAGGAGGACGCCGCGCTCCTGCGCCAGGCGCGGCACACCGGCCTGCTCGCGGCCTGCGCGCTGGTCGTCACCTCGGCGCTGGTCTTCGCGCACGCGCGGCGCTTCATCCTCGCCCCGGTCCGCGACCTGCTCGCCGGCACGATGCGCGTCGCCGGCGGCGAGTTCCGCCGCGAGATCCCCGTCCGTTCGGAGGACGAGCTGGGCCGGCTGGCCCAGTCGTTCAACGAGATGCGGGACGCGCTCGTGCGCATGCACCAGGAGCGGCAGCAGCTGCTCGAGGGGCTCGAGAAGCAGGTCGAGCAGCGCACGGCCGAGCTGGAGGCGACGCAGGCCAACCTCGTGCAGACCGAGAAGCTCGCCTCTCTCGGCCGGCTCTCCGCGTCGATCGCGCACGAGATCAACAACCCGCTGGCCGGCATCCTGACGTTCTCGAAGGTCCTGCAGGCGAACCTCGAGGACCCCGACGCCGCGGACATGCGCGCCGCCTCGGTGCGGCAGGCGAAGCTGATCCAGCGCGAGACCGAGCGCTGCCGGACGATCGTCCGCAACCTGCTGGACTTCGCCCGCGAGCGCCCGATGGACGTCCGCGAGCTCGACGTCAACGGGCCGCTCCAGGAGGCGCTGTCGCTCTCGCAGCACAAGTTCGAGATGCAGGGGATCGCGGTCGAGAAGACCCTGCAGGTGCCGCTGACGGTGCTCGGCGACTTCGGCCAGCTGCGCCAGGCGTTCCTCAACATCGTGCTCAACGCCTGCGACGCGATGCCGGGCGGGGGCACGCTGCAGCTGCGCTCGCGCGCCCTGCCCGGCGGGCGCTACGTCGAGGTGGCGGTGATCGACTCCGGCGTCGGCATGCCGCCCGAGGTCCTGGCGAAGGTGTTCGACCCCTTCTTCACCACCAAGGAGATGGGCACCGGCCTCGGGCTGTCGGTCGTCTACGGCGTCGTGGAGAAGCACCGCGGCCGCGTCTTCGTGGACAGCACGCCCGGCAGCGGCACGACGATGCGCCTCGTCCTGCCGGCCGCGCCGCCGGACCACGGCCCGTGATCCTGGGCCTCTGGTGGATCGGCGCGGACGCGGCCGACGGCGAGCTGCTGGGGCTGCTGCGACGGCTCGCGGCGCGCGAGTTCGACCTTCCGGTGCGCGTGCTCGACGGCCCGGAGCGGCCGGACGAGACCGGCTACGACGCGCGCCGGAAGCAGCACGCGTCCGGCGCCCTGCTCGCGTGGATCGAGGAGCGCCGGCCGGCGGACGTCGGCCGCGTGCTCGGGGTGACCGACCGCGACCTGTTCATCCCGATCCTGACGCACGTCTACGGCGAGGCGCGGCTCGGCGGACCGGCGGCGATCGTCTCGACCGCGCGGATGGCCGAGCACGACGGCGCGCCCGCCGACGCGCTGCGCGTGCGCACCCGGACCACGAAGGAAGGCCTGCACGAGATCGGGCACACGCTGGGGCTCCTCCACTGCGACAACGTCCGTTGCCTGATGGCGCGCGCGGCCGTGCTGACCCGCGTGGACACCAAGACGACCCGCCTCTGCCCGGAGTGCCGCGACCGCCTCGACGCGCTGCGCCCCCGTTGGTCCCGCACGGACGGGCCCCGACTGGAGAACGCCCGATGAGCAAGATCGCCCGCCGCAACATCCGGGTCCTCATCGTCGACGACGAGGAGATCGTCCGCGAGTCGCTCGCGGCGTGGCTGTCCAAGGACGGCTACGCGGTGGAGACGGCCCCGGACGGCCCCTCCGCGCTCGCGGCGCTGGAGCTCCACGACTGGTCGATCCTGCTGATCGACCTGAAGATGCCGGGCATGGACGGGCTGACGCTGCTGGAGCACGCGCGGAAGCTCCAGCCGCACGCGACGTACGTGATGATGACCGCCTTCGCGACCGTGGACACCGCCGTCAACGCGATGAAGCTCGGCGCCTACGACTACCTCGTCAAGCCGTTCGACCCGGAGGAGCTGACGATGCTCCTCGACAAGATCGTGGCGCAGCAGAACCTCGTGCGCGAGAACGTGATCCTGCGGCGGGTGCTGAAGCGCGAGTACCGGTTCCGCGACCTCGTCAGCAAGAGCCCGGCGATGCAGGCGGTGTTCGAACTGGCCAAGGTCGTCGCGAAGAGCCCCTCCACGGTGCTGATCCTCGGCGAGAGCGGCACCGGCAAGGAGGTGCTCGCGCGCGCGCTGCACGCGGAGAGCCCGCGCGCGGGCCGGGCGTTCGTCGCGGTCTCGTGCGCCGCCCTGACCGAGACGCTGCTCGAGTCCGAGCTGTTCGGCTACGAGCGCGGCGCGTTCACCGGCGCGAACGCGCGGCGCGAGGGGAAGTTCGCGCAGGCCGATGGCGGCACGCTGTTCCTCGACGAGATCGGCGACATCGGGCCGAAGCTGCAGCTGGACCTGCTGCGCGTGCTCGAGGAGCGGCGCGTCACGCGCCTCGGCGGGGCCGACTCCTTCGCGGTGGACGTGCGGATCATCGCGGCGACGAACCGCGACCTCGAGCGGGCCGTGTCGGACGGGTCGTTCCGGCAGGACCTGTTCTACCGCCTGAACGTGATCCGCGTGGCGCTGCCGCCGCTGCGCGAGCGCCAGCACGACATCCCGCTGCTGGTCGAGCGGTTCCTCGAGCGGCTCCGGGTCGAGATGCGGAAGGACGTGGACGGCGTGACGCCCGAGGCGATGGCGCTGCTGATGGCGCACCGCTGGCCGGGCAACGTGCGCGAGCTGCGAAACGTCATCGAGCGCGGCTTCGTGGTGGCGCGCGGGCGCGAGATCGAGGCGCACGAGCTCGGGCTGTCGGCGGCGCCGGCGGGGGCGGACGTCGAGCGCCCCGCGTCGCTCGCCGAGGTCGAGCGCAAGCACATCGCGCTGGTGCTGGAGCGCACGGACGGCAACGTGACGCAGGCGGCGCGGATCCTCGACATCGACCGGGTCACCCTCTACAACAAGATCCGCAAGTACGGCCTGCGCGACTCATGACGGGAAGGCGTTGAAAAGTTCAACTCGGCGTTGAGTTTCTCAGCGCGCGCGGCCGCACGAATCCGCGCCCCGTCGTCGCAACCTCCACGGGCTCCGCGACATAGCGCGTGGCACGCGTCCTGCTCCAGGTCAGGACGTATGAACCACGAGGCGGTGTGCCCCCACTTCCGACGCGTCGTCATGGTGTTCTGTGACGCCGCGCCGATCCGGAAGCCGGTTCCCGAGGACCAGCTGGCGTCCCTCGGGCCGTGCGCCGAGCCGGACCACCGCCATTGCCCGCTCTTCGCCGCGGAGAACTCCGCGGAGAACGGAGACGCGGAGTTCCCCGGACGCGGCGCGGCCGACGCCCCCGCCGCCGGGAGGTAAGGGCCATGTTCGAACTCCTGACGAATCTCTGGAACGTCGTCCTCAACGCCGGCAGCTGGTTCTTCGCGCTCTCGGCGATGGCGGTCATCCTCGCGCTGTACGTCCTGCCGCTCTCGGTGCTGGTGATGCTCGGCCTGTTCGTGCGCGAGTACCGCCGCGAGCGCCACGGCACCGGCCCCGTGGACGGCGTGCTGTTCGCCGACGCCTACCGCTACGCCCCGTCCCACGCCTGGCTCGGCGGCCACCGCCGCGGCGGCGTGAAGGTCGGGCTGGACGACCTCGGCCGCCGCATCCTCGGCGACGTGCGCGAGATCGCGCTGCCCCGCCCGGGGACGCACGTGGCGCAGGGGGACACGATCGCGACGATCACCACCAAGGCCGGCCGCCAGGTCGCGATCCCCGCGCCCGTGTCCGGCACGATCGCCGACGCCAACCCGCGCGTCGCCGCGGACCCGGACGTCTTCGAGGACGCCCCCTACACGAAGGGCTGGCTCGTCGCGCTCGACCCCGACGCGGGCGCCTGGCGCGAGCTGCCCACCGGCAACGCCGCGCGCGACTGGTTCCGCTCCGAGGACGCGCGCTTCGCCCGCTTCCTCGAGGCGCAGTTCGGCCTCGCCGCGGCCGACGGCGGCCACTTCCTCGTGCCGCCGCAGGAGCTGCTGCCGCAGGAGAAGTGGAACGAGCTGGTGCAGGGCTTCCTGAAGGCGTGACCGGGGACGCCCCCCCTTCCGCCTGAACGCCGATGCGGGCGGCCTCCGGGCCGCCCGTTTCGTTCGTCCTCGCGAGGCCCAGCGCCGGCGCCGTCAGCGGCCGGCGAGCTGGCGGCGCACGTCGTCGACGGCGTGGCCGCGCCGCGCCTGCACGACGAGGATCGTGACGGCGCCCGCGACGGCGACCGCGCCGGCGAGCCACTGCGCGGCGGTCAGCACCTCGCCGAAGAGCACGTACGAGGCCGCGCCCACGCAGATCGGCTGCACCTGCAGCACGCCCGAGGACGCGGCGACGCCGAGCCGCTTGATCGAGACGTAGTAGAAGACGTGCCCGATGGCGATGCCGATCACCGCGGACAGGAGCAGCAGGGCGAGCTCGCCGGCGTCGAGCCGCAGCGGCGCGGCCCCGTACCCGTCGCCGAAGACGAACATCAGCCCGAGCATCGCGGCGGCCGAGTACTGGCTGATCACGGCGAACGCGCGCAGCGAGGGGTAACCGGACATGAAGCGGCGCACCGAAAGGCCGTAGGCCGCGAAGAACATCCCGGCCACGATCGCCATGCCGATGCCCGCGAGCTTGTCGCCGCCGGGGGGCGCCTGCCCCAGCAGCACCGTTCCCGCCGTCCCGGACAGCAGCAGCCCGACGCCGCACCAGAACCAGGGCGAGCGCACGACGCGCCGCTCGGACGGGAACATGAGGTACGCGCCGGCGGCGACGAAGACGATCTGCGTGCGCAGCCCGAACGTCAGCAGCCCCGGGTCGATCCGGTAATGGGCCCAGGTGAAGAACACCTGGCCGATGCTGTTGACCAGCGCCGGGACCAGCGACGCGGCCCAGATCCCGCGCGGCGCCGCGCGCCCGCCGAGGGCCGAGAACGCGACCGGCGCCCAGATCAGCGCGGCGAACCCGTAGCGCCAGCCGTTGCTGGTCCACGCGTCCATCGCGCCGGTGAAGTGCCGCAGGAAAAGCGGCACGCTCGACCACCCGAGGAGCGTGAGGACGATCGTCAGCAGGCCCGTCGCGCGCGATCCCGCGCCGGGGCTGGGGGCCGCTGCCCGGGTGCGGGGCGGGGCGCTCACACCGCGTCGGCCACCGACTCGCCCGCGACCGCCGCCGGCGCGAGCACGGAGAGCGCGTCGAGTGCGGGCTCGTGCCGCGGGGCCGGCGCGGCCGTGCCGAGCGCCTCGCCGACCAGCCGCGCGGTCCCGGCCTCGAGCCGCCGCTCGAGTTCGTGAAGCATCCGGTCGCGGGGCAGGCCCGGTGCGATCGGCGGGAGGATCTCGAGGACGATCCGGCCCCTGCGCTTGACGAAGCTGCGCCGCGGCCAGAAGCAGCCCGAGTTCAGCGCGAGCGGCACCACCGGCAGGCGGAGCCGCTCGTACAGCACGCCGATGCCGCCCTGGTACGGGCGGACCTCGCCGGGCCGCGTCCGCGTGCCCTGCGGGAAGACCACGATCGGGCGGCCCGCGGCGGCGGCCCGCCGCGCGGCGGCGAGCAGCGACGCGGCGCCGGCGCGGCGGCCGCCGCCGCGGCCGACCGGGATCATGTCGAGCTTCGCCAGGAACGTGCCCCAGACCGGGATGAGGACCAGCTCGCGCTTGTAGACCACGGCGGGATCGCCGAACAGCGCGTGCAGCTTCAGCGTCTCCCACGCCGACTGGTGCTTGGCCGCGACGAGGAACGGGCCGTGGGGCAGGTTCTCGCGCCCGCGGACCTCGTGCTCGAGGCCGGCGACGCGCCGCTCGAGCGCGGCGAGGCCGTCGAGGTACGCGCGGACGCGCGGCAGGAGGACCGCCTTCGGCTGCCCGAGGCGCCAGAGGTTCGCCACGCACACCAGCACGTTCCACGCCCAGAAGGTCGCGTTGAAGGCGATCGAGCGGAGCAGGTTCACGCGCGGATTGTAAGGCGGCGCGCGCGAGGGCGACAGGCTAGGCTTCCGGAATGGACCGCGATATCGACACCGTCGTGCTGGTCCGGCACGGCCGGACCGGCTGGAACCGCGAGCGCCGCTTCCGCGGCCGCACCGACCTCCCGCTCGACGACGTCGGCCGCGAGCAGGCCGAGGCCACGGGCGTCCTCGTCGCGGGGCTGGCGCCGCGGGCGGCGATCGTCTCGAGCCCGCTCCGGCGCGCGCTCGAGACGGCCGCGCCGATCGGCCGCAGGACCGGGCGGGCGGTGCGGCCGGCCCCGGGCTTCCTCGCGATGAGCTTCGGCGCGTGGGAGGGCTGCTCGGCCCCCGAGGTCGCGGCGCGCTGGCCGGACCAGTACCGGCTCTGGCTCGAGCGGCCGGTCGCGGCGCGGCCGGAGGGCGGCGAGACGCTGGACGACGTGCGCACGCGCGCCGCGTCCGCGGTCGACCGCGCGCTCGCCGAGGCCGGGGCCGCGGCCGCCGCCCCCGACGAGGCCCGATCGCTGGTGGTCGTCGCGCACACCGTGGTCAACCGGATGATCGCGCTGCACCTGCTTGGGCTGGACACCGCACAGTTCTGGTCGCTCGCGCTCCGACCCTGCGGCGTCAGCGTGCTGCGGCGGGTGCGCGCCGGCTGGACCGTCGAGCTCTGGAACGCGACCCACCACCTGCCGGGACGGCTGGACGACGGCCCCGAGGGCTGAAATCCCCGTCGCGCCGAAGTCCCTGTAACATCGTCGCGTGATCCCCCGCACGACGCTGCTCCTGCTGGCCGCGGCGGCGGCCGCCTGCGCGTCCACCCCGCCCCCGGACGGCGGACGCGGGCCCGCCGAGGCGGATCCCGTGCGCGACGACGCGCTGTTCGGGCCCGCGTACCCGATGCAGGTGAGCGTCCCGCGCGCGGTCGCGCTGTTCCACTTCGTGGACGCCCTCGCCGGGTCCAGCCCCGCGAAGACCGTCCCCGCGTGGCAGCGCCAGTACGCCTTCGTGTTCGGCGCGCTCACCCCGGAGGACAAGGAGCAGCTGCGCCGCTTCCGCGAGTGGCGCGTCCGCGCGCTGAAGACCCTCCCCGTGCTGCGCGACGGCGGCGTCACCGTGGACCCGGGCAGCGTCCCGCTGATGCTCTTCGCGCAGGGCCCCGACGTCGAGACCGCGCTGGCGAACCTGCGCCTCCTCATGCCCGCCGCCGAGGTCGAGCCGCTGCGCGCGGTGCTCTCCTACTTCGACCGGCGGCACGACCGGATCTGGCGCGAGGGCCGGGTGGCCCACGACTTCGTCGAGCGCGCGCGCCGCGACCCGCTGCGCCACCGCCTCGCGAAGCTGCTCGCGGGGAACGCGCGGCTGTACGGCGTCGCGCCGCCGGACGCCCCGCGGCCGGTTCTCGTCTTCGTGCCGGTGCTCGGCGGGTTCGGCACGCACGCGCAGGCGCTCGGGCGCTACCTCCTGCTCGAGGTCCGCGAGGGGGACGCGCTGCGCGACCAGGCGGCGGTGATCGTGCACGAGAACGCGCACATGCTCTGGCACGCGATGGGGCCTGAGCGGAAGGCGCGGCTGGAGGCGGCCGCGCTCGCGGAGGGCCCGGCGGGCGCGCGCGCCGTGCCGCTGCTGCGCGAGGCGCTCCCCACGGCCCTGGGGCAGGGCCTCGCGGAACGCGAGCTCGCCGGCGTGTTCTTCTCCTCGCAGGTGCCCTGGTACCACGTACCCGACGTCGATGCGTACGCGAAGGCGCTCGCGCCCCTGGTGGACAGGACCCTGCGGACGGGAGGACGCCTCGACGAGGAGTTCATGCGGCGTGCGGTGCAGGCGCTGCCGGGAGACTGGAAATGAGACGAGGAACGATGGCGGCGCTCGGCGCGCTGGCCGTGCTCGCGGCCGTGCCGCTGGTCTTCTCGCAGTCCGGGTCCTCCGCGCTGCAGCGGGTCTGGGTCGAGAACTTCCCCGACGTCCAGCGGATCGTGGGGTCCGTGACGGTCGACGCCCCGATCCCGCAGGCCAAGTTCGTGCCGGCCCAGGAGACGCTCGTTACGACCGCGCCGCCGGAGAACACCACGCGGCTGATCCCCGGGGGGACGATCGACACGCTCGGGTTCTCCGAGGTCGTCCTCAGCCTCTCGGTGCAGACCAAGGGGGACATGCCGCGCGCCGGCCGGATCGGGGCGTTCCTGGTGCCGGACGTGCCGCCGATCCAGCAGGCGTTCGCCGAGCAGGGGGCGATCCAGTTCCCGCTGGAGGTCAACGTGGCGGTCTCGCCCGGGGCCAGCGTCTTCCTCGCCTCGAACCAGCCGCGGTTCCAGGTCGGCTTCCCGCGCTACCGGATCTACTACTACAACACCACCGAGAAGGCGGTCACCGCGAACCTGTACGCGTACCTCGTTCAGTAGGACGGAACGGGACGGCGCGCCGCGGGACGGCGCGCTGAACTATCATGTCCACTGATGGCGGCCCGGTGCCGCACGGGAGAACGCACGATGACGTTGAGCCGAATGACCGGCGCGGCCTTGGTCGGGGCGGCCGTCCTGAGCCTGCTCGCGACCGGCTGCAAGTCGACCAAGAAGGTGGACGAATTCCCGAAGACGGTCGAGGCGACCGTCGAGGCCCAGGGCCCGCCCGAGAAGGTGGACTTCATCGAGGTCACGCCCTGGTCCGCCAAGCCCGGCGACACGGTGAACTTCCGCGTCGGCGGAACGCCGGCCCGCCAGGGCACGATCAACCTCGCCTGCGACAACGGCGTGAAGAAGCAGGTCCCGCTCACGGAGGGCGCGCCGGGGACCTACACGGCCAGCCTCCCGATCGACGCCTCGATGCCCCCGGGCAAGTGCCGCGTCGAGGGGACGCTGACCGGCGGCCCGTCGGGGCAGCCGGCGACGCTGGTCTCGAACCGGGCGCTGACGATCGAGATGCCGCCGCCGCCCCCGCCCCCGCCGCCGACCGCCTGCGAGGAGCTGCAGAAGTTCCTCGGGACCCCGCGGATCGGGTTCGCCTTCAACAGGGACGACCTGAACCCCGAGGCGCAGGCCTACCTGAGCGACGTCGCGTCGCGCCTGCAGGCGCAGGCCGGCAGCATCGGGCGCGTGGTCGTCGAGGGGCACTGCGACGAGCGCGGCACGGTCAACTACAACCTCGCGCTGGGCGCGCGGCGCGCGCGCGCCGTGGCGAACCTGCTGAAGAAGCAGCCGGGCCTCGCCGGGCTCCCGATCGAGACGATCAGCCGCGGCAAGGAAGCGCCGCTCGTCCCGAACGCCGAGACCGAGGAAGACCACGCGCGCAACCGGCGTGCCGTCTTCCAGGTGGAGTGCAAGTAGTTCCGCGGAAAGACGAAGAGGGCGGCCTCACGGCCGCCCTCTCGACGTCCCTCGCGGGGCGCGCGCCTGGTCAGGCGGTGAACAGCATCACGCGGTAGATCCCGTCCTGGTCGCGCACCACCATCACGTGGTTGTTCCGCACGTCGCGGCGGCCACCCTGGAACAGCCGCACCTTGATCCCGTTGTCGACGGGGCGGCGCGGCAGCTTGTCCAGGGCGGACAGGTAGCGCACGTCGCTCTCGCCGCGCGCGACGCGGATCTCGATCCGGTAGATCTGGTCCGGCTCGAGGACCTTCGGGAACAGCAGCTCGTCCCCGGTCCCGCCCGGCTCGTACTTGCGCTCGAGCACGACGGGCTCGCCCGGCACGGAGCGCTGCTCGTACTGCACCTCGGGGCGCAGGATCACCTGCAGCCGGTCCCCCGCCTGCAGCTGCGAGGTCAGTTCCGGGGTCAGCGCGAGCTGGACCTTGAGGTCGAATTTCTCCTGGGCCGCCTGCGCCGCCGCGAGTGCGCCCGCAAGGGCCAGGGCGGCGGCCAGGGGCCGGACGATCCGCAGTCTCATCGAAATCCCTCCTCGAACGGTAAGAGCCGTCGCGTCGCGTCGCGGGCCGCCGGCCCTCCCGACGGACGCCGCACGGCCGCGTGTCGAGCCCTGAACGGTCCGGGCTACATGACGCCTTTTATGTACGGCGGACCGCAAGGTGTGGCCGGACGAAGATTGCCTCCCCCGGCGGGCGGGCGTTAGCATGCCCAAGGTCGATTCTATCTGAGGTTCCCCGGAGTCCTCCGCGCATGACCGGCAAAAGACGTCTGCTTTCGATCTCCCCCGTCCTGCTGCTCGGCCTTGCGGTCGGTGCCGCCGCCGTGCTCGCGGCCGCGGACGCGCCGGACGGCGCGGCGGGGGTCTCGGGGCCGGTCGCGGCCGTGGACCTCGAGAACCGCACCCTGACGGTCCGGGACGCCAAGGCCGGGGAGGTCACGCTGGCGGTGGACGAGCAGACCGTCTTCGTGCTGGACGGGGACGACCAGGCGATCCTCGACGACGTCTTCGAGGGGGACGAGGTCGTCTCCGCCACCGTCCGGAAGCTGAACAGCGGGCGCCTGTACCTGGTCCGCGCCGAGATCACCTCCCGCCCCACGCCGGACGAGGGCGAATAACCCCGCCCCGTTGCACGTGAGTCCGGCGGGCCCGACGTTTCCCTCGTGCGAACCGGGAGGAACTCGGGATGGTGACGCCCGTCGACACGGGTCTGCCGCGGCTGCGCCGCGACCTCGTCGTCCTGCCCGACGGCGAGACCGGCCGCGGCCGCGTGGTCAAGGACCCGCGGACCCGCCGCTACTACCGGTTCGACGACCTCGAGGCGTTCATCCTCGAGCGGCTCGACGGCGAACGCACGGCGGTCGACGTCCAGGTCGAGCTGGCGACGGCGCTCGGCGAGGTGTTCAGCCTCGAGGACGTCCAGGACTTCCTCGACACGCTCAAGGAAAAGGGGCTGGTCGAGGACGGACGGCCCTCGCTGCCGGTCCACGCGCCCGACGTCGGGGCGCGGATCGCCGCGGCGCTGGCGCAGGAGGGCTTCGCCCCGTCCGGCCTCCCGGCGCTGCCGGCGCCCGGCGCGGGGGGAACCGGGGCGGCCGCCGGCGCGCCCGCGCCGCGCGCGCACGCCGAGGCCGCGAAGCTCGACGAGGCGCTCGCGCTGCTGAAGGCGGGCCGCTTCGCGGCCGCGATGCGCTCGCTCGACGAGCTGCTCGCGGCGAACCCGCGTCACGGCCGCGCGACCGCGCTGCGCGCGCTGCTGCTGCAGGTCGGCTCCGCCGCCGCGCAGGCCGCGGCCGAGCGCGACACGGCGCAGCGCGAGAAGAAGAGCGCGCTCTACTACCGCGTCCGCCTGTTCGACCCCGACCGCCTGTTCGCCGCGCTCGCGCCGGCCCTGCGCTGGGTCTGGACGCCCGCGTTCGCGCTGCTGTACGCGCTCGTGGTGGCGGGCGCCGGCCTCACGCTGCTCGCGAACCGGCAGGTGATGTTCGGCGCGCTGCCGGCCGTGCCCGGCGCGACGTGGGCCGCCGGCGTGGCGCTCGCCGGCATCGTGCTGGTCGCGCTGCACGAGGCCGCGCACGGCCTCACCTGCAAGCACCTCGGCGGGAAGATCCCCGAGACCGGGTTCCTGCTGGTCTTCTTCGTGATGCCGGCGCTGTACGTGGACGTGACCGACGCCTGGCTCTTCCGGCGGCGGCGCGACCGCGCGCTCGTCGGCCTCGCGGGGCCGCTCTTCGACCTGTTCGCCGCGTCGGCGGCCGTGCACGCGTGGCGCGTGCTGCCGCCGGGCATGGGCCGCGTCGCGGCGCTCTCGCTGATGGGGGCCGCCGCGCTCAGCTTCCTCGTCAACCTCAACCCGCTGATCAAGCTCGACGGCTACTACGTGCTGTCGGACCTCGCGGGCATCCCGAACCTGCGCGACGCGGCGGGCCGCGCCCTGGCGCGGATCTTCCGGCGCGCGCCGGCCGAGGCCGCGCTGCCGGCGCGCACGCGGCTGCTGCTCGGGCTGTACGCCGCGCTCTCGACGCTCTACGCGACGGCGCTGCTGCTGATCCTGGGGCGCTTCGCGGTCGCCTGGTCCGCGCGCGCCGCGGGGCTCCTCGGCCCCGCGCTGATCCTCGGCGTCGTGCTGTTCCTGACGCGCCGGCTGTGGGCGGCGCTGGCGCGCGGCCTCGCGCGCCGGCTCGCCGGGCTAACCCCCGGGCGCGCGCTGCGCCTCGCGGCCTGCGCCGGCGCGCTGGTCGCGCTCGTGCTGCTGCCCTGGCCGCTGCGCGTCGGCGGGGCGGCCGCGATCGAGGCGAAGGTGCGGGGCGCCGTGCGCACGCCGGTCGGCGGCAACCTCGCCGAGCTGCTGGTCCGCGAGGGGGACGCCGTCGCCGCGGGGCAGCCGGTCGCGCGGGTCGACGCGCGCGACCTCGAGAACCAGCTCGCCGCCGCGCGCGCCGCCACCGCGCGCGCGCAGGCGGACCTCGACCTGCTGCGGCGCGGCCCGGAACTGGAGCGCGTCGCGCAGTACCGCGAGCAGGTCCACGCCGCGCGCGCCGAGGTCGAGCAGCTGTCCACGCGCTACGACCGCCTGACACGGCTGCGCTCGCAGGGCCTCGTCTCGGCCGACATGCACGAGTCCACCGCGAAGGACCTCGCGGTCAGCCGCGGCGCGCTGCGGGCCGCGACCGAGCAGGCGCGGCTGGTCGAGAAGGGGAGCCGCCCGGAGGAGATCGCGGCCGCCGAGGCCGAGGTGCGGCGCCTCGCGGCGCAGTCCGCGGAGATCGAGCGGCGCCTCGCCGGGTGCGAGCTGCGCGCCGCGGAGGCGGGGGTCGTGGTCACGCCCCGGCTCGAGGAGCGGCGCGGCGAGTACGTGCCGGCCGGCGGCCTGGTGCTCGAGGTCGCGGACACGCGCGCGCTGTACGCGCAGGTGGACGTGCTCGAGAGCGAGATCGGCGACGTGCGCGCGGGCGCGGCCGTGCAGGTGCGGCTCGCGGCGTTCCCCGACCGCGCGTTCGCGGGCACCGTGCTGGAGATCGCGCCGATGGCGAAGCCGGACGCATTCGGCCGTGCCGTCTTCAAGGTGCGCTGCAGCATCCCGGACGCCTCCGGGCGGCTGCGGCCGGGCATGACCGGCGCGGCGAAGATCGCCTGCGGCCGGCACCCGGTCGGCTCGCTGCTGCTGCGCCGCGCTCTGCGCACCATCGACCCGTCGCTGCTGTAGCGCGTCGCGGCGGTCGCGCCGTCGCGCCCGCACGGCGGACCCTCGCGCGCGTGCGGCGCGCGAGGCCCGCCCCTACGCTTCCGTGCTCGCGTCCGCAGCGGCGGGGCGTGGTCAGGACCTGAACACTCGGTCACTCCTTCGTCGTCGTATCCACGGGAGCGCAGTCAAAACCGTCAGGCGCCCCCGCGAACCCGCGTCGGACGGCGTCGACGCCTTGGCAGGGCGCTTGCTTTAGATCCTTCCGGAAACGGGGTGCGGACCCCGCCACGAGGCGAAGGCAGGGACCTTCGCGGGAGGAGATTGGGATGCGCAAGCTGAACGTCACCGAACTCGAGAACCGTATCGCTCCGAGCGTGGGCCTGGGCAGCTTCCTGAAGGGCCTGGCCCAGCAGGACTCCAATTTCGGCGCGCTCTACAACTCGCTCGTCGACGCGGACGGGAACGTGAACGTCGGCGGCGCGGCGGACGCGTGGAACGCCGGCGGCGGCTCGCAGGTCTCCCCGGTGCGCCCGAGCTTCAACCTGAACGACAACACGCTGATCAGCGACGCGACCGCGAGCAGGATCCTCTCCCTGTTCAAGTGACGCGAGGTCTCGCAGCCTCAAGTCGTCCGTGGGGGTGGGGCTTTGCCCCACCCTCTCGTCTTGTTCACCCGGGCAGATCCGGTCGTCTTGCTGTATCAGTCGAGGGGCGAGGGACGGAACGTGCGCGGCGCGCCCGCGCGCGCCGTGCCGGTGCGCGCGTGCAGGCGCGCGGCCTCGACGACGTCCTCGAACGCCGCCCGCGCGCCCTCGGCCACGCCGAAGGTCAGGCCGCGCACGAGCCGGCGCCCCGAGCGGTCGGTCTCGTAGAGGTTCCAGCGCACGCACGTGGCGCCGCGCCCCGGCGACGGGTAGGCGAAGACGCGGTAGGCGCGGTCCTCCACCTCGAACGAGGTCTCCACGCCTTCTTTCCCGAACTGCCGGACCAGCTGTTCGATCGCGTCCATCGCTCCCTCTCCCGAGTCGGGCCCGTAGGTAAACTGCGTCGCAGGAAGGCGGTTGTCCAGCGATGCGCTCCCTGCTCACGACCCCGCTCGGCTGGGCGTTCCTGGCCGGCGTCCTGGCCGGCGTCGCGGCGCTCCTCGGGGCGGCCGCCGCGGGGCTCCGCGCGCGGCGCGCGGCCGGCCGCGGCCCGGCGCCGCGCCGGCGGAGGCTCCTCGCGGGCGGGTTCGTCCTGGGATGGCTCCTGGTGATGCTCGCCGCGTGCCCGCTCGTGGCCGGCGGGGTCGCGGGCTGGCTCGGGCGCCTCGGGGAGCGCTGGCCGCCGCCGCCGGCCTGGGCCGCGGACGGCGCGGCCCCCGACGCGGTCGTGGTGCTCGCGGGCGACCTCCTGGGCGACGACCGGGGCCCGCGGGCGACGCTCGGGCCCGCGAGCCTGGAGCGGCTCCAGGCGGGCCTCGCGGCGGCCCGGCGCTGGCCGGCGGCGACGATCGTGTTCAGCGGCGGCGCGCCGGACGGGGCGCCGCTGGGGGCCGGGCGCCTGATGGGGGAGGAGGCGCGGCGCGCCGGGCTGCCGCCGGAGCGCGTCGTGCTCGAGACGGACTCGCCCGACACGCGCGGCAACGCGGTGTTCTCGGCCGCCGTGCTGCGCCGCCTCGGCCGCACCCGCGTGGCCCTCGTGACCTCGTCCGACCACATGGCGCGCGCGCGCGCGGCGTTCGCGCGCGAGGGGGTGCCGACGCTCGCGGTCCCCTCCGCGCCGCCGCCGGTCGCCGAGCGCCGCGCCGGCAACCTGCTGCCCGACGCGACGGCGCTCGCGCGCACGACGAGCGCGGTGCACGAGGTGATCGGGATCGTGGTCTACCGCGCGCGGGGCTGGATCTGACCGGCCGGGGGATCCGCCGGAATCGGCGGGATCAGCGGGCGGCGCCGGTCCGGCCGTCGTTGGACGCGCCCGCCGCGAAGCCGTTCGACGCCGCGCGGTGCAGGTCGTCCTCCCACTTCGCGGTGAAGAACCGGAAGACCCAGCCGCCCTTCTCCTTCAGCCGCCGGTAGGCGTCGCCGAGGTCGAGGATCAGCGTGATCCGGCGGCTCGCGGAGTTGAGCTCGCCGATCTCGTGCGTCGCGACCGGGAGGAAGCCCATCACGCGCGTGTGGAACTGGTACGGGCTGTGCGGGTCGTCCTCGAAGACGTCGGTGATGTAGTGCGTGTACCCGCGGCGGACGGTCTCGTGCACGGCCTCGCGCATGAGCGCGGCGGCGACGACGATCTGCCCGCGGCACTCGGGGAGCACGGCGAAACGGCCGATCTCGGCGATGCGGTTCTCGCGGACGAACCGCTCGACGTCGAGGTCGCCCACGATCAGCTTCATCCCGTACTCGGCGTAGAGGCCGAGCGGCGGGTCGTACAGCACGCGCAGCACGCCGACGGGCCGGTCCTTCTGGCGCACGACGAACCACGAGATGTGGCCGTTCTGGAGGTCCGCGGGCGGGATCTGGCCCGACTCGTCGCGGACCCAGCCCTTCTCGTCGCGGTACGTCGCCCGCAGGACGCCCATGGCCTCGGCGCGACTGGTCTCGTCGTGCACACGGGTCACGGACACGCGGTCGCCGAACGACATCCCGTCTACCTCCAGGGCGCCGGCGGCGTGTACTGCTTGCCGCACATCCGCGCCAGCTCCTGCATGATCCGCGCGTGCCACGCGAGAGTCTCGTCCCGGCCGGGGCGTCCGGGACGCTCCGGGGCGGGGGGGCTGATCGGAGGGCCTATAACGAGGCGCATTTTCGCACGGTCGGGGACCGGTTGCCCCGGTGCGACACCCGGGAACAGGATGCCGCCCGGCACGACGGGGGCGCCGGTCGTCAACGAAAGCCGCGCCGCGCCCGGCGACCCGGGGAGCAGCCGCGCCGGGTCGCGGTTCACGGTGCCCTCGGGGAAGACCCCCACGGGCGCGCCCCGCCCGATCAGGCGCACGGCGCGGGTGAAGGCCGGCACCTTGTCCTCGTAGAGCGGTTTGAGCACGTTCAGGAAGCGCGGGCGGGCGGGCTTGGCCGTGACCGTGATCACCTGGCTGCGGCGCAGGATCGAGCCCGCGAGCGGGATCAGCTGGAAGTTCCAGTCCGACCAGAAGTGGACGCGCTTGCCGCCGCGGTGCCAGATCATCACCGACGGCAGCACGAGCGCCTCGCGCCACTGGTTGTGGTTGAGGACGAGGATGAACGGGTCGCGTTCGGGCTGGACGTGCTCGAGGCCCGCGATCTCGACGACGAGCCCGCGCGCGTGGACGATCAGCGCGCGCAGGATCAGCCGGGTCAGCGGCTCGCCGCGCAGGTGCGGCAGGGGGCGGCGGGGGATCGACGCCAGCGTCTCGCCGCGCCAGACCTCCCGCGCCGGCGGGGAGGGGCGGGCCTCCCGCGAAGCGGGATGGTCCTCCCGCTGCCGCGACGCCTCGAGGTCAGTATCGTCCACGGCGCGGTGCGGAGAGCGAGGAGGCCGGCGCCCTGACCGTGACCTTCGCGATGTTGTCGGTCCCGTCGTCGTCGACGGCGTAGGGCGGGCCGAAGCTGTCGCCGTACCCCGCGGGGGTCGCGACCAGATCCTCGACGATGTCGAACTCGGCCTCCCCCTCGGCCACGGCGGTGAACTTGATGCCGAGGTACGACCCGCTGTCGCTCGTCCCGTACGTCGGCACCTCGCCCTCGAAGGGCGCCGTGCGCTCGTAGGTGAAGCGGATGTTGCGGGTCCCGTCCTGGTCGGCGGCGACTCCCCCGACCTCACAGCGCGTGACCTGCGCGCCCGACTGGTTCCCGGAGGCGTCCGAGTCGTTGAGGACGTCGTATTCCACGAACGGCGGCGTGGCCGTGTTGCAGGCGCCGTCCAGGCGGACCTTGGAGTTGTCCCAGGAGAGGCCGCCCTCGATCCGCCGCACGTTGCAGGCGAATCCCACGTTGACCCGCATCTCGAACTTGTTGCCGACCGCCGGCCCGGTGCTCGAGGCCGAGACGCCGAGCACCGGCGTGCCGGGGACCGGCAGCTTCCGCTCCTCCGAGAGGCCGTTGTCGGTGGTCGCGGTGAGCGTGATCTCGTTCGTGTCGCTGAGCGGCTCGGGCCGCCCGACCGTGAGCTGGGTGCGCGCCTGCCCGTTCTTGTCGGTCTCAACGACGGTCGCGTCGAAGGTCCCGTGCGTCGTCGTGAACGTCACCGGCACGCCGACGGCGACCTGGCCGTCGCGGGCGAAGACGCTCGCGATGATCGTGGTCGTCGCCGCCGGCGGGTCCACGGTCAGCGAGGGGCAGAGCGACGACGTGACCGTCCCCAGCGCGAGCTGGCGGTCCTCGGGCGCCACCTCCGGCGGGTCGTCGCACGCGGGAACCAGCCCAAGCACGACGAGCAGCGAGGCGGCGAGGAACGACGGCAGCGAACGCACGAGCCGGCCACGAGGCATTCACGGATCTCCGGGGGACCTTCCGGACGCGGATTCTCGCCGTTCGCGACCGCACCCGCAACTTACGACAGGAGCGAGGGATCGTTGCGGGAGCCCCGGCGTCCGGTCGATCATTTGCGGCCCCGCCGGGCGGCGGGGGATGGGCGACGCGCAGCGCGCGGCGGGCGGCAGGCGGCGGCGGGCACGGGCGGCAGGCGACCGCCTCCCGCCGCGAGGAGAACGGCATGGCGGGGAAGGGTGGGGTGGAGCGGGAGCGCCTCGAGGTCGACGTCGCGATCGTGGGCGGCGGCCCCGCGGGGCTCGCGGCGGCGATCCACCTGGTGCAGGAGGCCCGCCGGCGGGGGCTCGAGCCGCCCGCCGTGGCCGTCCTCGAGAAGGCGGCGGAGTTCGGCGACCACTCGCTTTCGGGCGCGGTCATGGACCCGCGCGGGCTGGACGCGCTCCTGCCGGGGTGGCGCGACCGCGGGGCGCCGGTCGAGGGGGACGTCCGCGAGGAGTCGTTCCTCTTCCTGACGCCGCGCCGGCGCCTCCGGCTGCCGTTCGTGCCGCCGCAGATGAACCACCACGGCGGCGTGATCGTCTCGCTGCAGCGGCTCGTCGCGTGGCTCGCCGCGGAGGCCGAGAAGCTCGAGGTCAACCTGTTCCCCGGCTTCTCGGCCGTGGCCCTGCTGCGCGAGGAGGGGCGCGTCGTCGGCGTCCGCACCGGCGACCGCGGCGTCGGGCGCAAGGGGGAGCCGAAGGGGAACTACGAGCCCGGCTACGACGTCGTCGCCCGGGTGACGCTGCTCGCCGACGGCGTGCGCGGCAACCTCTCGCAGCAGCTGATCCGCGAGGCGGGGCTCGACGACGGCCGGCTGCCGATGATCTACGCGGCGGGGGCCAAGGAAGTCTGGAAGCTGCCCGCGGACCGCGTGCCCGGCGGGCGGGTCTGGCACACGCTCGGCTGGCCGCTCAACGAGGACACGTTCGGCGGCGCGTGGCTGTACGAGATGCGCGACGGCCTCGTCTCGCTCGGCCTCGTCGCGGGGCTCGACTCGCCCGACCCGCGCCTCAACCTGCAGGAGCGGCTGCAGGAGCTGAAGACGCACCCCTTCTTCCGCGATTACCTGCGCGGCGGGCAGGTCGTCGCGTACGGCGCGAAGGCGATCCCGGAGGGCGGGTACTGGGCGATGCCGCGGCTCGCGGCCGACGGCGTGCTGCTGCTCGGCGACGCGGCGGGCCTCGTCAACACGATGCGCCTCAAGGGCATCCACCTGGCGATCGAGTCCGGCATGTCGGCGGCGGCCGCCGCGCTCGACGCGCTCGGCGCGGACGACGTCTCGGCCGCGCGGCTGATGGCGCACGACCAGGCCGTGCGCGAGGGCGCGATCGGCCGCGAGCTCTACCGCGTGCGCAACTTCCGGCAGGCCTACCAGGACGGGCTGGTGCCGGGGATGCTGCACACCGCGCTGCAGCTCGTGACCGGCGGGCGCGGGCTCCACGCGCGCCACCCGGCGGAGGAGGACCACGTCCGCACCCAGCGCCTCGGCGCGTACCGCGGCCGCCCGTCGGCGGCCCCCGCGGCCGACGGCCGGCTCGTGCTGGACCGGATGGGCGACGTCTACCTCTCGGGCACGCGGCACGACGAGAACCAGCCGCCGCACCTCGTCGTGATGGACACCGACATCTGCCGCGACCGCTGCACCCGCGAGTTCGGCAACCCCTGCCAGAGCTTCTGCCCGGCCGGCGTCTACGAGATGGTCGGCGGGCCGGACGGCGGCCGGCGGCTGCACCTGAACTTCTCGAACTGCGTGCACTGCAAGGTCTGCGACATCGCGGACCCGTACGGGATCATCGTCTGGGCCCCGCCGGAGGGCGGGGAGGGGCCGCGGTACAAGAACACGTAGAGAGTCCGAACACGTGGGAAGTCCCTGACCGGAGGCTTGCGCGCCGTTGGCGATGCGGGCCCGGGGCGGCGCGCGGTCGTGCTCGACGGGTTCCGCACGGTGCCGTTGCGGGACCGGGACAACGGCCAACAAGTCCCCCTCGTTTGCAGTTCCCCGACAACGAGTCCCCCTCATTTGCAGCAATCCGAGTCGCGCCGTCGGTGGCCCGCCCACTCTGGCCCGCCCCGCGCGGCGCAGGGGGTCCTCGAAGACCCGCGTCGGGATCCGCAGGCGTTCGGAATCCGCGCCGCTGGGGACAGGACGGCGCCGAGGCCCTGCGCCGAAGAGCGCTCCGGTCCGGCGCCGCTGCAATCGAGGGGGACTCGTTGTCGGGGAACTGCAAACGAGGGGGACCTCTTCGAGCGGCTCGGGCGAGCGCCAGGATGCCGCGCGGGTCGCGGCCGGGATCTCGGCTCCACCGCCTCCCCGCGCCTGCGGCGGCTCCCGACCCGCTCCGGAAACGGCTCCCGACCCGTTCCCGAGGGCTCCCGACGACTCCCGACCGGCTCGTGACCGACTCCCGACCGGCTCGGGACCGGCTCCTGACCGACTCCCGACCGGCTCCGGACCGGCTCCTGACCGACTCCTGACCGACTCCCGACGGCTCCCGACCGGCTCCGATCCCCTCCCGCAGCCGCGAAGGGTCAGCAAAAGGAGCGGTTCGCCCCTCTAGACCGGGTGGGTCGCTTTCTGTAGAGTGAGGGTTCATTTCAGATGCCCGGGTGAGCGACCGGGCGTAACGGAGGGCAAACGCGGGAGTTCCCCGCTCGGCCGGGCGATCGGATCCGGCCGGGGAAGCCGTCTCGGGCCGGGGGAACGCGACGCGCATACGCCGCATGGGCAAGCGTCTCTTTGTCGGAAATCTGCCGTTCTCCACCACGCAGGACGAGTTGCGGGCCCTGTTCTCGCAGCAGGGCAACGTCACCGACGTCCACATCGTCGTCGACCGCGAAACGCAGCGGCCGCGCGGCTTCGCCTTCGTCTCGTACGCGACCGACGAAGAGGCGGAGCGCGCCACCAACACGCTGAACGGCCGCTCCGTCGGCGGTCGGCCGCTGGTGGTGAAGGACGCCCGCGACCGCGGCGCGCCCCCCGCGCCCGGCGACCGCCCGCCCCGCCCTGCCGGAAGCTTCGGCGGAGGGGGTGGCTTCGGCGGCCCGCGGCCGGGAGGTCCCGGCGGCCCCGGCGGCTTCGGCGGCCCGCGCCCCGGAGGCCCCGGTGGCGCGCCGGGGGGCGGCCCCGCGCGTCCGTGGACGCCACGGCCCCCGCGGCCCGGCATGATGCCGCCGCCGGAACCGCCGCCGGAACCCAGCCGCCGCCGCTTCGGGGTCAAGAAGCGCCGCGACGAGGGGGGCGAGGGCGAGGGCGCCGCGCGCGCCGCCCGGGTCCGCGAGGAAGAGCAGGTCAAGTCGACCGGCAACTGGAGGCAGTGGATCGAGGACGAGGACGAGCCGCTGCTCGACGACCAGGAACTCGGCGAGGACGAGGGCGTCGAGGACGAGGACGTCGAGACGGACGCCGGGACGGACGCCGCGAAGGACGCCGACGAGAACCCCGCCAAGGACGCCGAGGCCGGCGCCGGGGGCGAGGACGCCGGCGCCGACCGCGACGAGGACGAAGAAGACCGCGCGAAGTAGCCGCGGTTCCTACGACGAATTCAGGGGCGGCCCTCCGGGGCCGCCCCTGCGCTTTTCGGTGCAGCGCTTTTCGGTGCAGCGCTTCTCGGTGCAGCGCTTTTCGGTGCAGCGCGTTTGGGTGGAGCGCGTTTCAGCGGAGCAGGTTGTCGAGCCGCGAGGCGTCGAGGCCGCGCTCCGCGATCGGCGTGCCGTCCAGCGTCGAGAGGTCCTGCTGGCTGAGGTCCACGCGCGGCGCGAACGCCACGCGCAGCAGCGCCCCGGCGATCCGCGCGGGCGCGTCGGGCAGGTCGCGCGGGTCGTAGGCCACGTCTGCCTGTTCCTGTCGCTGCTCCGGTTGCTGCGGCTTCTTCTCGCCGGCCGGCCGCGGCCCGGGGTCGGCCGCGCAGGCGAGCACCGCGCCCTGGGGTCCCGACAGGCAGAGCTGGCGGCCCTGCGGCGCGAGCACGAACGGGCTCGCGTCGTCGCGGCGGAAGCGGGGCGTGCCGGCGGCGCGGAACGCGGCCGCCGCGGCGTCTGCCGAGCCGCCACCACCGGCAGAGCCGCCGCTTGCCGAGCCGCCGCTTGCCGAGCCGCCGCCGGCCGGGCCGCCGCCCGCGACGCGGACCGGCAGCGCGACGCCGAGCCGGCGCAGCGCGCCCGGGTCCCGGGCGAGCACCTCGTCGTAGAGCGGCCCCGCGGTGGCGAGGTCGCCCGCCGCGTACGCGCTCTGCGCCATCCGCAGCGCGAGCCGGGCCCGCAGCAGCACCTCGGCCGCGGGCAGCAGTTCGCGCGCGCGCCGGCCCGCGGCGAGGCACCCGCGGCGGTCGCCGCGCAGCCAGCGCGCCTCGCTCTCGACGGCGAGCGCCATCCCCTCGCGCAGGTCGGACGGGACCGGGTCGTTCTCGGCCGGCGTGCGCGCGCGCTCGCTGCCGATCAGCGCGATCGTCGGGCCGGCGCCGAACAGGGCGACGACGTCGGGGAGCAGCCAGCCGGGGGCGGACAGCTCGGGCCGGAGCGGCTGCGCCGGGTCCTCGCTGCGCAGCCCGCCGTGCTGCAGCAGCGGCTGCACGCGGCGCCCCGAGAGCCAGCCGGCGACGGCGTGCGCGGCGGCGCGCGTCCAGTGCGCGGGCGCCGCGGCCCACGACGACAGCGCGGCCGCCTCGCGCTCGGCCTCGGCGAGCGTGAGGTGGATCGCGCGGTCGAGCAGCTGGCCCTCGGCGAGGATCTCCTGCGACGATCCCGACCAGTGCGACGCGCGGTCCGGCGCGGCGAGCGCGCGCGCGGTCGCCGCGGCCGCGCGCTCCGGGTGCCCGGCGAGCAGCAGCATCTGGCCCGCGGTGACGAGGTCCTCGGCGCCGCCGTGCTGCCGGAAGCGGGGCGGCAGCGCGCGCGAGAACGCGATCATCCGGCGCGAGGCCTCGAGCGCCTCGCCGAAGCGCGCCTGGCCGACGTAGAGCGCCGTCAGGTCGCGCCACGGGTTCGCGCTCTCGTCGGGGTGCTGCGTCGACTCCTGCAGCAGGCGCTCGGCCTCGGCGAAGCGCCCCGCCTCGAGCGCCGAGACGCCGAGGTTGCGCAGCGCGAGGCCGGGGTCGAGCTTCGCGCGCCGGACGGACTCCAGCATCGCGGCGCACGCGGGGTAGCCGTCGAGCGCGCAGAGGCCGTTGCGCGCGATCGCCTCCTCGATCGGGTCGCCCGTGACCAGCGCGCGCTGGGCCGCGGAGCGCGCGGCGTCCACGCGCCCGAGCTTCATCAGCGGCCAGACGTCGCGCGCGTGGGCCTGCGGGCTGTAGGTCGCGCGGAACAGGCGCTGCGCGGCGAGCAGCTCCTCGTTGCGCCCGAGGTCGGACAGCGCGGCCATCGTGGCGACGAGCAGCCGCGCGTGCCAGCCGGAGCGCCCGGGGAGCGGGTGGCCGTCGGGGAGCGACACGCGCGCGAGGGCGCGCTGGAAGTGGCGCAGCGCGAGCGGCGTATTCCCCTCGGCCTCGTGCAGCGCGATGCCCAGCACGTACTCGGCCGGCACGGAACCGGGGTTCGCGCGCAGGATCGCCTCGGCCAGCTCGCGCCCGCGGACGAAGCGCCCCTCGCGCAGGGCGTCGAGCGCGGCCTGTTCCGGCGGGGAGGCGGGCGCGTCCGTCTCCGGGATGTCCTCCTCGACCTGCGCCCGCGCGGGGGCCCCTGCCGCCGCGACCAGCAGCAGCAGGGGAAGCAGGACGAGCCGCGCGCGCCAGCGGTGCCGCACGCTTCGAGTCTAGGGGAGCCGCCCGCGGTGCGCCCGTGCTCGTGTTCGTGGGGGCGGGGCTGTGCCAAGGATGTGTGTGTGGGGGCGGGGCTGTGCCAAGGATGTGTGTGTGGGGGCGGGGCTGTGCCCCGCCCGGGCGGGGCGTAGCCCCGCCCCCACGGGGAACGGCGGGGCGGAGCCCCGCCCCCACAGGGAGCGGGCGGGGCACGGCCCCGCCCCCACGAACGACGA
>JADHED010000246.1_pt1 | contig 73475 bp, 69 predicted proteins | sample 8952041 | NCBI WGS metagenome assembly JADHED01 (sample SAMN16124423, study PRJNA663239) | bioreactor sludge metagenome | isolation source: sludge (control) | place: India:Bengaluru | collected 2018-09-08 | reverse complement strand
ACTTCCCGAGCTGGGGCGGCGACTACTTCCGGCGGATGCTGGACGAGGGGATGACGGACGCGCGGAAGCGCGCGGGCGAGCTGACGCTGACGGTCTGGCCCTACAACATGAACTTCTACGGCAGCGCGAGCGTGGCCGGGTTCATGCGCGTCGACGACACGGGCGACGGAACGCTGGACCGCGTCGAGGTGGTGCCCGCGCCGTTTTTCCACTTCGCGCACCTCTCCGCCACGATGTCCCACGAGCTGGCGCCGCTGGCGACGCAGCTGGACGCCGGGGTGACGCTGTCCGGCTGGCGGTCGGTCGAGGCGGCCGGGGACAAGCTGCTGCTGTACGCGCACGACACGTACGACACGCCGGCCGCCGAGACGGGCGGGTGGGACGTCACGCTGCGCCTGCGCGGGCTGCGCTTCCCCGTGGTCGAGGTGGTCGAGTACCGGCTCGACGACGACCACCCGGCGCGCGCGGCGCTCGCGGCGCTGCCCGAGCGCGGGAGCAGCGGCGTGTACACGCCCACGGAACTCGCCGACCTGGTGCACCACGCACAGTACCGTCCGCTCGGTCCCCCGGCGCGCCGCGAGGTCGGGCCGGGCGGCGCGCTCGACCTGACGACGCGGCTGCTCGCGAACGGCGTCGTGTTCCTCGACGTGCGGCGGCCCGACCCCGACGGCGACGGCGTGTACGACCCCGACGACTGCGCGCCGCTCGACCCCGCGACGTACCGCGTGCCCGCGGAGATCGAGGACCTCGGCTGGTTCGGCGCGGACGCCCTCACCTGGTCCAGCGCGATTCCTGCCGCGGGCCCGTCCACCGTGCACGACGTGTCGCGCGACACGACGGACGTGCCCAGCGACGCGACGGACGTCTCGCGGGACGCGACGTGCCTCGCGTCGGGCCTCGACGACGCGACCTTTATCGACGCCGAGATTCCCGCGCCCGGGGCGGCGTTCCGCTACCTCGTCCGCGGCCGCAACGCGTGCGGCTCGTCGTGGGGCCGCGCTTCCGACGGCTCGGAGAGAACCGGCGCCTGCCCCTGATCCCGCCTCCGTTGTGTGGGGGCGGGGCTATGCCCCGCCCGTCCGTGCCCGCCGTGGGGGCGGGGCTATGCCCCGCCCGTGCCTGGCTGTGCCCCCGCGTGGGGGCGGGGCTATGCCCCGCCCGTGCCTGGCTTGATCACGGCGCGCCCCAGCCATCGCGGTCATCGCGGGCGACATCACGGCTTGCCAGGTCCCTCGCCGGCGACGTAGCGCCAGGGCTCGCCCTTCGTGTGCACGCGGACGACCAGGACCTTCGCGCCCTTCGCGCCCGCGACCGCGGTGTGGACGGCCTTGTACGGCACGTGCCCCGCCGTGCCCGGCACGCCCTTGATCGGCGGCCGCCCGTCGATCCGGATCTCGGCGTCGCCCTCGAGGTAGTAGTGGAACTCCTCGCCGGGGTGCCAGTGCCGCTCCAGCGTCGCGTGGGGCGGGAACTCCACGAGATGGACGAGCACCTCTCGCCCGGGGGTGAACTCCTCGGCGAGCGCCTGCTGCATCAGGCTCGTGACCTTCGGCTGCGGCGCGGCCGCGTTGTCCGGTGCGTGCGATCCCTGGGCGCCGTGGCCCGCCGACGGGCGGACGACGAGGGCCAGCAGACCCACGAGAATGAGCGTGTCGGCGAGGAGGCGAGCGGGTTTCATCGGACCGTTCTCTGGTGCGGGGCGAGTGCCGACGGACGCGGGCCGCATCCGGCAGGCGAAGAACGAGGAACGAAGAACGCCGAACGATACCGCGTTGCGGGCAAGGGAGGGGGGCGCGACGGCGCGGCTTGTCGGCTCCGCAAACGTGGCTCTACGATGACGGCGATGGCGACGCGCAGGGTCGAGTACCCGATGACGGCCGCGGAGTTCGGGCGCCGGACCTTCCCGGAAGGGAAGGAGGAACTCGACCGCGGCTTCGTGGTCCGCGAGCCGGCGCCCGGCGGCGATCACGGCGCGATCGTGGTCGAGGTCGCGCACCGGCTGAGGTCCCACGTGCGTGACGCCGGGCTGGGCGGCGCCGTGCTGGCCGGAACGGGCTTCGTGCTCGCGCGGAACCCGGACCAGGTGCGCGTTCCCGACGTGGCCTACGTCGCCGCCGGGCGGCCGCGCGGCCGCGGGCTCATCGAAGGGCCCGCGGACCTCGCGGTCGAGGTGCTGTCGCCTAACCGGCCGGAAGAGATCGCCGCGCGGATCGGCGACCAGTTCCGCGCGGGCGCACGGCTCTTCTGGGTCGTGGATCCCGACGCGCGCACGGTGACGGTCCACTACCCGGACGGCACCCGCGTCCTGCTCGGGGGTGACGACACGCTCGACGGCGGCGACGTGCTGCCCGGGCTCGAGATCCGCGTCGGCGAGTTGTTCCGGGGCTGATCGCGCTTCGCGAGTCGTCCGGCCCGCCCGGGCGGGGCGAAGCCCCGCCCCCACGTCAGGAAAAGCCCCCGCTACTCGCGGCGGAGGTCCCAGCTGACGGTGATCGTGGCGTCGCCGCGCTTGGTGGTGTGGGTTCCGACGAGGTGGGCGCGGTCCTTCGGGTTGACCTGCGCGCGGATCAGCGGCGCCGCCGCGGTCGTGTCGTTGTCGACGGCCTGCGTCGTGTCGGAGCTCTTGACCTTGCCCTCGCAGTCGGTCGACTCCATGTAGATCTTCGTCGTCGTCGTCCAGCGGCTCGTCCCGGTGGAGTACGTCAGGAAGACCTCGGTCACGTCGTCGTCGAGCGCGCGATCCAGCCCCCGGCCGTCCACCGTCGCCTCGACCTCGTCGGCGACGCTGTCCGAGTACTCCGATCTCATGACCTGCGTGATCTTGCACTCCTTGCCGTGGTCGTTGACGGTGTACGTGTGCTTGTTGGTGTTGTCCCCGGAGCGCGTCAGCAGCAGCCGTGCGCGTGACGTCTCGTCCACGTGGATCGTGTACTCGGCGTGGCGCTCCGTCCGGCCCTGGGCCGTGGTCTCCTCGCCGCCCCCCTGCGACTTCTTGTCGAGGACCGTGGACTCGTGGAACGCGTGGCGGATCGTGCCGCGCCAGGCCGGCTTGCACGCCTCGCGGAAGGCGGACGCCGCCAGCGTGCCCTCGACCTGCGCGTCGGCCGCGCGGTCGTGGTTCGAGACGACGACGATGACCTCGTCGAGCTTCTGCTCGGCCTCGTCCCGGCACCAGCGCAGCTTCGTGGCCCCCACCGACCGGCGCTTCCACGCGCCGCCGATCTTCTCGAGCACGTCGATGTCGGCGCGGCCCTCGGGGCCCACGTCGGTGAGGTCGATCCTCACCTCGCCGACCTGCCCCGACACCTTGTAGCGGAAGTACTGCGCGCGCAGGTGCGGCACCGACACGGGACGGCGCTCCGGGTCCTGCCCGCGCTCGATCGGCGAGAGCGACCCCTCGACCTCGTAGCGCGGCTTGCGCCCGTCGGGGAACGTGGACTCGAGCGCGCGGTACCGCACCGCGAGAGGTTCGCCCAGGTTCTCGTTGAGGTTGCGGACCGCGAAGTCGCGGAACTTCGTCTCGAACGGCAGCGCCGCGTCCACGGCCTTGGCGAAGCACTCCGCGTCCGCGCAGCCCGCCATCCCGCTCCACGCCGCGCCGATCGCCGGCGCGCCGGCCTCCTGCTCCATGAACGCGCCCCAGATCCACGCAAGGTACGGGTGCGTGCCGTCCGACGTGTCCAGCGGGCTCGCGTCCGACTGGAAGTCCACGAACATCGCGTGCAGCTCGCCCAGCGCCGCGCCCCCGCCGCGGTTCGCGTAGTGCGCGGCCCAGTTCGCCGACGCCTCCGCGAACCAGAAGACCGGGTTGCCGCTCGCGACCTTGCGGTTGTGCGCGTACTGGAAGACGTGGAACAGTTCGTGCGCCGCGTCGAGCTTCATCTCCGGCGTCCCGAGCGCGGCCCGGTCCAGCAGGATGAAGCCGCTCGAGCTGTTGCCGCGCAGGCCCTCGGGGACGAGCGCCGCGGTGTAGGCCTCGGCCGCGCCCTGCCCGGCGAGGGTGTAGCAGCCCCAGTCGTGCCGGACGACGTCGCCGGCGGCGCGGCAGGTGTCGCCGCCCGGAGCGGCGCCGGAGCCGCGCGCGACGAGGTAGACGTCGATCGCGGGATCGCCGCCGCCGTGCACGCCGCCCTGGTCCGGCTTCGGGCCGCCCATGAAGGGCTCGAACCTGGACCAGTGCGCGTCGAGCAGCGCCAGCGCCTTCCCGAGGTCCGCGGCGTAGCTGCCGCTGCAGCGGGCCCACACCTTCAGCGGGTGCGCGCCGCTCGCGAGCGAGGCCCATTCCCCGTCGCAGACCGGTGCCGGCGACGCCGGTGCGGGTGACGGCGGTGCGGGCGCCGGCGGTGCGGGAGGCGGCGCGGCGCCGGCGGCCAGGATCGCGATAAGGAGGAGGGTCGCGGCACACGCGGAGAACGGGACGACGCCGGGCTGACGCGTTCGCATGGGCCGAGGGTACTCCCGCCGACTGTGGGGGTGGGGCTCCGCCCCACCCGGTGTGGGGCTCGGCCCCACCCGGTGCTCCGCCCCACCCGTCCGGCGCGACGCCGCTGGAGGATCGGCGCCGGGCGCGGCATGATCGGCCGGGGAACGGCCGGACGGGGACGGGAGTCGACGCGTGAAGCGGGTCATCGACGAGAAGGCGCTGCAGCGCGAGATCGACGGCAGGAAGGCGGTCGTGCTCTTCCTCGCGGACTGGTGCCCGCACTGCCGCCGGTTCCAGCCGGTGTTCCACGACGTCGCGGGCGCGCGGCCCGACTACGTCGCGCTCGAGGCGGGGCTCGACGACGAGGACAACCCGCTCTGGAGTGCGTACGACATCGACGTCGTCCCCGCGGTGCTGTTCTTCGAGGGCGGGCGCGTGACGAAGCGTATCGACGCGCGGCTCGGGGTCGGCATCGAGGAGCGGCAGCTGCGCGCGGCGCTCTGACCCATCGCGGTGGACCATCGCCTCCCGTGGGGACGGGGCTTCGCCCCGCCCGGGCGGACCATCGCCCGCGGCGAGGTCCGCCCCTACATTCATGATGTGCGCACGAAGGGAACGGGCCGGACGGGGGCGGTGCGTGGCACAATCGCACGAATGCGCGGCCGTCTGACGTTCCTCCTCGTCCTGCTCCTGTGCTGCTGCGTCGTCGTCCCGGACGTCGAGGCGAAGACGCGCCGTCGCCGCAAGCCGTCCACGACCCAGGCCAGCCGGACCGCGAAGCCCAAGGCCGACGCGGGCATGACCGCCAAGCCCAAGGCCAAGGCGGAGCCGCCGGCGCGCGGGATCACGCGCTACGACGCGCGCCTCTTCGGCCCCGAGGTCCCGCTGGCGACGATCGTGAAGCGGCTCGGCGTCGAGACCTCGGGCGGCAAGATCCCCGGCGCGCGCCTGCTGGTGCTCAAGCGGGAGCGGCGACTGGAGCTGTTCGCCGGCGACGTCTTCCTCAAGGCCTACCGGGTGCAGCTCGGCCCGCAGCCGGTCGGCCCCAAGGTCAAGGTCAAGGACGGCCGGACCCCCGAGGGGGACTACTTCCTCTGCGCGCGCCGGCCGAGCAAGTACCACCGCGGCCTCTGGATCAGCTACCCGAACCTCGAGGACGCCGGCCGCGGGGTCGAGTCCGGCCTGATCAGCGCGGCGCAGAAGGACGAGATCGCGGCGGCGCTCGCCGCCGGCCAGTGTCCGCCGCAGCTGACGAAGCTGGGCGGGCACCTGATGCTGCACGGCCAGGACCCGACCCTTACGAACTGGTTGGCCCGCGCGCAGCGCAAGGGCCAGCTGAAGATCGAGCGGGGGCGCGAGCTCGGCGACGGCAACCCGGCGAACCTCGAGGAGGTCTGGGACTGGACGCAGGGCTGCGTGGCGCTGCTGAACCCCGACATCCGCGAGCTCTACGACGCGCTGCCCGAGCGCACGCCCGTCTCCATCCGCGCGTCCGGCGAGCCGACCCGGCCCGGGCCGTGGCCCCCGAAGGCCGTCCCCGCCGTACCGGTCGCCGCCGCGCCCGACGGCGGGGTGCCGGCCGCCGCCTCGCCCGGCGCGGCCGAGCCGTCGTCCCCCGAAGACCGGACCGCAGGCACGAATTAGTCTAGACTGGCCCGCTTCGGACGATTCGGACGCTTCGGAAGGGAGACGAGACCCATGCCCATGCTCAGCAAGAAGGTCGAAGACGCGCTCAACGCGCAGGTCACGGCCGAGTTCTCGGCATCGTTCTTCTACCTGTCGCTCGCCGCCTACTATTCCGCCCTCAACCTCGACGGCTTCGCCGCGTTCATGCGCGCGCAGTACGAGGACGAGCGGTCGCACGCGCTGGCCATCGTCGACCTCGTCGACTCGCGCAACGGCCGCGTCCGGCTCGAGCAGCTGCCCGCCCCGCCGGTCGACTGGAGCAGCCCGAGCGCCGGCATCGCGGACGTCGTCAAGTGGGAGTCGGAGAACTCCGAGCGCATCAACAACCTGATGCGGCTCGCGCACGAGGACAACGACTTCGCGACGCTGATGTCGCTGCAGGGGCTCGTCACCGAGCAGGTCCAGGACGAGGCCGTCGCGCGCGAGATCCAGGAGAAGATGCGCCTGCTCGAGTCCGCGCCCGGCGGGCTGTTCATCATGGACCGCGAGCTGCGCTTCCGCGCCGGCAAGGGCTGAGACCTCCCGATGGGCCGGTCGTCCGCGACGACGCAGGGGATCCGCGTCGACGTCGAGAGTTCGTTCGTGCGCGAGCGCTCCAACCCCGCGCGCGGGCAGTACGTCTACGCGTACAAGATCACGATCTCCAATCGCGGCGACCGGCCGGCCCAGCTCGTCAGCCGGCACTGGGTGATCACGGACGGGAACGGCCAGGTCGAGCACGTGCGCGGCCCGGGCGTGGTCGGGGAGACCCCCCGGCTCGAGCCCGGGCAGTCGTTCGCGTACCAGAGCTTCTGCCCCCTCGCGACGCCGATCGGCTCGATGGAGGGCACGTACCAGATGGTGCGGGACGACGGGACGGCGTTCGAGGCCGAGGTCGCGTTGTTCACCCTGGAAGAGCCGACGTCCATCAACTGACGACCATCGACGGATCGCCCGCTTCGCTCCCCGCCCTCCTGTGTTACGGGCAGGCGGGGGCCGGCAGGACGTTGCGCAGCGCCCAGGCCAGCTCGGGGCTGATCTCCGTGACCTCGAGCCCGTCCACCACGATCAGCCGGCAGGCCCGGCCGGGGCGGTCCGCCGCCTGGCCGGCGAGCCGGTAGCGGACGGAGCTGTTGCCGCAGGTCCCGGCCCAGCAGAACCGGCCGCGCGAGACGTCGTGCGGGGCGAGATACTGGAAGCAGCGCAGCAGGGTCTCGTCCGCCGGCACCAGGAAGTCCCGGTCCAGCAGGCGGATCCGCACCAGGTGCTCGACGTCGTCGAAGAGATCGGTCCCGGTCCCCATCCCCCACAACGTAGGGCCCGATCGGTCGAAAGGCCGGGGGCCTCGCTGGCGGGGCCGGTCCGGATTATCGTAGACACTGTCGCGGTATAGCCCCTCGGTAACTCGCCGCCGTCCCGACCCGGACCCGGCGCGCGTTGACCGGCACCCGGAACCGAATCCGGAACGGAACCCGGAACCGAACCTGGCACCTGGCACCCGGCACCCGGCCCCCCGGACCGGGGCCCGGACCGGGGCCCGACGCATCCGGCGCGGAGGCCCATGACTCAGGGTCGCATGCAGCAGAAGTCCCCGATCACGCGCGTGCTCGACGCGATCGGGTCGGTCCCCTTCGGCGTCACGTTGATGGTCCTCATCCTGCTGTGGTGCTGGGTCGGGTCCGCCGGCACGGCGCCGTTCGGGGCGTGGTTCGTCCGCCAGTCCTTCGAGAAGACCGAGATGGAGTGGTTCTCCTGGTGGCCGTTCAACGTGCTGCTGGGGCTGCTCGCGCTCTCGCTGGTCCTCGTGACGGTGCGGCGGATCAAGTTCAACCTGCCGAACCTCGGCGTCTGGACCATCCACGCCGGCGTCTGCGTCCTGATGCTCGGCTGCGCCCTCTACTTCGGCCTGAAGGTCGAGGGGGACATGGCGGTGTACCGGCGGCAGGCCGTGGTCACCGTCGACGACGGGCCTCCCGCGCGCCTCACGCTGCGGGACGGCGAGCAGACGTTCGCGCAGGGCGCCGGCCGCGCGTACCGCGTCGCGGTGGCGAGCCTGCAGTCCGACTACGAGCTGCTGACCGGCGACGACAAGGGGAAGAAGACCTACGCGGCCCAGCTGGCGTTCGAGCCGCTGTCCGGCGGCGGGTCGCCGTTCGTGCGGCAGGTGCTGGTCGGGTACCCCGGCTACACCGAGGACGTCGTGCCGGGCCAGGGTCGCGCGATCAAGGTCCTCGGGCGCAGCCTCGTGGACCAGGCGGTCACCGTCGACGTCGACTACGCGCCGATGGACCGGATCCACGTCATGGACCGCTACGCGCTGGGCGTCCGCACCAGCCCGCGCGACGCGTGGACCGAGTACCCGCTGAAGAACCTCCCGCGCTACCACGAGTACGTGAGCCGTCCCGGCGACGCCTGGGTGCGCCCCGGCGAGCCGGGGATCCCGGTCCGCGCGCTCGACCTCCGCCCGCGCGCGACGACGCCTCGCCCGGAGTTCGAGGGGCTCGAGTTCCGCGTCACCGCGTACCTGCCGTACGCGCAGCTGCAGGAGAGCTGGGAGCCGGGCGGCCCCGGGGTCGAGGACGGCTCCGGGGTCGAGGACGGCGCCGAGGTCAGCCCGTACGCGGACGTGACGGTGAAGGCCGGCAAGGACGTCTCCCGGCACGCGCTGCTCGCGTTCGTGCCGGACCACGACAGCGCCGTGATCGCCGGCGGCGTGCCGCTCGCGTTCCGCTGGGCGCGGACGCCCGACGAGCTGCAGCGCCTGCGCGCGCCGGGGGCGCCGTTCCTGCGCGTGACGGCCGGCGGCGTCACGCAGGACGTCACGCTCGCCGAGGCGGCCGACCGCGACGTCGCGCTGCGCGGCACGCCGTACCGCCTGCGCGTGACGCAGTTCCAGCCGGACTGGGGTGGGGCGGGGAGCGCCGGGTCGTCGCTGGCGCTCGTCCGCGTGACCGGCGGGCCGCGGCCGTTCCTGCGCGCGGTCGTCGCCCCCGGCGCGGAGTTCACCCGCGACCTCGACGAGCATGGGCAGCGGCTGCCGGCCCTCGCCGACCCCGCGATCGCGATCACGCTCGAGAACGTCGTGCGCCCCGGGCTCACGATCGCCGCGTCCGAGGCGGGCGCGCACGCGCTGCTCGTCAGCTCCGGCGGGCAGGTGCTCGAGCAGCCGCTCGCGCCGGGCACGCCGGCGCGCTTCCTCGACGGCGCGCTCGAGGTCACGCTCCACGCGCTCAGCGCGCGCGCGCGGCGGGTCGCGAAGCCGCTGATCGTCCCGGTCCGCGAGCGCGACCAGAAGTCCGGCCCCGCGTTCTCGCTGATCAAGGTCGAGGCGCGGCGCGGCGACGACGTCCGCGAGACCTGGCTCGAGTACAGCCACTACGGCCACCCGAGCCGCGTCGGCTTCGCGCCGCGGCGGATCGACTTCCCCGGCATGCGCTCGATCGAGCTCGTCTACACGCGGCAGACCCACAAGCTGCCCGCCGCGGTGGCGCTCGAGGACTTCCGCCTCGAGGTGTTCCCGGGCGGCGAGCGCGAGCGGGACTTCATCAGCCGGGTCCGCTTCTACGACGCCGAAGGCCGGCCCGGCGAGCCGGAGGCGGTGCACAGCAACAACCCGACCGAACACGACGGCTGGTGGTTCTTCCAGAGCACGTGGGACCCGCCGGAGCCGAACATGGGCTACGCCGGGCTGAACTACACGGGCCTCGGCGTCGGCAACCGGCACGGCGTCGGCATCATGCTGCTCGGCTCCGCGATGACCGTGCTGGGCACGATCTGGGCCTTCTACGTGAAGCCCGTGATCCTGCGCCGCCGGGTCCGCGACGCCCTGGAGGCGGCCGCCGCGCGCGCCGGCACCGCGCCCGCCGCCGTGCGGGCCGGCGCGGGCGACATCTCGCTCTCCGTCGGCCCCGACTTCGCGGCCGGCGTGGACCTGTCGCGGATCCGCATCGCGGCCCTGCAGGAGGACGGGCGCGTCAAGACGCTCGACTCGCTGGCGCGCGAGAAGCTGCAGCTCGTGAACCGGTCGGTGCGCGGCGCGGACCCGGTGCTGGTCTTCCTCGACCTGCTGCTCGCGCCGGAACACTACGCGAACTCGAACGTGATCGAGCTGCGCAAGCCGGCGTTCCGCCGCCAGCTGCTGCAGGCGGTGCGGACCGCGCTGCCGCCGGAGCAGCGGCTGGGCGTCGTCTCCGAGCCCGAACTCGAGCGCGTCCAGCGGGAGGGCCTGGTGTCGCAGGCCTTCCTGGCGCACCCGGCGGTCGCGCAGGCCGTCTCCGTCCTCGAACGCGACCTGATGCGGACCGGCAAGGAGGTCCAGCAGCTGCACGCCGCCCGTGCGTACGCGGACGCGCGGGTGCTGGCGTCGCTGCTGCGGATGGTCCCGGCGCCCGGCGCGCGCGACGTGGACCCCTGGCTGACCGTGTACGAGATCGCCGCCGCGCCCCACGGAGGCGCGCGGCACGCGTCGATGGGCGGCGACGAGGACCGGGCGCTCGCGGCGATCGGCCGGCTCAACCCCGCCCTGCGCGGCTCGATCGCGCAGTCCTGGCTCGCGCTCGCCGAGGCCTGGCGCGTGCAGGACCCCGCCGCCGCGAGCCGCGCCCTGAACACGCTGGCCGCGGACTTCGCCTCGGCCAACCCGCGGCTCTACCCCTCGGAGGCCCGCCGCGGCTGGGAGCACTGGTACTACCGTCACGACAAGCTGACGACGGGCTGGCTGATCTTCTTCTTCGCGCTGCCGTTCCTGCTGATGGCGACGGTGTACGGCTTCCGCTGGGCGCGCCGCGTGGGGCTCGCGCTGTTCGTGCTCGGCTTCGGGCTGCAGACGTTCTCGCTGGCCCTCCGCTGGTGGCTCGCCGGCCGCATCCCGAACGCGAACATGTTCGAGGCCATCACCGCGTCCGCCTGGTTCGGCAGCCTGCTCGCGCTCGCGCTCGAGCTGTTCCTGCGCCGCTGGCCGGTCAAGAACCTGCCGGCGCTCGCGGCGTCGAGCTACGCGATGTTGGCGCTGATGGTCGGCCGCTTCGTGCCGGTCCTGCTCCCCGGGACGTTCCACACCGACATCGGCACGGTGATGCCGGTGCTCGACCGCACGATCTGGCTCTACATCCACACCAACATGATCATCGCGTCCTACGCCCTGATCTTCTTCGGGGCGGTGACGTCGCTGTTCTACCTCGTGCTGCGGGCCGCGACCGCGCTGTTCCCGGCGCGGCAGGGGCTGCAGGCGGCGTGGGCGGGCGACTCCGGCGTGGCCGCCGTCCGCGGCGGCGCGTCGTCGATCATCATGGGCCGCGGGCTCACCCCCGGGGACGCGCCCGTCGCCGGCCTCGCGCGGTCGCTCGACGGCGCGACGATGATCTTCCTCGAGCTCGCGTTCGTGACGCTCTGGCTGGGGACGATCCTCGGCGCGGTCTGGGCCTACTTCTCCTGGGGCCGGCCCTGGGGCTGGGACCCGAAGGAGGTCTTCGCGCTCAACACCTGGATCGTGTTCCTGGTCCTGGTGCACGTGCGACTGAAGGTGAAGGACAAGGCGTTCTGGACGGCCGTGCTGGCCCTGATCGGCTGCGCGGTCATGCTGTTCAACTGGGTCGCCGTGAACTTCGTGATCGTGGGTCTGCACAGCTATGCGTGAGCTATTCTGTGCACCCGGGGGGAGGTGAGGGCGAGGTGAGCGACACGTCGACCCCACCGGCCGTCCTCGTCGTCGACGACGAGGAACTCGTCCGGACGGTCTCGCGCCTGATGCTGGAGCGCCTCGGTTACGCGGTCGTCGCCGCCGGGTGCGGGGCGGAGGCCGTCGAGTGCCTGCGCGGCCGCGCCGGTCCGCCGATCGCGGTGGCGCTGATCGACATGACCATGCCGGGCCTCTCCGGCGTCGAGACCATGCACGCGCTCCGCGCGGTGGACCCGGGGCTGCCGGTGGTGCTGACCAGCGGCTTCGGCGAGCAGGACGGGCTCGGGACGTCCGGGCCGGACGGCCCCTCGGGCTTCTTGCAGAAGCCGTTCCAGATCCCGGCGCTGCGGGACGCGCTCGCGGCCGTGGCGCGCCGCTGACCGTCGGTTTCGTCGTCGAACTTGACGAACCGGTATTGTTTGCCGGTTTGCTCCGGGTCGTGCGAGCCCGGTGCGCCGAATGCTGCGGCGCGGCAATCGTCAGGTAAACTCGCCTCACCGGCGTCCCGGTCCCGGCGTCCCGCGTGCGTTCTCCGGGCGAGAGCCCCGAGGTCCCGATGGCCGACAGCATCCGCATCCTCGCCCCCCTCCGGCAGGGCTACGACGAGATCCTCTCGGGCCCCGCGCTCGCGTTCCTCGGCGAGCTCGTGGCGGCGTTCCGCCCCCGCATCGAGCGCGTGCTGGCCGCGCGCCAGGAGGCGCAGGCGCGCTACGACCGGGGCGACCTGCCCCGTTTCGCGGAGCAGACGGCGGACGTGCGCGCGGGCTCCTGGACGGTCGCGCCGCTGCCCGCCGACCTGCTCGACCGCCGGGTCGAGATCACCGGGCCGACCGACCGCAAGATGGTCATCAACGCGCTGAACTCGGGCGCGTCGGTGTTCATGGCGGACTTCGAGGACGCCAACGCGCCGACCTTCGACAACCTGGTCGAGGGGCAGGTCAACCTGCGGGACGCGATCCGCCGGACGATCGCGTTCTCCGACCCGGCGACGGGCAAGGAATACCGGCTGGGCGAGCGCGTGGCGGTGCTGATGGCGCGGCCGCGCGGGTTCCACCTGCCCGAGAAGAACGTCGAGCTGGGCGGCGCGCCGATCCCGGGCTCGCTGTTCGACTTCGGCCTGTACTTCTTCCACAACGCGCGCGCCCTGCTCGAGCGGGGCAGCGGCCCGTACTTCTACCTCCCGAAGCTGCAGGGGCACCTCGAGGCGCGCGTCTGGAACGACGTCTTCCTGTTCGCGCAGGAGCGGCTGGGCATCCCCGCGGGCACGATCAAGGCGACCGTGCTGATCGAGACGCTCCCCGCGGCCTTCGAGATGGACGAGATCCTCTACGAGCTGCGCGCCCACTCCGCGGGCCTGAACTGCGGCCGCTGGGACTACATCTTCAGCTTCATCAAGACCCACCGGGCGCACGCCGGCGCCGTCCTCCCGGACCGCTCGCAGGTCACGATGGAACAGCCGTTCATGCGCGCCTACACGCAGCTGCTCGTCCGCACGTGCCACCGGCGGCGCGTGCACGGGATGGGCGGCATGGCGGCGCAGATCCCGATCAAGTCCGACGCCGCCGCCAACGCGGCCGCGCTCGAAAAGGTCCGCGCGGACAAGCGGCGCGAGGTGGACAACGGCCACGACGGGACGTGGGTCGCGCACCCCGGGCTGGTGCCGGTCGCGAAGGCGATCTTCGACGAGGGGATGCCCGGCCCGAACCAGCTGGACGTGACGCGCGACGACGTGGCCGTGGCCCGCGAGGACCTGCTCGCCGTGCCGCAGGGCACCCGCACCGAGCGCGGCCTGCGCTGGAACCTGCGCGTCGGCGTGCAGTATCTCGAGGCCTGGCTGCGCGGGTCCGGCTGCGTGCCGCTGTACGACCTGATGGAAGACGCCGCGACCGCCGAGATCTCGCGCGCGCAGGTGTGGCAGTGGATCCGCCACGGCGCGCGCCTCGACGACGGGCGCGTCGTCACCGAGGCGCTGTTCCGCGGCCTGCTCGACGAGGAGATGGCGTCGGTCCGCGCCGAGGTCGGCCCCGCGCGCTACGACGCCGGCCGCTTCGCCGACGCCGCCGAGCTGTTCGCCCGCCTGACCGTGGCGCCCGACCTCGCGGACTTCCTGACCCTGCCCGCGTACGACCTGCTGATCAAGAAGTAGGGCCTGCCGCCCTACCGGGAGACGACCCATGGCGACGAATTCCGAGAAGCGCTGGGCCGGCGTGACGCGGCCGTACAGCACCGAGGACGTGGCGCGGCTGCGCGGTTCGTACAGGATCGAGCACACGGTCGCCGACATGGGCGCGAAGCGCCTCTGGGAACTGGTCACGACCAAGGACCACGTCCCCGCGCTCGGCGCGATCACCGGCAACCAGGCCGTGCAGATGGTGCGCGGCGGCCTCGACGCGATCTACGTCTCCGGCTGGCAGGTCGCCGCGGACAACAACACGTCCAACATGACCTACCCCGACCAGAGCCTCTACCCGGTGGACAGCGTCCCGCGCATGGTGCGCCGCATCAACCAGGCGCTGCTGCGCGCGGACCAGGTGGAGAGCGCCGAGGGGGGCGCGAAGCGCCGCTGGCTCGTGCCGCTGGTCGCGGACGCCGAGGCCGGCTTCGGCGGTCCGCTCAACGCGTACGAGCTGATGAAGGCGATGATCGAGGCGGGCGCCGGCGGCGTGCACTTCGAGGACCAGCTGTCGTCCGAGAAGAAGTGCGGCCACCTCGGCGGCAAGGTGCTGATCCCGACGTCGCAGTTCGTGCGGACGCTGATCGCGGCGCGGCTCGCGGCCGACGTCTGCGACGTGCCCACGGTGCTGATCGCCCGGACCGACGCGCACAGCGCGAAGCTGCTGACGTCCGACATCGACCCGCGCGACCGCGAGTTCATGACCGGCGACCGCACGCCCGAGGGCTTCTTCCGGATCCGCGAGGGGATCGAGTGCGCCATCTCGCGCGGCGTCGCCTACGCGCCCTACGCCGACATGATCTGGTGCGAGACCTCGACGCCGGACCTCGAGGAGGCGAAGCAGTTCGCCGAAGGGGTGCACAAGCACTACCCGGGCAAGCTGCTGGCCTACAACTGCTCGCCGTCGTTCAACTGGCGCAAGCACCTCGACGAGGCGACGATCGCGAGGTTCCAGCGCGAGCTGGGCGCGATGGGCTACAAGTTCCAGTTCGTGACGCTGGCCGGCTTCCACGCGCTGAACCTGTCGATGTACGAGCTGGCGCGCGGCTACCGCGAGCGCGGCATGGCGGCGTACAGCGAGCTGCAGCAGCGCGAGTTCGCGCTCGAGAAGGACGGGTACACGGCGACGCGCCACCAGCGCGAGGTCGGGACCGGGTACTTCGACGAGGTGGCGCAGGTCATCTCGGGCGGCGCGGCCTCGACGCTCGCGCTCGAGGACTCCACCGAGTCCCACCAGTTCTGACCCACCGGGCGTTTCGCATCGTAGGGCGGCCCAAAGGGCCGCCCCTACGTGACTGACGACCCGATCAGGCGCCGAAGGTGTCCGGGTACAGCCGCTCGGCGCAGCCGGGGCAGAGTCCGTGCGACAGGTGGCCCTCCGTCTGGGCGTGCACGAACTGCTCGATCGGCTGCCACTCCCCGCCCGCGTCGCGGATCGCCTTGCACCCCGCGCAGATCGGCACGATCCCGGAGAGCCGGCTGACCGTGCGCTGCGCCTCGGCCAGCTCCGCCATCAGGCGCGTCCGCTCCCCCTCGGCGAGCTTGCGCTCGCGCGCGTAGGCGATCGCGCGCAGCAGCACCGGGCGGTCCACCTGGCCCTTGACGATGTAGTCCTGCGCGCCGGCGCGCAGCGCGGCGCGCGCCACGCGCGGGTCGTCCGTCGCCGTGAGCACCACGATCGCGGCGTGCGGCGCCGCCGCGCAGACGCGCTTCACGGTGAACAGGCCGCTGCTGTCCGGCAGGTTCAGGTCGAGCAGCACCACGTCCGCGGCCGCCGCGGCGAGCGCCGCCTCGGCCTCGGCCAGCGTCGACACCGACGTGGCGGACGGCCGCCCCGGCCCGGCCCCGAGGATCGCCTCCTCGAGGCGCATCCGGTCGTCGTCCGCGTCCTCGACGATCAGGACGCGCAGCCCCAGCTCGGCGAACGCCGGGAGCGTGCCGCCCGGCGCGGCCTCGTCGCCGGCCTCCGCGCGCAGCGCCGGCGCGGCGGGCGCGAGCCCGTCCACGATCTCGGCGGCCGTGCGGACGTTCGCCTCGATGCTGGTCGCGGCGGTGCGGTCGTCCGGCCCGAGCGCGTCGCGCACCAGGAGGAGGCGCGCCGCGAGGCGGATGGCGTTGAGCGGGCCGCGCAGGTCGTGCGCGAGCTGCCGCGCGGGATCCGTCGGCTGTGGCGGGGAATCCACGGGGCCCCTTCCGTGGACGGTGTCGCCCGGGGAAAGCGACACGGGAGACGGCAGTATACCGTCTTGTCGTCCGTCGCTCGCGAACCCGGGGCTTACGGATCGGTTCGTGGTGGATCGGGCCGGGGCGAGACGGGCGATGCCGCGGCATATTGCCCGCGCCGCGACGGGCCGTGTATGTTCGCGGACTGCGAGGTGTCTCATGGCGCTCACCCCACCGTTCGACCTCAAGGGCTGGATCGACGAGCACCGCCACCTGCTGAAACCGCCGGTCGGCAACGCGCTCGTCTACGAGGACACGGAGTTCAGCGTGATGGTCGTTGGCGGCCCGAACCGCCGGAAGGACTTCCACGTCGACCCGGGCGAGGAGTTCTTCTACCAGGTCGAGGGGGACGTCGTCGTGCGCGTGATCGACGAGGGCCGGGTCCGCGACGTCCCGATCCGGCAGGGGGAGATCTTCCTGCTGCCGGCGAACGTCCCGCACTCGCCGCAGCGGCCCGAAAACACGGTCGGCCTCGTGCTCGAGCGGCGCCGCCTGCCGGACGAGATCGACCACCTGCGCTGGTACTGCGAGAACTGCCACGCGGTGCTGCACGACGCGGCGTTCCACTGCGAGGACCTGGGGCGCCAGCTGAAGCCGATCATCGAGGCCTTCTACGCGGACGAGGCGCTGCGGACCTGCCGGCAGTGCGGGCAGGTGATGTCGGTGCCGGGCCGCTGAGGCGCGGGCCGTGAGGGTCGACCTGCACACGCACATCCTGCCCGAGAGCTGGCCCGACCTGTCCTCCCGTCCCGGCTACGGCGCGTTCGTGCGCATCGAGCACGAGGGGACCGGCTGCGCGAACCTGATGCTCGGCGAGCGCGTCTTCCGCCGGATCGACGAGCGCAGCTGGGACGTCGCGCGCCGGCTCGCCGACTGCGAGCGCGACGGCGTGGACCTGCAGGTGCTGTCCACCGTGCCGGTGATGTTCAGCTACTGGGCGCCGCCCGCGCACGCGCTCGAGCTGGCGCGGCTGCTGAACGACCACATCGCGGAGACCGTCGCGCGGCACCCGCGGCGCTTCGTCGGGCTGGGCACGGTGCCGCTGCAGGACGCCGACGTCGCGTCGCGCGAGCTCGAGCGCTGCGTGCGCCAGCTGGGGCTCGCCGGCGTCGAGATCGGCACGCACGTGCGCGGCCGCAACCTGGACGACCCGGCGCTGTTCCCGTTCTTCGAGTGCGCCGCGCAGATCGGGGCGGCGGTCTTCGTCCATCCCTGGGACATGCTGGCCCCGGAGCGGATGGAGCGGCACTGGCTGCCGTGGCTCGTCGGCATGCCGGCCGAGACGGCGCTCGCGGCGGCGAGCCTCGTGCTCGGCGGCGTGCTGGAGCGGCTGCCGGCGCTGCGCGTCGCGCTCGCCCACGGCGGCGGCGCCTTCCCGTGGATCCTCGGCCGCATCCAGCACGGCTTCGAGGTGCGGCCGGACCTCTGCGCCACCGCCACCGCCCTCCCGCCCGTGGACGGCGCCCACCGCCTGTACGTGGACTCGCTCGTGCACGACGCGCGCGCGCTGCGCTTCCTGCTGGAGGCCGTCGGCCCAGGCCGGATCGCGCTCGGCTCGGACTACCCGTTCCCGCTCGGCGAGGAGCGTCCCGGCGCGCTGATCGACGCGCTCGACCTGCCCGAGCCCGTCGCCGCTCGCCTGCTCGGCGGCACGGCGCTCGAGTTCCTCGGCCTTCCCCTCGGCCTCTCCCGGCCCGCGCCGGTACCAGGAAACGCCCGATGATCCGAACCCTCCCCGCGCGCCTCGACGAAGCCCGCGCGCTCGACGCGGCGGACCCCCTCGCGTGGTGCCGCGAGCGCTTCGAGTTCCCGCACGACGCGTCCGGGAACCCGCACGTGTACCTGAACGGCAACTCGCTCGGCCTGATGCCGCGGGCGGCGCGCACGGCCGTGCTCGAGGAGCTCGACGACTGGGCGCGGCTCGGGGTGGAGGGCCACTTCGCGGCGCGGCACCCCTGGTACACGTACCACGAGCAGTTCCGCGAGAGCGGCGCGCGCCTCGTCGGGGCCCGCCCCGGCGAGGTCGTGATGATGAACTCGCTGACGGTGAACCTGCACCTGCTGATGGCGACGTTCTACCGGCCGACGCGCGACCGCTTCCGGATCCTCGTCGAGGAGGGCGCGTTCCCGTCCGACGTCTACGCGGCCGCCGCGCAGGCGCGCCACCACGGCTTCGACCCGGACGACGCGCTGCTGGTCGCGCGCCCGCGCCCGGGCGAGGACCTCCTGCGCGACGAGGACCTCGAGCGGCTGCTCGCCGAGCAGGGCCGGTCGATCGCGCTCGTGCTGCTCCCCGGCGTGCAGTACTACACCGGCCAGTGGCTCGACATCGGCCGGCTCACCGCGGCGGCGCACGCGGCGGGCTGCGTCGCCGGCTGGGACCTCGCGCACGCGGCCGGCAACGTGCCGCTGCACCTGCACGAGCACGACGTCGACTTCGCGGTGTGGTGCTCGTACAAGTACCTCAACGCCGGCCCCGGGGCGGTCGCGGGCTGCTTCGTGCACGAGCGGCACGGCCGCGACCTCGACCTGCCGCGCCTCGCCGGCTGGTGGGGCAACGACCCCGCGCGCCGCTTCCACATGGATACGGAGCGGCGCTTCGTGCCGATCGCCGGCGCGGAGGGGTGGCAGGTCAGCAACCCGCCGGTGCTCGCGCTGGCACCGCTGCGGCCCGCGCTCGAGCTCTTCGACGAGGCCGGCATGCAGGCCCTGCGCGGGAAGTCGCTCGCGTTGACCTCCTTCCTCGAGCAGCTGCTGGACGACGTGGCGGACGCGCACGGCGGCCGGCCGTTCGTCTCGATCACGCCGCGCGACCCGGCGGCGCGCGGGTGCCAGCTCTCCCTCCGGGTCGCACGGGACGGCGTCGCGCTGTTCGAGCGGCTGACGCGCGAGGGGATCGTCTGCGACGTCCGCCAGCCGGACGTCATCCGGGTCGCGCCGGTGCCGCTGTACAACACCTACGAGGACGCGTGGCGCCTCGCCGACGCCGTGGCGCGGGGGCTGCGCGGCTGATGGCGGCCGCCCGCGGGCGCGTCGCGATCGCCGGCGCGGGGCTGGCCGGCTCGCTGCTCGCGATCCTGCTCGGCAAGCAGGGCTTCGCGGTGGACGTCTACGAGCGCCGCGCGGACCCGCGCCGCGGCGTGCCGGGGCGCAGCCGCTCGATCAACCTCGCGATCTCGACTCGCGGGCTGCACGCGCTGCACGAGGCCGGCCTCGAGCAGCAGATCCTCCGCATCGCGGTGCCGATGCGCGGGCGCGTGATCCACCCGGTCGCGGGGGGCACGCGTTTCCAGCCGTACGGCACGGCGGGCGAGGCGATCAACTCGATCTCGCGCGCGACGCTGAACCAGACGCTGGTCGAGGAGGCCGAGCGGCGCGGCGCGCGCTTCCACTTCGGACGGCGCGTCGCCGGCGTGGACGCGGCGGGGGGCACGCTGACGTTCGAGGACGGCGGCGCGGCCGGCGCCGACTTCGTCGTCGGCGCGGATGGCGCGAACTCCGACGTGCGGCGGGTGTTCGAGCGCCAGGACCGCTTCGACTACCAGCGCAGCTACCTCGAGCACGGCTACAAGGAGCTGACGATCCCGGCGGCCGCCGACGGCCCGTTCGCGGCCGCGGACGGGACCCGCTACCGGATCGAGCCGCACGCGCTGCACATCTGGCCGCGCGGCGGCTTCATGATGATCGCGCTGCCGAACCGCGACGGCTCCTTCACCTGCACGCTGTTCTGGCCGTTCACCGGCCCGAACGGCTTCGACGCCCTCGCGACGCCCGAGGCCGTCGTCCGCTACTTCGGCGAGGTCTTCCCGGACGCCGTGCCGCTGCTGCCCGACCTGGCCGAGGACTTCCTCGCGAACCCGGTCGGCTCGCTGGTCACGGTCCGCTGCCGGCCGTGGCACCGGGGGCGCGTCGCGCTGCTCGGCGACGCGGCCCACGCCGTCGTGCCGTTCTACGGGCAGGGCGCGAACGCCTCGTTCGAGGACTGCCACGTGCTGGCCGACGCCGTCGCGCGGCACGCGCCCGACTGGCCGCGCGCCTTCGCCGAGTACGAGGCCGCCCGGCGCGAGAACACGGACGCGCTGGCCCGCCTCGCGCTCGACAACTTCGTCGAGATGCGCGACAAGACGGCCTCGCGCGTGTTCCTCTGGGGCAAGAAGCTCGAGCACGGCCTCGCGCACGCGCTGCCGTTCTGGTTCCGCCCGCTGTACTCGATGGTCACGTTCTCCCGCACGCCCTACGCCGACGCCGTCCGCCGCGCCCGCTACCAGTGGTCGGTCGTCCGCAACGTCGCCTTCGCCGCGCTCGCCGCCGTCGCCGGCGCCGCGGCCTGGCTCGTGCTCCGCTGAGGCCGTCATGGACCTGACCTACACGCGCTACCTCGAACTCGAGCGGCTGCTCCGGCTGCAGCACCCGCAGTCCGCGCCGGAGGAGCACGACGAGCTGCTGTTCATCGTCATCCACCAGGTCTACGAGCTGTGGTTCAAGCTCCTGCTGCACGAGTTCGACAAGGTGGGCCGCGACTTCGAGCAGGCCGACGTCTGGGGCGCGATCCACACGCTCAAGCGCGTGCGAATGGTGCTGAAGACGCTCGTCGGCCAGGTGGACGTGCTCGAGACGATGACGCCGCGCTCGTTCGCGTCGTTCCGCGACCGGCTCGGGACCGCGTCCGGCTTCCAGTCCACGCAGTTCCGCGAGCTCGAGTTCCTGCTCGGCTACAAGCGGCCCGAGATGCTGCGCCACCACGCGAAGGAGCCGGCGCTCGCGGCCGGCATCGAGCGGCGCTTCCGCGAGCCGAGCCTCGTGGACCACCTCAACCGCCTGCTGGTCAAGCTGGGCGCGAGCGTCCCGCGCGAGGTGCTCGAGCGGGACGTGACGCAGGCGACCGAGCCGCAGCCGGCCGTGCAGGACGCGCTGGTCGAGATCTACCGCACGCAGCCCGAGGCCGTGACGCTGTTCGAGCTGCTGACCGACGTGGACGAGGGGCTGCAGGAGTGGCGCTACCGGCACGTCAAGATGGTCGAGCGCACGATCGGCAACAAGACCGGCACCGGGGGCTCGCCGGGCGTCGAGTTCCTCAAGCTCTCGCTCTTCAGGCCGGTCTTCCCCGACCTGTGGGCGATCCGCAGCCGTTTCTGATGCGTGGGGGTGGGGCTCGGCCCCACCCCGGCCGCGCGACGCGCGCAGGAGCCCCGCATGATCCACGACATCTCCCCGCGCATCACCCCGGACTTCCCGGTCTGGCCCGGCGACACCCCGCCGCGCCGCGAGGTCCTGCTGGACATGGACCGCGGCGACAACCTCACGCTCTCGACGCTGCACACGACCGTCCACGTCGGCGCGCACGCCGACGCGCCGAGCCACTACGGCGCGGGGGCGCCGGCGATCGACGCGCGCGACCTCGAGCTGTACCTCGGCCCGTGCCAGGTCGTGCGGGTGGACGTGGCGCGGGGCCGCCGGATCGGCGAGGCGGACCTGCGCGACGCCGTCCGCGCGCCGCGCGTGCTGTTCCGGACGGGGACGTTCCCCGACCCTTACCGGTTCAACGGGGACTTCGCGGCGTTCGAGCCGGCGCTGCTCGACGCGCTGCACGCGCGCGGCGTGCGCCTCGTCGGGATCGACACGCCCAGCGTGGACCTGTTCGACAGCAAGGACCTGCCGGCGCACCAGCGCCTGCTCGCGAACGACATGGCGGTCCTCGAGGGCCTGGTGCTCGCGGGGGTCGAGCCGGGGCTGTACGAGCTGATCGCGCTGCCGCTGCGGATCGCGGGGTTCGACGCGAGCCCCGTGCGCGCCGTCCTGCGCACGCTGCCCTGAACAGCCATGTAGGGCCGCGGCCTCGCGCGGAGCGCGATGGCCGCCCCCCGGGCGCCGTTATTCAGCCCCGTCGATCCAACCCGCGATCGCGTCCGCCAGCCATGCCCGTGAGTCCGCCGGCGACATCCCGGTCAGCTTGCGCCGCACGCGGAACGAGTGGTCGCCGTCGTCCAGCAGACGGAGCGTCGCGCGCGGGCCGAGCCCCTCCACGACCGGGTGCAGCAGGTCGAGGCGCGCGAACTCGTCCCGCGTGCCCTGCAGGAACAGCATCGGTACGTCGACCCGCACGAGGTGCTCCGCGCGCTCCGTGCCGGGGGCGTCCGGCGGGTGCAGCGGGAAGCCGGCGAAGACGACGCCCGCCACGCCGGGGAGCGGCGCCTCCGCCTGCGCCTGCGAGGTCATCCGGCCGCCGAACGACTTGCCCCCGGCGAAGAGCGGGACGCCGCGCAGTTCGGGGCAGGCGGCCGCGGCGGCGACGGCGGCGCGGACGGTCGCGTGCGCGACCGGCGGCGGGTCCACGCGCTTGCGCCCCTGCTCGATGTACGGGAACTGGTAGCGCAGCGTGGCGAGACCGCGCGCCGCGAGATCCTCGGCGAGCGCCGCCAGGAACGCGTGGCGCATGCCCGCCCCGGCGCCGTGCGCGAGGACGAGCGCCGCGCGCGGGGGCGACGCGGGGAGGTCGAGAAGGGCGGAGACCGCGCCGTCTCCGGCCGAGATCCTGAGCGCGCGCTCTCCCATCCGGTCATGCTGGGGCGGCGCCCGCCGCGCCGCAAGCGGGCGCTCAGGCCGGGACGGCCGGCGGGTCCGCGAGCAGCGGCGCGTCCGTCAGGCCCAGCGCGGCCATGCGCGCGCGCCAGGCCTCGTCCGTGACGAGGCCCGCCTGCAGCTCGGCGGCGAGCGCGAAGGGATCGACCGACGCCGCGCGGCGACGCAGCTCGAGCGGGCGGCCGACCTCGGAGATCAGCTCGAAGTCGAACTGCTCGACGAGCAGCACCGTGACCAGCGCGGCGAGGTAGGCCACGATCGTGCGGCGCGTGTCGTCGTCGAGCAGCGGCGGGGCGCCGGCCTCGTGGACGATGTAGTCGCCGGCCACGACGAGCCGCGGCGCGACGCGCGGCAGGTCCGTCAGCCGCGCGCCGCCGAGCGTCTCGCGCAGCCGTTCCGCCCGCCGCGTGAACTCGGGCTGGAAGACGCGGTGCGGCGTGTCGTCCCAGGCGATCGGCTCGAGCGCGCGGGCCTCCGCGCCGAACATCGTCGCGAGCAGCTCCTGCTCGAGGGCCCGCGGGTCCCGCAGCAGCGCGAGGGCGGGACGGGCGTCGACGACGGGCGCGGGGGCGGCGGCCGGCTGCGGCAGCGCCCGCAGCCGCTCGCGCAGCGCCGGGTGCGTGTCGAAGCGGTCCGCCTCGGTTTCCGCGAGGGCGTCCCGGAGCGCGTCCCGCGCGACCGTGGACGCCTCGGGCGCCCGGAGGTACGCCGCGAAGCCCTCCGCGAGCGGCGGCCGCACGCCGTTGCCGAGGCAGGGCGCGACCTCGTTCTGCCAGTACGCGTAGAACGGCGCGCCGCTCGCGCTCACGGCGCGCAGCCCGCGGGCGAGCGCGCGCGGGCCGAACAGGCGCGCGGCGAGCGCGTCCGCGGCGACCTCCTGCGCGCGCGAGATGCCGTGCGTCAGGCGCAGGAACAGCCGCCCGTAGAGCAGGAACGGCTTCTGCAGCCAGCCCCCCTGCGCGGCCAGGCCGGCGACGGTCCGCTCGATCGCCGCGCGGGTGCGGTAGAGGAGCGGGCCGAGGCGGGTGTCGCCGCCGTGGTAGTGCCCGAACTCGTGCGCGAGCACGGCGCGGAAGGCGTCCACCCGCAGGGCCTGCAGCAACGGCAGCCCGAGGCCCATCACGCGCCGGCCGCCGAGGCCGAGCGCCCCTCCGCGCTGCGCGACCCACGCGTTCACGTCGGGCACGAGGTAGACGTCGTCGGGCGCGGCCAGCCCGGCGGCGCGCGCGACGGCGTCGATCTCGGCGAACAGCTCCGGCTGCGCCTCGCGCGTGAGCCGCGGCCCGGGCGCCTCGAACCGGTCGCGGCGCGGCAGGAGGCTCCACAGGATCGTGCCCCCGCCGGCGAGGCCGAGCACCAGGATGCGGCCGTCCACGCGGTGGGCGTAAACCCACTCCAGGACCGGCAGCGCGATCAGCGCGGCGGCGATCGCCAGCGCGAGCAGGTAGAACCCGGCGGTGAGGAGCAACGCCTGCGCGGCGCGTCCCGCGAGCGAGGGGGCTCGGCTCATGCCCCCAATCTAGGGCCCGGCACACGCGCGCGCGTAGGCCTCGCGTGCGGCGGTGATGGCGGCGCGCGCGGCCGTGTTCGTCGCGCCCTCCGTGCCGAACTCGCGCGCGAGTTCGACGGCCGACAGCTCCGTAATCCCGATCAACGCATTCGTGACGAACGCGGCGTCCGCGCGCGCGAGGTCCGCGGGCGTGAGCGCCGCCTCGCGGGCGAGGCCGGCATCGATCAGCACCCCGCGGACGACGCCCGGCAGCGCGCCGTCTTCCGTGGCGCGCGGCGTCAGCACCTCGTCGCCGATCACGATAAAGAGATTGCAGCGGCCGCCGTCCGCGAGGAGTCCGCGCTCGCTGCGCGCGACGACGTCGAAGAGCCCGCGGGCCGCCGCCTCGCGCGCGAGCAGGACGTTGTCGAGGTAGGACAGGGCCTTGAAGCGCGTCGTCGGCGCGCCGGCGAGCCGCCGGACGTCGCGCGAGAGGCCCACGCGGACCGGTCCGGCCGGTGGCGCGGACGCGGGGGAGGGGGCGACGGTGACGAGCAGCCGGCCGTCGGCGGCGAGCAGGCGCAGCACGCCGTCCGGGTGCGCGGCGGCGGCCGCCGCGATGGCCTCGCGAACGTCGGCCGCGGGCGGCAGGCCTGGCAGGGCGAGCTCCACGACGGCGGCGGCCAGGCGCGCGAGATGGCGCTCGAGCAGGAGCGGCCGGCCCGCCGCGAGGCGCAGCGTCTCGAAGGCCCCGATCCCGTGCCGGACCGGCGAGTCCGCGAGGTCGACCGTCAGCTCGCGAACGAGCTCAAGGCGCGGAGGATCGCGCGGGACTTGTGGACCGTCTCCTCGTACTCCGCGCGCGGTTCCGAATCCCATACGATCCCTCCTCCCACGCCGAAGCGCAGGGCGCCGTCCGCGACGGTCGCGGTGCGGATCGCGACCGACAACTCGAGCTGCGAGACGTCGGCCGCGACCCAGCCGATCGCGCCGGTGTAGAGGCCGCGCGGCCAAGGCTCCAGCCCGCGGATCGCCTGCATCGCGGCGATCTTCGGGCAGCCCGTGATCGAGCCGGCCGGGAAGAGCGCGCGCAGCAGGTCCTCGAACGTGCGCCCCGGCGCGAGCCGCCCCTCGACGGTCGCGACGAGGTGGTGCACGTCGGCGACGCTGAGCGTCTCCGGGAAGGGCCGCGGCCGCACGGTCAGCGGGTCGCAGGCCCGCGCCAGGTCGTTGCGGCAGAGGTCCACGATCATCGTCAGCTCCGCGCGGTCCTTCGCGCTGGCGGCGAGCGCCGCGCGGCGCGCCTCGTCGTCCGCGCCCGCCGCGGGGCCGAAGGGGTCGTCGGCGCCCGGCCCGCGGGCGGCCGTCCCCTTGATCGGACGCGTCGCGAGCAGACCCTCGCGCAGCGAGAGGAAGCACTCCGGCGAGGACGACACGAGCGTGAAGGCCGGGTCCGCGAGCAGCGCCGAGTAGGGGGCCGGGTTCAGCTCGGCGAGGCGGCGCGCGAGGTCGACCGGGTCGCCCGCGGCGGCCCAGTGCTCCTGCCGCGTGAGGTTCACCTGGTAGACGTCGCCGCGCCGGATCGCGTCGCGCACGGCCTCGACCTTGGCGGCGTAGCGCGCCGGGTCGTCGCTGTCGGCGAGCTTGCGCGTGCGGAACGGGCCGTCTCCCGCGCCGAGCCGCGGCGCCGTCGCCGCGCCGGCCGCGCCGCCGTCGACGTGCCGCTCGGCCTCGTACAGCGTCCCGCTCGGCGCGTGCCGCAGCAGCACCTCGCCGTGCAGCACGAACCGGAACGCCGGCACCTCGTGGGGGCGGGGCTCCGCACCGCCCGGCTCGCGCGGAGCGCGAGCTTGTGCCAAGGAAGCGAGCCGCGGCTCCAGCCCGTAGCCGTACTCGTACGTGACGTGCCCGACGAGGTCGGGCCGGATCGGCGGCACCGCGCCCGCGCGCTCGACCTGCAGCTCCCAGTCGGGCGCGTCGAACGCGACGAGCGGCCGGAGCGCGAGCAGCGTCCACTCGCCGCGGCCGTGCAGCAGCGCGAACGGCGCCCCGCCCGCGCGCGCCAGCAGGTCGTCCAGCGTCACGGACGCGGGGCGCGCCGTCCAGGACTCCCGGACGGAGAGCATCAGCCGATCGTCGCGACGACCTTGAGCTCGATCGCGATCGGCGTGGGCAGGCGCGAGATCCCGACGGTCGTGCGCGCCGGCGGGTGGTCGGCGAAGTACTCCGCCCACAGCCGGTTGTAGGCCGGAAAGTCGCGTTCCATGTCGGTCAGGAAGACCGTCACGTCCACGATGCGGTCCCACGACGAGCCCGCGTCCTCGAGCACCGCGCGCACGTTGTCGAAGACCGAGCGGCACTGCGCCTCGATGCCCGCGGGGATCTCGTCGCTGCCGGGGCGGCGCGGGCCGAGGCCGGAGAGGAAGAGCAGGTTCCCCGCGCGGCGCGCGTGCGGGTAGGCGCCGACGGGCTTCGGGCCGCGCGGGCTGATCGTGCCGCGCGGGCTGATCGTGCCGTCCGTGTCGTCGGTGCGGTCGCTCATGGTCGTCTTCCTCGAATGTGGGCCTCTCGAATGCGGGCCCTTCAAAGGGCGATGCAGACGTTCTTCGGCTCGGTGAAGAAGCGCAGCGCCTCGTCGCCCCCCTCGCTGCCGACGCCGCTCTGCTTCGTGCCCCCGAACGGGACGCGCAGGTCGCGCAGCAGCCAGCAGTTGATCCAGACGGTGCCCGCCTCGAGCCGGTCCGCGACGCGGTGGGCGCGCGCGAGGTGGTTCGTCCAGACCGTCGACGCGAGGCCGTACGGCGTGCCGTTCGCGAGCGCGACCGCCTCGTCCTCGCCGTCGAAGGGCGTGACCGTGACCACCGGCCCGAAGATCTCCTCCTGGTTCACGCGCGAGCCGGGAGGCAGGCCGGAGATGACGGTGGGCGCGTGGAAGAACCCCTCGCGGCAGCGGGCGGGGAGGTCCGGCGGCGGCCCGCCTCCGCAGAGCACGCGGCCGCCTTCCGCGCGCGCGTGCTCCACGTAGCCTTGGACCTTCTGCAGGTGCGCCCGCGAGATGAGCGCGCCCTGCTCGGTCGCGGGGTCGTCGGGGTCGCCGACGCGCAAGGCGCGCGCGCGGGCGACGAAGCGCTCGAGGAACGCCTCGTACACGGGGCGCTCGACGAGGAGGCGCGAGCCGCAGAGGCAGATCTGCCCCTGGTTCGAGAACGCGGCGCGCACCGCGCCGGCGACCGCCGCGTCGAGGTCGGCGTCGGCGAAGACGAGGAACGGGTTCTTGCCGCCGAGCTCCAGCGCGACCTTCTTGAAGAGCGGCCCCGCGGCCCGCGCGAGCTCGCGCCCGGTCGCGGTGCCGCCCGTGAACGACAGCGTGCCGACGCGCGGGTGGGCCACCAGCGCCGCGCCCGCGCCGGCGCCGCGCCCGTGCACGACGTTGAGCACGCCCGGCGGCAGGCCGGCCTCGGCGGCGGCCTCCGCGAGCATCGTGGCAGTCAGGGGCGTCAGCTCGGACGGCTTGCCGACCGCCGTGTTCCCGGTCGCGATCGCGGGCGCGATCTTCCACGTGAACAGGTACAGCGGCAGGTTCCAGGGCGAGATCAGGCCCGCGACGCCGCGCGGCCGCCGCAGCGTGTAGTTCAGCGCCGCGTGGTCGGTCGGGTGGGCCTCGGACGCCGTGTGCAGGATCGCGGTCGCGAAGAAGCGCAGGTTGACGACGGCGCGCGGGATGTCGAGCGCGCGCGCCAGCGCGACCGGCTTCCCGGTGTCGCGGCTCTCCGCGCGCGCGAACTCCTCGAGCCGGGACTCGACGAGCGCCGCGAGCGCGAGCAGCAGGCGCGAGCGCTCGGCCGCGGGAGTGCGCGACCAGGCGGGGAACGCGGCCTCGGCCGCGGAGACCGCGCGTTCGACGTCGGCGGCGTCGCCGTCCGCGACGGAGGCATAGCGTGCGCCGGTGGCCGGCTCGACCACGTCGAGGACCGCCCCGGAGGCCGCGCCGGTGAACGCCCCGCCGATGAAGTGCCGGAGTTCCATGAGACGAGGGTACGACAGTCCGCGTTTCGGGCGCGACCGAGCCGTGCGGGCGGGTTCAGGCGCGACCCGCCAGGAGCGTGAGCGGCCAGCGGACCGTGCGCGTGCCCTCGCCCCAGCGGACGCGCAGGTCCGCGTCGATCCGGTCGAGCGGGTCGGCGCCGTTAGCGGATCGGTACCGCGCCACGGCCGACCACGTCCCGAGGTAGCCGAGCATCGCGTCGGCGGTCCATTCCTCGGCCATCTCGACGGCCGGCAGCGGCAGCGGGTCGAAGGGGAAGGGGAGGCCGGCGTAGCCGCGCTCCACCCGTTCGCGCTCGGGCGGCCAGTACGGCCCCACGATCTCGCCGTACAGGCGCGCGACGACGGCGTCCACCTCGGGCGCCACCCGGCAGCCCGCGTAGGTCCACGCGGCGACGATGCCGCGCGGGCGGAGCACGCGCCGCACCTCGGCGAAGAAGCGCGGCGCGTCCAACCAGTGCAGCGCCTGGGCGACGGTGACGGCGTCCACGGCGCCCGTCGCGAGGGGCGCCGCCTCGGCGAGCGCGACGGCGAGCCCGAGTCCCGCGCGGCGCGGCGCGCCGGCGACCTGGGTGGCGCTCGCGTCGGTCGCGACGACGTGCTCGAAGTGCGACTGGAGCCCCTCGGCCGCCTGCCCGTTGCCCGCCGCGCAGTCCCACGCGAGCCGGCGGCCCGGCGCCGCCTCGGCCAGCAGCTCGAACAGCCGCGCGGGATAGCGCGGCCGGAACCGCGCGTACGCCCCCGCGTGGCCAGAGAAGTGGTCCTTGAACCCCATGCTTTGCATTCTAGGGGCGGGCCTCGCGCGCGCAGCGCGCGATGGTCCGCCCTGACATGGCACGCCGGCCATCGTCGACAAGGAGTCGCCACATGCCAAGAGGAGCCAGCCCCAAGCGCGAGCGCGAGTACGAGGACCTGAAAGACCGGTTCCGCGAGGAAGGCCGCTACAAGGGCCGCGAGCAGGAGGTCGCGGCGCGCATCGTCAACAAGCAGCGCCGCGAGTACGGCGAGACCAAGGCCGAGAAGCAGAAGGACCGCGAGGGCAAATCCCCGGACCGCGACCTGCCGATCCGCGATTACCAGCACCTCACGCTGGCCGAGGCCGACAAGAAGCTGGCCCGGCTCTCGCCGCAGCAGCTGCGCACCGTGCGTTCGTACGAGAAGAAGCACAAGAACCGCAAGGGCATGCTCGAGCGGATCGAGCGCCGCCTGCAGGCGTCGTAGCCCTCACGCGACGCGGGTTTCGGCCGCGTTACGGGGCTACGGGGGTGCGCGGTCACTTGCCGGACGATTCTGCGCGGCCCTCGAGGGGCTTGTCGCGCGCCACGCGACCTCGCACGGCGCATCGCGTGGTTTCGGGGCGGCTCGGTTGGAAGTGGTTCACGCCGGCGGCTCACGCATCTCGGAGGGAGTGAGGGCGCGTTCGCTGGTGTCCGGTCGAAGCTTCCGGCAAGTGACCGTGGGTGCGGGGGGGCACCGGGCGACCGGGCGGACCATCGCGCGCCTGCGGCGCGCGAGGCCCGCCCCTACGGTTCGCGAGGCCCGCCCCTACGGTACGAAGCGTGCGGTTCGCGCGCGGCGTTCGGGCGGGCGAGGCGCGGGGTCAGGGGACCCAGGCGAGCGCGACCACCTGCACGGCGACGTCGGACGACTTGGCCCTCACCTCGACGCGCTCGAGCGGCTCGTCGCCCGCGCTCGCGAGCGCCTGCAGTTCTGCCGCGAACTCCGCGCTCAGCGCCGCGAGTTGCTGCTGCACGGCGGCCTCGGACTCGGCGGCGCGCGCGACGTCCTGCTTCTCCTTGTACGCGCGCGTGGCGCTGCGGGCCGCGGTCCCGGCGCGTCCGGCCATGCCGCCGCGGCGGCCGAGGAACGCGCCGAGCAGCCCCGCGCCGATGCTGATCGCGGTGTCCATGGTGCGGGCCTGCGCCTGCGCCTCCTGCTCGAGGACGCGCTCGCGCGCGCGCCGCTGCTTCTCGTTCAACGCCGCGAACTTGGGCGCGTAGCGCTGCTCGAGCTCGCGCCGCGCGGCGTCGCGCTGCTCGCGCGCGGCCGTCGCGAGCCGGATCCGGAAGTCCTGCTCGCTCTCGCCCGGGAGCGAGGTGAGCTTCAGCCGTGCGGCGCGGTACACCGTCAGCGGCCTCGAGGTCGCGACCCAGCGCGCGAGTTCCTTGTGCCAGCGCGCGTAGGCCTTGGGGTCGCACGCGGCCTTGACCGGCACGACGAACGTCGCGCCCGCGGGCGGGGCGTCGTGCAGCCGCTCGAGGCTCACGTCGGTCGGCTCGGCGTTCTCCCAGTCGACCGGCGCGACGCCCTCCGGGAACTCCGCGACGAGGCGCACGTCCTCGACGGCGTCCACGCCCAGCTTCGCCGACGTGTAGCGCACCTGCGCGGCCGCGAGCAGCCGCGGGCAGAGTGCCGCGTCCTCGCCGCCGGGGAAGAACACCTGCTTCACGCCCGGCGGCAGCACCGGGCGCGCGCCGGCCTCCGCGGAGGGAGCGGCGGAGGGAGCGGCGGCGGGAGCGGCGCACGCGCCGGGCGCCGAAGGCGCGGACGTCGACAGTGCGGAACGGGCAGCCGGCGGCCCCGCCGCGACCGTCAGCCGCCGGATCTGCTCCGGCGTCAGGGGCCCCGCGAGATACGACATCGTCCAGCGCGTCTGGAACAGCGCGGGCGCGCCCTCGTGCACGTTGTGCAGCAGGAACACCCGCTTGCCGAGCGACGAGAGCGCCTCGTCGAGGTCCCCGGGCGCGACCGCGCCGGAGCCGCCGAGCACGCCCTCGAGGGCCTCGAGCACGCGCTTCTTGTCCCGCTCGGTCTGCAGCCGGCCGACGAACCAGGTCCCGGTGTTGCCGAGCCCCTTGTAGTCGAGGTCCACCGGGTTCTGCGTCGCGAGCACGACGCCGAGGCCGAACGCGCGCGCCTGCTTCAGCAGCGTCAGCAGCGGCGTCTTCGACGGCGGGTTCGCGAGCGGGGGGAAGTACCCGAAGATCTCGTCCATGTACAGGACGGCCCGCAGGCTCGACGTCCCGGGCTGCGCGCGCATCCAGCCGAGGATCTCGTTGAGCAGCAGGGCGACGAAGAACATCCGCTCGGCGTCGCCGAGGTGCGCGATCGAGAAGACCGACCCGCGGGGCCGCCCCTCGGCCGTGTACAGCATCGACTTGACGTCGAGCGGCTCCCCCTCCAGCCACGCGGCGAAACCCGGCGACGCGAGCAGCGCGTTGAGCGCCATCGCGAGCTCGAAGCGCTCCTTGGGCGGGTAGAAGGTGTCGAGCTCCATCACGCCGACGCGCTGGAACGGCGGCTGCTGCACGGCGGAGACGAGCGACGCCAGGTCCGCGTGCCCGCCCTGCGACCAGACGTGGTGCAGGATCGTCGAGAGCAGGATGCTCTCGCGGCCGCGCAGCGGGTCGGACGCGATGCCGCAGAGCCCGAGGACGCTCGCCACCGTCGTCATGATCCGGTCGCGCAGGGCCGTGGCGTCGCGGCGCACCGCCTCGGGCGGCGCCTCGAACGAGCGCAGCAGCGAGACCGGGCGGCCCGCCGACGATCCCGGCGTGTAGATCGCGAGGTCGGCCGCGTCGCGCAGGCGCCGCACGCGCGCCGGGTCCTGGCCCCAGGCGGCGAGCCCCTTCGTCCAGGCGGCCGCCTGCTCGGCGGCGAACGCGTCCACGTCGAGCCCGCGGCGCGCCGCCTCCTCGGCGTTGACCCACGGGCGCAGGTCCGACGGCGCGAGGTCCGGGAAGGTGAGCAGCAGGTTGCCGATGTCCCCCTTGGGGTCGATCGCGATCACCGGGACGCCGTCGATCAGGGCCTCTTCGAGGAGGCCGAGGCCGAGCCCGGTCTTGCCGCTGCCGGTCATGCCGATGATGACGGCGTGCGTCGTCAGGTCCTGCGAGTCGTACAGCAGCAGGTCGTCCGTCACCTCGCCGCGCGCGCGATCGAAGGCCTTTCCGAGGTAGAACGCGCCGAGCTTCTCGAAGTCCATCATCCGGCCTCCGCCTCGGCGAACGCGTCCTCGCGGATGTAGACGACGCCCGACTGGCGCAGCAGCGTGCGGACCTCGGCCGCCGGGGCGTCGTCGCGGATCGCGAGGGACAAGGGGTCGCCGAAGTAGAGCCCGCGGTTCACCTCGTCGACGAGGCGGTGGATGCGCGGGTAGAGCTGCGCGTTCACGCGGTCCACGAAGACCGTCACGGCGTTCTGCTCGATCCGGATCAGCCGCACCTCCGGGACCTTGCGCGCCTTCTCGACGAACTTCGCCACGAGCTTCTGCCGCCGGTTGCGCACGCGCCGCCAGAGCAGGAGGCCGACCAGCGCGACGAAGATCAGCGAGCCGGACGTGAACTGTTGCGTCGCCAGCAGCGAGATCACGAGGGCGCCCAGGCCCACCGCGAACAGCAGCGTGACCCAGCCGCCGCCGCGGAGCCGCGCCAGGCCGTCCTGGATCCGCGCGCTCACCGGCAGCGCCCGCACGCGCCCCGACTCGGTGTCGGCCTTCAGCGCGCGCAGGTCCTCGGCCAGCGCGCGGGCGCCCTGGTAGCGGTCCTCGGGACGCTTGCGCAGGCACTTGCCGACGATGCGCTGCAGCTCCGGCGGCAGCCCCGGCCGGATCTCGGTCACCGGCCGCGACTCCTCGAACGCGATCGCGTGCATCGTGTCGAGCGGCGAGGTGCCGCCGAACGGCATCTGGCCCGTCGCCATCTCGTAGAGCATGACGCCCAGCGAGAAGATGTCCGAGCGGTGGTCCACCGCGCGGCCGCGCGCCTGCTCGGGGCTCATGTACGCGATCGTGCCGAGGACCATCCCGGCCTGCGTCTGCATCTGCGAGACGCCCTGCGTCGGCATGTCGGCCACGTCGCTGCCGGGGTCGGTCGGCGCCTCGACCAGCTTGGCCACCCCGAAGTCGAGCAGCTTCGCGTGCCCGTCGGGCGTCACCATCACGTTGTCGGACTTGATGTCGCGGTGGACGATGCCCGCGTCGTGCGCCCGGGCCAGCCCCTCGGCGACCTGCGCCGCCACGTCGATCGACCCCAGCAGGTCGAGCTCGCGGTCCGCGACGAGCCGGCGCACGGTCTTGCCCTCGACCAGCTCCATCGCGATGAACGTGGTGCCGTCCACCTGGTCGACGTCGTACACCTGCGCGATGGCGGGGTGGGTGACGGCCGCGGCCGCCTGCGCCTCGCGCAGGAAGCGGCGGCGGCGCTCGTCGTCCTCGGTCAGGCGCTTCTCGAGGATCTTCAGCGCGACCGGCCGGTTCAGGCGGGTGTCGCGGCCGCGGTACACCGCTCCCATCCCGCCCCGCCCGAGCAGTTCCTCGACCCGGTAGTGCTTCAGGTCCGATCCCGTCACGGCGACAGATTGTATCGCCTTCGGGTAGAGTCGCGATCCATGACCGGCGCCCGCCTCCTGCTGCTCTTCACCGTGGTCGTCTGGGGCTGGACCTTCGTCGCGACGAAGGTCGCGCTCGCCCACGTCACGCCCGTCGAGCTGTTCGGCCTGCGGCTCCTGGTCGCGCTGCCGGTCCTCGGCGCGATGTTCGCGGCCCGGCGCCCGCGGGCGCGCCTGCGGGGCCGCGAGTGGGGTTTCGCCGCGGCGGGCGCGGCGCTCTTCACGGTGCACTTCCTGGTCCAGATCACCGCCCTGCGGACCGCGACCGCGACGAACACCAGCTGGATCATCACGGGCGTCCCGCTGATCCTCGCCGTGCTGTCGTGGCTCTTCCTCGGCGAGCGGGCGGGCGTGAGGCTCGCGGTGGGCATCGCGGTCTGCACCGCGGGCGTGCTGCTGCTCGTCTCCCGCGGCCGGATCCACGACCTCGACTGGATCCGCAGCACGGGGGACTGGCTCGCGGTGCTCTCGACCTTCACGTGGGCCGGCTACACGCTGGCGACGCGCGACCTGTCCCGCGCACGCGATCCCCTCGTCGTCGCGCTCGCCGTCATCGTGCCGGCGGCGATCGTCACCACGGGCTGGATGGCCTTCCACTCGGACTGGCGCCGCTTCGCGCACCTGCCCGCGCCCGCGGTCGGCGCCGTGCTGTTCCTCGGGGTGCTCGGCACGGCCCTCGCGCAGTGGTTCTGGCAGCACGGCGTCGCGCGGCTCGGCGCGGCGCGCGCCGGCCTGTACCTCTACATCGAGCCGCTCGCGACGACGGCGCTCGCGGTGCCGCTGCTCGGCGAGCCGTTCGGCCTCGCCGCGGCGGCCGGCGCGGGGCTCGTGCTGTTCGGCGTGTGGTACGCCCAGGGCAGCCCGGAGCGCCCGGCGGAGTAGCGGGGCGCCCCGCGCGTCACGCCGGCGACGACGACGGCGACGGGGCGGCAGCGTGCAGGGCTCTGCCTCGGGCACGCCGGACGGCCCCGGGCCGGTGGACGGCGGCGTGCGCCACGCCGCTCCGCAGCACGGTGTGGACGTCGCGGCGCGGGCTCGGCAGGGGATCCCGCGTCCCGTACCCCAGCCGGAACATCAGCACGACGCGGCGGTGCGCGTCCCCGCTCATCGCCGACAGCGCCCGTCCGAAGCGCGGCTCGAGCCCGAGCGCCTGTTCGCGGGCGTCGCGCTCCGGCAGCTGGTTGAGCGGCTGCATCGCGATCCCCCGCGTCGTCGCCCAGAGGTGCATCCGCTGCCAGGCCCGCCCACACGCGACGAGTTGGGCGCGGTCGTCCGGGCGTTCGACGGACAGCAGCCCGAACGCCGGCGCGGTCCCGGCCTGGACGTCCCGCACGGCGTCGCGCCAGTAGCGGTCGCCCGCCTCCGGAGAAGGCGCGGGGAGGATCCGCGCCAGCACGCGGACGAACGCCGACGCGCCCGACGCGTCGATCGTGATGCCGTCACGATGCTCGCGGATGTCCTTCTGGTTCGCCCGCAGCCAGCGCGCGCTGTCGGCGGTCTGGCCGTCGGCGATCATCGCCTCGGTCGCCGCGACGATCTGCTCGCGTGCCGAGTCCAGTTGCGCCGGGGAACGCAGCCAGGATGCGCGCACGGGACCGTCGGCCACGATCGCCCCGAGGGCGTCGAAGACGCGGGAGGGCAGGCCCCGCGGCTCGTACGGGCCGCGGTCCGTGTGGCGCCGCGGGATCGCCTCGTGCAGCGGATCGACGCCGATCTCCGCGGGCCTCAGGTCGACGCGCGCGACGTGAGCCGGATCGGGTCCGGGGAACGGCGTGACCCGCGCGGCGAGGCCTTCCGCGCTCGCGGCAATCACGAGGTTCTCGAGCGCGCAGCCGACGCCGATGTACAGTTCGCGCCGCAACGGGTCGGGAGCGCCGATCCAGCGACGCTCGTCCGCCAGCAGATCGATCGTGCCGGCGCCCGCCGCGAACAGCCAGGGCTGCGAGTTGTGCGGGCTGGCGGCCAGGACCGCCGCCCGCACGAGGCGCTCGGGGCAGCCGGGCGGCGCGTCGCGCCAGGTCGCCCACGCGTCGTACGCGTCCCCCGGGCAGGGCCAGGCGCGGCCGAGGCACACCCCTCCCGCGGCGCCGGCGGCCACGCCGCCGGCCGCCACGAGAAACCGCCGACGGGTAACGGCGAGGCTCATGGATTCGTCGCCAGCGCGGTCTCGAGATCGCGGGCCCACGCGCGGCAGGCGGCGCGCGCGTCGCCGTAGCGATTCGCGCCCTTCACCAGTCCGAGGACGGAGCCGGACTTGGTCGAGACGAGGGCGGCCATCCGCTCGCCGGTCACGCCGTCGAGGAACTCGGCCTCGATCGTCGCGCCGCCCAGGTCGAATCGCGCCAGCAGGAGCACCGCGGTCGCGGCGTTGACGACGGCGTTGACGGGCTCGATGTCGGTGACCGCGACGCGGAGGCGCAGCACCCCGGGCCCCGGCTCGTTCACGATCGTGACCGCGTCTCCCAGGTCCTCGACGAGCTGCGCGACGCAGCCGTCGACGATCTCGCGCACCTTGCCGGCGTCGATCCCGGTCAGGCGCGCGCCGTCGCGCGGCACGACGACGACCGGCTCGAGCAGGATCTTGTCGTAGGCGCGCCAGTCGAAGCCGGGCTGCTCCCACCAGAGCTGGTGCTTCGCCGCCGGGTCGGGCGTGAGCCGGGAGTAGTCGCCGAGGAACCCCGAAACCGGCTCCGGCGTCGCTGCACCGGCGGCGCGTGCGTCGAGGATCGCGGCCGGGGTCACGGCCGACAGAGAGAGGACGACGATTCCAGCCTTGAGTACGCGCATGTCACGGTTCCTTTCGGTCGTGCGAGGGACGTGGGGCATCGCCGAACGCGAGGTCGACGAGATGGTCCATCGCGCGTGAGAAGCGCTCCTGACCCTCGACGCTGTCGAGGCGGATGCCGTTGTACGTGTCCGCGGTCTTGGTGCGGAGGAGCAGGTAGGTCTGCGCCATCGCGAGCAGCGAGGCGATGGCGACGACGTCCGCGGTCGCGGCGTCCGCGGGAGTCCCCAGGGTCTCGAGCATCTGGAGGCCCAGCGCTTCGCGGTGCCGGGCCAGCACGTCGGTCAGTTCGTTGCGTTCCAGGAGTTCCCAACGCATCAACTCGAGCGTCACGGGGCGGCGCGCCAGCGCCTCGCCGAAGCGGCGGAGCATGCGCTTCGCCCGCTCGGCGGCCGGAAGCGCGTCCCCCTCGGCGCCGGCGGGGACGAGTTCCTCCGCGTCGGGCCAGAAGTCCCCCTCCTCGGCGTACGCCGCGAGGAGCTCCTGCAGGCCTCCGAAGTACCTGTAAATCAATACTTTATCGACGTTCGCGGCGCGGGCGACCGCGTTGATCCCGAGGCCGCGGAAGCCGTTCTCGGCCAGCACCCCGCCGACCACATCGAGGATTCGCCGCCGCGTCAGGTCCTTGTTCCGCATGAATGTCACCTCTTGGTGACCAGTATGGTCACCGGTCGGTGACTTGTCAAGGCACCGTCGTCAGGGACCGCGCTCGCGCCGTGGTTTCTGACAGCACGGCGTCGCGCGGCTCGGCGCGGCGGGCGTGGGCCTTCGAATCAGCGGCAGATCGACCCGAGACAGAAGTGCCCCGGCGCGCACTCGGCGTTCGACGCGCACGAGGTCCAGCAGCCGCCGGTCGCAGCGCGGCAGGCGTACGGCGTGCACTCCCGCGTGCCGCTGTCGACGCACGTGCCCGACCCATTGCAGGTATCCGCGGGGTTGGACGTCGTCGCGCCGGTGCACGCCGCCGCCGCGCACGTCGTGCCCGAGGGGTAGAGCGAGCAGGAGCGGGAGCCGGAGCAGGTGCCGCTGGTGCCGCAGGTCGAGGCCGGTTGCGCGGCGCACTCGTTGGCGGGGTCCGTCCCGGAGGGGAACGGATCGCAGAAGCCGAAGCGGCCCGACTGGCCGCAGCTCTCGCACGTGCCGAGGCAGCGGGACTCGCAGCAGACGCCGTCCGTGCAGAAGCCCGACCCGCACTCGGAGTCCGCGGTGCAGCCGCTGCCGGTCGCGCGCTTGCACACCCCGCCCGAGCAGGTGTACCCGGCCTGGCAGTCGGCCGCGGTCCCGCAGGTCGTCTTGCAGAGGCCGCTCGCGGCGTTGCAGGTGTACGGCGCGCAGTTCAGCGTGCCTGTGTCGACGCACGTGCCCGACCCATTGCAGGTATCCGCGGGGTTGGACGTCGTCGCGCCGGTGCACGCCGCCGCCGCGCACGTCGTGCCCGAGGGGTAGAGCGAGCAGGAGCGGGAGCCGGAGCAGGTGCCGCTGGTGCCGCAGGTCGAGGCCGGTTGCGCGGCGCACTCGTTGGCGGGGTCCGTCCCGGAGGGGAACGGATCGCAGAAGCCGAAGCGGCCCGACTGGCCGCAGCTCTCGCACGTGCCGAGGCAGCGGGACTCGCAGCAGACGCCGTCCGTGCAGAAGCCCGACCCGCACTCGGAGTCCGCGGTGCAGCCGCTGCCGGTCGCGCGCTTGCACACCCCGCCCGAGCAGGTGTACCCGGCCTGGCAGTCGGCCGCGGTCCCGCAGGTCGTCTTGCAGAGGCCGCTCGCGGCGTTGCAGGTGTACGGCGCGCAGTTCAGCGTGCCTGTGTCGACGCAGGTGCCCGAGCCGTTGCAGGTGTCGGCCGGCGCCGACGTGCCGCCGTTCAGGCAGGTCGCGGCCGCGCACGTCGTGCCGGAGGGGTACAGCGAGCAGGAGCGTGAGCCGGAGCAGGTGCCGCTGGTGCCGCAGGTCGAGGCCGGCTGCGCCGCGCACTCGTTGGCGGGGTCCGTCCCGGAGGCGTAGGGATCGCAGAAACCGAGCCGGTTCGACTGGCCGCAGCTCTCGCACGTGCCGAGGCAGCGCGACTCGCAGCAGACGCCATCCGTGCAGAACCCGGATCCGCACTCGGCGTCGATCAGGCACGCGCCGCCGCCGAGCCTCTTGCACGCGCCGCCGTAGCAGCCGTACCCGGCCTGGCAGTCGGCCGCGGTCCCACACGTCGTCTTGCAGAGGCCGCTCGCGGCGTCGCAGGTGTACGGCGCGCACCCCTGCGTGCCGCCGTCGGTGCACAGGCCGTTGGCGCCGCACGTGTCGGGGAGGTTGGAGACGGAGGACGACGCGCAGGTCGCGGCGCCGCACGTGGTCCCGTTCGGATGGAGCGCGCAGGTCCCCTCGCCCGAGCACTCGCCCGTCCGGCCGCACGTCGCCGCCGGCTCCGCGGCGCACTCGTCGTCGGGATCCGTGCCGGCCGCCTCCGGGGAGCACGCCCCGACCGGCGCCACGTCGCAGCGCTCGCACGTGCCCGCACAGGCGTTCTCGCAGCAGACGCCGTCCACGCACCACGTCGTCGCGCACATCGCGTCCGCCGAGCAGGGCTCGCCGGGCAGGCCCGAGCAGCTGGTGCCGGCGCGCGGCGCGCCCGCCGAGCCCGCGCCCAGCGTGCCGCCGCACGCGGTCTTCGCGCGCACGAGGTAGTAGAAGGCGAGCGCCGGGACCGCGTCGTCGACGACCGCGGGCCCCGCGACGTTTCGCGCGACGCAGGCGGCGCCGCCGAAGTCGCCGGGCGCGACGCTGCGGAGGACGTCGTAGAGCGGGGCGGTCGAGCCCGGCTCGGACGGCGGCGACCAGGAGATCTCGCCGCGGCCGGGGCCGCCGACCGTCACCGCCGTCGCGGGCCCCGGAACGGACCAGGTCAGCGGATCGGCCGGGCGGCAGTCCGTCGCGTCGGGGACGCCGTCGCCGTCGGAGTCCGCACCCTGGGCGAGGGTGGTGGCGGGCGCAAGGGACAAGCCCAGACAGAAGACAACAGCCCCGGCCCACACGCCGCGCATCGACCGCCCTCGTCCACGATCCCCACCATCAATGTAGTTTCCGGCGGGCGCCGGAGTATGCTCCGCGGCCGGAGGGTCCCCGATGCGCGCCCGCCGCCTGCTGCCGTGCCTGCCGCCGTGTCTCCTGCGGTGCCTGCCGCCGTGCCTCCTGCCGTGCCTGCTGCCGTGCCTCCTGCTGATCCCGGTGCCGCACCCCGCGCTGGCGGCCGCGCGGACCCCCGACCCGCTCGTCGAGGCGCTCGCCGCGGCCGGCGTGGATGCCGCGCAGCTCGGGTTCGTCCCGCGCGGCACCTGGGCGCGCTATCCCGACCCGCGGCAGACGCCGTACGTCACGCGGCCCTTCGACGACCTCATGGCCCACCCCGGGCGCATCCCGGGCAGCCTGCGCCTGATCGCGCAGGCGGCGCGTGACGCGCTGGCGCCCGGGTACCCGGGCGGGGCACAGCCCCGCCCCCACAAGACCGACGGCCTGCTGCGGACGTCCTACTACGCGGGCTGGAACCTGCGCCGCGCGGGGCACCGGGACTACACCTCGGGCCTCACCGAGACCGTCCCGAAGCCGGGGGCGGCCGGAGACGGGGCGGCCGGCAACGAAGACCCGCTCGTGGCCGCGATCGCGCGGCTGTACGCCGACGTCGGCCAGCCGTTCGACCTCTACTCGCTCGACGCGCCGGCGGACTGGCCGCTGCGCCGCAAGGACGCGCGCGACCGCAGCGCGCGGCTGGACCCCGCGCTGCGGCGGATCGTGGCGCAGGCGGTGCTCGACCTCGCCGACGCGCTGCGCTGGCACCGCCTCGCCTTCCGCGCCGTCGACGGCAAGGCGCTGCTCGTCGCGGCCACGCGCCGCGACATGACGGCGACGCAGTTCGACGGGATGGAGTACTACCCCGAGCTGGACGACATCGCGCGCACGCTCGACGAGGACGCGCTGGTCACCTCGTCGCGCAAGACGGTGGACGCCGCGGCGCGGCTCGCGGCGGCGCTCGGGGCGTGGCGCCCGGACGCCTCGGCGGACCTCGCGGCGATGGGCTTCGACATCGTCACGCCCGCGGGGCGGATCGTGGTCGCGGGATCACGGGACGACCTGCTCGACCTGCGGGACGTGCTGCTGCTCGTCGATCTCGGCGGCCACGACCGCCACACCGGGAGCGCCGGCGCGGCCGGCGTCACGCAGCCGGTCTCGGTGCTCGTGGACCTCGCGGGGAACGACACGTACACGGCGTCGGACCCGCGCGCGGCCGTGCAGGGGGCCGGCGTGCTCGGGACCGGCGTGCTGATCGACGTCGCCGGCGACGACCGCTACGCCGCGGTCGGCTCGTCGCAGGGCTACGGCCTGTTCGGGACCGGCGTCCTCGAGGACCTCGCGGGCAACGACGTGTACGAGCTGGACAACGAGGGGCAGGGCGCGGCCGAGTTCGGCGTCGGCCTGCTCGTGGACGTCGCGGGGAACGACCAGTACCGGATCGTCAGCGCCGGCCAGGGTTTCGGCGGATGCGGCGGCGGCATCGGCTCGCTGATCGACGTGGCGGGGGACGACCGCTACTTCGCCGAGCCGGACTCGTCGAAGGCCTTCCGCCCGGACTACCACTCGCAGGCGAAGGTCAACTACTCGTACGCGCAGGGCGCGGCCGCCGGGCGCCGCGGCGACCTCGTCGACGGCCACTCGTGGGCCGGCGGGATCGGCACGCTCGTCGACCTCGCCGGGAAGGACGAGTACGTCTCCGGCAACTGGGGCGCCGGCTCGGGCTACTGGTACGGGATCGGCTGGCTCTACGACGCGGGCGGCGACGACCTCTACCGCTCGTCGGTCTTCTCGCTCGCGTCGGGCGCGCACTTCTGCATCGGCGTGCTGCTCGACGAGGCGGGGAACGACCGCTACGAGGGGCTGGGGGACGCGCACACCGGGCTCGGGTTCGGGCACGACTTCACGATCGCGATCCTGTACGACGGGGCGGGAGACGACCAGTACCGCTACGGCGCCGACGGGTTCGGGCACGCGATCAACATGTCGCTCGGGTTCCTGGTCGACGCCGGAGGCGACGACCGGTACGTGATCGACAAGGGCAAGGAGGGCTTCGGCATCACGAACTGGACCGCGACGGACCTCCTGCCGCCGGTCGCGCGCAACTACGTCTCCGAGCCCGTGCAGGTCGGTCTGTTCCTCGACGCCGCGGGGCGCGACGCCTACTTCGAGCGCGACCCGGCCAGCGGCACGGAGACGCCCTCGGCCGCGCTGAAGGACGGCGTGCGCCGCCTGCGGCCGGCCGACCCGCGGCGCGAGACGGACGGCCACAGCGCGGGCATCTTCGACGACCGGAGGGCCGGCGCGCCCGCGCCGATCGAGTGGTTCCGGCCGCGCTGGAGCCCGGCGCCGGCGCCCAAGCCCGGCACCGCCCTTTGATCCGCCGAGGGGATGAGAAGCGCGACGGTGCCCCTCGTGCGAAGGCGCCGCGAACGCGACGTGACAAAGACAAGACAAGACAAGGCAAGACAAGACTGGCTTCCGGTCGGCCACCGGAGTAACTTCTCCGGCGTCGGCAACGAACTCGCAGAACGCCGACAGGGGAGGGAAAAATGTCGCGGTACTTCGGCAGCATCCTGCTGACGGTTCTCGTCGCCTCCGGCTTCACCACGGCCGCCTCTGCGGCAAGCCTCAAGGACGTGATCCTGGACGAAATCGATCCGGGACGCCTCAACGGGACCGTCGTCAGCTACCAGGAGGAGTTGTCGCCGGAACAGCAGACCGAGTTCACTTCCAATCTCCAGGCAGGCCAAGGCTACTTCATCACGCCCAGGGCTGTCGTCTCGTGGGTCTCCGACGGTATTCAGCACGTGAAGACCGTCATGATCTTCTTGGTTCCGCTCCAGTCCGGTGCACGTGTGACACCCGTCGCCGTCTCGTGCCAACATTCTGGTTGTTCGAATCAGTGCACCGTGACTGGCTGCACCCTCACCACGGTGAATGGCCTGCCCGCGTGTTCCGGAGCCTCGTGCCAAGGGCAGGCCTGCGGGAACCCGAATTGCTCCAAGACGGAAAGCACGAGCGTGGGGCTCGGCTCCGATCTCCTGCTGTTCGGAACGGCAGACTAAGCAGAAGTCCCCGACCGGACGCTGCCCCGCGACGCCGTCCGCAAGGATGGCGTCTTGGCTGTCACGGAGTCAGGGAACGCCCGGTTCGTCGCGTCAGAACTGCCGCGCGGCGTCCACGATGTCGGCGGTACGCCCGCCGCGGTCACGTCAGGGCCCGCGCCGGGGCCGGCGATCGCCGAGCCGCCGACGACGAGCGCGAGCCGCCGCACGCCGAGCGCGTCGCCGGCGTGGACCCGCAGCGTCTCGAAGCGGTAGGACTGTCCGTCGCGCAGTGGCATCGTCGTTCTCCCTGGGGCGGCCATCCGCTTCGCGGAGGCCGCGACCCTACGTGTCGGGCGGCCATCCGCTTCGCGGAGGCCGCGACCCTACGTGTCGGCGGCCATGTGGCCGCGAGGCGACACGACTCCCCACACGGGGCTCCTGCCCCCGCCGGTCGTGCCGGAATGGGCCGTGAAAAACGAAGAACCCGCACCGGTCGCGGTGCGGGTTCGTGCGGCGGCGCCGATTCAGCGATTCGCTAGGCCGGCGTCGGCCCCACCACCCGCACCCCGGGCGCACACACGCGCATGCGCATGGCCATGGCGGCGGCCGGCGCGGCAGTGCGGGCGGAGATGCGGGCGCTGTTCGTCATCGCGGAGGGTCATACGTCACGGTCTTCGATCTGTCCAGTCCGGATTCGGCACCGCCGACCAGCGCGGCGGCGAAGCGGCGCACGACCGCGCCCGCGGGCTCGACCGCCGTCACGCCCGCCACGCTCTTGCCGGCCTGCCAGTAGTCCTTGCTGCCGGTCTCGTCGAGCGACGCGCGCTTGAGCTGCCAGAGCGAGCGCAGCGCGTAGAACGTGCGCATCCAGTGCTTCGTCTTGCGCCCCCGCAGCAGGCGGCGCGCGAACGGGCCCGCCTTGAGACCCATGCGATCGATGTACGGCGTGCGGATCACCGCGACGGGCACGCCCGTGATGCGTTCGGTCAGGACGACGTCGTCCTCGCCCGCGCGGACGATCGCGTCCTTGTACGGCGCGCTGGCGCGGCACTCGTCGGTCGCGATGAAGCGCGTGCCCATCTGCACGCCGGCGTAACCCATCTCGAGCGCGCGCGCGAAGTCCGCCGGCGCGCCGATGCCGCCGGCGCAGACGACCGGCAGGCCGAGCGGGCGCAGCTCGGCGATCAGGGTCTCCGCGGATTTCGGGCCCGCGTGGCCGCCGGCGCGGTCGTTCACGGCGATCAGCCCGTCCACGCCGGCCGCGACGCTCTTGTCCGCCCACTTGCGCTCGGTCACGTCGTGGTAGACGACCCCGCCGTGGGGGCGAACCATGTCCACCACCCAGCGCGGGTTGCCGAGCGAGGTGACGAAGAACCGCACGCCCTCCTCGAGCGCGACCGCGATCCAGCGCTCCATCCGCTCGCGGTAGGTCTTCGAGGACTGCTCGATCAGCGCGTTCATCCCGATCGGCCGCGAGGTCAGGCGCCGGATCAGGCGCAGCCCCTCGCGGAAGTCGTGGCCGTGGACGTAGGTCAGCGAGATCGGCTGCACGACGCCGAGGCCGCCCGCCTCCGAGACCGCGGCGACCAGCTCGGGGTTGCTGCAGGGGTACATCGCGCCGCAGATCAGCGGCACCTCGATGCCGGCGTGCTCCGTCAGGTCGGTCTTCATCGCGCCGCCTCCCCTCGCGAGGCCGCGTTCACGACGCCGCCGTCGCCGCCGGCGCGGCCGGCGCGTCCACGGGCGTCACGGGCGCGAGGCGCCAGCGCGCCGTCGCGCGCGCCACGACGTCGCCCTGCGCGTCGCGAATCTCGGCGGTCACCTCGTAGTCCGTCGGCGCGGTCACGCGCGGCACCGTGCACGTGCACTCCGACACGAGCCGCCCGCGCGCCTTCTTGAGGTACTCCATCGAGAGCCCGACGAGAATGCCGCGCACCGCGTCGCCCGAGCCGACCAGCACGGCGAGGCCCGTCGCGATCTCGCCCAGGTTCATCAGTGCGATCGCGTGCACGGACCGCAGGTGGTTGCGCACCCGGCGCCGGTCCCGCAGCGCGATCTTCGCCCGGCCCGGGCCCAGCTCGAGCACGCGCGGCGCGATCGAGCCCGAGTACGGCACCATGAACCCGAGGATCCGGCTGAACAGCCACGCCCCGCCCGGCCAGGGCGAGAGCCGCGTCCAAGTCCGCTCCAGCATCGCCCCCGGCGCTTCCGCTCCCATGCGACCTCCGCCCGCTGATTCTAGCGAAGCGGGGCCGGCGAGGCCGCGGACGGCCGGCGCGCCTTACAGGCCCAGCACGAGCCGCAGGCCGCGGTCGACCGCGTCCAGCTCCCTCGGCGGCAGGGCGCGGACCCGCCCCTCGAGCAGGGCGCGGTCGAGCGTCACCAGCTGAGCGACGTTGGCTACGGACGCCCGCGGCAGACCCGACGCCCGGCGCGAGAGCAGGACGTTGCCGGGCGCCGCGCCCAGCGCCGTGTTCGACGTGATCGCCACGGCGACGACCGTCTGGATCGCGCTGCGGTTGAACGCGTCGGCCTGGACGACCAGGACCGGCCGGCGGTAGCCCGCCCCCGAGCCGGACGCGGCCGGGAGCCGCGCCCACCAGATCTCGCCGCGGCGCATCACCAGTCTTCCCGCTCGAGGCTGCCGAGCTGCATCGCCGCGAGGACCGGGTCGAGCGTGACCTTGCGCGCGCCGTGCACGGCGTCGAGCCGGGCCGTCACGTCCTCCGCCTCGGCCTCGTCGAGATAGCGGCGCAGGGCCGCGGCGAACACGCCGCTCCGGCTGAGGCCGGTGCGCGCCGCGTACTCCTCGGCGCGGCGGTACAGGTCGTCGGGTACCGAAATGGCCGTCTTCATGGGTTTCAGTATAACCGCGGTCATACCCGCCTCCGGGCCCACTATGGCACGCCCCGGCGGCGCGGAGCGGGTCGGAGCGCCGGGCGGGGCGGCCGGCTGTTGCCGGCGCGGGAAGCGGGTTACCTTCCCGACATGAGCGAGGACTGGTTCGGCAAGGTCGAAGGGGACGCCTGGCGCCTGATCGTCCGCGGCGCGCGCGACGTCATGAGCCCGTTCCACCAGCCGGCGTTCGCGACCCGGCGCGCCGACGGCGGCGGCGCGGTGCGCACGATCGTGCTGCGCGGCGCGGACCCGCGCGAGCGGACGCTCTGGTTCTACACCGACGCCGAGACCGGCAAGGTGGCCGACATCGCGGCCGACCCGGCGTCCGAGCTCGTGTTCTACGACGCGCTGCGGCAGCTGCAGGTCCGGGCGCGCGGCCGCGCCGAGGTGCTGCGGCTCGTGGACGGCGCGCCGCTCGCGGTGCAGGCGTTCTCCGCCGTGTCGGAGCGCGCGTGGTCGGACTACGGCGGCGAGGACGCGCGCACGCGCTTCGCGGTGGTGCGGGTGAGCGTCGCGGCGCTCGACGTCCTCCAGCTGCGGCGCGGCGGCCAGCGCCGGCGCGCCGGCGTGACGTACGGGCCCGACGGCGTGCCGGTGGTGGTCCGGTTGCCGGCCTGAGTCGGCGCATGGAGCCAGGACGACGGGTCGCGAGCGACCCGTGGCGAGTGGCCCCGGGGCGGCGGCTGTCATAATGGCCCCATGGCCCCGAAGACCTCCGAGAAGACCTGGGAAGAAATCCTCGAGCGCCCCGAAGAGCGGACGGAAGAGCCGGAGCTGTTCAACGTCTACCTGGTCAACGACGACTACACGACCATGGACTTCGTCGTCGAGGTGCTCGAGACCGTCTTCCTGAAGTCGCCGTCCGAGGCGTACGGGATCATGATGACCGTCCACATGCAGGGCAGGGGACTCGCCGGCGTGTACCCTTTCGAGGTGGCGGAGACCAAAGTCGCCACAGTGGCGGAGCTGGCCCAGCAGGCCGGCTTCCCGTTGCAGGCGACCCTGGAACCGGCGGCCTAGGGAGGCACGGGTGTTCTCACCGGAAGTCGAGAGGCTGCTGCAGTTCGCCTACCGCGAGGCGACCTCCCGCGGCCACGCGTACATCACGCTCGAGCACCTGCTGCTCGTGCTGAGCCACGACCCGTGGGGCGCCGAGATCCTCGAGGCGGTCGGCGTGGACCTGCCGCGCCTGCGGCTCGAGCTGGACGAGTTCCTCAAGAACCGCGTCGAGCGCGTCCCGCAGGGGCGCGGCGTCGAGCCGACGCCCACGCTCGCGTTCCAGCGGGTGCTGCGTTCCGCCGTGCTGCACGTCCAGAGCGCCGGCGCGCCGGCGGTCCGCGTCGGGGACCTGCTGGCGGCCCTGCTCCAGGAGCAGCGCTCGCACGCGGCGAAGCTGCTCGGCGGCCACGAGGTGACGCGCCTCGACGTGCTCAACTTCATCTCGCACGGGATCGCGAAGGCGCAGCCCAAGCCGGACGACGAACCGGCCGAGGGCAACGGCAGCGACGAAGAGGAAGACGAGGACGAGGACGACGGGCGGCGCCGCAGCCTGTTCGGCGGGGAGCGCCGCGTGGCGGCCGACCCGCTCGCGTCGTACACGGTCCCGCTGACGCAGCGCGCGCGGGACAACCAGCTCGATCCCGTGATCGGCCGCCAGGCCGAGCTGCAGCGCGCGCTCGAGGTGCTCTGCCGCCGCCGCAAGAACAACCCCGTCTTCGTCGGCGACGCCGGCGTGGGCAAGACCGCGATGGCCGAGGGGCTCGCGCAGCGGCTGCTGCAGGACGACACGGTGCCGGCGCCGCTCAAGGGCGCGGAGATCTTCGCGCTCGACTCGACGGCGCTGATCGCGGGCACGCGCTACCGCGGCGACTTCGAGGAGCGCTTCAAGGCGGTCATCAACGCGCTCAAGAAGCGGCCGCGGCCGATCCTGTTCATCGACGAGATCCACGCCACGATCGGCGCGGGCGCGGCGAGCAGCACGGTGGACCTCGCCACGATGATGAAGCCGGTGCTGACGACCGGCGAGCTGCGCGTCGTCGGCGCCAGCACGTACGAGGAGTTCAAGCAGGTCGAGAAGGACCGCGCGCTCGCGCGGCGCCTGCAGAAGATCACGATCGAGGAGCCGACGCACGCCGAGACCGTGCAGATCCTGCGCGGCCTCAAGTCGCGCTACGAGGAGCACCACGGCGTCGTCTACACCGACGAGTCGCTCGAGGCGGCGGCCCGGCTGGCGAAGCGGCACCTGAAGGAGAGCCGCCTGCCCGACGCCGCCATCGACCTGCTCGACGAGGCGGGCTCGATGCTCCGCTTCTCGGGCGCGCCGGGCCTGCCGGAACCCGTTCCGGCGGGGGTGACGGCGGGCGCCGGCGACCCCGCGGCGGCGCCTGCCCCGGGTGGGGCGGAGCCCCACCCCCACGTCGAGGCGCCGCCGCCCAAGACGGTCGGGGCGGACGAGATCCAGCGCGTCGTGGCACGCATGGCGCGCATCCCCGAGCAGCAGGTGACGGGCAGCGACCGCGAGCGGCTGCGGACGCTCGACGAGGCGCTGCGCCGGGTCGTCTTCGGCCAGGACGACGCGGTGGCGACGGTCGTGCGCTCGATCAAGCGCGCGCGGGCCGGCCTCGGCCACCCGGACAAGCCCGCCGGCTGCTTCCTGTTCACCGGGCCCACCGGCGTCGGCAAGACGGAGCTGGCCAAGCAGCTCGCGCTGCACCTGGGCAACGAGTTCATCCGCTTCGACATGAGCGAGTACGCCGAGAAGCACGCGGTCGCGCGGCTGATCGGCGCGCCCCCGGGGTACGTCGGGTTCGAGCAGGGCGGGCTGCTGGTCGACGCGGTGCGGCAGCACCCGTGGGCGGTCGTGCTGCTGGACGAGATCGAGAAGGCGCACCCGGACATCTACAACATCCTGCTGCAGGTGATGGACCACGCGACGCTGACCGACAACACCGGCCGCAAGGCGGACTTCCGGCAGGCGGTCCTGATCCTCACCTCGAACGCCGGCTCGCGCGAGCTTGCGGCGGGCTCGATCGGGTTCGGGCTGGACGCGGGCCGCGACACCGCGGCGCGCTCGAAGAGCGCCGTCGAGCGCGTGTTCAGCCCGGAGTTCCGCAACCGGCTGGACGCGATCGTCGGCTTCTCGGCGCTGCGCCACGACGTGATGGAGTCGATCGTCGAGAAGTTCATCCTGCAGCTCGAGGCGCAGCTGCGCGAGCGCAAGGTCGCGATCGTGCTCACGCCCGAGGCCCGCTCGTGGCTGGCGAAGAAGGGCTACGACCCGGCGTACGGCGCGCGGCCGCTGGCGCGCGTGATCCAGACCGAGGTCCGCGACCCGCTGACGGACGAGATCCTCTTCGGCAAGCTCGAGAAGGGGGGCACCGTCGAGATCGCGCTCGAGGACGACAAGCTCGAGTTCCGCTACCCCTGACCTCCCCGGGCCGTGTAGGGGTGGAGTGCCGGCGCCGTGGGGGTGGGGCTCCGCCCCACCCGGGCCGCGCATGTGTGGGGGTGGGGCTCCGCCCCACCCGGGCCGCGCGAAGCGCGGCGCCGCGGCCTCGCTCGGCATCCGCTCGTCGAGCGGTCATCCTCGCGCTTCGCGCGAGCCGGGCGGGGCAGAGCCCCGCCCCCACAAACCCGTGCCGGGCTTGGTATCCTGTCGGGCATGAAATTCTGTCCTAACGACGACTGCTCCTTCGTCGAGGCGCACGGCGAGCGCGCGACGTTCGCCGACCACGTCGATCGCTGCCTCGACTGCGAGGCGCCGCTGCAGGCCGGCGACCCGCCGCCGCCCCCCGACCAGGCGCGCCGCGAGGCGACGCTCGTCCCGTTCGTCGAGTGCGAGGACGCGATGTCGGCCAACGGCCTGATCGCGATGCTGCAGGCGGAGAACATCCCCGTCTTCCTCGGCGAGAAGTACCTCGAGCCGCCGGTGCCGCCGCTGCCCCACGGCGTGAAGAGCTACCGCCTGCAAGTCCGCGAGCCGGACCTCGCGGCGGCGCGCGAGCTGCTCGAGCAGCCGGAAGAGGGAGAGGAGGAACTGGCGGAGGTCCCTGACTTCGATCCCGAGGACGAGCGGGAGCGCTGCCCGCAGTGCGGCGGCACGACGATCGACATCCGGACCCGGGTGCGCCGCGGGCTCTCCGCGCTGTTCATGGGCAAGACCGAGGAATACAAGGTCTGCACGGCCTGCAACGAAGAGCTCTGACTCGTACAACCAGAAATTACGCGCCTGCTCGTCGAGCAGGCGCGTTTTCGATTCGGAGGGCGGCCCGAGGGCCGCCCCTACACGTCTTGGTCAGGCCTCGATGATGGCGAGGACCTGGCGCATCTCGACGGTCTCGCCCTGCTTCACGTTGATCGAACGGACGACGCCCGACTGCTTCGCGTGCAGCTCGTTCTGCATCTTCATCGCCTCGAGCACCATGATGGTGTCGCCGGCCTGCACGCGGTCGCCTTCCTTCACCAGCACCTTGATGATCAGCCCCGGCATGATCGCCGTGACGGCGCCCGCCTCGTCGGCGGAGGCCTGGCTCGCGGCCTTCCGCGTCTTCGTGGCCTTCGGCTCCTCGAGCCCGACGGTCTGCACCGCGTAGCCGATGCCGTCGAAGCGGGCCGTCGGACCGGTCACCTCCACGGTGTGCGGGGTGCCGTTCACCTGCACGGTGTTCCCCTCCACCTTGACGGGGAACTCGAGGCCGTTGACGACGACGAGGTCGCCGCGGCGCTCCACGTCGTAGGCGACGCCGTCGAGGGTCAGCTTGAACTTCGTCGGCATCTCACCACCCCCGTCCGGCGTACGTGCGGCCCGCGAGCCGCCAGGGCGACCCGTCGCCGTTGCCGCCGGCGCCCGCCGCGACCGACGCGCCGGCGGCCTTGGCGGCGTTCTTCGCGTCCGTCTGCGCGAACAGCAGCGCGGCGATCGCCGCCGCCATCTCCTCGCGGCCGCCGAGCCCCTTCGCCCGGCGCTCGAGGAACGGCCGCGCGATCTGCGGGAACAGGGCGTACGAGAGGACGTCCTCCTCGCTCTTCGCGAGGTCGCCGATCTCCCGCTTCGCCTGCTCCCAGCCGGGCGACAGCATGTCGGCCGGGCGCACCGTGATCGGCTGCTCGTCCCCGATCGCCTTCTTGATCAGCCAGTCCTTGACCGGGGCGGGCGGCTTGCCGTAGTAGCCGCGGATGTACTGCTTGACTTCCTCGGGGATGACCTTGTAGCGCTCGCCCATCATCACGTTGAGCGTCGCCTGCGTGCCGACGATCTGGCTCGACGGGGTCACCAGCGGGGGGAAGCCGAGGTCCTCGCGCACGCGCGGGACCTCCTCGAGCACGTCGTAGTAGCGATCCATCGCGCCCTGCTGGCGCAACTGGCTGACGAGGTTCGAGAGCATCCCGCCCGGCACCTGGAACTGCAGGACGTTGACGTCCACCGGCGCCACGCCCGCCTCGAACGAGGCGTACTTCTTGCGGATCTCGATCTCCTGGCGCGCGATCTCGGCGAGCTTGCCGAGGTCGAGCCCGGTGTCGCGCTCGCTCCCCTTCAGGACGGCGACGAGGGTCTCGGTCGGCGGCTGCGACGTCGAGAGCGCCATCGCGGAGATCGCCGTGTCCACGACGTCCACCCCCGCCTCCGCAGCCTTCAGCAGCACCGCGGTGCCCATCCCGGAGGTGTAGTGCGTGTGCAGCTGGACGTGCATCCCCGGCAGGTGCTTCTTCAGGGCGCGGATCAGCGCCTCGGCCGAGTACGGGTCGATCAGGCCCGCCATGTCCTTGATGCAGATCGAGTCGGCGCCGAGGTCGGCGAGTTCCCGGCCCATCTCGACGAACGCCTCGATCGTGTGCACCGGGCTCGTGGTGTAGCTGATCGTGCCCTGGACGTGGCCGCCCTCGCGCTTGGCCACCTCCATCGTGTACCTCATGTTCCGGATGTCGTTCAGCGCGTCGAAGATGCGGAACACGTCCATGCCGTTGCGGCGGGACGCGACCACGAAGCGCTCCGCGATGTCGTCGGGGTAATGCTTGTAGCCGACGAGGTTCTGGCCGCGCAGCAGCATCTGCGTGCGGGACCTCGGCATCGCCTTGCGCAGGAGGCGCAGGCGCTCCCACGGGTCCTCGCCGAGGAAGCGCATCGCGCTGTCGAAGGTGGCGCCGCCCCAGCACTCGATCGACCAGTAGCCGATCGCGTCGAGCTTCGGGGCGACGGGCAGCATGTCCTCGAGCCGCATGCGCGTCGCGAGCAGCGACTGGTGGGCGTCGCGGAGCAGCGTCTCCGTGATGCCCAGCGGGATCTTCGGCATCGTCACACCTCGCTCATCTCGGCGGGCGTGGCGAACATCTCCTTCGGCTTCACCATGACCACCTTCGCGCCGTGCTCGGAGTACGGGCTGTGTGTCGTGTAGGCACGGACCACGGTCGACTCGTGGGCCTTCAGCGTCACCGGCGGCTCGTTCTTGAAACGCAGCGTGAACTCGCCCTCGAGGACGATGTACAGCTCGTCCTTCGTGTGCCGGTGGAACGGGAACTCCCCCTTGAACAGCAGGAGGTAGGCGGCGTGATCGTTGACCTGTCCCAGCTCGAGGTGCGTGAAGGGCTGGTTCAGGATCGACGCGAGCTCGTCGAGGTTCGTCTTGTTCGGCATCGCGGCTCCAAAGTGCCCCCCGTCGGGGCGGCCATGGGGGACCTCACAGGGGCATGACCTCACAGGGGCATCACAGGGGCATCACAGAGGCATCGTGTTGTGCTTGCGCGGCGGGTTCGCGTCCCGCTTGTTGCGCAGGCTCTTCAGCGCGGCGCAGAGGCGCGGGCGCGTCTCGCGCGGCTCGATCACGTCGTCGAGGTAGCCGCGCGCGGCGGCGACGTAAGGGTTCGCGAACTTGTCCGCGTACTCGCGGATCAGCTCGGCGCGCCGGGCGGCCGGATCCGCCGCCTCGGAGATCTCCTTGCGGAAGATGATGTTGACGGCGCCGTCCGGGCCCATCACGGCGATCTCGGCGCCGGGCCAGGCCACGTTGTAGTCGCCGCGGATGTGCTTGCTGCTCATCACGCAGTACGCGCCGCCGTAGGCCTTGCGCGTGATCACGGTGAGCTTCGGCACCGTCGCCTCGCAGTACGCGTGGATCAGCTTGGCGCCGTGCACGATGATCCCGCCGTGCTCCTGGTCCACGCCCGGCATGAAGCCCGGCACGTCCTCGAAGGTCACGATCGGGATGTTGAAGGCGTCGCAGAAGCGCACGAAGCGCGCGCCCTTGAGGGAGGCCTTGATGTCGAGGACGCCGGCCAGGACCGCGGGCTGGTTCGCGACCAGGCCGACGCTCGTCCCGCCGAGCCGCGCGAAGCCGACCACGAGGTTGCCCGCGTACTGCTCGTGGATCTCGAAGAACTCGCCGTTGTCGACGACGCTGCGGATCACGTCCTTGATGTCGTAGGGCGTGCGCGGGTCCGTCGGCACCATGGTCTGCAGCGCTTCATCCATGCGCGCGGGGTCGTCGCCGGTGTCGGCGGCGGGCGGGTCCTCGAGGTTGTTCAGCGGCAGGTACGAGATCAGCGTGCGGGTCTGCTCGAGGATCTCGTCCTCGTCCTCGGCCACGACGTGGCACACGCCGCTGCGCGTCGCGTGGGGCGTCGCGCCGCCGAGCTCGTCGAACGAGACCTCCTCGCGCGTCACGGCCTTCACGACGTCCGGGCCGGTGATGAACATGTGGCTGGTCTTGCGGACCATCAGGATGAAGTCGGTCAGCGCGGGGCTGTACACCGCGCCCCCCGCGCAGGGCCCGAGGATCAGGCTGATCTGCGGCACGACGCCGGAGGCGAGCGTGTTGCGCAGGAAGATGTCCGAGTAGCCGGCGAGCGACAGCACGCCTTCCTGGATGCGCGCCCCGCCGGAGTCGTTCAGCCCGATCACGGGGCAGCCGTTCTTCACGGCGAGGTCCATCACCTTGCAGACCTTCGCGGCGTGCGCCTCGCCGAGGCTGCCGCCCAGCACGGTGAAGTCCTGGCTGAACACGTAGACCTGCCGGCCCTCGATCGTGCCCCAGCCGGTGACCACGCTGTCGCCGAGCACTTCCTTGCCCGAGAGCCCGAACGCGGTCTCGCGGTACGTCACGAACCGGTCCAGTTCGTGGAACGAATCCTTGTCCAGAAGCTTCTCGATCCGCTCGCGGGCGGTCATCTTCCCCTTGGCGTGCTGCGCGTCGATGCGCTCCTTCCCGCCCCCGAGGCGGGCCTTCTCGCGGAGCGAGCGGAGCTGATCGACCTTCGTCGGACTGGATGCCATCAAACCTCCCTGAGGCATCTTACAATTCCTTTATTCACGCGACCACGTTGCCGCGCCCGTTCGCCGGGGTTCACCCGTGTTTCGCAAGACGGCGTTCGAGGCTGTTCCGGGATACACTCGGCCGTCCGCGGGGGAGAGCGGGCGCAAAGCGAGCCATGACGCGAAGCGAGCGATGACGGAACGCGACCAGTTCCAGGTTCTGCCCGCGGGCGTGCCGGACGCCGTTCCCGCGTTCCCGCTCCCGGAGCACGTCCTGCTCCCGGCGTCGCCGACGCCGTACCGGATCTTCGAGCCGCGCTACCGCGCGCTCATGGAGCACCTGCTCGGGCTCCCCGAGGAGGCGCGCTGGCTCGCGGTGCCCCAGCTGGTCCCCGGGTCCGATGTCCCCTATGAGGGCCGGCCGCCGTTCCACGAGATCGCGACGCTCGCCCGCCTGCTCGACGCGCAGCGGAACCCCGACGGCACCTTCCACATCGTCGTCGGGGAGGGCGTGCGCTGCCGGCTCGAGGAGCGGCCCTCGCCCCACCCGTTCCGGCTCGTCCACCCCGAGCCCTGGCCGGACCACCCGGCCGAGGTGCCGCCCGAGCAGCTCGCCGCCTCCCTGCAGGCGCTGCGACAGGTCGTGGCGGCGCTCTCGCAGGCGCTGGGCCCGGCGGCGCGGGGCCTGGCCGCGCTCGCCTGCGAGAAGGGCGCGCGGCACGCGGTGACGTTCCGGCTCGGCAGCGTGCTGATCCAGCACCCGCAGCGCCGGCAGGAGTTCCTCGAGTGCCGCCGGCCCGAGCGCCGCATCGACATGCTGCTCGACGCGTCCGCCGTGCTGCTCAGCCTCGCCGGCAACCAGGGTGGCCACGTCCCGCGATCGTGACCGGCCCGAGCCTTGGTAGGGCCGGGCCGATTCAAAGGGGCGGGCCGATCCGTAGGGGCGGGCCGATCCGTAGGGGCGGGCCTCGCCGCAGGCGATGGTCCGCCCATGGTCGAAAGGAGAACCGATGACCTTCGATCACATCGCCCAGGTCGTCCCCGACATCGCCGAGGCGGTCGCGTGGTACACGGCCAACGTCCCCGGCACGCGCCTCCTGTACCAGGACGCGACCTGGGCCTTCCTCGAGGCGGGCGGCGCGCGCCTCGCGTTCGTCCTCCGGGACCAGCACCCGGGGCACCTCGCGTTCCGCGTCGACGACGCCGACCTCGAGCGCCTCGCCGCCGAGCGCGGCGCGTCCGTCAAGCCGCACCGCGACGGCTCGCGCAGCTTCTACCTCGAGGGGCCGGCCGGGCAGTCGATCGAGATCATCTCGTATCCGAAGGGCGATCCCTTCCGATAGCGCCGGTCATGACTCGCACCTGTGATCCAGGCCGGCAGAGTCAGGCAACGGGCAAGGTCAGCCAACGGGGGATGGGGGGTTCACATGCGCGTCCTCGTCAGCGGTGCCGGCGGCCTGATCGGGAGCCGCCTCGTTGCGCGTCTCGCGGAACTCGGCCACACCGTGGTGCCGCTCGTCCGGCGCCGCGGGGACGGCACCGTCTTCTACGATCCCGAGCGCGGCGAGATCGACCGCGCGGCCCTGGCCGGCGCGGAGATCGACGCCGCGGTCCACCTCGGAGGGGCCGGCGTCGCGGATCGCCGCTGGTCCGACGCGCGCAAGCGCGAGATCCGCGACAGCCGCACGCGCGGCACGCACCTGCTCGCCCAGGCGCTCGCCGCGCTCGAGCCGCGCCCGCGCGTGCTCGTCTCGGCGTCGGCGGTCGGCTACTACGGCGTCCAGCCCGAGGGCGCGGCGGCGCCGCCGCTGACCGAGCACGCGCCCCCCGGCGACGACTTCCTCGCGCGGGTCTGCGTCGCCTGGGAGGCGGCGGCGGAGCCCGCGCGCGCCGCGGGGATCCGCGTCGCGCACCCGCGCCTCGGCGTGGTCCTCGCCACGCGGGGGGGCGCGCTGGCGAAGATGCTGCCGGCGTTCCGCGTCGGCGCGGGCGGCCCGGTCGGGAGCGGCCGCCAGGTGATGAGCTGGATCGCGCTCGAGGACGCGGTGGACGCCCTCGTCTTCGCGCTCGGGACCGAGGCGCTGCGCGGCCCGTTCAACACGGTCGCGCCGGAGCCGGTCACCAGCGCCGAGTTCGCCCGCGCGCTCGGGCGCGCGCTGCGCCGCCCGGCGGTGCTGCCCGTCCCCGCGACCGCGATCACGCTGCTGTTCGGCGAGATGGGCCGCGTCCTGCTGCTCGGCGGGCAGCGCGTGGTGCCGGCGCGGCTCGTCGAGGCGGGATTCCGGTTCCGCTACCCGGCGCTGGACGGCGCGCTGTCGAGCCTCCTCGCGTGAGCGCCGCCGGCGCGGTCTCCGCCGCCCAGGCGGGCCACGTGCTGGTCCTGGCCCAGCTCGCCGCGACGCTCTTCATGACCGGCCTGATCTGGTACGCGCAGGTCGTCCACTACCCGCTGTTCGGCCGCGTGCCGGCCGGCGCGTTCCCGCCGTACCAGCAGGACAACGTCCGGCGCACGGCGGCGCTGGTCATCCCGGTGATGTTCGTCGAGCTGGGCGCGGGCACGGCGCTGCTCTGGCTCCGGCCGGACCCGGTGCCGCGCTGGGCGACGATCTCGGGGGCCGCGCTCCTCGGCGTGATCTGGCTCTCGACCGCGCTCGTGCAGGCGCCGGCCCACGGCAGGATCGCGCGCGCGTTCGACGCGCGGACGCACCGGTTCATCCTCGCGACCAACTGGGTCCGCACGGCCGCCTGGACGCTCCGGTCGGCGCTCGTGGTGCACGTGCTCCTCGCGGCGTTCGCTCCCCGCTCCTGACACCGTGGGGGCGGGGCTGCGCCCCCCCCGGGCGGGGCGCAGCCCCGCCCCGACTCGGGGAGCCGCCTCCCCACGGGGCCCGGCGGGCGCAGTAGGATGGGCGCGATGGCCACCAAACGACGCCGGAAGCGCCGTCTGCCGCCCGGCACGCCCCCCGGGATCCTCAACATCGACCCGAGCGCGCCGCGCCCGCAGATCCGCTTCATCGCGTACGGCGACGAACACCTCGAGGAGGGCGAGCTCCAGGACCTCGCCGCGATCCCCGACCTGCGGGCCCGCTTCAAGGTCGTCTGGCTTGACGTCCAGGGGCTCGGCGACGGGACGCTGATCGAGTCGGCCGGCCGGCTCTTCGGCCTGCACCGGCTCGCGCTCGAGGACGTCGTCAACGTCCACCAGCGCGCGAAGGTCGAGCTGTACGAGGGGAACCTGTTCGTCGTCCTGCGGATGCCCGAGGGCGAGCAGCCCCTGACGACCGAGCAGCTGTCGATGTTCGTCGGCGGGTCGTTCGTCGTCACGTTCCAGGAGCGCGTCGGCGACTGCTTCGACCCGGTGCGCGCACGGCTCCGGCGCGGCGGGCCGATCCGCTCGTTCGGCCCCGACTACCTGATGTACGCGCTGATCGACGCGACCGTGGACAACTGGTTCCCGGTGCTCGAGCGCTACGGCGAGGCGCTCGAGGACCTCGAGTCCGAGATCCTCGCCCGCGCCGGACGCGACACGATCCAGCAGATCCACCGGCTCCGGCGCGACATGCTGGGGCTGCGGCGCGCCGTCTGGCCGCTGCGCGACGCCCTCGGCGTGCTGTACCGCGACACGACGCCCATCGTGCAGGCCGAGACGCGCGTCTACCTGCGCGACTGCTACGACCACGCCGTGCAGATCATCGACCTGCTCGAGAACGGGCGCGACCTCGCGGCCGAGCTGACCGACCTGTACCTCTCGATGGTCAGCAACCGGATGAACGAGGTGATGAAGGTCCTGACCATCATCTCGACGATCTTCCTGCCGCTGTCGTTCATCGCCGGCGTGTACGGGATGAACTTCGAGCCGGACGCCTCGCGCTGGAACATGCCCGAGCTGCGCTGGCCGTTCGGCTACGCCTTCGCGCTCGGTGTGATGGCGCTGACCGCGCTGGCGATGGTCCTGTACTTCTGGCGCAAGGGCTGGCTGCGCGCCGAACGCCTGGACGACGGCGACGAGTGATGTGTGTGGCGGTGGGGCTACGCCCGGTTCTGTGTGGGGGTGGGGCTACGCCCGCTTCTGTGCGGGGGTGGGGCTACGCCCCACCCGGGCGTAGGGGCGGGCCTCGCCGAAGGCGATGGTCCGCCCTGACCCGTGGGGGCCCTGCCCGTCGTGTGGGGGTGGGGCTACGCCCGGTTCTGTGTGGGGGTGGGGCTACGCCCGGTTCTGTGTGGGGGTGGGGCTACGCCCCACCCGGGCGGGGCATAGCCCCGCCCCCACGGTGTAGCGCGCGCCACGCGCGCTACGCCCCACCCGGGCGGGGCATAGCCCCGCCCCCACGGTGCACCGCGCGAGCCCCGCCCCCACGGGGGGCAGCAAGCTCCACGCGGTCGAGGCGCAGCACCCCGTCCGCGCAGCGCAGCACGCGGTCGTCGTCAATCCCTTCCGCCGAAGCCACGGGGTGCGCCTCCCGCACGAACACGCGCCGGCCGCCGCCCGCGTCGAACCAGGCCGCCTCGAACGGCTCGCGGCACGCGCGCACGGCGTCGCAGGCCGCGCGGACGCCGCGGGCGGGATCGATCCGCGCCTCCTCCGGGCGGAAGGCCGGGATCTCCGGCGGCGGCGGCGCGAGCACGGGGAGATCCCCGCGGCGGAGCGCGGGCATGACCGCGTGCACGAGGTCGTGCGCGGCAGCGGCCACGCGATGCGCCAGCGTGAACGCGTCGTCCTCCTCGCCGACCGCGAGCGCGTCCCGCGCGATCACGCCGGCCGGCGCAGGCATCGGCGCGTGCGTCGGCGCATGCGTCGGCGCATGCGTCGGCGCGGGCAGCGGGGCGGGCGGGCGGAGGTGCGTCAGCGTCACCTCGAGCAGCCCCCCGCCGCGGCCGAACGCGCCGCGGGTGAGCGCGCCGCGCAGGGCGCCGATCCGCGGCGCCAGGACGAGCGTGCCGCGGGTCGCGGCCGTCGTGTCCCCGCCCAGCCCGAAGCCGAAGTCCGCGACGAAATCGGGCGCGAGCGCCGCGACCCGGGCCGCCGCGTCCGCCGGCGCGAGGACCTCGATCCGCTCGCGCTCCGCGAGCGGCGCGAGCCGGTCCGGGAAGCGCCCCTCGAGCGGGTCGTCGGCGCGGCGCACGATCGCGAGCACGTCCTCGCGCCGCGCCAGCAGCGCGCGCACGCCCGCGTGGCCCAGCTCGTGGTGGGCGAAGACGACGAGCCGCAGGGGGCGGGACGGGCTCACGCCGCGGGCTCAGCCCAGCGCATCGCGGACGCCGGCGACGAACCGCTCCGTGGCCGGCCCGTCCGGCTCCGTGGCCCCGTCCGCGGGGTCGAGGTCGATCGCGATCCCGCGCGCGGCGACCTCGCTCGCGTGCGGCAGCGGGGCGATCGCCGGCGGCAACGCGGCCGCCGCGATGCCGCGCGCCGCGAGGGCCTGCAGCACCCGGTCGCGCCGCGCGGCGGGGACCTGCACCACGAAGCGCGGCCACGCGCGCTGCGCCGGCAAGCCCGGGTCCAGGACGGGCAGGACGAGCCCCGACACGCCGACCAGCGCGCGCCGCAGCCGGAGCGCGAGCCCGCGGCGCGCGTCGCCGCCGGCCCCCAGCGCCTTCAACGCCGTCAGCGCGCGCCCGGCGTCCTCCTCGGTCGTTTCGATGTCGAGCGTGCCGCGCAGGCCGCGCGCGAGGTCCGCGACGTGCGCGTCGGGCAGCGCGAGCAGGCCGAGCGAGCCGAAGGCGAAGGCGGTGGGCCGCCCGTGCGCGCCCAGGGGAAGGCCGCGCAGCGTCGCGGTCAGCGCGTCGCTCGCGTCCTCGACGAGCACGAGGCCGCGGGGGCGGCAGGCGTCGGCCAGCCCCTCGACGTCGCAGGGGACGCCCGCGACGTGCTCGGCGACCACGGCACGGGTGCGGTCGGTGACCCAGTCGCCGACGCGCTGCGGGACGAGCGTCAGCGTGAACGGGTCCACGTCCGCGAAGACGGGCCGCGCGCCCAGCCGCGTCGCGGCCTCGAGCACGCGACGCGACGCGAGCGCGGAGACGATGACCTCGTCGCCCGCGGTCACGCCGCGGCCGCGCCCCTCGCCCACGCCGGCGACCGCGAGCCCGAGCGCGAGCGCGGTCGTTCCGGAGGACGCGGCGACCGCCTGTGTCGCGCCGATCGCGTCCGCGAACGCCTGCTCCAGGATGTGCTCGCGGATCCGGGACTTCACCATGCGGCCATTGTAGGGCCGCGACCCTACGGGCGGCGGCGGGGGGAGGACGTGAGTTTCAGCGCGACGAGGACCAGCGTCAGCAGCAGCGTGAGGCCGTTCGCGACGGAGTTTCAGCGCGACGAGGACCAGCGTCAGCAGCAGCGTGAGGCCGTTCGCGACGACCACCGGCCACGACGCGATCAGCACGCCGTAGACGAACCACAGCCCCACGCCGGCCGTGAACGAGACGAGCCACGCGGCCGAGAGGTCCGCGGTGGAGCGCGTGCGCCAGGCCTTCACCACCTGCGGCACGAAGGCGAGCGTCGTGAGCGCGCCGGCGCAGAGGCCGACCGCCTCGACCCCGGCGCTCACGCGCGTCCCACCGCGTCGCTCACGCCGGTCCCGCGCTCACGCCGCGCCCCCGGCCGGCCTCAGGATCGTCCCGCCAGCGCCTCGCGCACCTTCGAGGCGACGTTCTCCGGCGTGAACCCGTAGTTCCGGAGCACGAGTTCGCCCGGCGCCGAGGCGCCGAAGCGCTCGACGGTGACGAGCCGGCCGGCCTCGCCGATCCAGCGGTACCACGCGAGGCCGACGCCCGCCTCGACCGCGACGCGGGCCTTGACCGAGGGGGGCAGCACGGCGTCGATGTACGCCCGGTCCTGCGCCTCGAACTGGTCCATGCAGGGCATGGAGACGACGCGGACCCGCACGCCCTCGCGCGCCAGCAGGTCGCGCGCGGCCGCCGCGAGGTGCAGTTCCGAGCCGCTCGCCATCACGATCGCGTCGGGGGCGCCGCCGTCCGCGTCCGCCAGCACGTAGCCGCCGCGCCGAAGCCCCTCGAGCGCGTGCTCCTTCGTGCCGGGGAGCGTCGGGAGCTTCTGCCGCGACAGCACCATCACCCCCGCGGCCTTCGCCTCGGCGAGCCACCAGCGCCACGCGGCGGCCGTCTCGTTCGCGTCGCCCGGGCGCATCACGGGCAGGCCGGGGATCGCGCGCAGCGCGGTGACCTGCTCGACCGGCTGGTGCGTCGGGCCGTCCTCGCCGACCCCGAGCGAGTCGTGCGTGAACACGAACATCGCCTTCAGGTGGTCGAGGGAGGCCAGGCGGATCGGCGTGCGCATGTAGTCGGAGAACGCGAGGAACGTCGCGGTGAACGGCACCAGGCCGCCGTGGTACGCGATCCCGTTCGCGATCGCGCCCATCGCGTGCTCGCGCACGCCGGCCCGCACGTTGCGCCCCGGGTCGAGCGACGCGTCGAAGTCGCCCGTGCCGGCGAGGCGCGTCTTGGTCGAACTCGCGAGGTCGGCGTCCGCGCCGACGAGCGCGGGCAGGGCCGGCCCGAGCGCCGCGAGGACCTTGCCGCCCGCCTCGCGGGTCGCCATGCCCGGGCCCGGATCGAACGAAGGCACGGCCTTCTCCCAGCCCGCCGGCAGGCGGCCGGCGAGCGCCGCGCGGAACTCCTCGGCGAGCTCGGGGAACTCGCGCGCGTAGGCGTCGAAGCGGGCCTGCCAGTCGCGGTGCGCCGCGGCGCGCTCCTCGGCGAGCGCGCGGAAGCGCACGGCGGCGTCGCCGGGCACGACGAACGTCGCGGCGGGGTCGAACCCCAGCCGCTTCTTCGTCTCCGCGGCCTCCTGCCCGCCGAGCGGCGCGCCGTGGGCCTGGTGCGTGCCGGCCTTGGTCGGGGCGCCGTAGCCGATCGTCGTGCGCACGACGATCAGCGACGGCCGGTCGAGCTCGTCGCGCGCGGCGGCGATCGCCTCGTCGATCCCGGCGAGGTCCGTGTCGCCCTGCTCGACGCGCTGCACGTGCCAGCCGTAGGCGCGGAAGCGCGCGGCGACGTCCTCCGTGAAGGTCTCGGAGAGCGGGCCGTCGAGCGAGATGTTGTTCGCGTCGTAGAGGTAGACGAGCTTGCCCAGCTTGAGGTGCCCGGCGAGCGACGCGGCCTCGTGCGAGATGCCCTCCATCAGGTCGCCATCGGACACGATCGCGAACGTGTGATGGTCCACGACCTCGTGGCCCGGGCGGTTGAACCGCGCCGCGAGCAGCCGCTCGGCGATCGCCATGCCGACGGCGACGGCGCTCCCCTGGCCCAGCGGGCCGGTGGTCGCCTCGACGCCCGGCACGACGCCGAACTCGGGGTGGCCCGGGGTCTTCGACTCCCACTGGCGGAACGACTTCAGGTCGTCGAGCGTGAGCGCGTAGCCCATCAGGTGCAGCAGCGCGTACTGCAGCATCGAGCCGTGCCCCGCGGACAGCACGAAGCGGTCCCGGTCCGGCCAGCGCGGGTCCTTCGGGTCCTGGCGGAGGTGGTGCGCGTAGAGCACGTAGCCCATCGGCGCCGCGCCGAGCGGCAGCCCTGGATGGCCCGAGTTCGCCTTCTCGACGGCGTCCACCGCGAGGGTGCGGATGGTGTTCACGCAGAGGACGTCGACGGCATCCGGCTGGAACGGCATGGCTCTCACCTCTCGCGATCGGGCGGCCGGATCGCCGCCTTCGGACGGGGAGCCGGAAGTTTATCGCACCGGCCGTACCATGGCCGTCGTGCCCACGCCGCCCCACCCGCCCGGCTCGCCCGGCTCGCCCCCCTCGCCTGGCTCGCTCGCGCCGCTCCCGATCGACGGGTTCCTGCCGGAGATCGTCGCGCGCGCCGCCGCCGGCCGGCCGCTGGTCCTCGTCGCGGAGCCCGGCGCGGGCAAGACGACCCGGGTGCCCCGCGCGCTGCTCGACGCGGGCTGGGGGGCGCGGGGCGAGATCGTGGTCCTGGAGCCGCGCCGGCTGGCCGCCCGCATGGCGGCGCGCCGCGTGGCCGAGGAGCTGGGGGAGGAGGTCGGCGGCCGCGTGGGCTACCAGGTCCGCTTCGAGGAGCGGGGCGGGCCGCAGACGCGCGTGCGCTTCGTCACCGAGGGCGTCCTGGTCCGGCGGCTCGCGGACCGGCCCGACCTGCCTGGCGTCGCGGTCGTGGTCCTCGACGAGTTCCACGAGCGGAGCCTCGACGCGGACCTCGCGCTGGCGCTGGTGCGCCGCGCGCGCGACACGGCGCGGCCGGACCTACGCGTGATCGTGATGAGCGCGACGCTCGACGCGGAGCCGGTCGCGGCCTTCCTCGGGGGCGACGTGCTGCGGGTGCCCGGGCGTGCGCACCCGGTCGAGGTCGCGTTCCTGCCGCGGCCGGACCCGCGCCCGCTCGAGGCGCTCGTCGCCGCGGGCGTGCGGTGCGCGCTGGACGAGACGCCGGGGGACGTGCTCGTGTTCCTGCCCGGCGCGGCCGAGATCCGCCGCGCGTCGGAGGCGCTGGCCGGCCTCGCGCCGGAGGGCCTGCCGCGGGGCCTGGCGGTGCTGCCGCTGCACGGCGACCTGCCGCCCGCGGAGCAGGACCGCGCGGTGCGCCCGGCCGGCGCGCGCAAGGTCGTCCTCGCGACGAACGTCGCGGAGACGTCGATCACGATCGACGGCGTGACGGCGGTCGTGGACAGCGGCCTGCACCGGCTCGCCGCGCACTCGCCCTGGTCGGGGCTGCCGACGCTGACGACCGCGCCGATCAGCCGCGCCTCCGCGGCGCAGCGCGCCGGGCGCGCGGGGCGCACGGGCCCGGGGCGCTGCCTGCGGCTCTACACGCGGCACGACCACGACACGCGGCCGGCCTTCGACGCGCCCGAGGTCCGCCGCGCCGATCTCGCCGGGCTGCTGCTCGTCGCGGCGGCGGGCGCGGACGGCGCGTCGGGCCTCCCTTGGTTCGAGCCGCCGCCGGAACCCGCGCTGGCCGCCGCGCGCGAGCTGCTCGACCGGCTCGGCGCGATCGACGCGGGCGGCCGCGCGACGGCGCTCGGGCGCGCGATGCTGCGCTTCCCGCTGCACCCGCGGGCGGCGCGGCTCCTGCTCGCCGCCGCCGAGCGCGGCGCGACGCGCGAGGGCGCGCTGGTCGCGGCGCTCCTCGGCGAGCGCGACGTGCGCCGCGCCGCCCGGTTGTCGCTCGGGGTGCAGGCCCTGCCCGCGTCCCGCGGCGCGCCGGGCGGCCGGTCCGGCAGCTCCGGCAGCTCCGACCTGCTCGAGCAGGCCGAGGCGATCGAGCGCGGGGACCGCGACCTCGAGCCCGCCACCGTGCGGCAGGTGCTCCGGGCGCGCGACCAGCTGGTCCGGATCGCGGGCCGCGGGGGCCGTGCGGCACCGGCGCGCGCCGGCGCCGACCACGTCGTCCGCGCCGGCGCGGACGACATCGAGGCGGCCCTCCTGCGCGCGACCCTGCTCGCGTTCCCGGACCGCGTCGCGCGCCGTCGCGCGCGCGGCGCGGCGGACGTCGTGTTCTCCGCGGGCGGCGCAGGCACCCTCGGGGCCGAGTCGGTCGTGCACGAGGCCGCGCTGCTCGTCGCGGTGGACGCCCAGGAGCAGCGCGGGCGGGTGATCGTCCGCTCCGCGAGCGCGATCGAGGCGGAGTGGCTGCTGGACGAGTTCCCCGCGCGGCTGCGCGACGAGGCGGCCGCAGCGTTCGACCCGGCGACGGAGCGCGTGGAGTACGTGTCACGGCTCGCCTACGACGCCGTGGTCCTCGAGGAGACGCGGCGCAGCGACGCGACCGGGCCGGAGGTGACGCGCGCCCTCTTCGAGGCGGCGCGCGCGGCCGGGCCGCGGGCGTTCTGCGAGGGCGACGAGCTGGACCGCTGGAACGGGCGCCTGGAGTTCGCGCGGCGCTCCGGCGCGGACCTCGCGCCGTGGGACGACGCGGCGCAGGCCGCCGCCCTGGCGTCGATGTGCGAGGGGCGACGCAGCTTCACCGAACTGCGCGACGCCGATCTCGTCGCCGTGCTGCGCGCCGGGCTCGGCCCGCGCGAGCGCGAGCTCGACGAGATCGCGCCGGCATCGATCCGGCTGCCCGGCGGCCGCGCGCTGCGCGTCCACTACGCGCCGGGGAAGGCGCCGTGGGTGGAGTCCTACCTGCAGGACTTCGCCGGCATGACGGAGACGCCGCGCGTCGGCCGCGCGCGCGAGCCGGTGGTCGTGCACCTGCTCGCGCCGAGCCGCCGGCCCGTGCAGGTCACGTCCGACCTCGCGGGCTTCTGGTCGCGGACCTACCCGCAGCTGCGGACCCAGCTGATGCGCCGCTACCCGAAGCACCGCTGGCCCTGACCGACGAACGCGGCGTCAGTGGGTGATGAGGCCCGCCTCGGCCAGCGACGCGAGCGTCGTGTCGACGTCGCCCTGCACGGCGCGCGGCTCGACGGAGTAGAGGTCCGCGAGGTGCTCCGCGATCGCCGACGGCGTCCGCCGCCCGTCGCACGCGAGGTAGATCTCGCGCGCGCTGTGATTCAGCACGAGCAGCCGGTCCCCGGCGGGATCGAGGAAGACGTACTCGTCGGCGAGGTCGCGCCCCTGCACGCCGTCGGCGCGCCTCGGGCGGGATTCGGGATCCAGCGTCACGGGGTCTCCCTCTGCAGCCGCTCGACCAGGTCGGCGGTCTCGTGCAGCGGTCCCGGGCGCAACCGCCAGCAGGTCGCGTGGGTCAGGGCGGCCGCCAGCGAGGCGATCAGCAGGGGCACGCTGCCGCCGAGGCGCGCCATGAAGCGGCCGTCCGGCCGCCGGTTGAACATCTCCGAGGCGAGCACCGTCGCGGCCTCGAGGCGGCCGATCCGCTCGGCGGCGGGCGGCAGCCGGAAGTCGGGCGCGTCCTCGCGCGCGCGCTCGACGAGCAGCAGGTCGTCGTCGTCCTGCGCCAGCACCTCGGCCAGGCGCGCGGCGCCGCCGCGCGCCGCGATCAGCCACTGCGCCTCGTGGTCGGTCGCGTAGCGCCCCAGGATCCGGACGCCGGGGATGCCGCAGAACACCTCGTCGAGCCGCTCGGCCGCGTCGATCGCCGCGCAGACGGTGAAGCGCGAGATCCGCGGCGCGCGCCGCGCGGGATCGCGCGAGGTGACCAGCACCACGCAGCCGATCGGGGCGGGATCGGCCATCACGTGCTCGCCCAGCACGTCGCCGACATCCACGACGGACTTGCCGAGCAGCCGGGGTGTCTCCTCCGCCGCGGCTGCGCGCGCGAACGGCGCGGGGACGAGCGCGCGCCCGCCGGGCCGGATCGCGATCCGGCGCGGAAACGGCGCGATGGTGCCGGTCGCGAGGTCGAGCGGGGCGTAGTCGTCGGTGAGGAAGCGGTGCCCGCGCGCGAGCAGCTCCAGCCCGAGCGTCGTCTTCCCGTGGGCGGCCGGCGCCGAGATGATCACGGCGCGACCGTCGGGCCCGACCAGCGAGGACCCGTGCAGCAGCGCCGGCCCCTCGACGAGGTCCTGGATCGCGCGCGTGAACCGGCCGTACGCCTGCACGATCGGGTCGATGCCGGGAGGCACGGGGACGTCGCGGCCGTTGACCTGCGACGCGCCGTTCGCGCCACCAGGGTCGGCCTCGACCGCGCCCGAGGCCTCGTCGACGACGAAACGCCCGTACGTCGCCGCGATCGGCGCGACCACGTCGGCAGGTCCCGACAGATCGATCGCCGCGTCGACGACGTGGAATCGGAATGCAAGGCGCGACAGGTCCATGGGCCGTGGACCTGTCGCGTCTGTGGATCCGAACGGTGTCAGCGGCGGTGCCAGCGGCCGCCTCCGGAGCCCCGGATGACCCGGACTTCGGAACCCGTACCCGTGCTGCCACCGCCGTACTGGCAGTGAGCCGGCCCGAGCGCCTCGAGGAGCTGGCGCGCGTCCACGGCAGCCACGGTCGGAACCTCGTACTTCCGCTTGTCATGCTTCATGACAAGACCCTCCATGTGAGATTTCCAGAGTGTAGGAAGGGTGCCTGCCGATGCCAAAGGATTACGAAATAGTTGCTGCACTCGCAGGTACGACTCGGGCCGCGCCGAACAAATCGTTGCCATGACGAGAGATGGCGTGCCGGCGACCGATATGAAAAACGCGACAGGCCCATGGGCGTGGGCCCGTCGCGTTCCCGAGAGCCTGGTCCTCAGCGGCGGTGCCACCGCCCGTTCGACTGGCCGCGAACCGCCCGGACTTCGGACGTCGGGGGGCAGGCGTAATGGCAGTGTGCCGGACCGAGCGCTTCGAGAAGCTGGCGCGCGTCCACGGCAGCGACAACCGGCGCCTCGTACTTGGGGCGCTTCTTGTCATTCATAGACAAGGCCCTCCTTCCCGACGGAGTCTAGGAGGGACGAAACCACGGCGCCAAGAAAATACATTTCCGTATCGAATCAAACGACCAGAACGCGTCGGAGATCAGGGCGCGTGTCAGAGCGGCGCCACGCGGGACGCCGTCGAGAGCGCCGCCGCCATGTCGGTCGTGGGGCGCAGGCAGGCGCCCCGCTCGCACACGTACGCCGTCGTGCGCCCGCCCTCGACGGCCCGTCCCGCGAGCAGCGGGGGCCAGTCCGCCGGCGCCTCGCTCGCCGCGACGACGGCGCCCGGCAGGTAGGCCCGCGCGAACAGGGCGGCCGCCTGCGTGGTCGCGCCGGGGCCGACCAGCGCGATCTCCGGGGCGCGGTCCAGCTCGCGCTCCAGCGCCGCCAGCAGGCACGGGAACGCGGCCGGCACGCGCTGGATCTCGCGCGGGGTGGACGCGAGCACGCGCGCCGCGCGCCCGCGCAGGTCCTCGTCGAGCAGGAGGTCGGCGAGGCGCGACAGGTTGAGCGCGGCCACGGAGCGGCCGGCGGGCGTCACGTTGTCCCACGCGTCGATCCGCCGGAGCGGGAGGGTGGGGTCGTCCCCGGCCGTGGAGTAGTAGTCGCCGCGCGCCTCGTCGAAGAACAGCGCGTCCTGCCGGCGCTGCAGGTCCAGCGCGGCGCGCAGCCAGCGCTCATCAAACGTCGAGTGCCAGCACTCGATCAGCGCGTCCACCATGAAGGCGTGGTCGTCCAGGAACGCCGGCACCGCGGCCTCGCCGTCCCGCCAGCGGTGCAGCAGGCCCCCGCCGCCGTCGCCTGCGCTCGCGCCGCCGCCGCCGCCTGCGCTCGGGCCTCCGCCGCCGCCGCCCGCGCTCGCGCGCCCGCCGCCGCCGCCCGCCCGCAGCCGCTCCAGCACGAACGCCGCGGCGCGCGTCGCGGCCGTCACGTAGCCTGCGTCGCCCAGCGCGCGGCCGGCGCGCGCCATCGAGGCGATCATCAGCCCGTTCCAGTCGCAGAGGACCTTGTCGTCCAGGTGCGGCCGCACCCGCCGGCCGCGCGCCTCGAGCAGCCGGCGCAGGGCCTGCGCGAGTTCCGGGCTGCGCGACGCCCGGTCGTGCCCCGCCTGCAGCGACAGCACGCTCCAGCCGTGCTCGAAGTTGCCGCCCGGCGTGACGCCGAACGCGTCCGCGACCAGACGCGCGTCGCCGGCGCCGAGCGCCTGTTCCAGCTCGGCGGGGGTGAACACGTAGAACCGGCCCTCCTCCCCCTCGGAGTCGGCGTCCTCGGCCGAGAGGAAGCCGCCGTCGGCGTGCGTGAGGTCGCGGAGTACGTACTCGAGCGTCTCGCGCAGCACCAGCTCGTACTCGCGCCGGCCGGTGACGAGGAACCCGTCGAGGAAGGCGCCGGCGAGCGACGCCTGGTCGTAGAGCATCTTCTCGAAGTGCGGCACCAGCCAGCGCTCGTCGGTGCTGTAGCGGTGGAACCCGCCGCCCAGGTGGTCGCAGATGCCGCCCCGGGCCAGCGCGTCGAGCGTGCCCGTCGCGATCGCGAGGGCCCGCGCGTCGCCGGTGCGACGGTGGATCCGGAGCAGCAGCCGCACGTCGTAGGCCGGGGGGAACTTCGGTGCGCCCGCGCGGCCGCCGTGGACCTCGTCCGCCTGGCGCTCCCAGTCGTCCACGAACGCGTGCAGCGGCGCGGCGTCCAGTTCGCCCGCCTCGCCGCGGCGCGCGGCGCGCTCCAGCACCGACGCGACCTCCGCCCCGGCCGCGAGCACGCGCTCGCGGTCCGACGTCCACAGGCGCGAGATCTCGCCCAGCAGGTGCAGGAAATGCGCCTTCGGGAAGTACGTGCCGGCGAAGAACGGCTGCCCGTCCGGCGTCAGGAAGGCCGACATGGGCCAGCCGCCGCGCTGGTTCAGCGCGTGGACCGCGTCCATGTAGATCGCGTCCACGTCCGGCCGCTCCTCGCGGTCCACCTTGATCGAGACGAAGCGCTCGTTGAGGAACTGCGCGACCTCCGCGTCCTCGAACGACTCGTGCTCCATCACGTGGCACCAGTGGCACGTGGAGTAGCCGACCGAGAGGAACACCGGCAGCCCGGCCGCGCGGGCCTGCGCGAACGCGCCCTCGCCCCACGGCTGCCACCACACCGGGTTGTCCTTGTGCTGGAGCAGGTACGGACTCTTCTCGAGCCCGAGACGATTCTCGCGGATCCGTTCCATGCGGGATTCTAGCCGTGGGGGCGGGGCTGCGCCCCGCCCGCGGGGTCTTGCGCGCGAGGTCGCCGGCCGGCGTACGACCGGCTATGCCCGCGCGTCCCGCAGCCCGAGCTTGCGGAAGATCATCTCGGCCGGGCAGAAGCCCGTGAACGCCGACTGGATCAGGTTGACCCCGACGAACAGGTCGATGAAGTAAAAACCCGGGTGCACGAAATGCCCGAGCGCGAGCCCGGTCAGGACCACCGTCCCGGCCATCACGCGAACCGCCTTCTCTACGGTCATGGCAGCCTCCCTCGTTCGGCGGAGGGATGCGGGGGCGGGGCGGGGGGTTACGCCGCGGCCACGCGGGGGTTACGCCCCGGACACCGCGCGGGGTTCCACCCGGACACGGCGCGGGGTTACGCCCCGGACGGGGCCGGGGGGGACGTCCCGGGGGCACCCCTCCGGCCGGGGCCAGCCGGCCGCACGGGAGGGGGGACGCCGGTCGGCGACACGGTCGAGTCCGGACTAGACTCCGGGTGCCCGCCGGACGCCGAGGGACCTCGCATGCGGATCGCCGCGGTAGCCAAGGCCTTCCCGCCCCACCGCTACGACCAGGCGCAGCTCCTGGCGGGCTTTCGCGACTATTGGGGCGGCGCGCCGGTCAACCTCGACCGGCTCGAGGCGCTGCACCGCAACGTGCTCGTGGGCACGCGCCACCTCGCGCTGCCGATGGAGCAGTACCCGGCGCTGACCGGGTGGGGCGAGGCGAACTCCGCGTTCATCCGCGTCGCCGTCGACCTTGGCGAGCGCGCGGTCCGCGAGGTGCTCGACAAGGCGGGCGTCGCGCCCACCGACGTCGGCGCGATCTTCTTCGTCACGGTCACCGGGATCGCGACGCCCTCGATCGAGGCGCGCCTCGTGAACCGCGTCGGGCTGTCGCCGAACATCAAGCGCATCCCGATCTTCGGGCTGGGCTGCGTCGCGGGCGCGGCCGGGATCGCGCGCGCCGCGGACTACGTGCGCGCCTTCCCGAAGGAGCACGCGCTGCTGCTGTCGGTCGAGCTCTGCTCGCTGACGCTGCAGCGGGGGGACCTCTCGGTCGCGAACCTGATCGCCAGCGGCCTGTTCGGCGACGGCGCGGCCGCGGTCGTCGTGTCCGGCGCCGAGCGCCACGCGGACGGCCCGCGGATCCTCGCGACTCGCTCGGTGTTCTACCCCGACACCGAGCGCGTGATGGGCTGGGACGTCAGCGAGCGCGGGTTCCGCATCGTGCTCTCGTCCGACGTGCCGCTGGTCGTGCGCAACTTCCTGCACGCGGACGTGGACGCGTTCCTCGCCGAGCACGACCTGCGGCGGGCCGACATCGCGACGTGGATCTGCCACCCCGGCGGGCCGAAGGTGCTGGAGGCGATGTCGGAGGCGCTCGACCTGCCGCCCGGCGCGCTCGACGTGACCTGGCGCAGCCTCAAGGAGGTCGGGAACCTGTCGTCGGCGTCGGTGCTGTGCGTGCTGCAGGACACGCTGGAGGCCGCGGAGCGCCCGCCGCGGGGGAGCAAGGCGATGCTGCTGGCGATGGGTCCCGGGTTCTGCTCGGAACTGGTGCTGCTCGAATGGTGACCGGGTTCCTGGCGGCGGGTCTCGCGGCGCGGCGCTCACGCTGCCGTCGGCCGCGGAACTGCTGCGCGACACGCGGACCTGGTACACGGTCTTCGTGGGGCTCGTGGCGCTGCAGCGGCTGTTCGAACTGCGGCTCGCGAACCGCAACGCGGCCGCGCTGCTGAAGCGGCACGCGGTCGAGGCGGGGAAGGCGCACTACCCGCTGATGGTCGCGCTGCACACGCTGTTCCTCGCGGCCTGCGTCGCGGAGGTCTGGCTGCTGTCCCGCCCGCTGTTCGCGTGGCTGGCGGTGCCCGGCCTCGTCGTGTTCGTCGCGGCGCAGGCGCTGCGCTACTGGGCCATCCGGTCGCTCGGCGACCGCTGGACGACCCGCGTGCTGTTCGTCCCCGGGACGCTCGAGGTCGTGCGCGGCCCGTACCGCCACGTCCGGCATCCCAACTACGTCGCGGTGATCTCGGAGATCGCGGCGATCCCGCTCGTCCACACCGCGTGGCTGACCGCGATCGTGTTCAGCCTCGCGAACAGCCTGCTGCTCGCCGAGCGGATCCGCGTCGAGGAGCAGCTGATCCGCGAGGTCTCCGGCTACAAGGGCGCGCACGACGGCAAGCCCCGCTTCGTCCCCCGCGCCTGACCCATGGCAGGCTCCGCTTCGTCTTCCTCCCGCGCGCCTGACGCTCCGCGCGGCGCCCCTGTAGGGGCGGCCCTCGGGCCGCCCTCCGTCGAAATGCGCGAAGGTCCCGCCGAGTCGCCGCGTTCCTCGTCCGAGACCCGCCCGGCGTCTCCCCTCACCGACATCGCCGTCGTCGGCGGCGGCCCGGCCGGGCTCGCGGTGGCGATCGCGGCACGCCTCGCGGGCCTCTCCGTCGTCGTCGTCGACCGCGCGCGGCCGCCGATCGACAAGCCCTGCGGCGAGGGCCTGATGCCCAACGGCGTCCCGGTGCTGAGCGCGCTCGGCGTGGCGCCGGAGTCGGTCGGCGTCCCGTTCCTCGGCATCCGCTACGTCGGCGAGGACGACGGGGCGGCGGGGCCCGGTTCGTCCGGCCCCGTCGTCGCGGACGGCGTGTTCCTGGGTGGTCCCGGGCTGGGCGCGCGCCGGACCGCGCTGCACGCGGCGCTCGTCGCGCGCGCCGAGGCGCTCGGCGCGGACCTGCGCTGGGGCGTGGGGGCCACGGCGTTGGCGGAGGACGGCGTCGAGACGACGGCGGGGCGCCTGCGCGCGCGCGTCGTCGCCGGCGCGGACGGGCTGCACTCGCGCGTCCGGCGCTGGGCGGGGCTGGACGCGGGACCCGGGCCGCGGCGCCGCTTCGGGGTGCGCCGGCACTACGCGATCGCGCCCTGGACGGATCGGGTCGAGGTCCACTGGGTCGAGGAGGCCGAGGCCTACGTGACGCCGGTCGCCGCCGGCGAGACCGGCATTGCGCTCGTCACCGGCGCCGGCCAGGAGCCGCACTTCGACCGGCTGCTCGAGCGCTTCCCCGCGCTCGCGGAGCGCCTGCGCGGCGCCGCGACGACGGGGACGACGCGCGGGGCGGGCCCGTTCCACCAGAAGGCGAGGGGAGTGATCGCGGGCGGTCGCGCGCTGGTCGGTGCGGCGCTGCGGGGTCCCGGCGCGTCCGCCGTCGCGCCCGCCGTCGCGTCCGCTGGCGCGCCCGCCGTCGCGCTGGTCGGCGACGCCGGCGGCTACCTCGACCCGATCACCGGCGAGGGGCTCTCGCTCGGCTTCCGCCAGGCGCGTGCGCTCGCCGACGCGGTCGTCGCCGGCGACCTCGCGCGCTACGCCCGCGCGCACGCGCGGATCGTCGCGCCGTACAAGCGCATGACCGGCCTGCTCCTCGAGGTGCAGCGCCGACCCCGCCTCCGCCGCCGCGTGCTGCGCGCGCTCGCGGCGCAGCCCGACGCGTTCGCGCGCCTGCTCGCCATCAACGACGGCGTCCTCCCGCTGCACGCGCTCGCCGGCCGCGCCGGCTTCGCCTTCGTCGGCCGCCTCCTCCGGGGGTGAGGCGCCAACGTCGGTCGCGTGCGCGCGGCCGGCACGGGGCTCCAGCGCACGGCCCGCACGAAGTCCGCACGACCGTTCATCGGCCTTCCGAAGCAGGTCCCCCTCGAATGAGAACAGACGCGCGCAGGTCCCCCACCATTGAGAAGGTGAACGGTCGCGCGGATCTCGACGGGCGCTGGGTTGGTCCGCTCGTCGCGAGTTCGCGTGCGTCGCGGCCGAACGTGGACAGGTGCGGATCCTCAGACGGCCTTCGGGCGCGGCCGCGAACCGGCGTGACACGACGAGCGACCACTCGCCTTCTCAACGGGGCCGGACCTGATCGAGATCCTTCTCAAACCGCAGGCACCTGCCCGAGAATGCGCCACGAGTGGTCAGCGAGCCGCACTTCCACGTCTACGTGATCCGGCTCGACCCCCGGGTCTGGAACATCCGCGCCTTCCGCGAGGAGAACCCGAAGCGCGACATCCAGAAGCCCTGCGTCTACGTCGGCGCGACCGGCCTCACGCCCGAGGAGCGCTTCGACCGCCACAGGCGGGGCATCCAGTCCAACAGCTACGTCCGACGCTTCGGCCTCGAACTGATGCCCCGCCTGTACGCGCGCTACAACCCGTTCTCGACGTGGGGCAGCGCGCACGCGATGGAGATCCTGCTCGCCCGCCGCCTGCGCGAGCGCGGCTACGGCGTCCATCAGAACTGA